>VOFC01002715.1_pt1 | contig 19820 bp, 25 predicted proteins | sample 5384161 | NCBI WGS metagenome assembly VOFC01 (sample SAMN12384722, study PRJNA508395) | human gut metagenome | isolation source: healthy gut B | host: Homo sapiens
ACGTATTGCTGGATGGCGATGAGTACCGTGATGGCGAGCGATAGGGGAGGATCGCCCGCAGCCGGGCGGCATTCCGAGAGCGAAAGCCGTCAGCGCACGACAAGTCCCTCCTTGTCGTCGATTCCGAGCGGAAGGGTGTCGCAGCGATCGTGAAGCGCCGGTCGCTGCCTTCGCGGGCCGTAGTCCGGAGCACGGCGCCGGTGAGCCGGTCGACCGTCTCGACCACATGGGGGGCGTGCGTGGATGCCGTTGCGGCGGAAGAGGCTGTCGAGCATCCGGTCGAACCGTTCGGGATCCACGCCGCAGACATGGTACAGGACGGAATTGGGGTCGGCATTTGTCGCAAACCCGCCTGGGAGTCGTATTTTTTTCTCGATCCGCCTGTAGTCGCCGCTTTGCGGGTCGTATATTCACCGAGAAAGTTTCTGCCCCGGATAGTCGATGCCGCCGCTATAGTATTGTTGACCGTCGCATTTATATATAGATATCGTCGGTCAGATAGCGGCCATGGAGTCGTACCAGCACTCCGACCGAGGCGGACGAGACCCACAGGGCCTGCAGTCCCAGCAGGGCGACAAGCCTGACGAGGAGGATCAGGATGGCCGTGCGGATCCGTTTATTCATGCTTCCGGAAGTGAAAAAGTTTACCAAAGATACAAAAAATCGAAGATTCGGATCGCTTTACCTCATTTTATAACCCTCGTATAACCCTCGTGGAGTTAAAACATTGTAATTTTAATGCGAGAATCCAAAAAATTTTAATCATGAAAAAAATCAAGATCCTTTTGGGAGTATTGCTTGTCAGTGTCGCCGTTCTATGCTGTTTGTTGATCAGAGCCGAGACATCTTCGGAATTGCTCGATTGGAATATTGAGGCTTTAAGCCAAAGTGAGTCTGAAGGTTTGGATTTGTGGGTATTCCTGGAGGGTGCGTCATGCAAGATGGTAAAATAAATATGGGTATGAAATTAGCCGATTGAGCGGATGAAAGTCTGGTGGTCGATCCTTTTTGGTGTGTTTGTAGCCTGCTTCGGAGCGGAATCCGCTGGCTGATCTCGATCGTGCGATGGCTGCTCCAATGGTTGAGGTCGTGGATCTGGACTCGATCGGCGTCTACGGCGTTACCGATTTTGCCCGGAAAGGATCCGATCTGTGGCTGTTGTTCCAATACCCCGGCAGTGAGGATGTGTTGGCTCGCTACGATCTGACAAGCGGCACCTGTGTCGGTGTCATCAAACGGGGACGGGGGCCCCGGGAATTGATTACGGTGACTCCGCTGGATGACAACGGTGCCATTGCGGTGGCCGATTGCAACCTGAACCGGGTGGCGATAGCCGACCGGGATACAGTCTGTTTCCGACAGCTCCCTGCCGGCGGTCTGGTCTCCTGCCTTGTGCGGGGTCGGAAGGTTGTCTCTACGGGTCTCTATTTCGAAGGCCGATATCGACTTGCCGCATTCGGATCCGAGCGCACGGCCTGTTTCGGGGCCTATCCGCAGGGAGATCCGGAGATCGACGCGGAGCTGCTGCCAACGGCCTATGTAAACAGCCGTCTTGCCATGAAACCCGACTCCTCCCGTTTTGTCTGTGTGAACAGCAACTGCGGCATCCTTGAGATCAATGCAATAAGCGAAGATTCGATTGTCCGGGTCGCACAAGTCGCATACCACTATCCGGATGTCGTGGGGAAACCGGTCCGGAAACATGGCGGTTGCAGCCATCCGGAAATCGAATGTCAATGGATTTTCGATGTCGCATGCACCGATGATCGTATCTATGCGCTCTATTCGGGCCGATCGTATGACGAGGCAGGGTTGAATATCCGGGAATTGCGATTTTCTGATTGCATTCGACTGGTCGGGAAATTTTATCGGGGCTTTGCATCTTTCACCGGCCTTGCGGACAATCTGTATCGATCGGGGAAAGCGGCATGTTGTACGGTCTGGCGTATACCGATACCCGATCGGTGATTTACAACGTGGATCCGATGCGGATCGATCAATCCGGAATGAGAAGGCCATGAATAACAATATATGGTCCATTTGTTTAACCAACCAAAACTCACAACTATGAAGAAGAAATGGTTTTTGCAGGGCCGTCCTCTTGATGGCTGCAGCGGCCGTGACCGTTCATCTGATTCCGGGGAACGGGCGTTTCGTTCGACCTGTTGAGTGCCAATGTCGAGGCATTGACCCAGAATGAGGTTCAAGTTAAAGTACCATGTTATATAAAGGGGTATTCGGGGTCATATCTATGGACTACCGAATGTGTTGAAGAAACTACATATTATCAGGTATATTCCCTTGCCAACCTTCCCCCATTATATACAACCCTGGTATGAAATGCAATGTCTGAGAGAGAATACGAGGTTAATTATTAGTGGATTACCGCAGAGCATGCTGCACGGAATAGAACCGAACTGTGCAGCATGCTTCCCGAAAAAAACTTCATCCATGTCCATTCGTAGAATTCTGCTCGTTGTCGCGGTAGTGGGCCTGGGGCTTACCTCCTGCCGTTCCGGCAATGACTATTTTTTGAGAAACGGTTATACAGAGATCGAAGATCATGCCGAAGTGCGGCGGATTCGGGGAGAGCGGATCCCCGGATCGGATCTTTACGATGCGGCCAGGATCGCAGTATATGACAGCCTCTGCATTTTTATTCCTGGAAGATACCCAACAGGTTTTATGCCGTTCTCGACATGCATTCCGGAAAAGATCTCGGGATATTTTGTCCCAAGGGCCGCGGTCCGATCGAATCTACGGGTCTGGCGCCGATTCATGACCTGCGCAGCAGAGACGGAGCCTTGCGGGCCGAGATCATCGACGCACACCGTCAGCGGCTGCTGGTCTGGAATGTCACCGAGTCGCTGTTGTCGGGAGTTACCGTTTACGATACGATATTACCTGTGGCGAAAAGAATTCTGCCCCAGTGGTTTGCCCGGACCGGTGAGAATCGTTATTTTTTCTGCAGCTCTCCGATGCCGTTCGAGAATATCAGGGGAGGTTGTGGTTCCCCGGTATACGCTGACCTCTTTGCCGGATTTGTCGGATATTCGGAAATACGAGGTCTTTACCGATTCGATTCTCTCGATCACCTCTTCGGGTAAGTGGTTGATGCCGGATTTCGTCTCCATGGACTACGGTATGAAACCCGACGGCAGCAAGGTGGTGATGGCCATGTCCTACTCCCCTCAGATCAATGTATTGGATCTTGCATCGGGATCTCTTGCCTGCTATCGCTTGAAGGGTCTTCCCCGGGAATCGACCTCCCGACGTATCTGGTATTATGCCTCCGTTTGCTGCGATGACAACTACATTTACGCTTTATACAATGCACTTGATCTGCAAATGAGCCGATCCCTGAAGACCGGAAAAGCATGATCCATGTTTTCGATTGGAAGGCTCCCCTGTGCGGGAAAGCGGAACTGGATGGGCTTTTCAACCAGATCTACCTTGACCGGAATATGATCTACGGATGGAGCGTGAAGGGGTTTGTCTCTGCTTACAAGTTGAGCGATCTGCTCGAATAAATCAGGAAGATTCTCATGAACAGACTTGTTGCAATTCTTATTTTCACACTCTTTTCCTGCGGCTGCGCCCGCCATTCGATGGAGCGGGATCTGGAAAAGGTCATGGGCAGCGAGATTCGTTTTCCGGCCCGGCTGGAGCGTATGACCGGGGACAGTGCGGCGGCATCGTCGCGACCGATGAAACCGATAAAGCTGCTTCAGTACAGCAATTCGGAAGAGTGCCTGCCGTGCGCCATTGCCAAATTGAGTGACCGCCTCCGCTTCCAGGGTTTGCTGGACAAGGATTCGGATTTCGAACTTATGATCGTCCACTCCTTTCCGGCGGACCGGTATGCTGCGGAACGGGAGAAAATCATGGGTGTCGGAGAGGACTGGTCCGTCTACTTTGATTCGGATTATCGTTTTTTGACCAGAATCGGGAAATTCTGGAGCATGAATATTGCCATACCCTCTTGCTCGACAGGAACAACCGGGTAGTGATGATCGGAAATCCGATAGCAAGCGTTGCAATGTGGGACCTTTTCAAGAAGATCATGGACAACCTGCAGGCCCATGATGGTGAATATGTACCCGAAAAGTAAGATCAGGATGAAACGATGCTGGATCCTGTTGTCGCTGCTGCTTGCCTCGTGCCGGGGTGGCGGGAGCGATTCGCGGGAGTTGATGACCGCCAATCTGTCGGCTCTGGAGACGGCGGTTGACATGGAGAGCCGTCGGGTGGACGGCGACGATGTGCTGGCGTTCGACGAGGCGGTCGTTGATCTGGGCGAGGTGCCGTTGGGCGAGAGCCGGACGATCCGGGTCGAGGCGGAGAACGTCGCGCAGAAACCCGTCGTTGTTCTCGAGGTCTATACGTCATGCGACTGCACGAAGGTCTCTTTCGGGAAGAAACCCGTACGTTCCGGAGAGACGATCGTCTTCACGGTCGATTTCTCGGCCGATCTCGCGGGGACGTTCTTCAAGAAGATCGCCGTTCGCCACAGTCTCTCCGACAAGCCGGTGAGCTTTGCCATCGAAGGAACTGTTATTAAAAAATAGAGGATATACCCTTCCGGTTTCGGGACGTCGTTCGCAAAGGACGACGCTCCGCGTCGTATGCGGACCTACCACCAGACCTGCCGGTCATTCTCGTAGGTGAAGATGCGCTCTTCCTTGCCCTTGCTGTGGTTTTTCAGCAGCAGCATGGCATTCCCCGGCACATTGTCGTAATGCAGCACATGCGTTTTGTCGCCGATGCGCTGTCCCAACGACACGAACGCTCCGTCGCGGCAGTAGAAGAGTTCGTAAAGCTCGTCCGCCTGTATGAAATTATCGTCGTTCCGCGGCAGGAACATCACGCTACCCAGGGTCTGAGGCCGGTCGAAAGCCATGCCGCCCCAGCAGCGGGATTCCGTGCGGGGCATTGAAATAGGTCAGCGGATCCCCGTCGAAGAGCTTGTATTTGTCATTTCCCAGATTCCAGTAGCTTCCCTCCGTTCCGATGATTTTACCTGTGAGTTTTTGCCCTGACGGATCGTAAAAGCCGATCTCGGACATGCTGACAAAGGCTCCGGGAGGCGACAGGTAACGGATATACCGAAACCGGATGCTGTCGCCCAGATCGGCATAGTAGGGGTGGATTTCTTTGATGTCCGGTGTAATGTATACCGTGCGGGCATCGCTGAAGTCGGGACGGTCGGCAACCTGGAATTTCCCGTTTTTCACCCGGTTCAGAATGAATGGTTCGTTGTAGAATACCGGATATTTCCGTTTCAGGGTAACGGAAATACGTTTGTCATTGGGTGTGTGGAGCGTTACGGTCCCTTCTTTCGATACGGTGAAAGGATCCGATGCCGGATGCAGTCGGCCCTCATGATAATAAGCCGCCATGTAGGCGCATCCCTTCTCTATTCCGGAGAACGTGGCCCGTCCGTGTCGAACCCGGCTCCAGGCTACCGGAACCCAGTTCTGATTGTCGAATACGGCCAGATAGACAAATCTCTTTTTGGGTTTGAACGGGACCGTCAGTTTCAGAGTGACGTCGATTCCGTCGAAATAGAGGTTCGAGACATCCCGGATGAATGGAGTATTGAGTGCTGACGGTATCCCCTCTTTCAGAGCTCCGGGTTGATTGGGGAGGCTTTGAGGTTGAAAACGGTAGGTTCTGCGATAGACCTTGCCCATCCGTTCGTGCGGTCGGATGGCAAAGTGGTCCCCGAATCCCGAATCGCTCATTCCGAAACAATACAGGGTCGTATCGAGCTGCAGGGGAGTTCCAGCTGTGGGTCTGGCTACGGTTGGCCCATTGAATGATGTAATCGTAATTGACGGGCAGTCCGACACTGCGCAGGGGGCGTAGGTGACGATGCAGGTGATCTCCGGGCAGGCGCCGCCGGCAGCATGCAGATAGTCCGTCGGCGAGAGTTCGACCTTCATGGTCGTTTCATCGAGAAACTCGTAATCCATTGCTTTGAGGCTGTCCTTCAGTACGGAGGCGACGGTTCGTCGGTCGGCATGAGTCGCCGCAAGGCTGCGAATCGTCTTTTCGAGAGCGGCTCTGTATCCGGGCATCCAGTCCTCGATCTGTTCGTTGCCGATTCTGTAGGGGAGGACCACTTCGCAGAAGTCGTCGAAAGTCAGATCCCGGTTCCATTCGTAGGCATATACTTCGAAAGCATGGTCGATGTGACGAATCAGGATTTCGGAACGGATCGTTGCGATGTCGAACGCAGGGGGGTGGATTTCCGCAGGATCCGCCTGACAGTGGGCCGTCCGCCGGCGCAGCTCCGCCCGAGAGATGCTCTTATCGCAAAAAGACCGAATCGTAGACATCCCGAAACTGAGCCACTCCCGGGCCGGCATAACCGTAGTGCAGCGGCATGTTTTCTATCAGAAACCGGGCGGCGCGGTATTTCAGGGAGTCGGCTTTGTTTTCCGCGTAATGGTTCAGGACGCGTTCCAGTTCGGTACGGTTGTCTCCGGCCAGTTGCAGGGGCCAGTTCCAGCCTGGAGGAGAGCTGGAACAGGAGGCCAGGAAACACAAAGGTGCACAGCAGTCCGCTTAACCGAGGAATCTTCATCATGAGTCAATAGAGGTTGGCAAGGCAATTTACCGAAAAAACGGAAAATCAAAGCGGATCGGCGATTGAATGGAGCCTCGGAACGGATTGTCATTCCTGCCTGAGCGTGTGTTCTTCTTCAGGATGAGACTGTATGCAGATTTTTGTTCATGGCATCGTGATTTTATAACCCTCGTATAACCTACGGCAAAAATGAATTTTATATTTTTGAATTGTGATATGTTTTGTTTCACCAACGCCGACAGGGCGGGTGTGATACGGATGTGTTTTTCTTACTCCGGATTTACAGTATGCGGTTCCCTCCCGGAACGGGAGTTGCTCCCAAGGTAGACAAGATCTGAAAATTGAGATATATGCGTAGGTATTTTTTGATTTTATGGGTGGTTTTACTTTTTTCGTCCTGTGAGGAGTATTCCTTGCGCAGACAGATTCGTGCGATGTATCATACCCGAATCACGCTTCCCGAACCGCTTTTGAGGCAGGTGCATGGAGCGATTCCGGATTCGTGTCCGGTTATGGTGGTTTATCATGATCCGCAGGTGTGTACTTCATGTGCGCTTCAACGAATGGATGGGTGGGATGGGATTCTTCGTTATTACAGGGATTCCCTGAAAACCCCGATTGCGAGCCTTTTATTTTTGCTCGAATGAACAGCAGAAGCAGCTTGTCAGAAATACGCTGCAGCAATATGATGAGTATCCGATTATTTTTTGACGAAACCGGAGCGTTTGTCAAGGCCAATCGGATTTTCCACAGGATAGCAGACTGCATACATTTCTGCTTGACTCCGAAGGCCGTGTCGTAACGATCGGATCTCGAAATATGATGATAATATTTGGAACCTGTACAAACAAGTCATTCAGACACTTCAAAACCGATAATCATGGAAAAGAGTTTTGCCATCTTTTTGTTCCCTGCTTTTTTCTCACCTCGTGTGGTGGCTCCGCGACGACGACGGCCCAGAGCCTCACGGCTGGGTTCAGCGATGTCCGGGTCGAGATATGAACCCCGTGTTGTAGCTCCTCCTGGAAGAGATGAACAGCCAAACCGATGGGCGAACATCGGAATTTCAAACCTTTTAAACCTTAAAACTATGAAGAAAAAAAATTTTATTCGGAACTGTTGCTGCCGGGATTATGCTGGTCAGTGTCATTGGCGCCCATAGAGCCCTGTCGGGTGGAGATAAACTGCTTGATGCCAATATCGAAGCTTTGACTCAGGGGAGGAAACTGCAAAATGCGAGGCTACTTTAGCCTGTGATATGTTAAATCCAGCATATAATAAAGTTAGTTGTACTGGATTTAGGGAATGTCACAGATATCCAGTTGAGAGATACGTCGAATGTGACGGAATAATATCCAGATGTAATGGGTAAGGCAATACTTGATCCCATGAAAAGTGGTTGCTTGTTTTGTGTATCGCATTGCTGACCGCCTCGTGCGGTCGGCAATTGACATCGCTACCGACCATAGAGCCGCAACTGGTGAAATCGGTAGACGTCCTGGCAGACAGCATCTATTTTTCGGAGATAACGGCAATGAAATATCATGATAACCGTATTTATGCCTGTTGTATGGGGCAGTCGCAGATCCTGTGCATGGACAACGATTTTGGACTGCTGCACATCATAGGACACAAGGGCCGCGCAGCCAGCGAACTCATGAATCCGTCGTCTTTCGATATGGATGGCGACACGATTGTCGTTCTCTGTTACGGGGCCTTTTAAGCGTTATACGGTGAATGGGGAGTTTGTCGGGAGCTCCGACATCGGGCCGTTGCTGCCGAATAAGGATTTTTGCCTGGAGTGACGGCTGCTATTATTATACGAGCAGTCGTCAAGGGGCCCGTCATATCCTTGTCGGCAGACGGTACGAGCCGTAGTTTTGGAGAATGCTACCGATTCGAAACCGAAGAAGCGGCCCGTTACCGCAACGCTCGTTTCACACGGGTCTATCGCGACAGAATCATAACCGTATCCGACAACCTCCCATACATTGAGGTATTCGACCGGCAAACACTCGAGTCCGTGCGAAAGGTGGACTACTCGGATGTGGATCTGGTGTCGGAAATCATGAAAAGCAACGCTTCGGAACAACTCGCCGCCAATCAATACAGGACCCTGGTCTCGGGGTGCAATGTCGCCGACGGAAGCTGTATGTATTGTTGGCCGATAATCTGGACGGGTTCTGTGCAAACAAGATCATCGTGTTCGACCTGGAACGGGATTGTCGGCCGGTCTCCATCGTGCAGCTTCCGGGAGCGCGTTATTTTTCATTCTGCGTAAACGGGCAAACGCTCTACGCCTTTAATTTGCGGGAGAATACCCTCGAAAAGATGACCCTGTGATTTGAATCGGCGGATTTTGTCTTCGCGGCCGCCTGCCATGTGCGGCGGGGCGGCGGGGGGCAGTTGCGGGAGTCGATGACCGTCCGTCTGCCGGCACGGGAGCCGGCGGTCGACATGGAGAGCCGTCGGGTGGACAGCGACGATGTGCTGGCCTTCGATGAGACGGTCATTGATCTGGGCGAGGTGCCGCTGGGCGAGAGCCGGATGATCCGGGTCGAGGCGGAGAATGTCGCGCGGAAACCCGTCGTTGTTCTCGAAGCCTACACGTCATGCGACTGCACGAAGGTCTCTTTCGGGAAGAGGCCCGTACGTCCCGGTGAGACGATCGTCTTCACGGTCGATTTCACGGCCGATCTTGCGGGGACGTTCTTCAAGAAGATTGCCGTTCGCCACAGTCTCTCCGACAGGCCGGTGAGCTTTGCCATCGAAGGTACGGTGACGAAACCTTAGAAGAGGTACTCGTTGGTCTTCGGGGCGTCGTTCGAATCGGGACGACGCCCCGCATCGTATGCAGACCTACCACCAGACCTGCCGGTCATTCTCATAGGTGAAGATGCGCTCCTCCTTGCCACGTGTGCGATTTCTTAGGATGAGAGAGCTCCAGCGGGACAATCCTGGAAAATCAGTGAATCGGAAACAGCGGTTTGTCTGTCCAATGAAGTCCACTGGCCCTTTTCCCAATAAAATAATTCGTATGAGTCTCCTTTTCGAATGTTATTGTCATCATTACGAAATAGATAATTGATTCTGGAGATTGCCGTAGGCTTTTCCGAGATCAAGGCCAACCCAAGAGTCGTTTGGATCCTTTGCGGCAAAAAAAGTCAGGGGATTCCCATCAAAAGCACTTTCTTTGAAACTAGCTTTGTCGTCTATCAGGTCCCCATATCCGATGACTTCTCCTGTTAATTTGTTTCCGGATTGTCCCAGGAACTCAATTTCTGCAATATTGTTATAACCGTTTGGTGCCGAATAATATCTATAAAAACGGTATCGACGAGGCTTTATGGATATGGTATGCCACTTCATATCTTCAAGTGTATGTTCGACTTTATACAATAATTCGCAGGAGTGAAAGTGTCGGTCATTTGAGCCTTGAAACATTCCGCCCATAGAGCGGTTTGCGTATTTGTGCATGGACCCGACAGGATATTTGCGAAACAGGACCATGGATTGACGCTTTTTGAAGGTCGGGAATAAGATAATGAATCGCTCCGTGTGCGTTGAGAATGAATGGATCGCAGATAGGAATAAACTGCCGGCCATCAAAGACGGACGCCAGATAGCAGCATCCTTTATGCAACAAACGGAAGGTGGCCTGATTTTCGATCAATTTCGTAGATCCTACAGGAACCCATTCCCGATTGTTGAAAACCATGATATAAGCAACCTCGTATTTCTTTTTTAAGTCGGTCGCGGAAATTGTGACATCTGCACATTCACTCTCGAACAGGTCTGTTATGTCTTTGTTATAAGGCCCGGGATATGATAATGGTGTATCAGATATGGGTTGAACGGAGTAGGTTTTTCTATATATTTTGGAGAACTCTTCATAGAATCGATCTTTGAGATGATTGCCGAATCGGAGGAGGCATAGTCTTGGAAAATGAAGGGATAGTAGGAATCATCGATTGAAATGCTGTTCCAGAAGTGTCCTTGGCTGCGATTGGCCCAATTCGGAGTAAAGTCTAGATGTACGGGAATGCCGATTGATCGGAACGTATATGCTCCCCCACAGAGCTATCTCCCTGCAATCTCCATATCGAATATTTAGCAGCGAAGTTGGATACAGTTCTATTGGGAATGAGAATGTATTGATATATGGTGAATTCTCCGTATAGAAGTCTACAAATTTCGAAATGAACTCTGTGTAGTTTTGTGATTCGGAATACAATGAATCTGCCAATTTCTTGTTAATCGGCATATAGACTTTCAGCCAATCTTCTATTGGCTCATTGTCAATTCTATATGGTAGGACGTGTTCGCAAAAATTCCTGAAAATTTATATCCTTGTTCCATGGATAATCCCGCGTTTTAAATATTTGATCGATGTGATTTATAAGATAGTCTGCTTTAATATGTGTAATATCTGCTGCTTTGGTTGGTTTATTCGATAAGAAAGTGGAACCGGCTGTTTTTAGGCAACTTTTTTATGCTGTCGAGAGTATGTGCATTGGCAACTTTTTATAAGCGGAGCGATGGCCTCATAATAAAGTTTTACATTTTCTCTGGAAAAGGTGTAGTGTCGAGGCATGTTTTCTATCAGAAACCGGGCGGCGCGGTATTTCAGGGAGTCGGCTTTGTTTTCCGCGTAATGGTTCAGGACGCGTTCCAGTTCGGCACGGTTGTCTCCGGCCAGTTGCAGGGGCCAGTTCCAGCCTGGAGGGAGAGTTGGAACAGGAGGCCAGGAAACACAGGGTGCACAGCAGTCCGCTTAACCGAGGAATCTTCATCATGAGTCAATAGAGGTTGGCAAGGCAATTTACCGAAAAAAACGGAAAATCAAAGCGGAGCGGCGATTGAATGGGGCCTCGGAACGGATTGTCATTCCTGCCTGAGCGTGTGCTCCTTTCCCGGATGAGACTGTATGCAGATTTTGTTCATGGCATCGTGATTTTATAACCCTCGTATAACCCTCGCATGGGGAAATTTTCTTAATTTTACAGAAAAGCGCCCCGCCGATTGAAAAAAAGGAAGGGACGCCGGAGCGGAGAATCCCTGAAAAGTTTCGGAGCCGATGAATCCAGACCGATTGTTTCATATGGTGCTCCACCTGCTTGCAGGGTGGGGTATAGCCTGCCATGCGAGAAGGTCGTGGCATCCTGCCTTCATCTGCCGCGGCGGGCGGATCGGCGCCAAGTCCGGTTCCGGAGGAACCTGTCACGGCCTTCGAGGGGAGAAGCCGGCCCGGAAGCCGTACTGAAAAACCGAACCAATCACAACCCGATATGAAACCTATTTTTCTTCTGTTTACGATGCCTGCTTCCTGTTGCCGGGCTGCTTGCTCTCGCCTCGTGCGGCGGCAACGCCGATGCCGAATTCTTCGACGGCGAAATACGCTTTTTCAACGACCGGGACGTTGCCGTGCAGCACCTGGAAAGCCATTCGGTCGATCAGGGACAGCGCTCCCATGGGCATTGTTGCCGCGTATGACTCCCTGATCCTTTGCTGGACTCCGCAGCAGCCCGATTTCTTTTTACAACATTTATCACGCCGATACGGGCGGGAAGCTGGGCTCTTTCGTCCGCAAGGGGCGTGGACCCCGGGAGGCGGTTTCTTTGAATTTTGTCTACCAGTTTGTCCGCCGGGGCGATGATCTGACGGCGTGGCTCTATGCGCCCAATGAAGAGCGGCTGTTCCAATGGAACATAAGCCGCTCGCTCGCGAGGGGACGACCGTTTACGATACGATCATGCCCTATGAAAACGGTAGTTTCGTATTTCTGTACCAGCTTGCCCCGGATACGCTGCTTGTTTCAGACCCTCTTCCGACAATCTGGGCGAAGCATCGGCCCCGTATTACGAGAAACTGACCCTTTCCACGAACGAGTCGGTTTGCGAATACCACTACAAGACGGCGGTAGAATCGACCGTGGCCTTCTATACCTGGGATGCCGTCAAACCCGACGGCAGCCGGATCGTGCAGGCCATGCGATTCCTGCCGCAGATCAACGTGCTGGACCTGCGCACGGGCAAACTGTTCGGCAGCCGGCTGAAGGGCGCCCCGGGATTTTCGCTCATGAAGGATGTGAAGCGGCTGACGGAGACGGTCTACTATACGGGCGTGTGCGCGGACGACCGTTACATCTATGCCGTTTTCCGGGAACGGGGGATTCGACCGAACCCGGCGGGCCGCACGATCATTTCATCCATGTCTTCGACTGGGAGGGGCGCCTGTGCGCCCGGATCGAAACCGACCGCCCGTATGAGCGCTGCTGGCTCGATCCGGTGCGGAACCGCCTCTATGCGATGACCATGGCTACGAACGAAATTCACTACCTGGAACTTTCACAACTTGACCTTCCATGAAACAGCTCCGCTTCCTTTTGCCGTGCGCGCTGCTGCCGGCCGCGGCCCTGCTGGCTCTCGTCGCGTGCGGCGGCAACGCCGCGATGAAGGCCGACGACGGGGCGTCGATCGTCGGATCGACCCCACCCGGCCGGGGGACGATCCACACGGCCGACTTCATCTCCTCGGCCGACTACCTGATTCTCGAAAGCACCCCGGGTCGATGATCCGTCAGGTGGACCGTCTCTGCGTGATGGACAGCCTGCTGCTGGTGGCCGACTATGCGTTGCGGAGCGTCTTCATCTTCGACCGCGAGGGCCGTTACCGGAGTCGGATCTCGCGCGTGGGGCGCTCCCGCGAGGAGTATCTTTCGATGAATGCCGTGGCCTTCGACACGCTGCACGGCGAGGTGCTGGTCCACGACATCATGGCCGAAAAGCTGCTGGTCTACGGCCTTGACGGGACGTGCCGCGGCGTTACCGGGGCTTCGGAAGGAATACCGGATACGAATGTACGGCGTATGTTCGGGACATGCATGCGCTCGCCTCGGGCAACGTGATCTGCTGCGAGACGCTCCACGGCTCGGGTACGGACAACCGCGACGGGTTGTGGGAGATGACCCGGCAGGGGGAGTTTGTCCGCTGGATCCGGCAGTTCGACTTCGTCCATGCGGCGGCCGGAAACGACAGGAAGCTGACCTGGATGGACGGCGGACGGATCGCCTGGTGCCCGATCGAGACCAATGACGACCTCGCCTTCGATGGGGATTCGCTCCGGAGGGTTGTCTCGTACGATGTCGCGGGTCCCACGGTCGGGACTATGTCGGACTGCCCGACCCTCTCTTTATCACGGCGCATCCCGGCACGTTTTTCGCGATCCGGCTGATGACCCAGATCAAGGGGCGGTTTGTCTTCACCTATTGGATTGACGAGAAATTCGACACCTTTTATACGCTCTACGACCGGGAGCGGCGGTCCCTCACGGCGGGGGATCCGGACTGCCGGCTTGCGGACGGAAGCGAGTGGCTGCCAACGGGCTACAACAAGCGACACAAGCCGCAATTCATACCCGTCGATGCCAACCTGGCGGGTACGATCGTGATGCCGGTTCTGCCGGTAACGCTGCTTGACAGTCATCTGACCCCCGGCGGGCAGGCAACGGCCCGGCGTCTCACGGCGGGGCTCAGCGACACCCAAGTCGAGAATATGAACCCCGTGTTGCAGCTGCTCCGCCTGAAGCGGTGAGCGGCAAAGAGTGGGCGGCGAGTGGTGAAGCGTGAGCAATGAGGCGTTATTCCCCTTGCCGGAATCTGTGCCCGGGGTCGGGACGATTCACTTCAGGCTTCGGGCGGCGCTCCCGGCGGCGGTTCAGTCGGTTTTCAGATGCAATTGTTTGCGGACCTGCGGCATGACCTGGTAAAACTGCGACACTGGGCTGCCGACCATGGTCGTCGTGCAGACCTGAAGATCCGCATCGACCACCCGCGAAACATAACTCACGATACTGTGTATGGCGTTCTTTTTCCGGTATTCCTGATCCTTGTCCACGAAGAGCACGATGGGCAACCGGTTGTCGCTGACGAAGCGTTTCAACTCCTCGGTGGGGGTTTCGTTCTCCACATAGAAGATGAAATCGAATTCGGGATTCTCCGCGATCTGCCTTTGCAGCAGGGGGGATGTCGATCATCCGGAAACAGTTCATGTTACTCAGCGTGATGATCTTGGGACGGTCGTTGTTCAGGATGGCGGAAAACGACGGGTTCTGAACGCTGTCGGGATAGATCACCTGCGCATTCGGGCAATTTCACCCCGATTTCTCGGATTCTGGCATCCGAATCCGAGCAGGGCCACTGCCAGGAGGGCTGTCAATCCTTTAAACGACATAGTACGACAAAGGGCGTTATCGGTATCTGTCTGGAAATCGGGAACCAGCGTCGGGCAGGCCTCCTTCAGGGCGGCGAGCCGCTCCGCATCGGTGAGCAGGATCAGTTCGGAATCGGGTGTCAGCGCCCGGGCCGCGGAGAAGAAGAGTGCCCGCGGGCCCTCCTTGTCGGCACGCAGCCAGCGCCACGTGCCGCGGTGTCCGACGCCGATGCTGCTGAAGGGGTGCCGTTGCCGGAATTGGGGTTGAAGCCGACCTCCGCCACGGTGAAGTCGTCGTTGATCATAAAGCGGTTCATGAGGGCGAAATCGGACGTCATGAGCTTCTGTGCGGCCTGCATCGGGTCGTCGCTCTCGAAGTAGGTGTCGGGGATGTTCCAGCGTCCGAAGTCGAACGTAAGGAAGGTCGAGAGTTCGCCTGCCGCATCGATCCGGAAGATTCTGCGCTGCAGTACCTCGCGAATGAAAAGATCCCCGTCGTGCGGCACGAATACGGAGCTCGTCTCCGACAGGGGATGATATTTGCCGTGGGCAGGTATTCGCGGGTGATCGTCCCCTGCGGGTCCATCCTCACGACCCGCGACGGGACGGTGTTGCTGTATCCGGCATAGCCCCAGTAACCGTCACTGACCTTCAGCAGGTCGAGCGGTCCGTAGGCGAGCGAGTCCCGGCGGACGAAGCGGCCCTGGCGGTCGTAGCAGTAGAGCGCCTGGTTGTGGTACGAATAGACGGCCACGAGCAAATCGACGGGTTGCACGCCGGAGATGCCGGCATACTCCGCGCCGCTGCGGCCGAAGGCCTGCACCGAACCGATGTAGCCGCCCTGCCGGTCGAACAGATCGACGCTCTTGCGGTGTGCGCGATCGACGAGGTAGAAGATGCCCGCGTCGAAGAGCAGGTCGTTGCCCGTATCGACAATGACCTCGTCGGGGCATTGCAGCGTAATGACCTCCATCGAGGAGAAGAGCTTCTCGGGAGCGACTTCGCCGGTTCGTTGCTGCGGGTTGTACGCTACGGTGCCCCTACGGCACCCGTCCGTGTTGCAGGCCGTCAGGGTGAGCAACAACCCCGCGACCAGGGTCATCCAGTTGCGGTTCATGGGAGTTCGTTTTAGGGGTTTTCCCAAAAACGCACTTTTTTTCCGCGCGAAGGTTATGCGAGGGTTATAAATTGATCTCCCGCCGGCAAAAAAAGAGGCCGGACTGTCGGTCCGGCCTCCCGTATCGTCGGGTTCGGGATGATGGTTCGATTCGGTTCAGTCCAGTCCAGTTCAGTTCAGTTCAGTTCAGTTTGGCTTTTTTCTGTCTATCCGTCCTGTCCCGTCTTCTCTCTGTTCGGTCCCTGTTCGGTCCCTTCCCGGTTTTGCCTCCGGTCAGAGGTCGATGCGCTTGCCCGAGAGGGCCTCGATGCGGAAGGGCTTGACACCCGGCAGCGAGACCTTGTGGGCCTTCTCGTCGCGGTTCACGACGATGTAGACGCGCTTGCCGGCGGGCGTTTCCCACTCCGGAAGCCAGCACGGCGGCCTCGTCGCCGAAGCCCGGGGCGTGCAGCAGCGGGTTGTCGCCCTCGGCGGCCATCTCGCGGATGAAGCGGCCTCCGTAGATGACGTCGTGCAGTCCGCGGCGGAAATCCATGAGCGTCTTCAGGAAGCGTGCCTCGACGGCAGCCTCCTCCGCCATGAGGTAGCGCGGATCAACCCATCCGGGCTGCGAGCCCCACAGCAGCGCCTTCGCGATCTCGTAGCGGAAGTCGCCGTCGGTCATTCCCTCGACCGAGAGGGGCGAGTAGGTGAAACCGCTGGTGATCACGCGGTCGGAGTAGACCATCGGGAAGACGGGGCGGATTCGGCAGTCGGTGGCGTTGTGCGGCGTATTGACCACCAGCTGCATGTCGAACAGGTCGAGGTAGCACTCCGAGTTCTCCTCGCTGGTGAGGATCTTGCCCTCCTGGAGGTAATTGCTGCGGATCTTGCCGATCAGGCGGCGGTAGCCGTCGTACCAGAAGTCGCCGCCGCCGACCGGGTGGGGGTGGTTTTCGTTCCAGCAGGGTTCGGGAGCCGCCGCGGAGATCTGGTCGATGTAGACGCCGTCGACGCCCAGCTCCTTCTGGAGGCGGTCCACGAGGTTGATGATCTTCTCATGCCAGATGTCGGTCGAGGGGCACGTTACCGTGTTGAGGACCTTCGACGTGGGATAGATCTCCGTGTAGAGCGATCCCGTCGCGCTTGCGGCACGAGGCCTCGTAGCCGCGGTCGGGGCGGTAGCTGTCGGCCGAGGGGTCCCACAGGCGGCCGTTGATGGGCGTAACGTGTGCGCCGAGGCTCTGGGCCGTCCGGATCATCTCCTTGAAAACCCGCCTTGGCCGGCAGGTAGTCCGGGTAGTGGGTGTCGTAGGGGTGGTTGTGCCAGTAGTACCAGTGGATGCCGAGCCCTCGCCGAAGAAGGCGGCGGCGCGCGCTTCACGGCGTCGAACGTGTCTTCGGCGACGTAGCGGCCGCGGATCCAGGCGTCGGCGTCGTAGCACCACTGGGGGATGTTGCGGTCGGCGAGCCTCTTCGAACCCCACTCGGTGGTGTAGGTGAAGGGCGGTACCAGCGCACGACGGCATCCTCCCAGCCGGCCGGGGTGTAGCCCGTGAGCGACTCCCATGGCAGACGGAAGGTTCCCTCGCGGGTCCAGCCGGCCGAGGCGGGGATGGCGTCGCTGAAGAGCACCTCCCCGCGCGTGCACTGTGCAGCGTAGGTCTTGCCGCAGCCGCGGCGGTCCTCGGTGCCGTAGTAGAAGGCTCCCTCGGGGGTTGTGGACGATGATGAACTGCATGGCCGAGGCGTGCGACGGATAGCGGGCCTCGAAGGTGGCGATGTCGAGGGGTTTCTCGACGCCCCAGCCCTCGGTGGTGAGGATCTTGCCGTCTGCGGGCCGCGTGATGGCCAGGCAGGGGGAACTTCAGGTCGGTAACCATCCACCCTTCGGGCAGGTCGGCCTCGATGTTCCAGCGCAGCAGCTCGCTCTGGTCGGGCAGCGAGACATCCATCCGCACGGGATAGGTCTTGCCCGAGTAGTCGAGCGTGAGCTGCCAGGTGAAGCGGAGCGTCTTGCCGTCGGCGCCGTCGCTGACCTCGACACCCTCGTAGAGGGCGTGTTCGGGTTTGAGCTCGGGACTTTCGCCCTGCGTACCTTTTTATAATAAAGAATCCAGGGGTGCGGTTTCGCCCGCTTCGAGCAGCTCCCGGCCGTTGAGGCGGAGGGTTTCGATATCGAAGGCCTCCGGGACGTGCGGAAGACGGCCTCGACATGGTCGTTTGCGAGGGTGATCCGGTCGCCGGAGCGTGTCGCGGGTCTCGGTCCGTGCCGAAACCGGGGTGCCCGCCAGCAGCAGCGCCGCCAGCCACATGCAGCTTTTTTCGTGTCATGGTCTTCACTGTAGTTTTTTCCGATTGTTTTTTGGGTCCGGTTGTCCGGGAGGGGTTCCGGAGGGTTTTCCCGGATTTTGTCGATTGGACAAATTTAAATAAAATAATTTACGCATACAAAATGCGCCGCCGCAAAAAACTTTAGAAACCCCAGGGCCGCCTCCGTTTGCCGTCCGGCCGCAACGGGCCGTCGTTCAGGCCTCATTTCCCGCACGAAAGGCCCCCGAAAGCCCTCCGATGGCACGGATATTACATTTTTTGTTACATTTTGATCCTCTCGAATGCGCTCCGTGCGGGTAAAACGGAATCTATTGCTCTGTATGATAACGGAATAATGAAAAACAGCCCCGAAACCGCCGCCGCCGGGCCCGCCGCCGGAGTTCAAAAAAATTATCAAAAATGATTTTTATAGTAATTTTCTTGTTATATTTGCTTTCGGAATAGTAAATACTTTTAAGCCGAAACCCTTGCCCGAATTTCGCCGCGATGAACCCGATGCCGCGGGACGGTTTCGGCGGAGCGCCCGCAATAGGGCGGCATCCCACCCGATGAACACTACATATTTAACTATAAAACAATAATTTAAAAACTGCGCCTATGACCGAATAAACGAATGAACCTGATCATGTGAAAACTTCTTTTTATCCATTCAAAAATCCGCATCCTCGACCGAAAGGGGGGATAAAGCCAACTTGCAGAACGCTGCGGTGCACCTGTCGGAGGGGCGTCGCGGGTTTGCAAACGTTATTAAGTTTTATAAATGAGGAAATATGACAAGGATTATACAAAATTATCTTTTGTAAGATGGTGCCCGATCGCTCGTGCTGATGCTGGGGCTTATCACCATGGCTCCGGCACTCGCCCAGCAAGGGGGAGATTCCTTCTGAAGGGTACCGTCCTGATGAGACGAACAAGGGAATCCGGGAGCATCCATCATCGTAAAGGGCAGCACGCGCGGTGTTACGACCGACGTGGACGGTACGTTCCAGTTTGAGGTGGCTGCCGCCGACGTGCTCCAGATCTCCTATCTGGGATACGAGACGCAGGAGATCCCCGTGGGGGCGCAGACCAACATCACCGTGCAGCCTGCCGCAAGTGGCCGAGCTGGAGACCGTGACGGTCGTGGCCTACGGTAAGCAGCGCAAGGAGAGTATCATCGGTGCCATCAACACGATCGACACCGACGAGCTGCGCATCCAGTCGGGACAGCTCTCGACGAGCCTGGCCGGCAAGCTGGCCGGTGTCGTCGTGATGCAGCGTGGGTGGGTGCCGGCGCCGCTTCTGATCCGCGGTGTGAACACCTTCGGTGCGAACAACAAGCCGCTGATTCTGGTCGACGGTATCGAGCGTGAAGATGGACCTCGTGGACGTGGACGACATCGCCACCTTCTCGATCCTGAAGGACGCAACGGCCACGGCCCTCTACGGTAGTGCGCGGTGCCAACGGTATCGTGCTCATCACCACGAAGCGCGGTTCGGAGGGTAAGCCGAAGATCAACGTCAAGGCCGAGTTCGGCATGACGCAGCCGGTAAAGCTCCCGAGATGGCCGACACCGAGCAGTGGATCGACTACTACAACGAGATCTCGA
>VOFC01005084.1_pt1 | contig 19806 bp, 36 predicted proteins | sample 5384161 | NCBI WGS metagenome assembly VOFC01 (sample SAMN12384722, study PRJNA508395) | human gut metagenome | isolation source: healthy gut B | host: Homo sapiens
TCGTACTTCCGTCAGTTACGTATTGCTGAGCATTTTCCGTTCCAGGAAAGACCATTGACAAACTGTTCGTGCAGGACAGCGGATGCAGAAGGATGGTCCCATCAGAGCATTGTCCGTGAGCCGAAAAGCAGACACCATCATCGCTTTGTGCCGAACGCCTGGATCAGATGTCTGAAACCGGAAAACACCAGGGCGTCATTGCCCATGCGTGGCAGCTTATGAGGTACGCTGAGGTGGAGGATATCTTAAAAGGCGGCAGAGGAGAAGGGGCGAACCGCCGTTTATCTTCCTGCTGGATGGCATTGAGGATCCGCATACACCTTGGGGCGATCATCCGTACGGCGAACCTGGCAGGCGCACATGGGTGTCATCATCCCGAAGCATCGGGCAGCAGGTCTTACCGCTACAGTAGCAAAGACCTCCCGCAGGTGCTTTGAATTATACACCCTGTGGCAAAGGTTACGAACCTGGCTCAAGACCATGGAAGATTTAAAGAAACGCGGCCTCTGGTTTGTCTGCGCCGGATATGGGCGGTGAATCATGTACAAATCTGAATCTGGAAGGGACCGATTGGTCTGGATCATTTGGAAACGAAAGAAAGGAAGCAGGTCGGCAAGCTGATCAGGGAAAAATGCGACATGATCGCGTCCATTCCGATGAAGGGTGATATTGACTCCTTAAATGCTTCGGTGGCGCCGGTGTGCTGGCTTACGAGATTGTGTGAGACAGCGCCTGAACTGAGGAAACGGAGTCCGGAAAGGAAGGCGTTTGTGATGAAAAAAAAGCATCAGAACCAGTACTGCGGTGCTTCAGCATCGGCAGTGCTTTAAAGATGCGCAGGAAACAGTGCCCCGGCGGGTTCAGGGCATTCTGCAGAGATGCAGGAAACGCTTCCGCTTCAGGAAGCAGCAGAAACTCTGGGGCGGAGGATGCGGCAGAAACTTTGGGAGTGAAGGATTCTGCAGAGACACTGGCAGTCATTGAGGACGAGGCAGTTCCGCTTTATCAAGCCAGCCCGGCAGTGATGTGCGTACCCCGGTGGCAAGCCAGCAGTGTGACACATGGCAATGGCCGTGCCACGATCGATGCCTCAATACCTCCAGCAGCTATGTCATTGATCAAGTATACCGGCGGACAGAGCCGCATCATCAGATTGCCAAGTCTACCACATACCACCGACCTGAATGCCGGGCCTTATGAGGTATTTCCCGTTCACAGAAGGGTAACGGAACCTACAGGATCAAGATTTTTGAGGGAATGTCAGCGAAACCAGTACGCGCCAGGTCATGGAGTCAGGATATATCGGTCAGTCTGGCGGATGAGTTCGCACCGTTCTTAACTCGAACCAGTATCAACAAACTTTTCAAACGGAAGTGCTGCGGTAAACAAGGGCGCGGGCTGGCGGCTTCTGCGGCAGACGAGATCGGCGTGGTCACCAATGTATACAATTATGTGATCAACAACATTACCTACGACACTGCCAAGGCTGCTTCGGTACAGAGTGGTTATCTTCCGAATGTGGACCAGGTGCTGGCGCAGAAAACAGGCATATGCTTTGACTATGCAGCTCTGATGACAGCAATGCTGCGTTCTCAGGATATCCCGACGAAACTGGTTATCGGCTACAGCGGCGGGCTGTATCACGCATGGGTCAATGTTTACATCGATAATATAGGCTGGGTCGACAACTTCATTTACTTTGACGGACACAACTGGTCTCTGATGGACCCGACCTTTTGCTTCCTCAGGAGGACAGAGTGAGTCTATCAAGCAGTACATTGAAACGGATCCAATTATCAGGCGCAAAATATACCTATTAAGATACACAGGGGAGTGAACGATGGCAGCGAAAGTTTATTCCGGACGGGGAACTGTCGGCATTCTGTCTTCAGATATCCATTCTGCTGAAGGCCGCAGTCCCGTTAGATGATGGGACTCTATCTGATGGCAGAGGATGCCCCGACGGAAGAGGAAAAGAAGCTTCTTCACACCATGGGTGAGGATGTGGAGCTGGGGGGATCCGTTCTTTGAATCCCTGGAACGTACCGGCGCATTTCCGCCCTACGTGGTGCGCATGGCAAAGCTGGGACAGCAGAGTGGTACCCTGGACCAGATGATGGAGTCCCTGGCAGATTATTATGAAAAAAGAATATTACATGATGAAAAATATCCGCAATGCCATTACCTATCCGGTGATGATGGTCGGCATGCTTCTGATTGTACTGTTTGTCCTGTTCACCCGTGTGATGCCGGTTTTTGAGCAGGTATACGCACAGCTTGGCGTACAGATGTCCCGCTTTCCCCAGGCGGCCTCCAGACTTGGCGGCATGTTAAGCGGTGCAGCCCTGGTTGTGTTTGTACTTCTGGCAGTGGCAGTCCTGATCGCGGCAATTGCGGCCGGCGCAGGAAAAGAACTGACGATTGCCCTAAGCTTATGGAACGGCTGAAACGAAAAAGCAAGACAGCGCTGGCAGCTGCCGGCCGCCGTTTCACCGCAGTGCTTGCACTGACCATTCGCAGCGGTATGGAACTGGATAAAGGTATGGAGCTGGCAAGAGAGCTGGTAGACAATGGCAAGGTGGCAGAAAAAATCGATGTCTGCAGCGAAAAGCTGCAGCTGGGTGAGGGCTATTATGAGGCCATGAAGGAATCCGGACTGTTCAGCAGCTTTCATATCCAGCTTATCAAGGTTAGGTGTGCGAAGCGGTAAGATGGACGAAGTGCTGCAGGAAATTTCAGATGACTATGAACAGCAGGCAGATGCTTCCATTGATGCTATGGTGGCAAGACTGGAACCTACTCTGGTGGCAGTTCTGGCAGTGGCAGTCGGGCTGATCCTTTTTCCGTTATGCTTCCGCTGGCAGGAATCCTGGCGGGGGTAGGCTGAGACTGACGGAGGGATGAACATGAAAAAGAAATGGGATAAGCGGTTCCTGGCCGGATGTATTGCCTCAGTGATTGTCTTCGGCGCGGTCATGGTCCTGTTTGTGAATGGTGTATTTTCCTTTCTGGGCCGGGCAAAATCAGAGGGCTCTGATACCCTGATCAAGGCGATCCGCCAGGCTTCTGTACAGTGTTATGCGATTGAAGGACGTTATCCGCCGAGCGTGGAATATCTGGAGGAGAATTATGGAATCCAGATCGACCGGGAGCGCTACAATGTGTTCTACAGCGGTTTCGCTTCCAATATCATGCCGGATATCACCGTGATCCCTGTTAAAGGAGGTGAAGACAGTGAATGGCAGCCGTAATCGGAATGACGGGGCAGACCATGAGTGTGCTTTTTACCATGCTGCTGTTTCTGGTCTTCATTATGTGTGCGCTGTTTACGGTGCTTGCAGGCAGCAAGGTATACGAAAATATCAGCAGCCGCATGGATCAGACCTACACAGGCAGTGTGGCACTCCAGTATGTGGCCAACAAAGGTACGCCAGGGTGATGCGGATAAGGCAGTGGCTGTAAAGGACGGAAGACGGACAGCCGGTTCTTGAAATCCGTGAAAGCATAGAGGGCGGCGATTACATTACCTGGATCTACTATTATGAGGGCAGTATCCGGGAACTGTTTACCTGTGAAGACAGCGGGCTTGGACTGGCGGATGGACTTGAGATCCTCGAGTGCGATGGCCTTACGATCACGCAGGAGGGCCAGGCTGCTTCATGTGACAACGCTTGGGACAGGGGGCGGAAGCCTGACGCTGTCGCTGCGCAGTGGGAGGACGGTGACAGGACAATGAACAGACGAAGTGGTTTCCGGATATTTTCCTGATGGAAATGATGGTAGTCGTATTTTTCTTTTTATGCTCTGCGCATCTACCTGCATTCTGGCATTTGCGAAATCCGACCGGATGAGCCGTCTTGCCTGGGAGCGTGACCATGCGGGTCAGCGCAGCTCAGTCTGAGGCAGAAATCTGGAAGCTGTCTGATGAGAGACAGGACGGAAATCAGGTTTTGTACTGGGACGCAGACTGGAAAGAAACACAAGACCAGTCCGCTGCGGCCTATGCAGGGCAGTCCGGACAGAGCAGCAAAGAAGGCGGCATGCAAAATCTTCAGATCGTGATCGGGAAGCCGGAGAACGCGGGAAGAACTGTTTGTGCTGGAAGCAGCGAAATATGTGAGACCATAGCCCGGCGGACGGCCAAATGGGAAAAACAGGAACCGGGCCAGACAGCAGGCGGAGGATCACAGGAAACATCCGGAGGATGAGACAGATGGCAAAACAGGAAATCAGAAGAAAAGCGAATATCGGAAGCTCCAGTCTGATCCTGATCTTTATTGTGCTTTTTGCCTGGTGACATTCAGTGTATTGTCCCTTGGCAACGCAAAAGCGGGAGGATGCACTTTCCCGCAGAAGCGCAGATTCGGTGCAGGAATACTACCGCGCGGATGCAGCAGGAGGGCATTTTTGCAGCTGGCAGACCAGGCGCTCTTAAAAGGGCGACAAAAGACAGTCTTATGCCATATCTGCAAGTGCTTCCGGAACCTATTGTACCGATGTGGCCATGAATGCAGGCCAGGCGCTCCGGGTAGAACTGGCGCTGGACTGGGAGCAGAAAACCTATCAGGTGCTTTCCTGGAAGGTATATCACCAGGAAGACTATGAGATCGATCAGTCCATTCCGGTATGGGTGGCAATTAAAGCAGGAGGAGTGCCTATGTTTACAGAAGATGTACTGCGCAATGCAGTAGAACAGGGCGCGGCAGATATATTCCTGATCCCAGGCATGCCGCTTTCCTGGAAGGTGGGCGGAAAGATTATCTATCAGACGGACGAAAAGATCTTCCCGAAGGAAATTGAAGAGATGGTGCGTGAAATCTACGCACTGGCAAAAACCGCAGCATGGATCATGTCGTGGAATGCGGCGATGACGACTTTGCAATGGCACTTCCGGGCGTTTCCCGTTTCCGTGTCAATGTATTCCGCCAGAGAGGTTCACTGGCTGCTATTATCCGTGTGATCACATTCGACTCTGCCGGATTTCCGCAATCTGAACATCCCTCAGGTGGTCATCGATATTTCCCGTATATGACGAAAGGGCTTTGTTCTGGTAACCGGACCGGCGGGCAGTGGTAAGAGTACCACGCTGGCCTGCATCATTGACCAGATCAATAAGACGCGCAATGCCCATGTGATCACGCTGGAGGATCCGATCGAGTATCTGCACCGTCATAATCAGAGTGTCGTTACCCAGCGAGAAATCGGGCTGGATACCGAGAGTTATGTGACGGGCCCTTCGCGCAGCCTCCGTCAGGCACCGGATGTCATTCTGGTTGGTGAGATGCGTGATGAAGAAACCATCAAGACAGCACTGACGGCAGCAGAGACCGGACATCTGGTCATCTCCACCCTGCATACGGTGGGTGCCGCCAATACCATTGACCGTATCATTGACAGCTTCCCGCCGGCACAGCAGGAGCAGGTGCGGGCACAGCTTTCCATGGTCATGCAGGCCGTGGTTTCCCAGCAGCTGATCCCGAAGGTGGAGGGCGGTGTGGCCCCTGCCTTTGAGGTTATGTTCTTTAACAATGCGATCCGAAACCTGATCCGTGAGTCAAGATCCACCAGATCGACAATATCATCGCTACCTCCCAGGAGAAGGCATGATCACCATGGACAACAGCATCATAAAGCTGTTCCGGGAAGGAAAAGATCAGTAAAGGAAAATGCCATCATCTACAGCAGCAATGGAGAGCTGATGGGAGAAGAAACTGGCAAGACTGTAAAAGAAGAAATAGATGCGAAAAAGGCACCGTTCGGGCAGTGTGACCCGGGCGGTGCCAGGCGCCTATTTTTCATATATCAGAATACGGACAAAAAGCAACGAATAAATGTAAATAATCATTTTTTTTTCCCGAATAAATGTAATTCTTCCAGAAAGATTGAGGACATTTTTTTTGAAAAATGAAAACATTCAGTGTGATTTGCTGAACAAAATCAAAGGAATCCTCTACGGTCAGCAGCCGCAGACCGATATCGGACCAGGTGTTCCCGATCAGATACGAGGTATAATTCTGGCCGGCTACAATTTCAATCTGTGCGGAGAGCAGTGCCTCTGCCTGATTGTTTCCGGCAATGGTGCCGGAGCCGTCCAAAGCCAATCACTATGATCGGAATCTCGCGCAGGAAGGAGTAATTGCCTGAGCTTGTTACGTAGAACTGGTAGGTACCGGCCATGGCCTGCTTATATGGGGTAACGGTCTGGAAGGCCACGTTCCGGAATATGGTTTCGCCGCCGTAAAGCAGCAGATCATACCGGGAGCCGCTGTAGGTCATGTTGGCAAAAGCGGTAGCAGCCGGTATTGTAGGCACGGGTATTACAGCCGGTGTCAGAAATCTGGACCATTTCCAGACCGCCGGAGGCAGAATCTACCAGAACCATAGTTACCCTTTTGCCTAGCGGTAAACGGAAAGTTCTGCCGAAGAAGCACGGAACGCATGCCGGAGGCACGGCGAACGGTAACCGTATGGAAACCATCCGAGATCCAGTCATAGTTCGAGATGGTGCCGAAGCGGGAATTGATGGCATACGCAGTACCATCAATGGTGATGTTGACAGCAAAGCTGTTGGTGGAGGCATTTAAGAACCGCACCTGTCCGTAATAACGCGGGGAAATTGCGGGGTTCGTGGGAGTAAGAGGCAGGAAGCTGTTGCCCCAGCTGTTTCCGTGATGTCCCCAGTGGTTGTTGCCGTTATTGTCCCAGTCCCAGTTTCCGCCGATGGCTCCAGGGGTGCTGTTTCCCGGATAGACCGGTCCGCCCTCACCGGGATCCGGAAGCGGAGCCACAGGGATGTTTGCCGCATCGTCTGGATAGACTGCCTTTTCTTCTTCCAGCTCCGGGAAGCGGAGCCGCCGCATCGTTGTCACTTATATCAGAAGTTCCATTGTAATGTGTATCATTTTCAGCCATATTGCGCCTCATTGCTTTTTTACTGTACTGTATGAAACGGCAGGCCCCACGGTGCTGGAAAATATAAAGTTTTCGGGCTTCCATTGGGACGAATCATGGATTATAATGAAAAAATATGGATGGAAAGCCGGTATGGAAGGCAGAAGGGAGAATGGATATGGGACTTCAGGTGAGAGTCTGGGGAGTTCGCGGATCCGGGCCGGAATGCGGTCGGAATATCAGGAATATGGGGAAATACCTCCTGCGTGACAGTCCATACAAAAGACAAAACGGTGATCCTGGATGCCGGAACCGGGATTGGAAATTTTGACCGGAGCTTTAAAGCGGCAGATGGAAGGGAAAGCGCAGACGTCTGGATCTTCTGCTCAGTCATTTTCATATGGATCATCTGATGGGACTGTACGGTTGTTCCTTCCTTTTTTGATCCGCAGATGGAAGTCCATATTTATGGGGAACGTTTTGGGAGAAAGGTCTGAAGGAATGCCTCTGCCGGATGTTTGGACCGCCTTACTGGCCGCTTCCGTTAGATCAGCTTCCGGCTCTGGTCCGGTTTCATGAAATTCAGGCGGGAGATGTATTTTTGCTGGAGGATCAGATCCGGGTGCAGACACTCCGTGGCGTACATCCGGGCGGGAGCATCTTATACCGGCTGGAGGCAACGCAGGGCCGGAGCCAGCCAGCGTCGTGTACGGGCTTGACTGCGAGCTGACCGATGCGATGCTTCAGAAGCTGAGAGAGTTTGCCGCAGCCTGTGGCCTGCTGATCTGTGATGCCTGTTATACGGAGGAGGAGCTTATGCTCAGGCAGGGATGGGGACACGGTTCCATCGAACGGTGCCGGAAGCTGCGTCAGGCAAGCGGGCGCAGCAGGCGCTTTTCATGCATTATGAACGGAGCTATCAGGATACATTTCTGCGAGAGCAGGAGAAAATGTCACTGGCGCAGGATCCGGCCTGTCTGTTTGCGCGGGAAGGCATGGCTCTCAGGGTACATGGCAATGACAGATGACAATAGAAAGACGAAAATACGGTTTGGAGAATAGCCTGAACTGAAAATCGGGAGGAGCTACCTATGACACAAAAGGAAATGCAAAGCATTCTGGAGATCGGCACAGCCATTTCTTCGGAAAAGGATTATAACCGGCTGCTGGAGATGATCTTAAACCGGATCATGGAACTGACCCATGCCGATGCCGGAACGCTTTATCTGGCAGACGGGGATGTGCTGCGCTTCAAAATCATGCGCAACAATACCATGCACACCTATGAGGGAGGAGATGGAAAGGAACCAAATCTTCCTCCGGTTAAGCTGAGCAGGGAAAATGTCTGTGCCATGAGTTATCTGGAAAACAGGACGGTCTGCATTGAAAATGTGCGGACTTCCACGGAGTACGATTTCTCCGGTCCGGTCCGTTATGATGCCATGACCGGATATCACACCCAGTCCATGCTGGTAGTCCCCATGCACAACCGGCAGGGAGAGCGCCTTGGCGTGATCCAGCTCATCAACGCTATGGATGCAGCAGGGGGATGTCTGCGCATTTCCGGCAGATATCATTCCGGCGGTGGAATCCGTAGCCTCCCAGGCAGCCATTACCATTCAGAATGTTCTTTATATTGAGAATATCAAGGAGCTGTTCGAGTCCTTTCGTACGTGTCATGTCCTCCGCGGTTGACGAAAGAACCCCTTACAATGCAAGTCATACACGCCATATGGTGGAATACGGACGTCATTTTTATTGATTATCTCAATGAAACGGCGAAAGCAGAGGGCAGGGAACCATGGTTTTGACGCGGAACACAGGCACGAGCTTCTTATGAGTGTCTGGCTGCACGATATCGGAAAGCTAGTGATCCCGCTGGAGGTCATGAACAAGGAAGCGCGGCTTCTGCCAGAGCAGAAAACAGCAATCCTGCACCGTTTTGAGAAAATCCGCCTGCTGGTACAGATCGCATGTTTAAAAGGAGCTATTTCTGGGGAAGCCCTGGAAAAGCAGCTGGAAGAATTAAAACAGGCACGGGACACCATTCTTCGTGCCAGTACAGCTGGATTTTTGCCCGGATGATCTGCGGGAGGAGATCTGCCGAATCCGTGAGAAAACCTATACGGAAGAGGATGGCAGCGAAAAGCCGTGGCTTGAAGAGGAAGAATTTCAGATGCTTATGATCCGCAAAGGGAACCTTGTCGGAGGAAGAACGTGCTGTCATGGAAAGTCATGTGGTCATCACCGACAAGCTGCTTTCTGAAATCCGGTTTTCCAAAGAACTGTCCCATGTAAGGGGAATGGGCAGCCAGTCATCACGAGCTTTTTAAACGGAAGCTGGTTATCCGAAACATCTGATGGCAGAACAGATCCCGATGGAGGTGCGCATCATCACGATCCTGGATATATTTGATGCGCTGGTGGCAGATGACCGCCCGTACAAGCCGGGCATGCCCGTGGAAAAAGCACTTGGAATCCTGGATATTATGGCAGACAAGGAAGGAAAGCTGGATCCGAGCTGACCCGGCTGTTTAGGAAAAAGCCGCTGTTGGGAAAAGGACTGATATCGTTACTTAAAAAGAAAACATAATTTGATGTTACAGCTGTTTTATGCTAATATAAATAGATAGGCAGATAGAGGATTATCTGTCGCGAAAAAAATAGAAAACTTGTAGCTATATCATAGCAGCTCTCGAAAGCACCGGGGTCAGTACGTTCAAAAAGTATGTGGCACCGCAGATCGTGCAGGGAGATTCTGGACAGTGGAAATCCGGAAGCGCTGATGGTAGGCGGGAGAGTCGTAAACATTGCCGTGTTATTTGTGGATATCCGCGGCTTTACTACCATGTCTGAGAAACTAACACCTTCCGAGGTGGTAGAGATCTTAAACCAGTACCTGACTCTGATCGCGGACTGTATTATGCGAAACGGAGGCACGCTGGACAAATTCATCGGCGATGCAGCCATGGCATTCTGGGGAGCTCCGCTTCCGCAGGAAGACTATGTGATGAAGGCTGTCGGGCGGCAGAAGATATGCGCCAGGGATCCGATGAGCTTTCCAAAGTCCTGATGGAAAAATACGGGCGAACCGTATCCTTTGGCATCAGGGGGAATCGGACCCGTGACCTCCGCACTACCAATGCGACGCTCTACCGACTGAGCCCCCATTTACCCCCTTTTCCCATTTAAAGGAAATGTGTTATCATAAGTTATTATCATGTGGCGTGCAGCAAGGCGGCCGCAAACAGTATGGAGGACTTCACGATGGAAAAGAAAAAGAAGTTTTAGAGACAGCGGAAGAGAAAGAAGTTGTTTCCAAGAACTTTATTGAGCAGGAGATCGAGAAAGATCTGGCAGAGGGCGTTTACGATCACTTCAGACCCGTTTCGCCGGAGCCGAACGGTTACCTGCATATCGGACATGCAAAGTCCATTTTATTAAACTACGGTCTTGCCCAGAAATACGGCGGCAAGTTCAACTTAAGATTTGATGATACCAACCCGACTAAAGAAGAAGACGGAATTCGTTGAGTCTATTATGGCCGATGTCAAAAGTGGCTGGGTGCAGATTTTGAGGACAGACTGTTCTTCGCATCCAACTATTTCCAGCAGATGTATGAGTGCGCGGTTCTTCTTATAAAGAAGGGAAAAGCATTCGTCTGTGATCTGACTGCGGATCAGATCCGTGAATACCGTGGTGATTTCACCACACCGGGTAAGGAGAGCCCATACCGCAACCGCAGCATCGAGGAGAACTTACAGCTATTCGAGGATATGAAGGCTGGTAAGTACCAGGATGGTGAGAAGGTGCTTCGTGCCAAGATTGATATGGCTTCTCCGAATATCAACATGAGAGACCCGGTCATCTACCGTGTAGCCCGCATGACACATCACAATACCGGTGATACCTGGTGCATTTACCCGATGTATGACTTTGCCCATCCGATCGAGGATGCCATCGAGCATATCACCCATTCCATCTGTACCCTGGAATTTGAGGATCACAGACCGTTGTATGACTGGGTAGTAAGCGAATGTGAGTTTGAGAATCCGCCTCGTCAGATCGAGTTTGCAAACTATACCTGACAAACGTGGTAACTGGTAAGCGATACATCAAGAAGCTGGTTGAAGACGGCATTGTAGACGGCTGGGATGATCCGCGTCTGGTTTCCATTGCTGCGCTGCGCAGACGGGGCTACACTCCGGAGTCCATGCAAGTTTGTAGAGCTGGTTGGCGTATCCAAGGCAAACAGCTCAGTTGACTATGCTATGCTTGAGTACTGTATCCGTGAGGATCTGAAATTAAAAAGGCCCGCATGATGGCGATCCTGGATCCCGTGAAGCTTGTGATCGACAACTATCCGGAAGGGCAGACAGAGATGCTCGAGGTTCCGAACAATCTGGAGAATGAAGAGCTTGGCTCCCGCATGGTTCCGTTTGGCAGAGAGCTTTATATCGAACGCGAAGACTTTCATGGAGGAGCCTCCGAAGAAGTACTTCCGTATGTTCCCCGGCAACGAGGTGCGCCTGATGAGTGCGTACTTTGTAACCTGTACAGGCTTTGAGAAGGATGAGAACGGCAATATCACGGTCGTACACGCAACCTACGATCCGGCTACCAAGAGCGGTTCCGGCTTCTGTGAGCGTAAGGTAAAGGGCACCATTCACTGGGTTGCAGCCGAGACTGCAAAAGCAGGTTGAGGTGCGCCTCTATGAGAATATCGTGGATGAGGAAAAGGGCAAGTTAAACGAGGACGGAAGCCTCAACTTAAACCCGAACTCTCTGACTATCTTAAAGAACTGTTATGTTGAGCCGGCTCTTGCAGACGCAAAGGCTTATGACAGCTTCCAGTTTGTCCGCAATGGCTTCTTCTGTGCGGACTGCAAGGACAGCAAGCCGGGCGAGCCGGTGTTTAACCGTATCGTTTCCTTAAAGAGCTCCTTTAAGATTCAGAAATAATCGATTGGATTAGGGGATCAGGATTATGGAACTGTTGATTCCGCTTGATTCCCGGTCAAAAAACCACTGTATGAACAGATATACTCCCACATCCGCGCGGAGATCCGAAGCGGTGCCTTAAAAGCGGGTGACCGGCTTGCCCTCCACGCGGGTACTGGCGGAGCATTTGAAAGTTAGCCGCAGCACAACGCAGATGGCCTATGACCAGCTGCTGGCCGAGGGATACATGGAACCCGGCCGTGCCGCGGCTATTTTGTCAGTCATCTGGAGGAACTGGTGGAGACCGGGCAACCGGCACCGGCGAGATGGAGACTACCGTAGAGCCGGATGCCGGATGGCGCGTCGATTTTTCGCCGCGGGGCATTGACCTGGACAGCTTTCCATACCATGTGTGGAGAAAACTGAGCCGGAATACTCTGGTAGATGACAACAAAGAGATGTTTCATTCCGGAAATCACCAGGGAGAACCTGGCTTTCGGGAGGCAATACGCAGCTATCTGCATTCGGCACGCGGTGTCAACTGCAGCCCGGAGCAGATCATTCATCGGCGCGGGAAGTGAGTATCTGCTGATGCTGCTGTCCCAGATCCTCGAAGGAAGACACGTGATCGCCATGGAAAACCCGACCTACAAACAGGCCTACCGGGTCTTCCAGAGCCTGGACTATGAGGTTTGTCCGGTGGAGATGGATGCAAATGGCATGGAGCCGGAGCTTTTGGCTGAATGCCCGGGGCAAATGTGGCCTATGTGATGCCATCTCATCAGTTCCCGACGGGAATCGTTATGCCGGTCGGGCGGAGACAGGAGTCTTAAAGTGGGCCGTGGAAGCGCCGGACCGTTACATTATAGAAGACGATTACGACAGTGAATTCCGGTATCGCGGAAAACCAATTCCGGCCCTGCAGGGCATGGACCGGAGCGGACGGGTCATTTATCTTGGAACGTTTTCCAAATGCATTGCGCCGGCTATCCGTGTCAGCTATCTGGTACTGCCGCTTTCACTTTTAGTCCGTTACCGCAGCCAGACTTCTTTCTATGCTTCTACGGTGTCACGCATTGATCAGAACATTTTGTATCAGTTTTTATCAGGAGGACATTTTGAACGGCATTTAAACCGGATGCGTGCGATCTACAAAACCAAGCATGATCTTTTGCTGGAGCAGGTGGAACCGCTTGCGAAAACAGTTTGAGATACGTGGAGCATGCAGGTCTTCATATTCTGCTGACATCCAGAAACGGCGTGCCGGAGGAAGCAGCTGATTCAGAAAGCGGGCAGAAGCCAGGAGTCAGGGTCTATGGTCTGGAACAGCTATTTCATTCACCCGGAACACAACCACCGCCCGGTCGACTGTGGTGCTTGGGTATGCAAGCCTGAGCGAGGAGCAGATCGTAGACGGATACAGATGCTGGGCGATGGGGGGAAGGCAGATTTTCGAAAAAAAAGAAGCAGGATATGGAGAGTAAGAAAACTCCATGTCCTGCATAAGAACCCGCATGATGTTATGCCTCTGTGTCTTCGCTGACTGTTGTGGCAGAGACCTCTTCGCCGGAAACAGGCTGTTTCTCAGCCGGTTCTTTCAGGTTTCCTCATCAACAGTAATTTCTTCTGCCTGATCAGCAGCAGCTTCCAGCTTTGCAGCGGTTTCTTCCATGGTATCGGAGACGGCTTCCACCACTTTCCATGGCGTCTGCAGTTTTGATCACAGCGTCCTCAGCAGCGCTTTTCAGCCTTTTCTACGGTATCTTCTGCTGCAGCGGCAGCTTTCTGCGCACCGTCTCTGGCAACACTGACAGCCTCGCGGGTGTTATCGGCCACGATGGCAGCAGCATCCTTTACCATATTTTTTGCGGCACTGGCAGCATCCTTGGCGGGCGTTCATCATGTCGCCTGCGGCTACCAGGAACTCGTCCTTATCGCATGGAGGAAACATAGTTGCGGCTCATGGTACTGTCCGGCATCGGTTTCGTCCTCATCCTCAAAATCGTGGAAAGTCTTCATCCAGCTCCTTGTTAAAAAAGACCGGTATTTCGTCAGGTAAGAAATGCCGGCTGCAGCAGCTCCTGCAATGGTTAAGAGGGCTGCAGTTTTCCAAAAGCTTCTTTTTTGCCATACCCTGTACTCCTTTCTTTGATGACATGTTCGGTTCCATTTTCTCCAGTTACGAATATTCTTTATAAAAGTAATTCTAAAAGAAGAGAATAAAAAGAAAAAAGTTAGAAAAATTAGATAAAATTAGCACTCAAGAATTGACAGTGCTAAACAACGTGCTATAAATGGTAATGTACATCAGAAGGGGGTTTAAATCCCTGAAAAGATGATTAGTTCACAATATGTGGAAGCAAAAAAAATAGATTCGATGTAAGGAGGAGTTATCCATGAAATTAGTACCGTTATTTGATCGGGTTGTATTAAAACAGTTTGTGGCAGAGGAGACTACCAAAGTCTGGTATCGTGCTTCCGGGCCAGGCAAAAGAGAAACCGCAGCAGGCAGAGGTTATCGCAGTAGGACCTGGCGGTGTGGTTGACGGAAAAGAGATCACCATGCAGGTAAAAGCAGGTGACAAGGTTATCTACCCAAGTACCCGGAACCGAAGTAGAGGTTGAGGACGAGAAATATGTAGTCGTAAAAAGCAGAATGACATCTCTGGCAGTAATCGAGTAAGATACATCTATATATTATTCATAGAAACTGGAGGAATTTGAATCATGGCAAAGCAGATTAAATATGGCGTAGAAGCCAGAAAAGCCCTGAAGCAGGCGTAAATCAGTTAGCAGATACAGTTCGTGTGACCCATTTGGACCGAAAGGGAAGAAACGTAGTTCTGGATAAATCCTTCGGTGCTCCGCTCATCACCAACGATGGTGTGACCATCGCGAAAGAGATCGAGCTGGAAGACCCATTTGAAAACATGGGTGCACAGCTGGTAAAAGGAAGTAGCTACCAAGACAAACGATGTAGCAGGTGATGGTACCACAACCGCAACTGTTCTGGCACAGGCTATGATCAACGAAGGTATGAAGAACCTGGCTGCTGGTGCGAACCCGATCGTTTTAAGAAAAGGGTATGAAGAAAGCAACCGAGGCTGCTGTTGAGGCAATCGCAAAGATGAGCCAGCCAATCTCCGGCCGTGATAGCATCGCGCGTGTTGCATCTATTTCCGCAGCTGACGACGAGGTTGGCGAGCTGGTTGCAGACGCTATGGAGAAGGTTTCCAAGGACGGCGTTATCACCATTGAGGAGTCCAAGACCATGAAGACTGAGCTTGACCTCGTAGAAGGTATGCAGTTCGATCGTGGCTATGTATCCGCTTATATGTGCACCGACATGGATAAGATGGAGGCCAATCTGGACGATCCGTACATCCTGATCACCGACAAGAAGATCTCCAACATCCAGGAGATCCTGCCGATTCTGGAGCAGATCGTACAGTCCGGTTCCAAGCTGCTGATCGTGGCAGAGGATATCGAGGGCGAGGCTCTGACTACCCTGATCGTCAACAAGTTAAGAGGCACCTTTACCGTAGTGGGCGTAAAGGCTCCGGGCTATGGCGACAGAAGAAAAAGAGATGTTAAAGGACTTAGCGATCCTCACAGGCGGCACCGTGATCTCCGAGGAGCTTGGTCTTGACCTGAAGGATGCGACCATGGAAGAGCTGGGCCGTGCGAAATCCGTTAAAGTACAGAAGGAGAACACCATCATCGTTGACGGCTGCGGCAACAAGGATGAATTGCAGCAAGAGTTGCGCAGATCCGTGCCCAGATCGCAGGAGACCACTTCCGAGTTTGATAAAGAAAAACTGCAGGAGCGTCTTGCAAAAAGCTGGCAGGCGGTGTAGCTGTTATCCTGTTGGCGCTGCAACCGAGACTGAGATGAAGGAAGCAAAGCTCCGTATGGAGGATGCGCTGTCTGCAGCAAAGCAGCTGTTGAGGAAGGTATCATCGCAGGCGGCGGTTCTGCATATGTACATCCATGTAATCCAAGGAGATCAAGTCTGTAGTAGACGCTCTGGAGGGCGATGAGAAGACCGGCGGTAAAGATTATCCTGAAAAGCTCTGGAGGCTCCGCTGTTCCACATCTCCGCAAACGCAGGTCTGGAAGGGCTCTGTTATCATCAACAAGGTAAAAGAGTCTCCGGTAGGCTATGGCTTTGATGCGTACAAGGGAAGAGTATGTAGACATGGTAGAGGCCGGTATCCATGATCCGGCTAAGGTAACAAGAAGCGCACTGCAGAACGCAACCAGCGTGGCATCCACCCTGCTGACTACCGAGTCTGTAGTAGCTAACATCAAGGAAAGAGACTCCGGCTATGCCAGCAGGCGGCGGTATGGGCGGAATGATGTAAGAGCGCAAAATGAAAAATAAGCGGCTGCGAGCAGACATTTATTTTTCATGCGCCACTAACGAGTGAAAATCCTGCGTATAGCAGACATGACGCGTCGGCGCGGGTTCACGAAATGGATCTTTCGGCAAGAAATATCCAGCAAAACGCAAATTGGCAGGCGAATGAGGCCCAATCGGGGTGGTTTCGCCTGCTTTTCCTAAAAATATACGCGGACAATTTCCTCGCAGAAGTATTTGACAAGCGGACAGATATTTGCTACAATATGCAATTAATAAGTCCAATAGATTCCAGCAATGAAATATTAGCTGCACTAATAATAGAAATGCGATTGCTATGGAATAAAACTAAAGAAAGAGAGGAAACGAATAATGGGTACAATTATTGGTGAGGGCATTACGTTTGACGATGTGCTCCTGGTGCCGGCTTATTCACAGGTTATTCCGAATCAGGTAGATTTAACCACCTATCTGACCAAGAAAATCAAACTGAACATTCCACTTATGAGTGCGGGTATGGATACCGTTACAGAACACCGTATGGCAATTGCCATGGCGCGTCAGGGCGGTATTGGTATCATTCACAAGAACATGTCAATTGAAGCACAGGCAGAGGAAGTAGATAAGGTAAAACGTTCAGAGAATGGTGTAATCACGGACCCATTTTTTTTCCCTCCCCGGAGCATACCTTAAAAGACGCAGACGAGCTTATGGCTAAGTTCCGCATCTCTGGTGTGCCGATTACAGAGGGCCGACAAGCTGGTTGGTATCATCACCAACCGTGACCTAAAGTTCGAGCAAGATTTTTCCAAGAAGATTAAAGGAGTGTATGACTTCTGAGCATCTGGTTACCGCCAAAGGGGCATTAACCCTGAAGAAGCAAAACGCATTCTTGCCAAAGGCACGTGTCGAGAAGCTTCCGATCGTCGACGAAAACTTCAACTTACAAGGGACTCATTACGATCAAGGATATCGAGAAGACGATCAAGTATCCTCTTGCAGCAAAGGACGCACAGGGACGCCTGCTCTGCGGCGCAGGCGTTGGTATTACTGCCAATGTTTTGGACGAACAGAAGCACTGGTAGAAGGCAATGTAGATGTGTTGTTGTTCCTCGATTCTGCTCATGGACATTCTGAGAATGTTCTCAACTGCGTAAAGAATGATCAAGGAGAAATTCCCGGATCTTCAGGTAATTGCCGGCTAACGTTGCAACGGGTGAGGCTACAAAAGCCCTCATCGAGGCCGGCGTTGACGCCGTTAAGGTTGGTATCGGACCCGGTTCTATCTGTACCACCCGTGTGGTTGCAGGTATCGGTGTACCTCAGATCACCGCTGTTATGGACTGCTCGCAGTTGCAAAAGAATACGGTATCCCCATCATTGCTGACGGCGGTATCAAGTATTCCGGAGATGTTACCAAGGCTCTCGCAGCCGGCGGAAGCGTCTGTATGATGGGAAGCATGCTTGCAGGCTGCGACGAGAGTCCAGGTGCTTTCGAGTTATATCAGGGCAGAAAGTATCAAGGTTTACCGTGGTATGGGTTCCATCGCGGCGATGGAGAACGGCAGCAAGGATCGTTACTTCCAGGCGACGCGAAGAAGCTGGTTCCCGAAGGTGTAGAAGGCCGAGTGGCCTACAAGGGAAGCGTGGAAGACACCATTTTCCAGTTACTGGGCGGTCTGCGTGCTGGTATGGGTTACTGCGGCGCATCGGATATTCCGACTCTTACAGGAGACCGGACGTTTCATCAAGATTTCCGCTGCATCCTTAAAGGAGAGTCATCCCCACGATATTCATATCACCAAAGAGGCACCGAACTACAGCGTGGACGAATAAATACGCTAAAAACAAGATAAGATGAAGAACTCAAAATACCGCCGTGTTTTACATGGCGGTATTTTTGTGTTATACTGAAAATACAGAAAAAACTAGATGGAATGGTGGCATTGACAGAAAAATTATGGTAAAATCTAAAGACGAACTATGTTTTGATAGAAGATGGAGAACGACTTTATGCTCAATGAAGACAAGATCAAACTGATGACAGGCATTGCTCTGTTTGAAAAACATGAGAAACATATTTTCTTCCGGCGAACCGCTATTTCCGCAGTGATTATATCAGCGGCCGGATGCTCCGCTCATTTTTTGCCTATACGGTCTGCTTCATTTTATGTGCCATGATGTGGGTGCTTTTCCAACATGGAACAGCTTTTGAATGTGATGGAACTGGATGCAGTGATCGCTGCAGTCAGAACAGGCGTTTTTATTATATGTGACAGGTCTGATCCTGTATCTCGATCATTACCTGGCTTGTCAGCAGCAAAGGCGCTATGAATACGCAAGGCGCGGCATGCGGGTTTATATCGCAAAGCTGAAACGGCTGGAAAACGTTATGACGTTCAGAGCCGTACCAGAGAACTGACAAAGGAGGGCAGCCGCTATGATGATGTTTCTCGTACTTAAAGAACGGCTGGAAATCATTTTACGGGAAAATACGCGACACCGGTAAACGGCGTCATCAAATTTTTATACAGCTTCGTGGCTATGGCATTGCTGAATGGCAATGTTGGTTACCAAACAGAACTTACCGGTCCTGTGGCCATGGCAGTGGTGGCACTTTTCAGTGCGTTTCTTCCCTATGGAGCGATCGGATGCCTGCTTGGAGCCGTCATGCTGGCGCATATCTATGCGGTATCCATGGAGACAGCGCTGATCACGGCAGTTATCCTGATCATCCTGATCCTGCTGTATTACGGATTCCAGCCGGGGGACAGCTTCTGGCTGGTGCTGACGCCTATGGCATTTTTACTGAAAATCCCATTCGCAGTGCCTCTTCTGGCAGGGATTGTCCGGAAGCCTTCTTACTGTGATACCGGTAGGCGGAGTGGTGATCGCATTCATCATTTCCTATGTCAAGCAGAATGCCGGCCTGCTGACAAATGATACCTCGGTGGATATTACCCAGAAATTTGTGCAGATCATCCGAAATCTTCTGCTGAATCAGGAGATGATGCTCTCATGATCATGGTGTGTGCAGTTGGGATCCCTCTGCGTGTATCTGCTCCACAATATGTCACTGGATTATGCCTGGGAAATTGCCATTGTGACCGGAACCATCGCGCAGCTGGCAGCCGTGTTTGTGGGGAGATTTCATCTTTCATGTATCCATGCCGGTATTGCAGCTTCTGATCGGAGCACTGCTTTCCCTGGCGGTGGCTTTGCTGTATCATTTCTTTGTGTTCACAGTGGATTTTACGCGTACAGAATACGTACAATATGAGGATGATGATTACGTATACTATGTAAAAGCAGTGCCCAAGGTAGCAGTGGCGCGGACTGATGTAAAAGTACAGCGCATCAACAACCCGTGCGCGGCAGACATGACCGGAGAACAGAAAAACGCAGGAGCGCGAGGAATACAGCAGTGCGCCGCAGCGGACTGTCGCAGAGTCGTGGGCAGAACACGATGAGGATATAGTTAAGAAAAAAGAGAGGACCAGGTATGACTGGCATATTCGTGATTTGAGATGGTTTTTCAGGCATGCGCTCCTGGATCTCCTTTTGCCAAGAATTACATTTTCCAATTTGACCGAGATCATCATCCTGACGATCC
>VOFC01004444.1_pt1 | contig 19800 bp, 41 predicted proteins | sample 5384161 | NCBI WGS metagenome assembly VOFC01 (sample SAMN12384722, study PRJNA508395) | human gut metagenome | isolation source: healthy gut B | host: Homo sapiens
TTCTAAATAGCCATCTTTTTGCTTCATCATTTGAAAGTGTTAATATCTTTTTGTTGTTATACAATTTTTATATAAACTTTTTGAATTACATCTTCTGAATCTTGTTCGTTTTAATAAATAACTATATTCAAGTCTATATATACATTTTTATACAGCTGATATAATTCGTTAAAAACGTTCTTTCATTATAATCACTCCATCATCTTTTTCAACCTAACAACGATTTAAACTAATTAAAAAGTCACATTAAAATAGTGTAATTATTGACTCATTACACTTCTATAATAACAAATATATTTTATTCGTTAATTATTTTCTTTAGATTATTCAATTTATTTTTATCAATTTTAAATTTTGGATCACCATCTCCATATACTTGAACGTATTGATTATCTCTTTTAACATACCTGAAGCATAAAGACGTTCATAACTTCCTTTAGGTAAAGGGGACGCTTCTGACGTTTTTTTACGATGCATAGTATTAATTCTTTTCATCTTTAACTTGGCCAATTCTTCTCCATGCTACTATTTCTTTAAGAATTGTATTGGCTTTTTTCGTTTTCACCTAAATTGGAAAATCTTTCTGAATCTTTATAAAAAATTAATATGATCATTTAAAGAAATATACCCAATTAAGATAAATATATATCAATATCTTGATTTTTTCTTAACTTCTCCTTTAAAGACATCATCTATTTGTAATGTAATTTTTGTCCAAGCATTTCCTGCAAAAGTTTCAAAAATTTACCGATACGACTTTACCTTTTACTACGGCATCACTTTTTTCATCAATGTAGTGAATTCTTCTTTGAATACTTTTCAGTTATTGAAGTTACAGTAATTATGTTTTTTTTCTTCCTTTTTATATTCATGATTACTTTTTAGTAAAACTTCGGTATAAGGATGCCAACTAAGGTTAATAAAAGCAAGACATGTAATAATTAATATTTTCTTCATATTTCTTTAATTTTAATAATGAAAAACTTCTAATATTTTTTGAACTGCCTTATCAGGATTAAGGTAATCATCTCCAATTGATATTTTTAATCGATATAATATATCGTCGTGAATTATAAAACACTTTGAGTATGACTAAATGTTAAAAAATGTATGCTTTTCATTAATAATAGATTTTTATATAGTATTCTTTTATGTTTTTCAGATGATAAATTAGCTTCCCCAAATGGTATCATTGTTGCTTGTATTATATTTTACGCATGATAATCTCCATATATATTTTAGTTGTCTTTCTAGAATTTTTCGGCATCCATAGGATTTGGCATGCTAAACCTTAAGTATGATATTTTTTTCATCCTTACGGAAATTTTAGTTACTACTATTCTATTATCTTTAAACAAATCATTTTTTAAAAGAATTTCTATGCCTAGAACTTTTTCTAATTCTTCATATGTATATATCCGAATAACATTCATCTATTGCATCAATTATATCCACAAGAACCAATATAATTTTGACATGTGCTTTCTCTTAGCACTGCATCATAATTAATTTTTCTTGCTTTTTGATTCTAACTTAAAATTTGTATATGTACTTCCATTTGATGTGGTTCTATTGCTAATTTTGTTATAACTTCGCTAATGCTTGCTTTTTATATCGTTTGCATAAGTTATGCCTGTTCCAATGAGTTTAGAATACTGAATATCATAATTAAACTAAAAACAATTTTATTTTTCTTCTTTTCTTTTTTTTATATCTATTAATAGTTTCTAATTTTAGATAGTCATTTCTTTCATCTATTAAAACAATGTGCTGTATTATCAATATACTTTTCTTTCAATTTATTCATCTTTACCCTCCATTTCTAATCTTAATTTTTTCTTTACCTCTTGAAAGTTTCATCTTTACCAACTGATTCAGATTTTTTCATAATCTTAGCTATTTCTTTTATCTATAGTCCCCATAATAATATAAATATAATGGTATTCTATAATCTTTTGAATGGATTTTAATAATTCAAAGTTTCAAATTTATTTAAGTCATAAGATTTTATTTCATCATCTTCCTTTGTAAGTTTTTTTCCAAAAGGTGATTTAAGTAAATCTTTTATTATTTATACTTACTCTAAATAACCTTTTTTTAAAATTTCTTCATTTCTGGCCGAATCTTTTATTGTTATATAACTGCATAAATGTTTTTGAAGAATATCTTCGGTATCCTGAATATTAAAAAGAATAACTATAAATCAGTTTATAAATCTTTATAAATAATATGTTTCATCAAAACGATTGTTGTTCATATTTTAATCTCCTTTCATCTTGATAACGATTTAAATTAATAAAAAAAGTCACACTAAAAAAAAGGAAGCAAAATTAATTGCTCCTTATGCTAATTTTCAGTTCTAATTTCATTAATTCTTCTTTTTTCTATTTCCAGATTAATATAGTTTGTTTACATCAAGTTCTTCTAACATCTTTTCATAATCACTTAAATCTAAATCAGGATTATTATCTGATTTCATTAAGCAGGCTTTAAAAATCATTTTCTTCTTGTAAAGATCTATCAAGTACCTCATTTTTCCTTTTCCGAGGTACATAGTTGCTTGCTGCATTTCATATTCATCAGTTTATCACTTTTTTATCAAACTCTTCATCAGTAACTTTAGGTTCTATCACATATTTATATAGTTTCAGAAAAGCTTTTATATCTTTATGCTTCTATTTTGTATTCTTTCATTACGGACTTTTGCATATGTTTCGAGACTTTAACTAATGATGGAAGTACGCGCTAACCCGGGTTCATCATCATTTAAGTCTTTTTTTATAGCTTCTGCTGAATATTAATATAATCGGCATTTTCGACTAAAGTCTCATCATCGCTTTTTTTCTAAACTCTTTTTCAGCAGATATATTTTCATCTTTTTAATTCTTCATGATTTTTTTCTTCTTTTGTTCTTCTTTTTCTAAAGCAGCTATTTCATTTTTGAAGAGCTTCAATTCTTTGCATGATTACTTTGAAGTTTCAAAGCTTCTAATTCTCTTTTTTGAATCTAAAATATTTTCTTTATTTTTTTTATCGTTTTCATTTGTTTCTTTTTAGCATTTACGAGCATTTTCAACTGCTTCTTTTTATTTCTTTATAATCCGTTTTAGCAAAGACTTTCATTCACTATTTTAACCAGGTTTCATACTTTTCAATATACTCGTCTAATTTATTTAAAGTTTTTTGGATAAGATGATTTAATTACTGAAGTAAACTCTGGATTTTGAGAGATTAAATCTTTTACTCTCTTAAATTCATTTAGTTTTTGATCTAGTTCATTCTTTTCATCAACCATTTCTTTACTAGGTATTTCAAATGGAACTCTTTTTGTGGCTCAAGATATCTTGCGACTCTTTTTAAACCGTCCTATTACACCCATTTCTTTTTATAGTGATTATAATCAAATATTAAAAGAATCATATTCATAAGTTATTTATTATTCTATCTTTATTTTTTTTAGTTAAATTATTAATTACTTTTGAATATTATTTATTCTAGTAAAATAAGACATTATTTCCTTGTTTATTGCTGGATCAAATACTTTTTGAGGGTTCTTAAATTTTGTACTGCTTCCTTTTCTAAAAGATATACAATTGAACTTTTCTAGCTTTTAGGGTATTTAAACGATCTTCATATATCGATTCTAAAAGCCGTAAATACCGTATCATATTCCGTCAAATGCTGGAATGCTTAGAATAGAGTCTATAAAACTTTTTGGATGTTTGTTTCTAAAGATTTCGATGCTACTTCCGATATTTTATTAAGAATTTGAGATACTTTTGATAAACTGTCTCCGTGATCATTCATTTTATTTTGTAAACTTTTTTAACATTTCTTTTAATTCATCCATAAATATTTTCACCTACTATGATTAATATGCCATTATTTTAAAAATTTATAAAAAAAAATTAGTTGATTTTTTACAACTAATTTAATTCGTTTTTCTAAAACCATTTGGTTCCATAAAGGGGCAATCATAATGATTTTCCAATTCTTTATATATTTCATTTAATTTTTTTGAATTAATTAATATTTCATGTTCCAAAAGAATTTTCTTTAGTTCCTTTTTATTAAATATTGCAAATTGAATTTCATAATAAATATCATCAATAATACATTCTTCAGGTTCTATATCATTTTGTAGCAAAGTTGCCTCTATCTCGTTTTTTTAAATTTATCAACTCATCTAAATCAAATATTTTGTAATCATCTTTTTTGCTTTTTCATTTTAATATAATCAAACGAATCTTGATCAAAAATTGGATCAACTATATAATTTTCATTACTGAAAGATGTTTATATTCAATAATTTCATTTAATTCATTTTTCATTTAATTTTATACCTGTTTTTTTCAACAATTCTATTAATTTTTCTTTAGATATTATTCCATTTGCCTGAATGTAATTTGTTATTGAATAAGTAATCTCATAAAAAATCATCTTTATATTTTTTTTTGTAATTTTTCAGAAAGTCTTTTATCTTTTTCTACAATACGTCTTAATTCATTTGGCATAAGATATTTATATTCATCATTTACTAAAAGCAATTCAATCTTTCCTTCAACTAGGAATTTAGGATCAAAAGTATCATAACAAACATCTTCTGATTCGATGATTTCCAAAATAAGTTCATCAATATCAGTTATCTCATTATAACTTTCAAGTATATATCCTCTTTACTTATATGAGTTTCATTTACAAGGTCAGTCAATTCTATAAATTTATCAGAGTAAATTCTTCCTTACTTTTTATCTTTGCAGCTTCTTTTTTTTTTAAAGTATCAAGAAAAAGAATCATTTAAATTTCTTCCTCTTAAAGCAGCAAAACGAATATTTTCAGCAATGTCTAAGTAGTAGGATGATATCATTTTGCTTGCTTTTTGTTAATTGAAAAAGTATTCCACTAAACTACCTAAAACATCATTCGGATCTTCCATTGGTTTAAAAGTTAAAAAGGCATATACTTTGCTAATTTTTCTTTATTTTTTTAATTATTTTTCGATATAAGTTAATAAATCTTTATAAACATGAAATGTCTTAAATAATTGCTCATTTGAAAGTATTCTATAATCCATTTGTTTATATAAGTTATAAAATTCTTCTAGTTCATTTTGCATCAGATATTAATATTAATCCATTTCTAATAGGATATTCTAAATTTAAATCTTCAATAGTTATATCTAATGAGTATTTTTTTTCAATATAGTTTTTTGAAAAAAAAAATTCTACAGAATTACATTATTTATGTCAACATAACAGATAACTACAGCTTTAGAAGTTGTATTTGTTTTGCTTTATTAAATTTTTCTTGTAAGATATCATTTAATTCTTTTTTGGGAATTCTAGATTATCATCATCTTTTAAAAAATAGAAAGAATCTATCAATTAATTCATCTTCTAAAGATTGAGTTAGAAGAACCATTCTTTTTACTTCATTAAGAACATCTAAATAATCAAAGTTAAACTCACGATCCATAAATATTGCAAATTCGTCTTTTATTTTTTTTTCTTCTAAGATTTTATCATCTTTTTTTGCTCGTGAAATGTCCTTCTAAATAATCACTGGCAAATAATTCAAGATCTTCTTGATTTTCTCTTTCTAATATTGTTTTTAAACTTCTCATACTTACCTCACACCTCATCTACTAATACTTTAACACAAACATATGTTAAATAAAATATAAATGTTCTAAAATAGAACTTTCTCTGATTTATATTGTTTAATTATTATACTTAACATTAAAGCTATTATTATAAATGTTGATAAGAACATAAACATTATATTAAGAACACTAAAACTTCCCTTTAAGTTACATCATCAAATAAAAGCGTATAATTTATAAAAGGTATCATACTTAAAAAAAAGACATGAAGATTTTACATTTAGGAAGAAAGCTATCATTCCTGGAAATATAGATACTAATGTTATAGGTCCAAGAGCACTTTTGAGCTTCTTTAAATGTTTTGGCATGTGATGCAATGCTTATACAAATTACACTTATCATGAATGCATATGCAACTATTATTAAACCAGCAAACACAACTTGACCAAGATTCAAAGTTATATCCACTCCGTTATAGATATCGAAGTGACTTCCTGCATACATAAGTGAAAAATAAGCAAGTATTAAGGAGATAATTCCTGTTACAATTGAAGAGATGGCTACACTTATATATTTTCCAATTATTATGCTTTTTGAACTTATTGGTAAAGTAAGCAAAGTTTCTAAAGTTCCTCTTTCTTTTTCACCTGCTGTTGTGTCAGTAGCTGGATAAGTTGATGCGACAGTTACTGCCATCATAATAAACATAAAAGCATAACTAACAATATAATTTCCAAAGAAGTTTTCTTCTTCTAAGGTTACATTTGACAATGTAATAATATTTAAAACATCATCAGGTTTGATATTTTTATTGATTAAATAATTTTCTTGAAGAATACTTTTATATTGTTCAAAATAGTTACTTATAAGACTTACTGCATAACCTGATGTATCATTTTCATAACCATAAGTTTCATAATGATTATTATTTTTTGTTACATATAAATTGATTTTACCTTCTTTATACATCTTTTCAAGTTCTTCTTTTGTACCGGTTACTACATCAATTTTAAAACTATCAGCTAAATATTTTTCAGTTTCATTTAACTCATAGGCAAAACCTATTTTATTATAATCCTTAATATCTTTATTGACATTGTTTTCAAATAAATAAGACATTCCAATTATGATAAGTGGAATCATTAAAGGGACAATTAACATCATTGATAAAGACTTCTTATCTCTAAATATCTCTCTTAGTTTTTTTTTAATATATTAATCATTTTTTATACCTCCAATCAATGTGAAGAATGCATCTCTTAAGTTGCTTTGTTTTGTTTGTTTATTGATTTCTTCTGGTGTACCCGAAGAGATAACTTTACCATTATTAATTAATACAACATAATCACAGATATTTTCTGCTTCTTCCATGTAATGTGTTGAATATATAATTGATGCTTTTTTTCTTCTCTTCTTTGATAAAATCAAGAATTACTTGACTAGATATAATATCAAGTCCACTTGTTGCTTCATCAAGAATATAATACTTTGGCTTATGAACTAAACATCTTGCTATATTTATTCTTTGAGTTTGACCGGTTGATAAAACTCCTATTCTTTTATCTATAAATGAACTTAAATCAAGTCTTTTTATAATTTCTTCGATTCTTTTTTTTTCGCTTTCTTCCTTTTCCACTCCATAAATATCAGCAAACATTTTCAATAATTCACGCCCTGTTATTGAATTATATAGTTTTGTGTTTCCAGAAAGATAAGCAATTTCATTTTTATTTTTAAAGCAGATGTTGAAATATCAACATCATCATATAAAATAGTTCCATTGGTTGGAGTAAGAATCCAGCAATCATTCTAAGCAAAGTTGTTTTTCCAGCTCCATTTGGTCCAAGCACACCAACAATACTTCCATTGGGAACCTTTAAACTAATATTATCATCAGCTAGAATAATATTATTCTTTTTAGTTTTTTCTTTAAATTGTTTACTTACATTTTTAATTTCTATCATATTCTCACCTCTTCAATTATTTCATTTAAGCAAATAAAAAGCAACTTAATTTTTAGTTACTTTTTATTTTATTTATAAATATTTTTACTTATTAAATTTTTTACTTATTATATTGTACTTTTATACTTAGTTATCATTTGGCTCATTACACCATTTTATTTTTTCCCTGTATTGTGTCATAAAGGAATAATCATTTCGATCATTTTCAATTCTTCCAATTACAATTCCCTGGTAATACATTTTGAGATAAAGCAAAATTTTTTATATTAGTAATATTTAATTCGAATTTTCTATAAATAAGTCATAATCTTTTTTTGATTTATAAGAACGTTTTTAGCAAAATTATCTGCTCGTTGTTCCTCTTTACTATCAATAAATTGATAATCAATATATTGATTTTTAAAATCATCATTTATTAAATGTCCAACTTCATGAAATAATGTAAACCAAAAGATGTCAGAAAATGATTGCCTTATGGTCATACATAAGATAACTTTTATCTTTTTCTTTTTGGATAAACCCTGAACTGGAGCTCCTTTAAAATGTTGCACGATTTCAAATGCAACACACCATTCAGAAAAAATTTCTTTTAATTTTTCTACCATTTCATTGGTGATAAAAACATTGTACTTTTTATTTGCTCATATTTAGTTTCTAATTTTTTTGCATCAAAAGATTTAGTTATATTTTCTTTACTAGTAAAATATTCACATATTTTTTTGCCATGCATATAAAACATAGACATTGACCTTATTTGCTTTTGAACCTCTAAAAGCAACCTGTTGAATTGGTAAATTTGGTATGCTGCATAAATTATTCAAATTTAAAAATTTTCGCATGTTTAACAATGTTATTTCCTTTTTAGAATTACATTCAATAATATTCTCTTTCTCACAATATTTAATAATATCTTTTAAATCACTTAAGATATCTAGTTCTTCTTTATCAACATTGTTTAAATTATTGATCTCAAACGTCTCTTTATCATAATTGTTTTGTAGATTCATCCAAAAAGATGCAGAAATATTTAAAGCATATTCCAATCTATTAGCAAATTCTGAGGATATATCCTTTTTTCCCCCTAACAACTTCGCTTATATGTTTAGCGGAATATCCAGTCTAACTGCCAACTCCTCTTGTGACATGTTTCTATCTTCCAAAACCTCTTTTATAGTTTCCCTGGATGAGTCAACAAATCAAGGGATAATCCAATTACATTTTCCGTCATGATAATCTGCAACTCCTTTCAAATTAACTTTTTCACACTTTTTAAAGATTCATCATCTAATTTATCTGATAATGGTTCCACTATTAGTCTATAATTTTTTATTGATTTTAATACCATATAGATTATCTAAATTACCAACAAGAGGATGAGGATCACCTAAACCGATATCTAAAAATTCTTTAAAATTACTTGCTGCTCTAATTTGCTCTATTCTTAATTTTAATTTTTTCATCATTTCAAATCCAATTTTTTTTGTAATTTAACTGTATCAGATAAAATTTTTTCTTACTTCTTCTCTGTTGTCGATTTCGATTTGCACCTTTTTCCTCCTTTTTTGCTAATTTATTACCTAATAGGTAATTACATTATACTATCTTACAATTAAAATTACAATACTTTTATAAAAAAATAAATTACTTAAAAGGTAATTTTCTCAAAAAAAAGATAACTTAGTTACCTTTATAAATTATTTTCATTCCTGTTTTACTTCCATCATTTAAAATAAATTCAAATTATATGTTCCTTCATTTGCTAGATTAACAGCATATTTAAAGGTATTAGGTTCCTCAATATCTGGTTCAATGTAATTTACACTTCCGTTAGAATCAATATTAAAGGATAAATCATTATACGTAATATCTTTATCTAAACTCTTTACTAATATATTAAATGTTTTAATACTTGTAGTATACTCACTATATTCTTTCATAGAGTTATTTTCCATTAAATATATCGCGATACGATTTTTAATAACATATAGGTTACTAGTTGATGTAATACCATTATAGTCCATTTTCATTATTGTTTTGCCTAAAGTTTTTCCGAATATAACCCCCCATCTTTAATAGTTGCAATATTTTCATCATCTACAAAAACATTAAAAATTGGTTTCTACATTTTTTCGGGATTAGTATCAAACTCAATTCAGTTTTATCATCTGAATAAACATAATATTATCACTGAATAATTTAGCAGATGATATATAGTCACTGAAAACACTTAAAAAGTATTTCTGCGGTTTATCCTGATATGTTGCTTTTTAATTTTTGTTGTACCTAATTTATTTAAGGCTTTAACATAAGACCTTTTTTAGTGCTTTTATATCAACAATTGTTTGATCATAATCACTGAATTTTATATTCTTTTACATTTATTGATTTTAAACTCATGACCGATGAAATATCGATAGACTCATTTGTTTTTTAAAGAGTATGTTGAATTAATAAAACCAAGTTTACAATCCTTACATAAATTCATAGTTGTTGTTTTTTTAGTAGTTGCTTCTATTCTATCTCCATCTTCATCAGTTATTGGCTTATTAAAATAGTCAATAAATACATTAAACGATTATTAAATAATACAATAATAATTGTGAATATAACGGTTTTTAAATTAATTGTTCCATCTTCATTTATAAATATTTTTTCATTTCATCCTCTTTAACACTTTAATAAATTCATATGTTGATTTTGAAAGTTCTTCTTCCTTTATTTCATCTAAAGAAAATGCTTCGAAATCATAACTACGGCTTTTCTCTTTATTCTCTAGTTTTCCAGATTCTAAGTAGCCTGTATACCTAAAATTATCCAATCCACATTTTTTTTTTGTTTCATTATCAAAACTCTTATTATAACAAGCTCCGATAAATTCACCTATTCTAACATTATAACTTCCAGTTTCTTCAACTATTTCTCTTTTTAAAGCTTCAACAAAATTAACATCACTTTTTGTTAACTGCTCCACCTACCGCTTGTAATAGACCAACTTCATCTCTAGCACCTGGACCTCTTCTATTTAAAATAACACGTCCATTTTTATCGAAAATAAAGCATATTACTCCAACTTTTACTTCGTTTAGAGATTGATTATCCAATTAATTTTTCTACTAACCCTTCAGTATCTATTACTTCATCGTAAAAAAGCATTTTATCACTTCCTAAAACATTTTTATCTATATTCGTTGGTACTTTATCATTAACTATTAAGTTAATTATTTTATCCTCTTTTTCTTGGGAAACTTCCTTACCAGTAAGTTTGCTTAATTCTCTAATAATGCCACTTAAAGTTTTAGGATCTTTCATATTTCCTTCATTAAGCCTACTAGCAATATTTATAATTGATTCCTTACTAACTTTGGTTTTAGCCTCCACCTTATTAAAAACTTCATCATTAATTTCCATATAAACACCTCTAGTATATTTATATGTTTATATGCCTTAACTTGTTCGTTATTTCAGTTTATAAACATATGTTAAATCACTTAACAAAATGATGAATGTCGCTTCATGATGATTTTTTATATCTAGATAGTTTATTGGACACACTTTTTCTTTTAGCATTTTAATAGTTCTTTAAAACTGCTAACAAAAGTAATTTTTTATTATCAATTCTTGGAAAGCTTTTAACGTTTACAATATTTTTATCGTGCTTGCGTAATATTTTTTCTAAACGATAATCAAAAGAATTTTTAGTTCTTAAAATATTTCTTAATAACAAGATAATTATTAAAGTAAATAATATTTATTGATGAAAAAGTTCTAAACATATGGCATAACAAGTATTTATATCAATTCTTCCATAAATAGTTTCATTTTTATTTTCATTTACGGGATTTATAGTTCCATTATTTAAATCTATACTAAGAATAACATCATCGTTTTTTAGTTATATTTTTACTTAAATAGTTATTATACATTTTTATATCATTTACAAGTACATAGTCTATACGTGCTTTTTTACCCTTATAGTATTCGTTTTCAATTGCTTTCAAGTATTCAAGATAATCTTCACTAAAGTTAATTTCTTTTTTGTTTCTTTTATATTTAAAAACACTTCCATTTACATTTGTTGGAATAATATCTGTATTAAATAATTCTTCAATAAATAAATCTTTTTCATCATCACTTATTACAAGTTTTCCAATAATTTTATAATTGTCTTTTATTGTTGATTTAATATTTAAAATCATTGAATAATTATATAAGACATTTAGCTTATCTAAATCATTTAAAGAGGTAAATGTCGTTGTTTTATCCTTATTAACTAGTTTATAATTTATTGTGTATTCAATACGAGCATTCATCTTTTTAATATATTTATTGCTATCAAAGTTATAAAAGAAGCTTATAAAAAATGCACTTACAAACGTTAGCAATAATAATATAATAATAAATAAACGATATAAATTAACCTTTTTTATTCATGAAATCACCTAATTTTATTCTTTTAATTTAATTCTTTAAATAATAAACTTACCCCCAATCAACTTTACTAGAACCATTATTATCTTTTAATTTTATTTTTAAAGTTGCTCTGTATTTGTCATGAGAGAATAATGTTTCTTTTATATTATCAATCGCTACATCTAAGTTAGTTGTATCTCCGATAATTTTCATACTATCATACATAGCATCAATGTTTCCGTCATTGTAAATCTCTATCTCTTTTCAAAAACTTCATTTTCACCTATAACAGTGTCAATATTTATAATATTTTCTTTTTTCACCATCTACAATATAGCCAACATCCCAAGTATTATTATAATCAGTTGGAATTGCAAAAGAATTTCCTAAAGTAAATACTCCGATCATTAATAATTCCATAGATAGTAAAAACATTAATAAAAAATCTTCTTATCAGTCATAAACACATATCCTATTCTATATAAATTATACTTTTTTAAAAATATATGTGTCAATTGAATATGTTTCCTAAGTGTCAAAAAGACATAAATTTCTATATCTTTATTTTTCTAAATATTCTATAACTTCATTAACTGTGTTATTAAAATTATCAAAATCAACATCAAACCATTTAACATCCATTTGGTTATTAAACCAAGTATATTGTCTTTTTAGCATAATGTCTACTACGGCTTTTTTATAAGAGAAATAGCTTCTTCTAAACTTAGCTTATTATCAAAATATTCATATAGTTCTTTATATCCAATTCCAGTCATTATAGCTTTGCTACGTATGCCTTCATCATATAAAGATTTTACTTCTTCAAGAAGTCCCTCTTCCATCATCTTATCTACTCTTTTATTTATCCTATCGTATAGTTTTTCTCTTGAAGTTGTAAGTCCAATAAACTTAGCATCGAAAAGTAGTTTATCTCCATCTAAAGATACCTCTTGTTGATTTAACTTTCTTATTAGCCTTTTACGATTATTTACATGAATATCACTTGTTGGATCTTTTTCCTTAACCATTTCTAAAAGTTCTTCATTGCTATATTCATCAAAATTTTTATGATTTTCTTCTAAAGCAAACTTATAATCATAAAGTCCAGCTTTAATATAAAGTCCACTTCCGCCAACAAGTATTATGTCTTTTTTCTTTGTTTTCATCAATTACACGTCTTAAATCACGTTGATAATCAAAAAATAGTATACATTTCTGTTGGAGAAACTATATCAAATAATAGGTGTGGTACTCCCTCTTTTTCTGCTTCAGTAACTTTAGCTGTTCCAATATTTAAATATTTATACACTTGCATAGAATCAGCATTTACAACTATTCCATTAAAATGCTTAGCTAAACTAACACTTAATTTAGTCTTACCAACACCAGTTGGTCCACAAATAACATAGATCACTTAAATCACCTAAGGTTATTATACCTAAATTATAGATATTTTAATAGACTTGATTTATTGTTTTCAACTTTAATTTTATTGTTTGCAAGCTCTCTATATATTATCTTACTATTGTTTAATGTTAATCTATTTTTATTCTTCTTACTTACTTTCAAAAGATATATTGAGTATTAATTTTAACATCATTTAAAGTTACTTCTATTTTAGAGTTTTTTAAATTGAATAAATAGTTCTTAACATATATTGTTTGATGATTTCCATTAATTGTAAGATTTTTATCAAGTTCAATATCAGATAAATCTAAACTATTAAGCAAGGTTATTGTGCAGTCATTATCACAAGTATTTATTGCATCTTCAAACTTATGAAAATAATTGTTTTCGGTTGCTATATTTGGATAATTTATTTCATAAGTTCCATTATTATTATCAATTGTATAATTTTTAAAGCCATCATTAATAGTTAAACTTTTATAAAGTTTGTTAGAAAACTTCAAGATTTTTTTTTTAGAGTATGACTTAGTATATTCATCATTTTGTTCATTAAATATCTTCCAACTATCCTTTTTAGACTTTAATAAATTTTTTAAATCAACATCACTTATATTGCTTACTATATTAGGTTCATTAGAATTAAAATATATTTTATTTTTATCAAGTCTCATAGAAACATATTGCTTATTAGCTGTAGTAGTTACAACTTTGTTGGCATTCTTTGCAATTGTATTATCAACTGTTAAAGAGGTAATTTTTTATCATCCATTAAACCAACAATAAATACAGCTACTATAATTAAAAGAGTTATTATTAAATTTTTTACTACTTTTTTCCATTAGATCAATTCCGTTCCTTTATTAGTATACAAAAAACAAAAAACACGTAAATGATTGGAGTAAATTTTAAGTAAAGTTTACGCAAACTTGATTAATAATCTTTTTTTGATAGAATACGTTTATTGAAGAAATGGGGATGTTTTTATGGAATTACCAAATATTACTATATTAGACGAAAAAGATAAACGATTACATCAAAGATCAGAAGAAGTTACTTTCCCACTTGATGATGAAATGATAAAAACTATAAATGATTCTCTTGATTATTTAGAAATGAGTCAAGATGAAGAACTTGCAAAAAAATATGATTTAAGAGCTGGTATGGGACTTTCAATGTGTCAAATAGGTATAATGAAACGTATTTTTTGTTGTAAGTGAAGATAATGGAGATGGAACTTTTGAAAGATATGTTGTTATTAATCCAAAAGTATTAAGTCATTCAGAAGAACTTATCTATGTTGGTGAGGGTGAAGGATGTTTATCCGTTAATCGTGAAGTAAAAGGAATAGTTCCTAGATATGCTAGAATGAAAATTAAAGCTTATAATGAATATGGTGATGAATATATAATTCGTGTAAGAGAAGATATTTCAATTGCTTTTCAACATGAAATGGATCACTTAGATGGAATTCTTTTGTAGATAGAATTGATTCAAAGAATCCTTTTAAAAATAAAGAAAAAATGAGAGAAATTTAAAAAACTAGTTCAGCTAGTTTTTTCTTTTGTATTATTTTTTGTAAATAAAAAGGATTGCTATATTATTAGCTATCCCCTACTTTCCATAGACATCTATATAAATGCTTGCTTTTTTACCTTGATCACTATTAGTTATGAGATCACTTCCAAGCCAAAATCTAACCTCTATAGTTTTGCTTTCTCCTTTTCTAAAGTGCCATAATATAAAATATGATTTTTATTTATTTGTTTTACCTCTCTATTATCTATTTTATAATAAACTTTATCAATTAGACTTGAAGAATTTTTATCTTTTAAAACAACTTCAAAATTACTTCTTTTTGAGTCTTTATTACTGATTGTTATCTTATGAACGTTAGCTGATTCAACACCCTCTTCTTTGCTCATAGGATAGTTATTTTTTTTTTTTAGTAGTTTCTATTTTTATAGCTTATATTGTCTTTTATAACAATATCTCCTGATTTATTATTTAAAAACATTATAAAAAAGATATTCCTAAAATAGCTATTATAGATATAGAAGATACAATAAAAACTGATAATCGTTTTTTATATATTCTTTTATAGTCATTATAAACCTAGACCCTTTGTTTCACTTATTTTATGGGCTTTATAGAGTGACTATAGTTATATCCAGTTAAGTTTGAAATCTCTTTGTGCTAAAGAACGATATTGATCTATTAAACTATCAAATAATAATTCATCTTTAGCTTCCATGTATTTAGCATAAATATTTGAAGCATAACTGTATTTTTGCTTCAAAATCAGCAAATTGTTGAGCATTATCATCAGTTATATATGCGTATGTGATTGCTTCATCAATATAATTACTTAAATCCTCTAATTCATATTCTGGATCAGTCTTTGTATAATCTATTGTATACCCGAAATCAATTAAATGTTCTTCTGGTATTCCGTATAAAGTTATGGTTTCTCCAGCTCTTAAGCTATTTGGATTTTTTAACTTATTTTTATCAGCAATTTTTTCAATTATCCCATACATTTTGTTTGGATCGGTTTGATAGCTAGCTACTATTCCTGATAAAGTATCACAGTTTTGAACAACATATTCAGCCTCATATGTTTTTTACTTGATGTACTTTCTTGAGTTAAAGTTCCATCAGTTATTGGATCTTTACCAGCTGGTTTTGGTTCTTGAACTTTATCGGCTGATTTTTTTTATTAAAGATGCCGAACTTATAATTAAAAAGCTGTTCCAGCTATAAAGGCAAAGTTTTTATCGCCTTCATATCAACTTTTAAAGATCCAATATAAACATTGTTATTTTTTATTCTTATTACTTTTTTTCATAAGTATCACCTATTTTAAATTATAAGCGTATTTTTTATTTTATCAATTACTTTACTTTTCCCTTTACAGTTATTCCATCAATTTCTGTTATTAAGCAGTCAACAAACTTATTGTTTTCTTGGTATTCATCAAAGTGTACTTTTTTATATAATTGCTTGTAAATCCAGAATAATTATCTTCAACCAATACAGATACAACTTTTCCAATGTATTTTTCATAATACTCATGTTCTAAATGATCGCAATTCTAAAAATTTCATGAGTACGATTCTTTTTTTTTTTTTAACTGTGTCATTAACTTGAATCATTGTACTTGCTTTTGTTCCTCTTCTTATTGAATAAAGGAAACGTATGAATTTTAGAAAAACCAATATCAATTAAATTTTGTTTAGTTTCATAAAAATCCCCATCAGTTTCTCCAGGAAATCCAACGATTAAATCCGTTGTTAAATTAACATCATCTCTTAAAGACTTAATAAGTTTTGTCTTTTCTTTAAAATAAGCAATGTCGTATTTTTCGATTCATACTTTTTTAAGATATTATCTGATCCACTTTGAATTGGAACATGTAAGTGGGGAACAAATCTTTTAAGTTATTTTTAAACTCTTCCATAAATTTATCATTAAGTTCTGTTATTTCTATTGATGATATACGTATTCTTTTAGTCCATCAAAGTGTACTTATTCTTCTAATTAAATCAACTAAATCAAAATCTTTTTCCCGTTCCATATGAACCTGTATGAATTCCTGTTAAAACGATTTCTTGATATCCATTTTCAACTAAACATTTTATTTCATCAAAAGCAACATCAATATTTTTACTTCTAATATTACCTCTTACAAAAGGAATAATGCAGTAAGAACAAAAATTATTACAACCATCTTGAATCTTAACAAATCCTCTAGTTTTATGCTCAAAATGACTTATTTTCATATCTTCAAATTCAACATTTCTTAAGTCATAAAATAATCTTATTTGCTTTTTTTTTGTTTAAATTCATCTATTAAATCAAGAATTTTCGTTTTATCCTTATTGCCTATAATAATATCTGCATCTATATCTAAATCTTCATGATTTTGTGTCATACATCCACACACGATTAAGATAGCGTTTTCATTATCTCTTCTTGCTTGACGAATAAGTTTTTTCTTCCTTTAGAATCAGCTTGGTTAGTGACTGTACATGTATTTATCACAATTACATCGGCACTTTTTTATCATCAATTATTTCATCTTTATTGTTTATAAACATTTCTTTTAATAAGCTCAGATTCATAAGCGTTTACCTTACAACCCAAAGTTTCAACTACTACTTTCATTTTTACCTCCCAAAAAGGTTATGATTAACCTTTAAAACTTGCATCAACATAGTATATTTGTCGATGTTCTTTAAAATATTGACGTTCAAAATCGGTCATTATATTTTCTATTTTTCTTTCATCATTATGAAGATCTACACTTACTTTATCAAAAGTATACCAATAACTACTTAAGCTTTCTAAAGCTGAAGCAAATAATATTTTATTGTCAGTTTTTAAGATAATATGTTTATTCTTTTTAAATATTCTATCATATAATTTCAAATAGTTTATTGCTGTAAATCTCTTCTTTTTTCATCACCTTTTTTTGGCCAAGGCTCGGAGAATGTCAAATAAATTGTATCAATTTCACGTCCAAATATTTCGGCAACTTTTAAAAGCATCAGCATTAATCATTTTTAAATTATCTAAATGTAAATCTTTGATATTTTTTTAAAGCTGTTGCCGTTTGGTTCTTATCAAGTTCTAAACCAATATAGTTAATGTTCGGATGAGTTTTTGCCATTTCGATTATAAATGTACCTCTACCCATTCCAAGTTCTAAACATATTGGATTATTGTTTTTAAAAGACTTGCCCATTTACCCTTATATGCATATGGATTTTTTTACTAAATAGGAATTACTTTCCAATATACTATTTGCATTTTTTACCACGTTATAACGCATAATTACACCTCAAAAAGTATTTTATCAAAAATTGATAAATAAATCTATAAAAAAAGTAGACAACGAAAGTTATCTACTCATTATCATTAGTTTTTTTGAGTTCCCTATCAAGATCAAACATCATATTGTCAATTTGAGCCATTTCATATGCTTCATTTATTTTTTTCATTTTCTCTTTCCTCAAGTTCTAACATTTTAGTCTTATAAGATGAAGTAGCATTTTCTCTTTGATTTAAGACCCAAGATTCATAGGCAACTAAATCACTTACAAGATGTACATATTCTTTCTTAAAGAAATCATTTAAAACTATGTAATCAGTTCCTTTTTACATGTAAAGGTTTATCTTCATATTTATTAGATAAATTACTTCCAGATAAAAAATGAGAAAAACAATATTTCGTTTTAGATATCACTTCAATGACTGTATCTTCACTTATTCTTTTGAAAATAAACGGGTATCTAGGATTTTCATCTAAAGAACATGATTCAAAGGAATATAAATCAGAATGTCCATACGTATTATTTCTTGGAACTATGTGATTAATTGGTCCAACATATCCAAAATATTCTCCTACTTTAGGCATTTCTTTATATTGTTCAATTTGGTCATAATCATCAATAAAAAACCTTTTTTCAAGATCAGTTCCACAAAAACTATTTTTAAATAATTCATCTTTTTGATTAATAAATTTTCTTTTTGCTTTGCTTTGAATTTCTGTTAAACTTGGATACATTTCCGTGGTACCTTCAAAAGGCGATTTTCTTTTTCTTACTGACGCGAGCGTTGTTTTCTAAAACTAGCTCCATTTTTATACATAATGGACTATCTTCATAATAGCTTAGATATGGTCCATCACCTAAATCAAAAAACTTTGATGTTGAATTTAAATTTGTACTTAATTTAACTCCACTTGATAAATCTATAACTTCATGGTTATCAACTTTTCTTAAAAAATAAAATGTATTCATCTTCAGTTAAAGGCATTACTTCAAATGTTATTTCTGGTTTACCATATGAATTTTTTATCATACCAGTAGGAACCATTGAATAAATTCGAGCAATACAAATGAAGTCAGCATGTTTATCTATATTATAAAAATTTAGAATATCATTTAACTTAAAATTTTTAGTAAATTTTTCAGTTAATATATGTGTTAAATTAAGCAACATATTTATTCTTCTTTCTTACTTTTTTTCTTTTTTTGATCTTTGAGGTTTTAAAACTTTCTTTTTTATTATGAATTACATCATAAATATCGTTATCAACACTTGCAAGATATTTAGCTTCACCTGGTTTAAAATAAAACTCTTGTAAAAGTATCATTAAAGCACCAGTTAAACTGAGCTTTGTAACGTTTTATAAGTTCTTCCATCCATTCCATAAATGCAGCTGTTTTTTTTCTACCTCTTTAGCATATTCAAGTTTAAATTCATCGGTTGGCATTAATAAACCATAATCATCTATTAAGAATGGTGTATTAAAAAGGTCTTCATATCTTGCGTTCTCGCGATAATTTCCTTGAAATTGAAATATAGCACCAGATGTCACTTCCTGAACCTTATCTTCACTTATTCGGCAGAAAA
>VOFC01004111.1_pt1 | contig 19799 bp, 31 predicted proteins | sample 5384161 | NCBI WGS metagenome assembly VOFC01 (sample SAMN12384722, study PRJNA508395) | human gut metagenome | isolation source: healthy gut B | host: Homo sapiens
ATTCCTGAACACTGATTCTTGGATCTACCAGCTGATAAATGACATCCACGCAGAAATTCGTAACAATGACCACGCATGCGATCAGTACGATGATTGCCTGTACTACAGGATAATCTCTGTAAGAGATAGATGTCAGAAGGATTCTTCCGATTCCAGGAATATTAAATACCTGCTCGATTACAATGCTGCCCACCAGCATATCTGCCAGAGTCATTCCCCCATAATGTAATGACAGGAATCATGGCATTACGAAGAACACATGCTCTATATAAAACCTTATTGGTGTTATTTCCTTTACTATAAGCAGTTCTGGTATAATCCTTCTTCGATTCCTGTACGCATGCACTCTTAATCAGCTTCACAGACATTGCTATCTTGGGAAGTGCAATTGCAATACATGGAAAAATCAGATACGCCAGAAATGCACCAAAAATCTACATCATAGGATACGAAATTACCTGGTGTGAACCATTTCAGCACCAGTCCGAATACATAGGTCAGCAGAATACCCATAAAGAAATGAGGTACTGCCATCACAATCTGATTCAATACTGTAATACATCTGTCCATCCATTTACCATTATGTTTGGCTGTATAGATTCCAATTGGCAGTGATACTACGATCATCAGTAACAAAAGAAATCAGTGCCATCATCACTGTAATCGGTAATTTGGACAGAATCATAGACTGCACAGATACTTTATATTTATAAGACATTCCAAAATCTCCATGCAGGAATGCAATCAGCCATTGTCCATATCTCTGCAGGAATGGCTGATTCAATCCCATCTCTTCCCTAAGTGCCTCTAATCTCTCAGGTGTAGCCTCTGTGCCAAGCTGTGCCATAGCTGCATCTCCGGGGATGATATCAAAAGTCAAAAGACAGAAATGAAATCAACAGTAATGTAATAATCAATGTTACAAACTTCTTACCTACGTATTTCATATTCCCGTCTCCTTATTACTTATTCTGCAATATACAGCTTGGCAATATCCTGAATGTATAAAAGGATAGAATTCATAGCCTGCATATTTCTTATTCAAAGCTACAAGCTCTGCCATATCCTGAATATATACATTGGCTGCTGTATTGGTCAGAATTGTCTCACACTCTTTATAATATTTCGTTGCTTCTTCATCAGATGCTGCTGCCTGTGCCTTGGCATAAGCTGCATCATAATCTGCATCATTATAATTGATGAAATTATTGTGTGCTGTAGATACGAAACGTCCTAATAAAGCGCCTGCTGTTAAGGTAGAAGCATCTACACCTACTACAGTAGCTTCAAATTCACGGTTCTTATATACATCACTTAACCAGCTCCCACTCGATCAACTCAATATTGGCGGTTATACCGATTGTCTTGAGCTGCTCTGCAAGTACTGTTGCAGTATCAATGTGTGGCTGATAGTTGGATGGAACCTTGATCGTAAAGGTAAATCCATCTGGATAACCTGCCTCTGTCAGAAGCTCCTTAGCTTTCTCTGCATCTGTTGTATAGACATCATTCAGCTCTTCCATGTAATATTTACCAAATGCAGGGAACATACTGCTGGCGATTGGTACCCGCCCCTTACCATCAGCTGTAAAATCCAGAATCTCCTGTTTGTTAATGGCATAGCTTAATGCCTGTCTTACTTTTCATTATTAAAAGGCTCTACTGCGTTGTTCAGATACATAGCCTGTACCAGATTCATGGTTCCTTCAGAATATCGAACTGATCTCAAGCTGTGCAGCCTGTGTTGTAGTAAGTCTTGCCATCATATCAATGGAACCACCTTCAAGATTCATTACGATAGAATCACCATCTGCAATGACTTTAAGTGCTACATCCTCGATATGAGCAGGTTCACCCCAGTATGCATCGAACTTCTTCAATACCACATTCTCCTGTAAAGAACGTGATACAAACTTATATGGACCTGTACCTACAGGATTTGTCTCCAGATCATCTACATCAGCAGGAACGATTGCTGCATTTACTGTAATACCAGCGCAAGAAAATCATCCTCCGGCTCTGTTAAACTAATTACGATAGTCTTATCATCCGGGGTTTCTACACTCTATATTAGAAAACGCCGAGATCAATGGTTCTCCTGTTCCATTGCCGGCGCATTTTTCAATCGAATACTTTACGTCCTCAACTGTAACAGGGTTTCCATTATGGAACTGAATGCCATCTCTTAATGTGAAAGTATATACCTTCTTGTCATCTGACACTGTATAATCACTTGCTACAGCAGGAATCAGATTGCCATCGCTGTCCGGCTTATATAAGCCCTCATAGATATTAAATAATATCTCCAGTGTTCCGGAACCAACTGCCTTATTTGGATCAAGACTGTTCAGATCCTGTGGAATACCAATTGTAATCTGCGATGCTTCTCCATCGGTAGTCTCAGCTGCCGCAGTCTCGCTGCCTGCTTCTGCTGCCGGTGTCGTTGCAACCTGTGAAGAGCCTTCCTCCTCCTTATCGCCTGCGCATCCGCCCAGTGCAATAGTCAGTGTAAAGTAACATACTTACGAAAAGAACCTTACCAAATTTCTGTCCTCTCTTAGTCATGTTTTTACTCCTTTTTCTTATTCGTCTATATTTAATTGTGTTAAGGTGGCATGAGTACAGCCATATGTACTGTCTCTCCAACCTTGTAAGATTGTATACAATTTCAAATTAAATTGCAAGATATTTTATTAACAATCTTGTATTTTATCAGGAACAAGAAAAAGCAGTTATGCTGTCCTACTTATTCAGGGACCTTCTTCAGCTCGTCCATAAATGTATTGATATCCTTGAATTCACGATATACGGAAGCAAATCTGACATAGGCTACTGCATCCAGATCTTTAAGCTTGTTCATGACCAGCTCTCCAATGATCTGGCTTGGAATCTCCTTCTCTTCCATGCTGAAGATTTCTGTCTCCACTTCGTCTACAAGCTGGCTGATCTGTGCTGCACTGACCGGTCTTTTATGGCATGCTCTCAATACACCTGCTTCTATCTTGGCACGGTCATATGTCTCTCTGTTATTATCTTTCTTAATGATAATTAATGGAATCGTCTCTATCTTCTCATAGGTTGTAAATCTCTTATTACATTCATCACATACTCTTCGTCTGCGGATGGAATTGTTCTCCTCTGCAGGTCTTGAATCAATGACTCTCGTATTCTCATGGCCACAAAATGGACACTTCATATGTATACCTCCCTTAATCGTCTGCAATACCTTTGAATAGTTAATAAATTTATTTTTAGTATAAAAGTAATCTGGTAACAAGTCAACAGATATGACTGATTATATGTCTACTAAAATGATATCCGGGCCTATCTGGCGAATACAGCAATAGGGAATCACAATCACTGAATCGTCTGTCAGGAATCCCCATAATCCTTTGCATCCGGGAACCATGATCTTCTGGATGCAACCCTTGCATTCGTCAAACTCCATATCACATACATGACCTAATCTCTTGCAGTCCTTGATACTGATTACTTCTTTCTTACGAAATTCACAGAAACGCATACTGATTCCCCTATATGCTTTTTATCTTATTCTATGCACCCTGAAACACAAATGTCCGTTCTCAATCAAGAGAACGGACATTTTATTACTTCAATTCTATTTCTGCTACATCTACAATCTCTCCTGCTGATTTACCAAGAAGAATTGCATATGTTCCTGCATCTGTAACGAATGCCTTTTGCTCCACATCATAATAAGAGAAGGCATCTGCATGAAGCTGCATTGTAATCTGCTTAGTCTCACCCGGCTCCAGATAGATCTTATCAAAAGCCTTTAGTTCCTTCTGGGCTTTCTTGACCTTAGGGGTCTTATCAGATACGTAGATCTGAGGTACTGCTGCACCGGCTCTGTCTCCTATATTGGACACATGGAAGCTGACTTCTACTTCCTTATCACCGGCTGTCTTAACAGTCAATCCTGCTAAACAAAAATCTGTATAGGACAGTCCATAGCCAAATGGGAATGCAGGTGCTACATCATATGTATCATAATAACGGTATCCTACAAAAATACCTTCCCCATAACGAACCTTATCCCCTCCTGGGAATTCACCCAATACGACTGCCGGGCAATCCTTCTCGCTTACCGGGAATGTCTCAGGTAAATGTCCTGATGGATTCACATGTCCAAATAATACTTCTGCCAGCGCATATCCGCCTTCCATGCCTGCATACCAGCTGTATAACAATGTGGATGCCTGACTGGACCACGCACTCATATCTACAGGAGAACCCGCAACCATTGTAATAATGGTATCCGGTCTTACTTTTAACAATTCGCAGATAAGCTTATCCTGGTCATATGGCAGCTTCATACTTGTTCTGTCCTGACCTTCTGTATCATAATCATGAGTCAGACCACCAATATAAATGACTGCATCTGCATCCCTGGCTGCTTCCAGTGCATCTGCCATATATTCCTGATTCATGCGAGCCTGACGTGCTGCTTTCTCTTCACTTTTGGAGACTTCCTTTGGTGCTGGAGAATCCTGCTTATCCTGTTCCAGACTATCTGCCTGACCATTGCCACTCTCTTCTGTATTTGCCCAGATATTACCTATGTCTTCGTTATAATAGCCAGGTTTATAGATTATCTGTGTATTGCCGCCTAAGAGCATATGTAAGCCCATAAGTGGTGTAATCTCATATAATGCCTTAATCTCTGCACTTCCGCCGCCTGGGGCATGCATTCTGTTGGCATTCTCTCCTACAACCAGAAGCTTCTTGATCTTTTTGGAATCAGAGGCAGCAGTTTCTTATCATTCTTTAAAAGGACAACGGATTCTTCCGCTGTGCGTCTGAGCGATTCCTTATCACGATAATCATTGTATGTGCCGGCTTTTCTCTCGCCATCCAGCATATGAAGCTCGTTCATGACATGAAGAATATGACGTACTTTCTCATCGATCATCTCCATGGATACTTCGCCCTTCTCCAATGCCTCTTTCATAGGATCTGCCATATAATATTCATTGAAGTTATCTGTAACAGACATCTCCATGTCAAGACCGTTCATGGCTGCTTCATTTTTGTGGAATGCACGCCGCCCCAGTCAGATACCAGGATTCCTTCAAATCCCATTCCTTACGCAGAATATCCTGTAACAGATACTTGTTATGGCAGCAGTGCTGACCACGAAAGCTTGTTGTATGCTCCCATAAGTCCCTTGGCTTTGCCCCCTCTTTACTGCTGCTTCAAATGCAGGTAAGTAAATCTCGCGGAGTGCTCTTTCATCCACATCCACATCTACGTCCAATCTTCTGGTCTCCTGATTGTTCAGTGCAAAATGCTTCACGCAGGAGGATACATCGTTTCCTCAATCCCTGTACAAGCGGGTACTGCCATCTCTGATGTCAGATAGGGGTCTTCTCCCATATACTCAAAGCTTCTGCCACAGAGTGGAGTACGCATGATATTAATACCAGGCGCGAGAATCATGTCTTTTCCTCTGCCTCTGGCTTCCTTACCAAGTACCTGTCCTGTCTGATGCGCCAGCTCTCTGTTCCATGTGGCTGTCAATGCTGTATTACATGGCAGATAAGATACATAATCATAGGACTGTCCGATTTCATTCCAGTTATCAGGGTTGAAATCCTTACGTACTCCTCTTGGTCCATCTGATGTGATGAAAGGTGGAATCCCCAGTCTCTCTCTACGCCCTTTGTCGCAAAAAGTTCATTACCATGTATCATGCCAAGCTTCTCATCTGTAGTAGCTGTGACAGTAATTCTTCTAATAGTTCCTTCTTCATACCCTCTCTACCTTTCTCTATTTTCTTACAGACATTTTATATGTGAAATAATTATCATAGTGAACTATCCCAGTTTAACAGTCACCTTTTTTGTATTGATAGTACAGATATTGTTAATAATTGTATTTTTTTCTCTTCACAGTATACAAAAAGAAACAAGCTAAGCCTGTTTTTTTTTAATCTCATTCTTATTACGATATCTGCAATCACTGCTCCTATGAACATCACAAAACCAAGCAGCTGTGATACTGCTATCTGTGTACCCGGAATCAATAACTGGTCTGTACGGATTCCTTCTACGATGCATCTGCCGATTCCATAACCGCCTAAATAAATCAGGCACATCTGTCCATCATATTTTTATGCTTACGAAATACGAACATTGCAATCAAAAGACACAGATTCCATACTCCCTCATAGAGGAAAGTAGGATGAACCTGTATGAAATTCACGTCACCCATGGCAGCCATACCATCCAGATGTGTCTGCTTGATATCGCTGGCACGCACTGCATCTACAGGCAGTCTCATTGCAAACAAGGAATCTGTATAACCGCCAAATACTTCACGGTTAAAGAAATTACCCCAGCGGCCGACAATCTGTCCAATCACCAGTCCGAACACAGCGCAGTCACCTATTTTAAATGGATTGATCTTCTTAGTATAACTATATATGAACAGCGTTGCAAAGCCACCGATCACACCGCCATATATTGTTCCATTGTCGAGAAGATCCTGATAGTTGACTACCTCCGCCTTGATGAAGCCACGCTCGAAATCAGTATGAATCTTGCCGGCTGCCTGCGGTGCCTTTGTACCTTTCTTTATAGTCCATGCACGGCACTCATCCTCGCCTGCTGTGAGGAAGGAAATCAGTCCGAGAAGTGAATAGCTGGCTGCTACAAGCTTATCGAGACCGCTTGACTCAACACCTAAATCCTCAAGGTACTCCTTCTTTTCGTCCTCATCGAGATCTGCAAGCTCCTGCTCGATCTGCGCACAGATAACGAATACCTCTGCGCCCTCTTCCTTTGCCATTTCTCTTACCTTTGCGACATGTGGGTTGCTTGCGCCGTCATCTGCGAGGTCGTCCTCTGATACGTTTGCTGCGTAGATGGTAGGCTTTGCTGTAAGGAGATTATAGCCCTTGAACCAAAGCTGTGCGTCCTCGTCATCCGGCACCTCAAAAGATCTTGCCATCTTGCCGTCCTCAAGATGCGCCTTGACCGCCTCTACAAGCTCGAGCTCCTTTGCAAGAGTCTTATCCATTCTCGCCTGCTTTGCAATCTTTGCGATTCTTCTGTCAAGAATCTCAACATCCGAGAAAATAAGCTCAAGATTGATTGTCTCGATATCTCTTGCAGGATCTACAGAGCCATCTACATGGATAATGTTTGTAAATTCACAGAAATCCGCAGATAAAATAGATGGTGCCAAAATATTCATTTTAATACTTCCTCTTTTCTTTTTCTTTCAATTCCTCATAGAAGGAAACGTAGTTATCATAACGCACCTGACTGATCTTGCCAAGTTCAATGCATCCTTTACTCCACACACCGGCTCATGGATATGGGCGCAGGTCAGAATTTACAGGAATCTTCATATGGTTCAAACTCAGGATAGTAGCTTTTCAATTCTTCTTTCTCTATGTCAAACAGGGACAGTGAACTGAATCCGGGCGTATCCATAATGTACGTATGATCCGAAATATCCAGCAGTTCCGAATGTCTCGTTGTATGCCTGCCACGCTCTATCTTCTCACTGATAGCGCCTGTCTCCATCGTCTTATTCTTCTGCAGACAGTTGATTATGGAAGATTTACCTACTCCGCTTGGCCGGCTACTGCTGTCGTCTTACCCTTGAGCAGGGCTGCAATCTCCTCTATTCCCTGTTTCTTTACAGCGCTGGCAAAAAGAACTGTACATCCGCTGTTCTCATATATGGAACGGATTACTGCCCGCTCTTCCTTATCTGCAATATCACGTTTATTAAAACAGATAATACAGTCCAGCCCCTGTCTGCGCATCATGACCAGAAATCGATCCAGAAGATTATAATTCGGCTCCGGCTTCGTCATAGCAAAAATCACCAGTGCCTGATCTATATTGGCTACTGCCGGTCTGACCAGTTCGTTGCGCCTTGGCAGAATCGACTGAATATTACCTTTGGCATTTGCCTCATCCAAAATCTCTATTTCCACATCATCACCCACAAGGGGTTTCATATTATCCTTGCGGAAGATGCCCTTAGCCTTACATTCATAGATTCCCTTACCGCTGACATGTACGTAATAGAATCCTGCTATACCCTTTGATTATCTTACCCTGCATACCTTAATCCTTATTAAATGTGACATTCTGCTGTGTCTGCGCCAGTGCCTGATTAACCTGCGTAGTCTGGTTGCCATCTGAATCTGTCACAATCTCTTCCACACTCTTGAGATAAGAGATTGTTACGATTCCATATGCGGATGAACTGGTGAAGCCGCTCAGATTAATGGATACCGGGAAAGAGGTAACATTCTGAGAATACCACAGCTGCTGGGAACCATCGGCAGTAGTCAGAATTACTTCCGCATTACCTCCGATATAATCACTCGGCGCCTGTATACTCAGGTTACAGCTGTACGTAGCGGTCTCTGCTGCCAATACTGACTTTCAGATCCACAATCGTTCCTGTCCTACACTGGTTCCTGAGGGAATAACTCTGGTAACAGATCTGTCCTTCCGGATATTCTGTACTGTAGGAATCCTCTACATTACCTACTACCAGACCTGACTCCTCCAGCATACTGGCAGCAGCATCTTTACTCTTGCCAAGAACATCCGGCATACGGACTTCTACATCTTCATTGCCCTTACTGATTACAATTGTAACTTCTGAACCTAATGCAGCAATGGAATACCCTTCCGGAGACTGGGATATAATCGTTCCCTTGGCATACTCTGTAGAATAAGCATCACTCTTGGTTACTGTGAATCCCTCTTTGGTAAGCTTTGTGCTGTACCCTCTGCCTCCGACAAGCCTACTGTCTGTGGTACATTAATACCGTTTGCCCCGGCACTGACTGTCAGCACAATGGTTGTATTCTTGATAATCTGGTCTCCTGCAAGTACTGCTGTTCCATCTTCCAGGGCAGCAGAAATGACTACATTTTTATCATACTCAGTAGATTCGATATACTGTGTCTTACTTCCAAGATTTACATCCTGTAATGCCTTTTCACCTCATCTACATTAAGACCGGCAAATTCCGGCATAACGCTGCGTTGTGCACTTTCAGTCTGGGAATCCTGGTTCTTCGTCCCTACTGCCGAGGAGAAAATACCCACTGCCTGCCCGGCATAATACAACAGGATACAGCCAATTGCTACTGCTGCAATGATAGTCAGAATCGTAGTTACCTTCTCCGTAGCCGGGTTATAATCATATTCTTCTTTCGTATCAAAGGAAATATCCTGTGTATAATCCGTGTTTCTCACATTCTGACGATTCACACCTGTATTCGTATACTCTGTATAAGTCTGCTTTTCCTGCTCTTCCTTCTTTACCGTTGCCTTACGTACCGGCTTCTGACCGGATTTCTTGCGTTTCTTCTTATTCTCATGTGCCTTGCCTGATGGCTGGTTCTTGGAAGCACCTGTATTTCTGCTTCTGACCTCGTTCTTCTTCACAGCACCGTTCTGCGCACCGGCCGGTCTTCTGCGTACAATCTCTCCTGCTTCTTCCGGTGTTGCATAGACTTCTCTTCCGGCCAGAGTATCCTGTCTCACAGTCTCTCTCTGCACAGGCACTTCACCTGTATTGGCTCTGCCTGTACTAGTTGTTGTATTTCTGTTACGGATATCTGTTACGATTCTGGTCTGTCCTGCTTCTCCGTTATCTATCTCTACGAAGATTCATCCGGAGTGATCAGGGAACGCTTCAGGTCACAGATCATATCACCCATATTCTGATATCTTCTGTCCGGGCTCTTCTGTGTACATTTTAATACAATCCGTTCTACACTGACCGGTACCTCAGGCCGAATTCCCGGGTGAAGGCATGGGATCTTGTATCTGCTTGATTGCGATTGCTACAGTAGTATCTCCATTAAAAAGGCACACGTCCGGTAAGCATCTCAAACAGAGTAATACCCAGAGAATAGATATCACTCTTCTCATCAGAGAAACCACCTCTTGCCTGTTCAGGTGAAGTATAGTGTACAGACCCCATTACATTTGACGTGATGGTATTGCTGGAAGCTGCCTTGGCAATACCAAAATCTGTTACCTTAACCTTACCTTCCTTGGAAATAATAATATTCTGCGGTTTAATATCTCTGTGGATAATATGGTTATTGTGAGCTGCCTCCATTCCCATAGCAACCTGGATTGCAATACTAATAGCTTCTTTTGTAGATAATCTGGATTTCTTCTCGATATATTTCTTAAGAGTGATTCCTTCCACCAGCTCCATTACGATATAATGGATGCCATCCTCTTCTCCTACATCATATACATTTACAATGTTGGGATGCATCAGGCCTGCTGCTGCCTGTGCCTCTACACGGAACTTGGATACGAAATTCTTATTCTCTGCAAATTCCTGCTTTAACACTTTGACAGCCACATATCGATTGAGCTTAATGTCTTTTGCTTTATATACATCTGCCATTCCGCCAGTGCCGATCTTCTCCAGAATCTCGTAGCGGTCTGCTATCAGCATTCCTAACTTAATCATTCCTGTCCTCCAAACGGTTCTACCAGAACCACTGCGATATTATCACGTCCACCGTTCTCATTGGCAGCATCAACCAATGCCTTGGCTGCCTGCTCAAGTTCCTTATTATCCTGAATAATCTGGTATATCTCTTCGTCTCTGAGCATATTGGTCAGACCATCGGAACACAACAGCAGCTTATCTCCCTTGGTCAGGTCTACTTCAAAAAAATCCGCTGCAACTTTCTCTTTTACGCCTACTGCCCTTGTAATAATATTCTTATCAGGATGGTTACGTGCCATCTCTCTGTCAATGCCGCCCAAAGTGACCATTTCCTCTACCAAAGAGTGATCCCTTGTAATCTGCGTCATGGCATCATTGACAAGATAGAGTCTGCTGTCACCAATATTTGCGACAATCGCTTCATTGCCTATGCAGGAAGCCAATACCAGTGTCGTTCCCATTCCACTTAAATTGCTGTTCTCTGGAGCGCTGATATATGTATGCATTCGCAGCTGTAACAGCCTCGTTAATTGCATCCTGTACACCATGCTCCTCTCCAAGTTCCCTGATTACTTCTACGAACCTGTCTACGGTATGCATGGAAGCATAGTCTCCTGCTTTATGTCCTCCCATTCCATCCGCAACAATAAAAAGATTGGGCAGCGCACCGATTGGCTGTCCGGAGGTATAGATGTAATCTTCGTTCAGTTCTCTCTTTCTCCCTATATCAGTTATCGCATAAAACTTCAACGGGTTCTCCTCCAATCCCTTTTCTCTAATAAGAATAAGCCGATATTTTACAAGCTAACATAATACCACAGAAACGTTCAAAGGGCAAGTCTGCTAGTGTACTGTATCATTGACTTTCAGCTAAATAACGCCGGATAAATTTTCAGTCTGCAAGGCGGAGGAATGAGGCGTAGCGGTGGCTACGTCGATTGACGACAACGCAGCAGATGAAAACTTATACAAGTTATTTAGCGAAATGTCAGTGATACAGTACACTAGTCCTGATGCATTTTTCTCCTGCGCAGCTGTCCACAGGCACCATCAATGTCTCTTCCCATCTCCTGCGGACTGTCGCATTGATGTGTCTCTTCGTCAATTTATTCTGGAAATTGAGTACAGCACTGCGCTCTGATTCCACATAATCACGCTCTTTAATAGGATTGACAGGAATCAGGTTCACATGACAGTTAATATCCTGAATCAGATTACTCAGGTTCTCTGCATCCTCATCCGTATCATTGACACCGCCTACCAGACTGTATTCAAAGGTCACTCGTCTGCCCGTCTTATCAAAATAATACCGGCAGGCATCTATTACCCTCATGAATGTCATATTTATTGGCAATCGGCATCAGCTCCTGACGTTTCTGCTGTGTGGAACCATGAAGGCTCAGCGCCAAAGTAATCTGCAATCCTTCATCTGCCAACCTCCGCATATTTTCTACAATACCGCAGGTAGATACTGTAATATTACGCTGGCTGATATTGAGTCCATTCTCATCTGACAACATCCTGATAAACTGTAACAGATTATCGTAATTGTCCATGGGCTCACCGGTTCCCATAACAACCACATTGGATACTCTCTCCCCGGTGCTTCTTGAGATTGCATAGATCTGATCCAGCATCTCTCCCGGAAGAAGGGAACGTTCGAGTCCATCCAGTGTAGATGCACAGAATCTGCACCCCATGCGGCATCCTACCTGAGAGGAAATACAGACTGAATTGCCATGATGATACTGCATCCATACACTTTCCACCAGATTACCGTCTGCCAGCTCAAAAAGGAACTTCTTCGTCCCATCAATGGCTGAGGTCTGTACGGTTACTTCTTTCAGAGAGGTGTATGTATAGTTCTCCCTGCACTTGGCAATCAGGCTCTTTGGGATATTGGTCATTTCCCCATAGTCTCTTGCAAGCTTCACATGCATCCACTCATAGAGCTGTTTTGCACGAAAAGGCTTCTCACCCAGTGCTGCCATTTCTTCCTTTAACTGTGATAAGGTCAATGATTTAATGTCTTTCATTTATTCTCCATATCTTTCTATTTCTCAAATACACTGATGAAAAATCCATCTGTGTCCTGCATACCCGGTATAAGCTGTACAAATCCCTGCTGTGTTGTCGGGGAATGTACCAGTCCGGGCAACGTCCCATTTAATGACACAGGTGTCATTTTTAGTGTGTCCTGTATCCATTTTACATGGGCTTCATTCTCGTCCTTGTTGACTGTACAGGTACTGAAAAGAAGCTTACCGCCCTTCTTCACATAAGAAGCTGCTACCTTGAGTATTTTCTCCTGTAATTCTACAATATCCTGTACTGCCTGTGGTGTCATCTTATATTTAATATCCCGTTTTCTGCCGATAACACCCAGACCTGAACAGGGAATATCTGCAATCACTACATCAGCCTGCCCAAGCCATCTCTCATCTGGCTCCAGCGCATCCCATGCCACAGCTTTGGCTTTATTCAGATGGCATCTGTTGAAATTCTCCTGCATCAATTCCACTTTATATTCTGAAATATCCCTTGCCTCCAGCATATAATCAATATCTGCATGATTTAAAATATCCGCAGCAAGCATGCTCTTACCGCCGGGCGCTGCACAGATATCCAATATCTTCAACGTGCCCTGATTGTCCATCTTTGGCAATCCCAGTGCCTCTACAGCAAGCATAGAGCTGATATCCTGAATGACAAAGGCTCCTTCTTCAAATCCTGACAGCTGTGTCAAATCGTCAGTTTTCTCAATGACATAGGCATAAGAAAGATACGGGTGTCTTTTTAACGTACCACCCTGCTTCTCCAGATCTGCACGCAAGGCTTCTACTGCCTTCTCATCCTCTGTCCTCATTCTGATCGTAACAGGTCTTTCCTGTAAAAGCCCCTGTAACATTGCAGTCGTAGTCTCCTGACCGAATTGCCCAATCCACAGATCTACTATCCACTCCGGCATGGAATAAGTTACAGAAAGATATTTTCTATAGTCTTTCTTCTCATCCGGGTAAGGAATCGCATCCTTATTTCTGGCAATGGTTCTCAATACGCCATTTACGAACCCCCTTCAATGTAGCAAAGTTTTGCCTGCGCCTGCTTCACAGATTCATTGCAGGCTGCTGAGTCCGGCACAGAATCCATATAAAGAATCTGGTACACACCCATGCGCATGATATTGCGGATGACCGGTTTCATCTTGTTTACCTTTACTTTGGAATAGCAGTCAATGCAATAATCCAGCTCAATCATTCTCTCCAGTGTACCCTCAAAAAGGCGTTTCATGAACGCCTTTTCCTGAGTTGATAGATAATTATACTTATTCTGTACATCTCTGATTACTTTATGACTGTATTCTCCGCCTTCTTTTTTCGTAACCGCCAGCAGCATCTCCAGAACCAGCTGGCGGATATTCTTCTCCTGCTGCACTAATCGTCTCTCCTTCTACCGCCGCCAAAAAGCATGATCAATCTTAACAACTGTAAAATAGAAGCTGCCGCTGCTGCCACATAAGTAAGCGCTGCTGCACGAAGTACCTTAGCGCTCTGCTCTTTCTCATTACTTGCCAGAATCCCATACTGTTCCAGACATACCAATGCCCTGCTGGATGCATTGAACTCTACAGGTAATGTTACAAGCTGGAACAGAACTGCCAGTGCAAATACCCAGATACCAATCTGTACCAGTACATAATTGTATCCAAATAAAATACCTAACAGGATAATGGGAATACCTGCTTTGGAGCCAAAGTTCGCTGCTGGAACAAGAAGTGTTCTCAAGCGAAGCGGCAGATATTCTTCATGATGCTGGATCACATGTCCACATTCATGGGCTGCTACACCAAGAGCTGCCACGGAAGTGGAGTCATACACGCTGTCTGAAAGCTTCACAACTTTGGTCCTTGGATCATAATGATCTGTCAGGTCACCTTTCACACGAGCTACACGTACATCATAATAGCCCTTATTCTTCAGGATCAGCTCTGCAACCTGTGCCCCTGTCATACCTGACATGACATGCTTCTGACCCGGGCATACTTGCGAAATGTAGACTGTACTCTGAAGACGCCCAGATTGACAAAAGCGCACCAATCAATACTAAAACATATGTGGGATCAAAATAATAATATCCATATGGCATAATCTATACCTCCTTTTACTAAGCCTGTCCGAATTTCATACCGGCTTTCCACTGATTACCAAGAAGGAATGTTCTGGTGTCCATTCTCTTCTTACCTTCTAATTGCAGTTCCCGAATCCTCAAAGTACCTTTGCCTGTTGCTACATCAAAGGAATCCTTTGCAACTGCAATGATCGTTCCGGGAGCTTCTGTAGTATCATTCTCTACTACATCACAATCCCAGATTTTCACGCTTTTTTCCTGAAAATAAGTATATGCGCTCGGCCAGGAATTCAATCCTCTTACCAGCCTCTCTATCGTATCGGCATCCTTGTTCCAGTCGATTCTGCCAAGAGACTTACTCATCATTTTCACATGAGTTGCCTGACTCTCATCCTGTGGAACAGGTGTAAGCTCACCTGCTTCCAGCTTAGGCAAGGTCTCAACAATCAGCTTCGCTCCTGCCTCTGCCAGCTTGTCAAACAAGGTCTCAGCAGTTTCCTTCGGTGCTATAGGCACTACTACATGTGTCAGCATATCTCCTGTATCAACGCCCTCATTCATCTGCATGATCGTTACGCCAGTCTCTTTCTCTCCATTGATGATTGCCCAGTTGATTGGGGCTGCTCCTCTGTATTTCGGTAAAGAGAAGCATGGATATTCACACAGCCATACTTTGGCATATCCAGAATCTCTTTAGATAAGATCTGTCCAAAAGCTGCTACTACGAAAATATCCGCCTGCAGCTGTCTTAATCTGTCTACCCATTCAGGCGTCTTGATCTTTTGGGGCTGCCATATTGTAAGCCCATGCTTCAGCGCACATTCCTTCACCGGTGGGAACTGCATCTGTCCACTTCTTCCCTTGGGCTTATCCGGCTGTGTCACTACTGCTGCAATCTCATGTCCTGCTTCTATCAATGCCTCAAGGGCACCTACTGAAAAAGTCAGGAGTTCCCATAAATACGATTCTCAAGATTATTCCTCCTCTTCTTCCAAATCGGCATTATCCATCAATTCGCCTTCTACCTTCTCCACATATAAATGTCCGTCAAGATGGTCAATCTCATGACAAAATGCTCTTGCCAGAAGTTCGTCTCCTTCTATTTCAAAAGTCTCCAGGTTCTCGTCCTGTGCAATTACTTTTACATGGTTAGGTCTTGTAACCACTCCTGTCTTGCCAGCTACACTAAGACAGCCTTCATTGCCTGTCTGTTCTCCACTTGTCTCAACAATACGTGGGTTGATCAGAAGAATCGGATCTTCTCCTGTTGTGTCAATGACTACAATACGTTTCAGGATTCCTACCTGAGGAGCTGCAAGCCCCTACGCCACATGCATCATACATGGTTTCAAACATGTCATCAATTAACTCCTGTATTCTTGGAGTAATTTCCTTTACTTCCTTTGATACCTTATTTAATACCGGGTCACCTATCTGTCTGATTGTTCTAATTGCCATTTCTTCTTCTCACCTTTCTGTATTTAATATCCATTCATGGGATTAAAATCAAATTGCACAGTATCTGTGTTCCATTCCTTTCGAACTATATATGCCTCCATGGCATCCTTCGCCTCGACCAATACCTCATAGTCTCTGTGTTTTTATATAGAAAATATTACGGTAAATATCCTGAATCTTACCTATCGCCGCACTGGCAGGACCAATCACCTGCACTCTCCTGCCTTCAAAATGCTTCTTCACCAGATCTGCAAGCTCCATGGAATGTGACACGCCTGTCATTTCATCATCTGAAAGTATCAGAACCGCAAGCATGTTAGCCACCGGAGGATACATCATCAGATCACGGTATGCTATCTCTTCTTCATAAAAGCCTTCATAATCCTGTGCGGCTGCATGTACTACCGCATAATGATCCGGCTGGTAAGTCTGAATCACAACTTCCCCTGCAAGACTGCCTCTGCCTGCACGCCCCGCAGCCTGCGTCAATAGCTGGAAAGTACGCTCAGATGCGCGGTAATCACCTGTATGCAATGACATATCTGCTGCCAGAATGCCTACCAGTGTCACCTTGGGGAAGTCATGTCCCTTAACAATCATCTGTGTTCCTACCAGAATGTCCGCCTCTTCATTTGCAAAGCAGGATAAAATATCCTCATAACTGTCTTTTGTTTTCGTAGTGTCCGCATCCATTCGCAGTACCCTTGCCTGGGGATACATCTTGTGCAGCACCTCTTCAATCTGCTGGGTTCCTGCACGAAATCCCAGGATGTATTTCGAACCGCACTGCGGACATCTAGTGACCTGTGATGTCTCATAACCACAATAATGACATACCAGCCTGCCATTTCTATGCTCTGAAAGAGATACATCACAATGTGGGCATTTCATTACATGACCGCAGGCTCTACAGCTTACAAATCCCGCATAGCCCCTGCGATTGAGAAACAATATACTCTGCTGTCCCTTCGCCAGTCTGTCCTCCAGTAATTGTTGAAGTCTCCTGCTGAATATGGAGCGGTTACCGCTTTTTAACTCTTCTCTCAGGTCTTCTATATAGACCTTTGGAAGCTCGCCGCCTGTCAATCTGCTGTTCAGGGTGAACAGCGGTATCTCTATAATGGGATACCCTGTCTGGCTCTATAATAGGATTCCATGGAACGCAAGGAGCCCCAACCTTTCAAAAGGTGTAAATAATGCGAACGTGCGGCCCTATCATGGAGCATATCTCACCCCTTGGCAGCCCGTTCATACTGGTCCGAACGTTCTCCCGGAGACAATCTGGAATTCATTACAGATACCCTGTCTCCAAACCTCAGATAAAAACGGAGCAGTGTCTGATATGTCAAAGCAATCTCCGGAATCAAGAACAATTGCCTGTTTACCACCGGCAATCATCCCTTTCAATCAATGCCATATATACTTCTGTCTTACCACTTCCGGTAATCCCCCGAAGCAGATAAGTCTGGCTGATTCCCTGGCTGTAATCCTGTGAAATGGCATCCACAACTGCCTGCTGTTCTGCCGAAAGCTGCTTTGCCGTTCCGTCTTTTCCTGACAGGTCTGATTTCAAGACTGGCTTCCTGTATACATTTTCCTCAGTTACTTCTATCAGACCGGCATCAACCAGTGAACGTATGGTAGCTGCCGCAATGTTAAGCTTCCCTGTCACCAGTGTATAGGGAAGCTGTGAAGTCTGTGACAGCTCCCGCATCAGCCTGCATTTTGCTGTCTGATGCTTTGCTTCAAAGATCACACTGTGACGATATGCGGTCTCGGAATCCACCTTACAGTGAATCGTCTTCTTCACGGCCTGCTTCATTTTCTTCTTTACAGGAAGTACCGTCTTGAGCGCTGCAATCATGGTCGAGCCATAATGTTCCTTCAACCAGTACGCCAGTCTGATAGAGTCTGCCTGTGCACTGACACCGCCCTCTACAATACTGTCCACAGCCTTCAGTCTGGAGACATCATACTCTGCCTGGTCAGTCAATTCCATGACATATCCCTTAATCAGTTTATTGCCCCTGCCAAAAGGAATCATCACCGACATTCCCACCTCAGTACATTCTGAAGCTGCGGTGGAATGAGATATTGAAAGGGACGGTCTACCTTTTCATGGGATATATCTACAATAATATTAGCAAATCTGCCTGTCATTTCGTCCTCAGTTCTTCCATGACCTCCTGAATCAATACGCGTTCATCCTAGGATGCTTCACGCCTTGATCTCTGATAATCTTCATGGTCCCTTACCTGCCAGAATCACAATATCTCCCGGCTCTCCATGGGTAATCGCATACTTAATTGCTTCCTTACGGTCACAGATCTCAACATACTTGCCATCTGTCTTAGCCATACCGATCTTAATGTCATCAATGATATCCTGTGGTTCCTCAAATCGTGGATTATCCGATGTAATAATCGTCAAGTCAGCCTGCCTGCCACTCACTTCGCCCATCTCGTAGCGGCGAAGCTTGGAACGGTTGCCACCACAGCCAAACAGACATACAAGACGATGCGGATGATATTCACGAAGTGTTGTCAACAGGCTCTCCAATGCCATGGCATTGTGCGCATAGTCAATCATCAGGGTAAACTGGTCTGACACCTTCACCATTTCGATTCTGCCCTTTACCTTCGCACCTGCCAACGCCTTCTTAATATCCTCTGGATGTACACCAAAATGTCTGCATATAGCAATTGCAGTCAATGCATTATACGCACTGAATTTTACCGGGTAAATCCGTCAGGACTTCCATATTCAATAAACCTGACACCTTTAAAATCTATTCCAAGATAGCCTGCACCTGTCACAAGTTTCAGATCAGATGCTCTTAGATCCGCCTGCTCGCTGAAGCCATAAGTCTCCAGCTGACAGGTATGTCCCTGCGTTACAGTCTGCCAATGGGGATCATCACAGTTCACGATACCTACACGGCACTGCTTGAACAACATTCCCTTGCATGCCATATATTCTTCAAAAGATGCGTGTTCATTCGGTCCGATATGATCCGGCTCAATATTGGTAAAAATACCGTAATCAAAGATAAAGCCCCCTGTGTTCTGTGCATCATCAGCCCCTGTGAAGAGACCTCCATAACTACGGTATCACAGCCTGCTTCCTTCATTTCCTTAAAATATCTCTGCAATGTAAAAGATTCCGGTGTTGTATTATTAGCTGGAATGACTTTATCTCCGATCAATCGTATAAAGCCTACCTATGACCTGCATTTCCAGAATAGACTTTACGAGATAAGTAGTTGTAGTCTTGCCCTTAGTTCCTGTCACCCCGATGATCTTCATATCATCTGCCGGATTGCCAAAATATGCAGCAGATATAAATGCCATGGCATAACGGGTGTCTGCTACCTTAATCACAGTCACATCAGCATCTGCGGGCATATCTATGTCTTTACTGACTACCAGAACCTTCGCTCCTGCTTCCACAGCCCCCGGCGCTGCATCATGCCCATCAAAATTAGCTCCCACAAATACACAAGAAAAAGGCAGCCTGCCTGTGACCTTACGAGTCATTTACAACCTCTGCCTCAACATCCCACACTGCCCCTGACACATTCGTATTCTAAATTCTTTAATAAATCCTTACATTTCATATCGGATTACCTCATTTCCATACAGCATAATCACGCTGTCAACCTTAGTTTTAAGAACCATATACCCTGTTGATTTTCAAGTATTGTGCTGATATGTCCGTATATGACGTAACTATTCAGAA
>VOFC01007082.1_pt1 | contig 19794 bp, 30 predicted proteins | sample 5384161 | NCBI WGS metagenome assembly VOFC01 (sample SAMN12384722, study PRJNA508395) | human gut metagenome | isolation source: healthy gut B | host: Homo sapiens
TCTGGCCGATGGCGTCAATCTCGTCGATGAAACGTGATGCAGGGGGCTTTTCCTTCGCCTGCTTGAACAGGTCGCGCACCTTTGCTCGCGCCCATGCCCACGAACATTTCCACAAATTCGGAGCCGCTGATGGAGAAGAACGGGACCGTTCGCCCCACCGGCGACGGCCTTTGCCAGCATGGTCTTTGCCGGTACCCGGAGGGCCACCAATAGCACGCCCTTGGGCATGGAAGCGACGATGTCCCGGTACTTGTCCGGATCGTGGAGATAGTCCACGATCTCCTTGAGGCTGTCCTTCGCCTCGTCCTCGCCCGCCACGTCGTCAAATTTGATGCCGTCGGAGGATTGGACATACACCCGGGCGTTGGAATTGCCGCCGTTGAACATCATGGAATTGGGCCGCCGGCTCTGTCCATCAGCTTTTTGGACATGAACTGCCCCAGAGCAATGAACAGCACAACGGGCAGAACCCAAGTCAGCAGGATGTTTAAGAGCGGGGTTTCCTCCACGATCTCTCCGCCGAACTGTGCGCCGGAATCGTGGAGCCGGTTTACCAGATCGGGGTCGTTCATCAGGCCGGTTTTGTAAACCTTGCCGTCCTTGCCCTCAAAGAGAATCTGGTTGTCCTCCACCTTTACCTGATCGATTTCCTTATTTTCCGTCATGGTGATGAAGGTGCCGTAGTCCACTTCGATGATCTGCTGCTCCGCAATCCAGGGAACCAGCAGGAAGTTGAACAGCACCAGCGCGACCATGACCAGGGTATAGTAGAAAATCAGGGGCTTCTTTGGCCGTTTGACTTCATTCATATCCGTTTTTCCTCCTTTTGCCGCCGGCCCGGATACCGTCGGCAGATGTAATTTTTTCTGATTTCAGGCACTCAGGCCGTTTCCTCCTGCTTGGGCAGTTCCACGGTAAAAGTCGTCGAGCCGCTGCCGCTGTCCACCGTGGCAGTGCCGCCGTGGAGCTGCACCACCTGCTTCACCACGGCAAAGGCCGATGCCGTTGCCCTCCGAGGAATGGGACTCGTCCGCCTGATAGAATTTTCCCCAGATTCTGCTGACCTTGTCCTTGGGGATATCGGGGCCGTAGTTGGTGATGGTGACGGCCAGCGTCTCCGGCCCCTCGGAAATCCGCACGCCGATCTCCCCGTAGTTGGGGGAATACTTGATGGCATTGTCCAGCAGATTGATCCAGACCTGTTTCAGCAGTTCCTCGTTCGCCCGGATGGTATATTCCGGGAATTCCAGATCGAGGTCAAGCTCTTTGCGGCTCCACTTTTCTTCCAGCAGAAGCACGCAGGCACGAATCTGTTCCGACAGGTTGAAGGTGGTCAAATCCGTTAAAATCGTCTGATTTTCCACCTTTGTCAGGTTCATCACATTGGTGGCCATTGCCGCCAGCCGGAGGGATTCTTCCTCGATGATGGCGAGGTATTCCTCCTTCTGCGCGTCGGTCAGATTGCCCCGGCGCAGGAGCTTCGCAAACCCGGCAATGGAGACGATGGGCGTTTTGAACTCGTGGGAAAAATTGTTGATGAAATCGCTCCGCAGCATCTGGGTGTTTTCCAGTTCTTCCGCCATGGCGTTGAAGCTCTCCGACAGCTCCTGAAAAACGGGGTTGTCCCCATCACCTTGCCATAGTGCATTCTGGCCGTGAAATCTCCCGCCGCCAAACGGTCTATGTTGTTGATCAGCCGGTTAAAGGGGCGCAGCGGAATTTTCACGGTGCCGATGGCAACCACGCTGCCCACCAGAACGCTGATGAGCAGCATCACGATCAGCATGGCAAAAGCCGGAGTTTCTGGGAATACCCAGATTGTCCAGCACCCCCAGCTTGGTCAGCAGGAAGGACAGCGCCGCTGTAATGAGAACCGCCGCCAGCTGAATGAGAAAAACGCGGTGGAATAGAGCAGCGTCAGCGACCAGCGGCGCTTTCCCGGCTTTTTGCTCATACTTTTTCACCGCCTTATAGCCCAGTCCCCGGACGGACTCAATGGTGAATTCCGGCCAGTCCTGAAAGCGCTTGCGCAGACGTCCCACGTGTACCGTCACGGTCTCCCAGCCGGTGTCGGAATCCGCGCCCCAGATCTCGTCCATGAGCTGGATACGGGTGAAGATTTTTCCGGGATAGGACAGGAGTTTGTATAGAAGCAGGAATTCCTTCTGGGGAAGCTCCTGCACTTCCCCTTTCCGACTCACCGTCAGGCAGTCGTAGTCCAGCACCACGTCCCCTACCACGATACGGCGCTCGCTGGCGATCTTCGCCCGGCGCAGCAGCGCCTTGATACGCCAGAGCATTTCTTCTTCGTCGATGGGCTTGGTCATATAGTCGTCGGTGCCGACTAAGAAGCCGTGCTTCTTGTCGGAGGGCAGCTCCTTGGCGGAAACCATCAAAACGGGCAGGTTGTTGTTCGTCTCCCGCAGGGTTCTGGTAAACTCGTAGCCGTCCATTTTGGGCATCATGATGTCCAGCACCACAAGATCGACGTACTCCGAGTCCATGAGCGCCAGAGCGTCCTCTCCGTTTTCGGCGGTGAGCACCTTGTAGCCGTCCGCTTCCAGCACCGCCTGCAAAAAGTCTGCGGGTGTTTCGGTCATCGTCCACGACCATGATCTGAAACATGCGATTTCCTCCCCTCCATATTATTTATTGTCAGGTCACTGAACGCCACTTCTTCCAGCGGACAGCCCAGTAGCTCTTGCCGTAGGCGATTCCCTCCGCCAGCAGACAGACGGGCAGCGCCACGAAGAAGTCCACGGCGGAATGCTGCTTGATAAACATGGTGGCAAGGCAGATAAACACCACCGCCACGATGATAAACGCCTTGAACCACTTGGACACGTTCTTTTCCTTCAGCCACGCCGACGCGATGCCCATGGAATAGGCCACATGAAGCGACGGACACACGCCGGTGGGCGTATCCTGCCGGTACAGCAGGCCAATACACGCCGTGAGGAAATTTTCTCTGGGGAACACCTCGGGGCGCATATCCTGCCGGTTGGGATAGATGATGTAGATCGCCATGGCCACGACCTGCGTAACGATAATGAAAATCTGGAACCGCTTGAAGCCCTCCACGTGGTACAGCATCAGGTACAGCAGCGTAAACACGATCAGGAAATACCAGAATACGTAAGGAATGAGGAACCACTCGCAGAAGGGAATCAGATCGTCGATCCAGCAGTGGACAACATGGCAGCTTTCCTCGGGGATCAGGTTCTCCGTCAGAAAATACATGATAAAGTAGCCGATCCAGCCGCCCAGAAGCTTTTAAGTGCGCAAACTGCGGGTCATTGAGCTTGGACAGCCGAAAGGTGCGGTAATCAATTTCCGGTTTTCTCATGGGTGGCCTCCTGTGGGATATTGCAGGGATATTGTTTTTGGGCATGTTTGGATAAGGTACGACGATGTGCTTTGGCAGCGCCTGCGCCATTTCCGTGACCTGCTCCATCAAATAGTCGCAGATGCGGCTGCGCTCTTCCTCCAGCGGTGCGTCGGGCTGAAAGCGGATGGGCTTGCCCAGATACATGGTTTTCAAGCTGGGCGCCAGATACTGCGGCACAAAGGCAAGCGCCTTTCCCGTGCGCTTGTAGTAGAGCTTCGCCACGTCGATGAACCTGTCCTGGAACTCGCAGATAATGTTGTTTCGCGGCACGTGATGCTCCGGAAAAATCACCACGCTTGCGCCTTCCTGAAGCGCCGTCACCGTCTTTTTGAACGTCGTAATAATCCTGGTGTCGTGGTATACGCCGATGGTGTTGGCATTGGTAAAAACCAGCTGGGACAGCGGCGCGATGATGTAGGACAGCAGCTTGTAAAACCAGCGGACGGCCTTCGGCTTTTCCGACCAGAAGTCCTGATAGGCGTAGGCCGGCACTTCTTTTTTGTCCATCATCTCACCGGCGCACCAGATATAATGCTCACCGGGGTATACAGCTCGCATGCGATGGGGCCGTTCATCTGGCTGTGGTTGCCCACATACACCACCGGCTCCGGCGGAAGGTTCTCCTCCCCCACGACCTTGATTTTGGGATACACCGCCTGCACGGCGGCTTTGATCAGCCGGTACAGCGGAGAAATTTTCCGTTCTCCCATCTGCTCCTTCCTTTCTCTGGGAATAATGCGTCCAGAATATCGCGGGAATCTAAACCGAAAATAAACAAAGTTTCGTTTCAGTTTAGATTCGCATGGTATACGGGTGGTATAATTATCGTCGAAAGGACGGAAACTTTCAAGGGGCAAAACCGCATAAAATGTCGCGGCTACACGAAAAAGTTTTTTGCCCCAAAGATTTCAGAAAGAGAGTGTACTTATGGCAAAAAAATTCGGAGACAGGAAAGACGGCGCAAAGCTCAGAAACGTCCACGCCATGCATCTGGTCATGCCGCTGATGTATCCCAACCGATGTGACAACGAGGCGTTCATCAGCGAGCGGATCGACCTGACCAATGTGCTGGCTTATCTGGACGAGAAAAACGCCTCCGACCCGGACTACAAATACAATTTCTTTCAGGTGATGGTCACCATCATGCTGAAGGTCATCACCCTGCGGCCGAAGATGAACCGCTTCATTGCCAACAAGACCATGTATCAGCGCAATGAGGTCTCCGCGGCCTTCACCGTGAAAAAAGGAATTTTCCGACGACGGCGGCGAGGCGCTGGCTTATATCCACTCCAAGGGCACCGACACCATCGACACCGTTCATGACGAAATTTTCCGTCAGATCTCCATTTGCCGCAGCAACGACGAGGTGGATAAGGGTACACAAAGTCTGAACGCGGTGCAGAGCCTGCCCGGTTTTTTCTCGTGCAGGCGGTGGGCGGCATCGCCCGTTTCTTAGACCGCCACGGCTGGATGCCCCAGAGCGTCATTGCGGGCGACCCCTACTACTCCTCCGTGGTGCTGACCAACCTCGGCTCCATCAAGCTCCACGCGGGCTATCACCACCTGACCAACTGGGGCACCACGTCGGTGTTCTGCGCCATCGGCGAGATTAAAAAGCGCCCCTTTTTCAATGACGACGGCACCTTCGAGATGAAGCCCAGCATCGATCTGGGGCTGACCATCGACGAACGCATTGCCGACGGCTATTATTACGCCAACCCCGTCCGTCTGTTAAAAACGCTGCTGGAAAATCCCCAGCTGCTGGACAAGCCGTTACAGGAAGAGGTAGATTACTGATGGAGACAATCACCGCAAAGACCCCATGGGCTGGCTCCATGGGCAGTATGCCCATGCACCTTGACTATTTTGAAGGCTCCATGTTTGAGGCTGTGGAGGCCATTGCCGAAAAATACCCCAATTACGTTGCCTTTGACTTCATGGGCAAGTCCACCACCTACAAGAAGCTGGTGCAGGAGGTGGAGACCTGCGCCAAGGCACTGAAAACCATTGGCGTCCGGGGGAGGGCGACAAGGTCACCATCGCCATGCCCAACTGCCCGCAGGCCATTTTACCTGTTCTACGCCATCAATCTGGTGGGCGGCATTGCCAACATGGTGCATCCCTGTCCGCTGAGAAGGAAATTGAGTTCTATCTCAACGAATCCGGAAAGCGTCACCGCCATCACCCTCGATCAGTTCTACAATAAATTCGAGTCCGTCCGCAAGAACACCAAGGTGGTCAACATCATCATTGCCAGCATCAAGGATGCGCGGGCGCAGCCCATCAAGGCCGGTTACATGCTCACACAGGGGCGGAAGATCGAGAAAATTCCCGAAGACGCCCCGGTCATCCGCTGGCAGGAATTCGTGCGGATGAGCCGCTATTGCTTCTATGACTACAAGATCAGCCGCACCGCCGACGATCCCGCCGTCATCCTCTACTCGGGCGGCACCACCGGCACCACGAAGGGCATCCTGCTGTCCAATATGAACTTCAACGCGCTGGGGCAGCAGGTCATCGCCGCCAACCCCATGTTCCGTCCCGGGGACAAGATGCTGGCCGCCATGCCCATTTTCCACGGCTTCGGTCTGGGCGTGTGCATCCACACCATGCTGACCCAGGGCGGCCGGTGCATTCTGGTTCCCCGGTTCACTCCCAAGAGCTACGCAAAAGACCTGGTCAAGCAGCGCTGCAACTTCGTCGCGGGCGTTCCCACCCTGTATGAGGCGCTGCTCCGTCTGCCGGATATGGAGGGCGCTGACCTCAGCTGCCTGAAGGGCGTTTTTTCCGGCGGCGATTCCCTGTCCGTCGAGCTGAAAAAGAAGCTGGACAAGTTCCTGTACGACCACAAAGCCTCCATTCAGGTGCGGGAGGGCTACGGCACCACCGAGACCGTCACCGCCTGCTGCCTGACCCCAGCCACATGCACGAGGAGGGCAGCATCGGTCTTCCCTTCCCCGATACCTACATCAAAATCGTCAAGCCCGGCACCGAGGAGGAGCTTCCCTACGGTGAAGAAGGTGAAATTCTTCTGGCAGGCCCCACGGTGATGAAGGAGTACATGCACCATCCGGAGGAAACCGCGAAAACCTTACAGCACCACGCCGACGGCCTGACTTGGGTCTGCACCGGCGACCTCGGCACCATGGACAGCGAGGGCTTCGTGTATTTCCGCGGCAGAGCCAAGCGGATGATCATCACCTCCGGCTACAACGTGTATCCCGGGCAGATCGAGAACATTCTGGACGCCCACGAGGACGTGCAGATGAGCTGCGTCATCGGCGTGCCGGATTCCTATAAGATGCAGAAGGTCAAAGCCTTCGTCAAGCTGGTTCCCGGCGTGGAAAAGAACGACGAAACCAAGCGTTCCATTATGGAGTATTGCCGGAAGTACGTGGCCAAATACGCCATGCCCTATGACATCGAACTTCGGGCGGAGCTGCCCAAGACGCTGGTGGGCAAGGTAGCCTACCGGGTCTTGGAGGAGGAAGAACTGAGGAAGCTTCAGGAACCTGCTCCCGTCGAATAACATCACAAGCGTTTATTTCCGCGTACCCCTTGCCGGGGGTACGCGGATTTTACTATTCTTGTCATCTACACGCCAAGCAGCAACAAGAATTGCCGCCGAAATCCATCGTATAACGAGTAGCCCCATGGTATAATGGCAGCATCTGGTATTTTACCGTACCGCCAATACAAGGAGGACTTTACCATGCGAAGAACGATTCTTGCTCTGCTGCTTGTCTGCCTGTGTCTGCTGACGGCGTGCAGTTCTGCCCCGCAGGAAACCACAGCCCCCACCGCTTCCGAAACGACTGTCCCCACTGAAACCGAGCCGGCGGAGACCATTTCGCCGGTGGCGGAGGAAAAAGAGGTCATCGTCTACTTCGCCAACTGGTATCTGGACACCAAAACCGCCGAGGAAGGCGCGGAGGTGTGCAGCATTCCATGGGATAAGGTCACCTGCATCAACCACGCTTTCTGGGCGGTAGAACCCGCCGACGGCTCCACGGAGACCTCATGGGACCGGCTGGCGGCGTCCGGGGAACCCCGAACCAGCTTCCGCGTGGCGTCCACCCTCCCCAAGGCGGATTTTGATAATGACGAGCCGAGCCGGATGGCGCCCGGCCTGCCCCGGAACCACTTTGCCCAGTATCAGTATTATTCCGAGCAGTACCCGGATGTCAAAATTCTGATCTCCATCGGCGGCTGGACCCTGCTGCGGCTATTTTCTCCGAAATGGCCTACACCCCCGAGGGCCGCACCTCCTTTGTGGAAGAGCTGTCTGGACATTCTGGAGGAATACCCATGGGTGGACGGCTTCGACATTGACTGGGAATACTTCGGCGGCAGTAAGGACGGCGCGCGCCTGCCCGAAAGCGAAAAGAAGATCAGGGCTGTCCCATCTGGGGTACGCCGGAAGAGGACAGCGCCAACTTTGCCGCCCTTGCCCAGCAGCTCCGTCAGGCCATGGACGACGCCTACGGCCCCCGGCGTGAAGCGGCTCACCGCCTGCGCCTCCGCCTCCACCGGCTGGACGCTGCCCATGCAGAACTGGCGTCTCGTGTCTCCCCTACATGGATTTTGTGAACATCATGACCTATGACATGGCGGGCACATGGGATAAGATCACCGGCCACGCCAGCAAGCTGCAGCACGAAGGACGCCGTCACCGTCATGAATCTTGGCTACGGCGTGGAGCTGCGCAAGATCTGCATTGGAAGCCCCATGTACGGCACCGACCTGAAAATGTTCACCCGCCCTCCGGCAGCAACCCCGTGGGCGTTTCTGTGGAATCCAAGGCCCCCTCTGACGTGGAGATTACGCAGGAAATGCTGAAAGCGTGGGAAGCCGAAGCCGTCAGCGGCTACACCACCGAGTGGGTGGACGGCAAGCCTGTCATGGGCGAGTCCTTCGATAATGGCGGCACCGGCTGGCATTACGGCTACGATGCCTTCAACCGTGGTACGTATCTGTACAACGACGACGAAAAGTCCCCGTATTACTGCTGGTACATCTCTTTACGAGACCCCCATGACCCTACAGGACAAGCTGGACTTCATCGAGCAGAAAGGCATTGCCGGTCTGATCGTCTGGGAGTGCAGTCAGGATACTTACGACCACGCCATGATCTCGCAAATGGCGGACAATCTGCTGAAATAACGCGCGCAAGGGAGAGGCTTCTCCGAGAAGCGCTCTCCCTTTCCTGATGACAATCAATAATGAAAGCCCCCCCGCGGCAGAAAAGATTTTATCAGGAAATAGTAAAATGCCCAGGGCTGATTTTATTTCCGTCTGACCAGTTCCAGAACCTCGCTCATTTTTCCGCAGATGGCATTGTAGTTCTCCCGGCGGTGGGGTCTTAAGCAGGCAGAGCAATCCTTGATGCCGCTTTCCGTATACCGGAACGCGCCGCCGCATTTGTCACCCAGACAGTACAGCGGGCAATAGCAGAACAGGCAGCTGAAGGTCTCCGGGTCAGCGCCCTGGTGACAGGGAAAATATTCGCATTCCCGGTTCTGGAAGAAATCGTAGTGAGTCTGGCGTCTCAGGTCAATCAATAGCGCTGCTCCACCACGCCGTCCACTTCCACTTCGTTTTCCAGGACGCCGCCGTTGCGCCGGATGCTCCTGGCAGAACCGATGTTGTCCTTGTCACAGACCATCAGCACCCGGTCGATCCCCAGCTTTTTGCATTCCTCCAGCGCCAGAGCGATCATGCGGGTGGCGACGCCCCTGTGCCGCTGGGAGGGCAGCACCCCTGTCGCCGATGTGGCCGCCGTCCAACAGCAGCCTGTCATTCAGCCGGTGGCGGATATTCACCGCGCCCACGAAGATATCCTGCTCCGTGTCCAGACAGAAGAATGTGGAGTCCGGCACAAGTCCCTCCGTCTCATCCTTCACATCCAGATTGGCAAGATAGTTGTCAAAGTCCCGGTAATCCAATCGGCGAATGGCGTAAGGGACGATCTTCTCCCCCGTCGCGTACCACTGGGACATCATATCGTTCAGGTGCCGCCGGTACTTTGGTTCCAATTTTACAAGCTTTAACGTCATTTTTCTTCCTCCGCTCTTTTCAGCGCCGCAAATCTATGGTATAATTTTTCCAAATTCCGTCCATGGGAACACGGCGGGCGGTTCTTTGGAAAATTCCACCCATTCCCCCGTTTCCGGATGATGAAAGCCGATTTTCGCCGACCACAGGGCAATTTCACAGGGGTCGTCCAGAACGGCGTACTTCCGCTCCCCCACCAGCGGCATTCCCCGGCTGGAAAACTGCACCCGGATCTGATGGGTGCGCCCGGTGTGGAGCCGCACACGCACAAGAGACATGCCATCCGCATATTCCAGAACACGGTAGGAAAGCGCCGCCTCCTGCACGCCCTTCCCCGGCGCGTCCGCCACGAAGGTCATCCGTCTTGCCTTGTCCCGCGCCAGCAGGTCACGAAGCGTCCCCTCCGGACTTTCCGGTCTGCCATGGACGACGGCCAGATATTCTTTGCTGAACTGGTCTTCCCGAATCTGTCGGGACAGCTCCGACGCCGCGCGGGCGTTTTCTCGCCAGCACCATCACGCCGCTGACCACCCGGTCAAGCCGGTGCACCGTGCGCACGTCGGCCTTGGGGTCGCCCAGAGCTTCCCGCACCAGCTCCGGCAGTCCCCCGGCTCGTCGGTGGAGAGGACTCTCGCCGGCTTGATGCAGACCAGAAAATTAGCGTTCTGATACAGAATTTCCATTGCGCACCCCACACAAAGCGTTTTTCCTATCCTATCAAAAATACGCCTGTTTTGCAAGGAGGAATTGCCATGAAGATCGTCATTCTCGACGGTTACGCCTTAAATCCCGGCGATTTGAGCTACGAGCCTCTTCGCCAGTTCGGCGAACTGACCATTTACGACCGCACGGACACCGAGGACGAAGCCATTGCCCGCATTGCGGATAGTGAGATCGTGCTGGTGAACAAGCTCCCGTCACCGAGCGGCTGCTGGATGCCTGTCCCAGCATCCGTCTGATCTGCGTTCAGGCGACGGGCTACAATACCGTGGACTGTGCCGCCTGCGCCCGCCGGGGCATTCCCGTGACCAACGTCCCCACCTACGGTACCGCCGCCGTGGCGCAGTTTACGTTCGCGCTGATGCTGGAGCTGTGCCACCGGGTCGGCCATCACGACGCGCTGGTACATGCGGGTCGGTGGGGAAAGCTGCGGCTCCTTCTGCTTCTGGGACACCCGCAGATGGAGCTGGCCGGGAAGACGCTGGGCATTGTCGGCTTCGGGCGCATCGGTCAGGCCGTGGCGAACATCGCCCGCGCCTTTGGCATAAATGTTCTTTCCTACAGCCGCACCTGCCGTCCGGGCGGGGAAGCGCTGGCGAAGTATGTCGATCTGGACACCCTGCTCGCCCAGTCGGATTTTGTCTCCCTCCACTGCCCTCTCACCCCGGCGACAGCGAAGCTGATAAACGCCGGCACCCTCGCGAAAATGAAGGCGGGCGCCATCCTCATCAACACCTCCCGGGGCGGTCTCGTGGACGAAGCGGCGGTAAAAGCCGCGCTGGAAAGCGGCCGTCTCCGCGCCGCCGCTGTGGACGTAGTATCCGAAGAACCCATCACGGCGGGCAATCCCCTTCTGACCGCGCCCAACTGCATCATCACGCCCCACATGGCATGGGCGCCGCTGGAAAGCCGCCAGCGGCTTCTGGACTGCGTTGTGGAAAACATCCGCTGTTTTCTGGAAGGAAAGCCCCAGAACGTGGTGAATCTGTAAGAAAAAGCAAAACCCTCCGTATGACCAAAGTCATACGGAGGTTTTGTCGTCCCAACACAGGGTGTACATTTTCTGATTCACCGAACCGTCCACGCAGACGGCAAAGTCCGCGACGCGGCGGAAGCCGCATTTTTCGTGGACTTTCAGGGAGTGACAGGTTTCGCTTGTCCACATGAGAATAGAGCTTCGTTTTTCCCTCAAGGAAGCACTGTACCGCCCGTATCAGCGCGGCGGCAAACCCCTTTCGCCGCTGCTCCGGGGCAGTCTCCAGCGCTTCCAGTAAAAGCCCGTCCCGGTACGGTTCCAAAGCGCAGGGCGCTGACATACCGCCCGTTTTCCTTCCAGACGGCGTAAACCGCCCCGGCGTTTTTGAAAAACACCTGACTCAGATAGCGGTAGAAATCTTCTTCCGCCAGCTGGATTTGCCGCATTTCCGGCTCCTCCGGCCAGGCTTCCCGGCCGTTTTCCCGGTTGGCGTCCGCATAAACCGCCATCAGGCTGCCAAAGTGCAGCTGGGAAAGACTCCGCGCAAGATACAGCATTTTTCTCCTTACACGGCGTACTGGCTGGTGTAGAGGTCGTAATAGAAGCCCCTTTTTTCGCCAGCAGCTGCCCATGAGTTCCCTGCTCCACGATGTGGCCGTGATCCAGTACCAGAATGAGGTCGGCGTCCACGATGGTGCTGAGCCGGTGGGCGATGACGAAGCAGGTTCTCCCCCTTCATCAGCTTGTCCATGGCCTTCTGCACCAGTATTTCCGTCCGGGTGTCCACATTGGAGGTGGCCTCGTCCAGAATCAGCAGCGGACGACTTGCCAGCAGCGCACGGGCGATGGTCAGCAGCTGCTTCTGCCCGCCGGAAAGGTTGGTGGTGTCCTCGCTGATCAGGGTATCGTAGCCGTCTGGCATGGTGCGGATAAAGTGGTCGCAGTATGCTTCCCGGCAGGCAAGCTCAATTTCCTCCCGGGTGGCGTCCGGCTTGCCGTAGGACACGTTCTCGGCAATGGTACCCTCGGAACAGCCAGGTGTCCTGAAGCACCATGCCGAAATTCCGGCGCACCTCGTCCCGGGATAGGGACTTGATATCCTGCCCGTCCAGCAGAATTTTTCCGCTGTCCACGTCGTAGAACCGCATCAGCAGGTTGACGATGGTGGTCTTTCCCGCGCCGGTAGGGCCGACGATGGCCACCCGTTGGCCGGGATGGACGCTGAGGTTCAGATTTTCGATCAGCGGCTCGTCCTTGGTGTAGGAGAAAGCAGCCTTGTCAAAGACGACCTCGCCCCGGCAGGGGTTCCGGAAGCGTTCCCTCCGGCTGCTCCTCTTCCTCCATGTCCATTATCCGGAACACCCGCTTGGCGGAGGCTTTGACATGGGTCAGGTTCGCAAACCCGAGGCAATCTGCTCCAAAGGAGACGCAAACTGCCGGGCAAACAGCACGATGGTCACCACAGTCCCCACGCCCACGCCCCGGCGCACGATCAGCCATCCGCCAATGAGGTTGATGCAGATATAGGCCATGGCGTTGGCAAATTTGATCAGCGGCTGCACGATAGAGCCGGTAAAGTTGGCCTTTGACACGGCCTTGCGCAGCTGCTCGTTGACGACGGCGTGCTTCTGCGCCGTGTATTCTTCCAGATTGTAGGCTTTGGCTGTTGCGAAGTTGGTGAAGCTCTCCTCCACGATTTCCGTCAGCTCTCCGGATTTTTGAACCACTCGTCGTAGTATTTCCCGCTGGCACCCGCGATTTTCGAGGAGATCCACAGGAGATCGGGGGTCAGTACGATGACAAGGCAGGCCAGCACCCAGTTCTTCAGAAACATGGCGACGGCGATCATGGTGATCTGGAAAACGCCCTCCACCATCACGTCAAACACCTGATGGATGTAGTTGCCCATGGCGCTCTCATCGTCGATCATGCGGTTCAGTACGTCACCCACCGGGGTCTGATCGACGTATTTCACCGGAAGACGCCGGATTTTGTCGGAAATGGCAATTCGCAGGTCGCAGGTAAAATGACGGCTCACCGTCCGGTTCATCAGCTGCATATTCAGATAGCGGAACACGCCCTGCGCCGCGTACACCGCTGTCAGCAGAAGAAGTCCGCTGACAAGGCTGTCCCGGATGGGCGTCTGCCGGTCGCTCAGGCCGAAATCATAGAGCTTTTTGTATCAGGTTTCCCAGAATTTCCGGCGCGGCAATGGAGCACAGCACCGCGAGAATTCCCAGCACCGCGCTGACCGCGACCCATCCGGCAATGCCCTTCGCCTCCCGGATGATCCGCCATGTGGTCTCGTCCAGCAGTTCATTCTTTTCACGCATTCAGGTTCCCTCCCGTCTGGGACGCATAGATTTCCCGGTACACCCCGCACCGTTCCAACAGCTGGGCGTGGGTGCCGCTGTCCACCAGCGCGCCGCCGTCCATGACGAAAATCACATCGCAGTGCATGGCGGAGGTCACCCGCTGGGTGATGATCAGCTGGGTCTTCCCTGCAAGATTCTGGTTCAGGGTGGCGCGGAGCTTCGCTTCCGTCAGGAAGTCCAGCGCGGAAAAGCTGTCGTCTAAAATGTAGATGGGCGCATTTTTTCAGCAGCGCACGGGCAATGCTCAGCCGCTGTTTCTGTCCGCCGGACAAGTTCTTGCCCGACTGGCGGATCATGTGGTCGATACCATCCGAGAAGCCGTTCACGAATTCTCCGGCCTGCGCGATCTCCAGCGCTTCCCGGATCTCCACGTCCCCCGCTTCCAGCCTGCCCATGCGCACATTGTCCCGGATAGTGCCGGAATAGATGGTCGCGTTTTGCAGCACGCAGCTGATATTGTCCCGCATGGTGCGGCGGCTGAGTGTCTGAGTCGGCATTCCGTCCATGCGAACCTCCCCGGAGGTGGGCATACGAAAGCCCAACAGGAGCTGCACCAGCGTGCTTTTTTCCCGAACCGGTGCCGCCGATGATCGCCGCCCGCTGTCCCTTTTTCACGGAAAGGGTGATGTCTTTCAGGGCGGCCTCCGCCGCGCCCTCGTAGCGGAAGGTCACATGGTCAAAGTCGATATCCCCGGACAGGGTGATGTCCTGCCGCTCGATGGGGTCGGCCATGCCCTTGGCATGAAGCACCTGCCCGATGCGCTTTGCCGCCACTTCGGCCTGGGGAAAGCTGATAATGGCAAACGCACCGGTGACAACGCCCGCAGAGACCAGAGACACATACTGGACAATGGCAAAAATGTCGCCGCCGGTCAGACCGGTGGATGTCTCCATCCGCCAGCCGCCCAGATACACAATCAGCACCGCCGCCACGTTCAGCAGGAAGGTCGCCAGCGGGGGAAATGGCGCCCATGGCCACATTGCCCCGGATGAAGCTGCTTGCCATGATACGGGTAGCTTCGGACACCCGCTCATGCTCCCGCTTCTCGGAGTTGAACGCCCGGATGACCCGGATGCCCCGCAGACGCTCCCGCATGATCTCATTCTGCCGGTCTACAAACTTGTCGGATACTTCCCAGATGCCGTCGATCTTCTTTCCGATGAAGATAACGATCGCCAGAATCACAGGAACGAAGGCCAGCATGGTCAGCGACAGCGCCACGTCCTTCCGCAGGGACAGCACCACACCGCCAAAAAACAGCACCGGGATCATGATGACAGTGCCGGACAGCTCCGCCGCGATCCAGCTCACCGTCTCCACATCGTGGGAACAGCGGGTCACAAGCGCCGCCGTCCCCAGCTCGCCGAATTCCTCAAAGCTCATCTGGTTGACCTTGCGGAACACGGCGGCGCGGAGGTCGGCGCAGAAAAGACGCCACCACGTCGTTGGAAATTTTCGATCCCAAGAGCACCGTTCCCAATCCCACCAGCGCCACCGCCGCCATGATGGCGCAGCATCTGACGATGTAGGCAAAATCCGCCCGATAGACGCCCTTGTTGAGAATTTCGCTCATGATGGCGGGCAGCAGCAGGTCGCAGACCGTGGATATCGCCACGGCAATGGTCGCGGCGAGCAGCCCCTTCCAATAGGGCTTCAGATAATGCATCATTTCTTTCATTTTTCTACCTCAAGCAATAAAACTTCATGCAGGAACGCTGCACCATGAAAACGCGCAAATGCCGGTGCATGAAGTTTTTGTGCATCATTTCCGGTTGCCCCGTAGGGACGAGGAAATGGCGCATTTCTTATTTTTCTATGCTTTTGCATAGAAAAACGGCCCAGGCCGAAGCCTGCGCCGCACAAAACAGCCCATGCCGGTATTCCTACCGCACGGTCCTCCGGAGCAAGTCTTCTGCCAAAAACGTTCAAGCCGTTCTTCAACATGTTCACTTCCTCCTTTCTCATAATATGAGCACATGATAACATGCCTGTCCCGGGCTTTGTCAACCACTTTCAGAACCGTTTCAGCAGTGGATAAGCCGGGTTTATTCACACCGTTATACACAGTTTCCACAATTTTATCCACAGGCGATATACATAACACCCGCCAAAATCCGTTATGCTCCAAAAATGTAACGTATTTGTAATCTTTAGTTACAGTTTAATTTACATTCATCGTATATTCGCCAATATTCATGCAAAAGGGGAGACTTCCCGTCTCCCTATCTGAGAGTGCTTCTCCCAGAATGGACTTGGTGGCGTAGGCATTCAGGCTCATGTCGGCCACATGCCCCGCTTTGTACTCGTAATACGCCTGAGCGCCGATCATGGCGCCGTTGTCCCCGCACAGGTGCAGCGGCGGCAGATACACCTCCGCCCCCAGCTTCTCCGCAGCCGCGAGGATGTCCGCGCGGATGCGGGAATTTGCGGCAACGCCCCCGGCCACGGCAATTTTCCGATAGCCCGTCTGTTCCAGCGCCATTACCGCCCGGGGCACCAGCGTGTCGGACACCGCCGCGGAAAAGGCGGCGCAGAGGCTGGGAATATCCAGCTCTTCCCCTACCTGCTCGGCGTGGTGAATCAGGTTCAAAGCTGCGGTTTTTAGCCCGGAAAAGCTCATATTGTAGGGATTTTCCCCGGGCTTGCTCCGGGGAAGAACGTATTTTGTCTCGTCCCCTGCCTCGCGACCCTGTCCAGCGCCGCGCCGCCGGGATAGGGCATCCCCAGCACCCGCGCGACCTTGTCGAAGGATTCTCCCGCCGCGTCGTCCAGCGTCGTGCCGAGAATGTTCATGTCCGTGTAGTCTTTTGCCTCCACGATCATCGTGTGGCCGCCGGATACGACGAGACAGAGAAACGGCGGTTCCAGCTCCGGATGGGCGATGTAGTTGGCGGCGATGTGCCCCCGGATATGGTGCACCGGAATCAGGGGTTTCCCCAGCGCCAACGCCGCCGCCTTGGCGAAGTTCACTCCCACCAACACCGCGCCGATAAGCCCCGGAGCATAGGTCACGGCCACCGCATCGATGTCGCTTTCTTAATAGACCCGTCCGCGTCAGCGCCTGATCTGCCAGACCGTAGATGGCTTCAATGTGCTTCCGGGACGCGATCTCCGGCACCACGCCGCCATAAATGCGGTGCAGATCGACCTGAGACGCGATGCAGTCCGTCAGGACCTCCCGTCCATCCCGGACAATGGCCACGGCGGTCTCGTCCAGGAGGACTCCACAGCTAAAATGTTCAAATTTCCCTCCTTTCTCAGAATGAGAGCGTCTTCTTTGGGATTTTGGTAGTAATTCCGGCGGGTTCCCACATGGGCAAAGCCCAGCGATTCATAAAGGGCGCGGGCAGGGTCATTGGATGCGCGAACCTCCAAGGTCAGGCAGCGGCTTCCCCGTTTCTTCAGTTCCCCGATCAGCGCCAGAATCAGCGCCCGGGCGACGCCCCTGCCGCCGGAAGTCGGGTGGACGGCGACATTCATCATGTCCGTCTCGTCCAGCACCGTCTGGGAGCCGACGTAGCCTGCCACCGTCTCGCCGTCCAGCGCCACAAGCCAGCAGGAAAGTGGATTTTCCAGCTCGGAAGCGACGCTTTTTCGCTCCACGGGTCGGGAAAAGCAAACTTTTCCAGTGCCGCGACCTGAGGGACATACTCCGCCGTCATGTGCGCAATTCTCATTTTTGCCTCGTACCAGCTCTTTCCGAATTTTTGCTTCCGCCGTCAGCGGCACACTGAAGACGCCACGTTTTCCATCTCCCGGCTGACCAGCGCCGCGACCTCTTGGGCAATGCCCTCCGGGCATTCCACGATCAGCTCGTCGTGTACCTGCAAAAGCAGCTGTGCGTCGGGGTATTTTTCGTTCAGGGGCGTTTTCTACCCGAATCATGGCCAGCTTGATCAAATCCGCCGCCGTTCCCTGAATGGGCGTGTTCAGCGCAATGCGCTCCGCACCGCTGCGGACGTTGAAATTGCTTTGCTTTTCAGCTCCGGAATATACCGGCGGCGGCCGTACAGCGTCTCAGTGTAGCCGATTTCCCGGGCATCCGCCACCACCTTGTGCATGTATTCCTTCACACCCCGGTAGTTGTTCAGATAATTGTCGATATACGCCCGGGCTTCATAGCGGAAACCCCGATATCCTCCGCCAGAGAGAACTCCGAAATGCCATAGACAATGCCGAAATTGACAGCCTTGGCATGGCGGCGCTGCAAGGGCGGCGTGACCTTCTCCACCGGCACGCCGAACACCTGGGCGGCCGTAGCCGTGTGGATGTCCACATGATCGCAGAACGCCTTGCGCATGGCGTCGTCGCCCGGCAATATGCGCCAGCACCCGCAGCTCGATCTGGCTGTAGTCCGCGTCCACCAGCACGCAGTCGGGCTTGGGAATGAACATTTTCCGTATCTCCCGCGCCCAGATCCGTGCGGACTGGGATATTCTGGAGATTGGGTTCCGTAGAGACAGCCGCCCCGTCGCCGTTACCAGATTCTGGAAGGTGGTGTGAATCCTAGCCCATCCTCCCGGATTTTCCTTCATCAGGTATCGGCGTGGTGTGATTTCAACTTGGTAAGCATCCGGTAGTCCATGATGGCCAAAGGATGATGGGGTGCTTGTTTTCAGCTTTTCCAGAACCTCTGCATTGGTGGAACAGCCGGTTTTCGTCTTTTCACCGGGGGAAGTCCCAGTTTTTACCAAACAGCAGTTCTCCCAGCTGACGGGTGGGATTGATGTTGAATTCCCCGCCGGAATAGAGAAGATCAGCGTTTCGCAGTCGGAAATCCGCCGGAAAGCGCATGTCGCCGAACTGCCGTAACTGCTCCCGGTCGATGCAGATGCCCCAGGTTTTCCAATGCGGTAAAAAGCACCCGGCACAGGGGAAACTCGATCTCCGGTAAAGTCTTTCCATACCGTTCTTTTCCAGCTCCCCGGCAAGCTTTTGGGCGCGGGTGCCACAGAGCTTCGGCACAGGCCGCCCGTCGGCGTCCTCCTCCACGCTCAGCCCAGATAGTTGGTCGCAAGCTTGGAGACGGTGTAGTCGGAAGACGAAGGATTCGGGTCGTAGGCCGCCAGCGCCGTGTCAAAACGCACTCCCCCGCCTGTATCCCCAGCTCGTCCAGCCGGTGCATGGTGGTTTGCTGTCGTGGAAAATCAGATTTTTTTTTCCCGGCAAGGGACAGTTGCCCATCTGGGCTTCCATGGGGTCAGGGCGCAGACGCCCTCCGCCCCTGCCAATGCCGACACTGCCATCCTCCGCAAGATACACGGCGCAGGTATCCACATCGGCGGGCATATCCTCCCGCCGGGGATGGACTGCACCTTCGCTCGGTTTGGGGGCGTCGCCGCCGCGCCCCGCAGGCCGTATTTGTCGATCAGCCGCACAAATTCCAGTTTCTGGAACAGCTGATACAGCTCCAGCCGGTTATAGGGCTGAACAATGGGCATCCTTCGGTGCAGAAAAATCGATGGGCGCTTCCTGGGCGGATGGTGGCAAGGTCGAAGGAAAGATAGGCGTTCTTCTTCCCCCGACTTCCAGCTTTTTCTCGGAGCTTGCCCAGGGGCGGATGGAGGGGTCGTCCAGATGGGCGTACACCTTGTCCAGACTGCCGAATTTCGCCAGCCTCGGCGGTCTTGGGGCCGACGCCGCCACGCCCGGAATATTGTCGGAGGAATCCCCCCATGAGGGCTTTCAGGTCGATGAGTTTTTTTCGGCTCGAAACCGTATTCCTCCCGGAATTTTTCGTCAAACAGCGTCGTCGTGGTCTGCCCCGGCTTGAGATCACCAGCTTGACGTGGACATTTCCGTCGATCAGCTGCAAGGAATCCCGGTCGCCGGTGACGATCACACTCCCAGTCCTGCTGAGCAGATCTGCCCACGGTACCGATGACATCGTCGGCTTCCAGCCCTGACACTCATGATGGGGAATATTCATCGCCCGCAGAACGTCCTTCATAACGGCATCTGCTGCACCCAGCTCCTCGGGCATGGCATGACGGGTGGCCTCTTAGCGTCGTATTTTAGGTGCCGGAAGGTGGGGGTGGAGGTCAAAACGCCACACCGCCTCGGGCTGCTCCTCCTTCTCCATCCGTTTCCAGAATGTTGAGGAATCCGTGGCGTGGTGCCAGTCCGTCCCGGGTGGTCAATAGCTTGACGCCGAAATATTAGGCGCGGTTAACAGACACTGTTGTCCAGAATCAGCAGCTTCATACTTTTCTCCACTCTTCAGCCCTGAGGCGTGTCGATGATCTCAATGCCCTTCGGCTTTCAGCGTTCGTCGGATGCG
>VOFC01006357.1_pt1 | contig 19786 bp, 26 predicted proteins | sample 5384161 | NCBI WGS metagenome assembly VOFC01 (sample SAMN12384722, study PRJNA508395) | human gut metagenome | isolation source: healthy gut B | host: Homo sapiens
ATATCAACGATCAACTCGTCCGGAACCAATTGTCCCTTCTCGACATAATCGCCCAGCGATCTTGCCAGTTCTGTCTCAGCCTTCATCTCGCCACGCAATACATCGCCAGTAGAGATATGATCCAAACCGTATTCTTTAATAATCAACTCGCTTTGTGTTTGCCACCTGAACCAGGAGCACCAAAAATAACCACGTTCAACATACTATTGTTCCTTTATTATATATAATGTATACTATTTTATTCCACAACCTTGTAGTAGATATCCTTATGAGCGGCCCAACTCATCATAATCCAAACATGTCCCACGATAAAATCGGGTATCTGTGTTTTACATAATCCGGGAGTCAACTCGCATTTCCAAGGATTCCGGCTTGAAAAGCATCGTTGCCAATCTTTACATCGGCGGCACCCGCTCCGAAGCTTCATCACGTAGCTCATCAAAGCCCGTATCGATAATATCTCCAATAAGATCACCATACGTCGCGAATATCAGCCTGCACCGGCATGATCTCATTCAATATGCCCGTACTGGAAGTTCCTTGATACGAGGAATACACGAGCGAATGTCAGCTCATACGGAACATCCAGCTCACGCATCAGCTTCGGGAAGTACAAACATAAAAATTCCCGCTCTTTTAGGCACAATCTAATGAATAGAGATTTTCCCTTCCACATCCGCTTTAATCTGAACGGCCATTTTAGCGATAGCCGCCTGAATATCCGACTCCGGAATAAACAGTTCAAATTCTTTGTCTTTTTTAGACAATTCTGTCCATAAATCTTTCGGTTTTCGAGGGGACAAATGTACAACTTTTCGGCGATGCACAAAAAGTGTAGCAACATACCAAAGTTTGTTATACATTTGTAAGCAGAATAAAACCCCAGACATCTAAATTATGATTAAGATATTCGCTACAGACAAGGTAAAGGAGCTCGACCAATATACGATTCAACACGAGCCAATTAGTTCGATCGACTTAGTGGAGCGTGCCGCTACGACGTTCGTCCATGAGTTTTGCCGGCGCTACTCCAAGCAGGTCCGCATCGTGATTTTCGCCGGTCAAGGCAATAACGGAGCCGACGCTTTGGCCATCGCCCGCCTTTTGAACGAGGAATCATACCGGGTAGAGACGTATTTATTCAACCCGACAGAGCATCTGTCCGTAGAGTGTGAGCAAAACAAGCAGCGTCTGCTCGACATGGAACGGATCGAATTTACGGAAGTGGTCCGTGACTTTGAGCCGCCGACGCTAACCGACCGAGACGTGGTGATCGATGGCTTGTTCGGTTCGGGATTAAACCGTCCTCTCACCGGAGGTTTCGCCGCTATGGTCAATTATATCAACCAATCCGAGGCGGGAAGTCGTAGCGATCGATATTCCTTCCGGCTTATTCGGGGAAGATAATCGTAAGAATGACTCGGGAGGCGATCATCAAGGCCAGCTTAACCTTGACATTCGGCTTCCCGAAACTGGCGTTTCTTTTTCCGGAGAATGAACAATACGTAGGCGAGTGGAAAATACTGGATATCGGAATCCATCCGGACGCAATTTATGAGACGGCTTCCCCTTACTCATTGGTTACGGAAGAAGATATATCCTATTCGTTAAAGTCTCGCAAACGTTTCGCCCATAAAGGGGAACGTTCGGACATGCTTTATTGATCGCCGAAGTAAAGGAAAAATGGGAGCCGCCCTATTATCCGCGAAGGCATGCTTACGGAGTGGAGCCGGACTATTGACCGTGCATATCCCGACCCGAGGCGAATCAATCTTCCAGACCGCTTTCCCGGAAGCGATGTTAAGTCTAGACGCAAATCCTGATTATTTCTCTACGGTTCCCGAGATAGGTAGTTACTCCGCTGTCGGTATGGGACCGGGACTCGGACAGCATTTAGAATCCGCAGCAGCGATCGAACGTATCCTGCAATCCAGCACAAAACCAGTCGTTATCGATGCGGACGCTATTAATATAATGGCATCCAACAAGGACTTATTCAATAAGATCCCGCCACGGAGCATCCTCACTCCCCATCCGAAGGAGTTCGATCGGATAGCGGGTGAAAGCACGAACTCATACGACCGTTTGATGAAAGCGCAATCTTTCGCCGCCGAACATAAGATTTGTATCGTATTGAAAGGTGCTTATACCGCTATTTGTTCTCCGGCAGGAAACATTTATTTCAATAGTTGCGGAAATCCGGGCATGGCAACCGCCGGTAGCGGAGACGTGCTGACGGGCATCATCCTCAGCTTATTGGCGCAAGACTATTCTCCGGAAACTGCCGCTGTAGTCGGAGTATTCTTGCACGGTACAGCCGGTGATCTCGCCGCCGCTTTCCGCTCGGAAGAGAGCATGATCGCCAGCGACATCACGGATATGCTCGGAAAAAGCGTTTAAGCAAATCAAATAAATCCAGCAAAAACAACGGGCGTTTTTACTCTCGTTTGTTACAATTACTACCGCTATTCCATATATTATACGGACTTACAGTGTACATATAGAATGGTGGTAGTAAATTTTCATGGTACCCCAACGCCTTTTGCTATCACATTTCAACCTTTTCTTACTCACTCGATAAATGTCGGCGATATCTTTTTATGACAAAGCTCTGTAAAGTAGAGTTATTGTAACTGATACCATAACTATTACAGCAACATTTGGCTACATCATATAATGTATTTAGTGTATCCAAATCAGATATACTGCGTTGGCGATGTTTGTATATATTACTTGGCAAAGTCAGTACTACTGCGTTTGCCGACTAATAAATGACCGATTGCCATACACTTCCGTTAAAAAATAAAAAAAGGGAAAAGAGCTTACGTATCCCCTTGCCCCAGAGTTGTCTCATATATAAAACACCGACAAATTTGTATTAACAATAAAGCTATACGTACATGAAAATAACAATCGTATCGTTCGCAATGGTAGCCGCTTTCGGTTTAATCTCCTGTGATAACACGAAGCATAACACATTGACCGAACAAGAGAAAGCGGAAGGCTGGGAACTTCTATTCGATGGGGAAACCTTGGATGGCTGGCGGGATTATAACGGAAACCGCCTTGACCGGACCTTGGGAAGTTGTAAACGGAACCATCCAAGCGGACGGGCAAGGTAGCGATGCCAGCGGATACATCGTCACCGACAAGGCTTATGAGAATTTTGAGCTTTCGTGGGACTGGAAAATCTCGAAAGGAGGAAATAGCGGTTTATTATATCATGTGGTAGAACGTCCTCAATTCCCGGTTCCCTACGTTACCGGTCCCGAGTATCAATTGATTGATGATATCAATTTCGCGGAGCCATTGGAAGATTGGCAACGTTGCGGAGTGGATTACGCGATGTATTTACCGGACTTCAACACGATAAAAGTACATCCGGCCGGCGAATGGAACAACTCTAAGATTATTTTTGACAACGGACATGTCACCTACTTTATGAACGGGCACAAAACCGTAGAGTTCGATGCATGGTCTGATGATTGGTTCTCCCCGCAAGAACAGCGGTAAATGGGCAAACGCCCCAGAATACGGATTAGCGCATAAAGGCTTGATTTGTTTGCAAGACCACGGTTATCCCGCATGGTTCCGTAATATCAAGATCAAGGAACTTCCCCGCAAGACACGAGAGGCTCGTTTATTCAACGGCGAGGACATTACGAACTGGGATAAATACGGTACAGAATTATGGTATGTAAAAGATGGTTTATTAGTATGCGAAAGTGGCCCGGATAAACAATACGGCTATCTAGCTACCCGGGAATATTACGACGATTTTGACCTTACCGTGGAATTTAAACAGGAAAAAAGATGGTAATTCTGGCGTATTTATTCGTTCCTTTGTAGAAGAAAAAGACGTAAAGGTAAACGGCTGGCAAGTGGAAGTCGCCCCCAAAGGCTTTGACACGGGCGGTATCTACGAATCCTACGGACGAGGATGGTTGATACAGATCCCGGACGAGAAGGAGAACATCCTAAAACAAGGAGAGTGGAACACGATGCGTATCCGGGTACAAGGAGATAATGTACAAACTTGGCTCAACGGAGAGGAGATGGTAAACATCCGGGATGAAAAAGATCGGAGCCGGTCAAGGACGTATCGCATTACAAATACATGATGGTGGCGGCATCAAGGTTCTCTGGCGCAACCTTCATTTACAAACATATATAGTATATCGTTTTCTTAAAATTTAATAGTTATGAAAAACATTTCGAGAAGAAGTTTCCTCAAGACCGGAGCCGTAGCGGCAGCCGGACTAACGATCGTTCCGGGTTCCGTGCTCGGTAAATCCTTTGGCTATACAGCTCCTAGTGACAAACTGAATATCGCGGGTATCGGTGTCGGCGGTATGGGACGTCGTAACCTCGCCAACATGAACACGGAGAATATCGTAGCTTTATGCGATGTGGATTGGCATTATGCGGACAAGACCTTCAAGGACTATCCGAAGGCTAAACGCTTTAAAGACTGGCGTGTCATGTTCGATGAGATGGGTAAATCCATCGACGCGATTATGGTAGCCACCCGGACCATACACATGCCGGCGTGACTGCCCACGCAATCACGCTAGGCAAGCATTGTTATACGCAAAAACCGCTTACCCACTCCGTTTACGAATCACGTTTGCTTACCAAACTGGCGAAGAAATATAAGGTAGCCACCCAAATGGGTAACCAAGGTAACTCATTCGACTGGTGCCGGCAGATCGCAGAGTGGATACAGTCTGGCGTAATCGGCGATGTATATGAGGTACATTGTTGGACAGACCGCCCCCATCTGGCCCCAAGGCTTGATGAAGCCAAACGATACCCCGAAGTGCCCGAAGACACTGGATTGGGATTTATGGATCGGCCCGGCTCAAAAGCGGCCTTATAATCCGGTCTATACCCCTTGGAACTGGCGTGGATGGTGGGACTTCGGAACCGGAGCCTTGGGCGATATGGCTTGCCATATCATGGACCCGTTGTATTGGGCACTCGACTTAAAATATCCGACCAGCGTAATCGGCAGCTCGACTTTGAGTAACCTGTACTCCCCCCACCTCACGCACAGATCGTAACGTATACATTCCCGCACGTCCGCCCAAAGGAAATGTCAAGATGCCGGAAGTAAAAGTCTATTGGTACGATGGTGGCTTGATGCCTCCCCGTCCGGAAGAATTGAAAGACGGGCAGATGATGGGCGACGAGAACGGCGGTATCATCTTCATCGGAACGAAAGGAAAGATCATGACAGGCTGTTACGGAATGAACCCGACCTTATTACCGGTTTCCGACATGGAGCATTTCAACCAGCCCAAACCTACGATCCCGAGAGTGAAAGGCGGCAATGGAGACATATGGTCTACCAACGCCCATGAGCAAGACTGGATCCGTGCATGTAAGGAATCCCCGGAAAATCGTACGGAAGCCTCATCCAACTTCCAGTTCTCCCGGTCCGTTCAACGAGATGGTCGTGATGGGAGTCTTGGCCGTTCGCCTCTCCGGACTGCAAGGTTTGCATCGTGAGTTGCAATGGGATGGAGAGAACATGCGGTTTACGAACATCTCCCCGAACGATAAGATCAAGATCGTCACGGTGGATGATTTCAAGGTAATTGACGGAGATCCGCGTTTCGACCGTCGCTTCGCCGAGTTTAACGCTGCGGAGATGGCCAACGAATGGCTCAAGCATACGTATAACAACGGTTTCTCTTTGCCTGATATGCCAAGATAAACCTTTTAATAACAACCGAATATGATAAGACATATCTATAAAATAATGATAGCGCTCGTTTGCTGCCTATTGGCTATTCCAACCGAAGCGCAAACGAAAGCCGAGAAGAACGGATGGCGTCTAGGTATGCAATCCTATAGTTTCCATCTGTTTCCTTTGACGGAAGCTCTCGACAAGACGCAAGAACTCGGATTGAAGTATATCGAGATCTATCCCGGCCATAAGCTCGGAGGTAAATGGGGGGGGATAAAGTATTCGATTTCAATCTTGACGCACAAACCCAGAAAGAGATCAAGGAGCTAGCGACATCCAAAGGCATCAAGATCGTAGGAACCGGGGTGTATGTAGCCGAAAAGTCATCCGATTGGGAAAAGATGTTCAAGTTCGCGAAAGCGATGGACCTAGAGTTCATTACTTGCGAACCTGCTTTAAGTGACTGGGACTTGGTAGAAAAATTGTCTAAGCAATACAACATTAAGATCTCCGTCCATAATCACCCGCAGCCTTCCGACTACTGGAAACCGGAGAACCTGCTGAAAGCCATCTCCGGACGTAGTCAATCGCTTGGTTCTTGTTCCGACGTAGGCCATTGGCGCCGGGAGGGATTAAACCAGATCGATTGCTTAAAACAGCTCAAAGGCCGGATCATCTCTTTGCATTTCAAGGACATCGCTCCGAAAAAGCAGGGAGAGAAAGAGCAACACGACGTAATCTGGGGCACAGGCATCCCTAGATGTAAAGGAAATGTTGAAAGAACTCAAATCCCAGAATTTCAAGGGGAGTATTCTCTATCGAGTATGAATACAACTGGGAAAACTCAGTACCAGACATTAAAGAATGTATCCAATACTTCAATAAAACCGCAAACGAAATCTTATAATAGGGATTAGCATTAATTGACAGGTAGTAAGCGTATAGGCCCAAGGAATGTTCTCCTTGCCTATACGCTCCACCTTTCTAATAATACACGGGAATAAAATGGCATCTGACAACAAAATAATCGAATTGATCAAACAAGGAGATATAACCGCCTTTAATACCCTGTTCAAGTCTGTTTATCTCCAACTTTATATACATTGCCGGAAATTTATCCCCGACCCGGAAGACGCAAAAGACATCTTACAAAACGTCTTCCTCCGCTTCTGGGAAAAGCGTGAGAACATCGATATTCACACGTCTTTAAACGCTTATTTATACAGAGCTATACAGAACGAATGCCTCAATTACCTTCGTTCTACCGGAACTCCCTATCAGATTAGCCATAATTAATAAATTTAAGATTAATAAAAGTTCTAACAATGTTACGTTTTTATCCGTATTACGCTAAAAATCATCCATTTCTCATAAGCAAGACTGTTTTTAAGATTAATAATTCAATGATTTATTATTTGATTACTATAGTATCTTTCAGTATTTGATAGCGAATACCCGTATTCGTCTTTATCACATTGAGAATCTCCGATAAATCTTCGTTGTTACGGAAACTTCCGCTAAACCTTAATTTTTTATCCCTTGATTTTCATAACGAAATACAACGTTATAGTTCCTTTCCAACAACTTTGTTATATCTTGCAGATACATCATTTCAAAAGACAAGAAACCTCCTCTCCATTGAGCGAATAGTTTCTTATCGTAAGGCACTACTTCTATCTTATTTCTACTTTTATCATAAACCGCTACTTGGTTAGGCTCAAGTAAGACCTCTTGTTTAGTCAACGTTGGTTGTACGGCGACTTTGCCATTGAACAAGGTTGTGGTTAGTTGCGAGTCTTCCATATAAGCGGAAACATTAAAGGCCGTACCAATCGCTTTCACATCAATACCGTTTGCCTTTACAACAAATGGTAAGTCTTTATTCTTGGCGACTTCAAAATAAGCTTCTCCATCCAAATAAATGTTACGATTGGAATGGCCGTAGTTCTCCGCATATTCTAAAGTTGTACAAGAGTTAAGCCAAACCTTCGTACCATCCGGTAATTGCAAATAGCTCTTCTCTCCTTTGCTCGTTACTAATTTATAATTTCCAACTGTCGATAAGTTCTTGATTCGTAAGATACAACGTTGATAGAGAAATACCTATACCCAAAAAGCACGGCAGCGGCATATTTCATGTATTGAAGGAATAGCCTTCTTGTTTTCATTTTGGATATAGTTTTTTTTCTCTATGGATGAAAACAAACGCTCCCACCCCTATCAACATCTACTTCGTCTTTGAGACTTTCCGCAATTATATTTTTATATATTCTTTCATTGTTTTTCTCGATTCTATATGTATGACACTTCAAAACGATGTGCTACTTACAAGATTGATAAATTTTGTATTATATTTTTTCAAGAAACCAGATAGTCTTTCAATCTACTTTTCAAAAATCTTAAGGGCTCTATATATCTGTGTTTCCACTGTACGGACGGAGATATCCAATTTGTCTGCGATCTCTTGGTTCTTGAGTCCATTTATACGACTCAATTTAAAAATGGATTTACATTGATCTGGTAATTTCCTCTATCGTATTTTCCGTGATTCGTTCTATCTCAAAAATACTAAGTATCGAATAAGGATCATTATCTTCTACAGCCTCTTGTTTATCCATCCCTGATATTTCATATCGGAGGATGTCAATAGTTCCGGTAGAACTAATTACAGAACCCTGAAAAAAATCATTATTTTTAGGTATGTGCTTAACCTTTTTCCAGCCGTACACAGCAGCGGCATCAGCACAAATTATATCCTTAAATATCACAAAAAGGAACTATCACTGAAGTTTTTTTAAGGCGATTGAAGACCAAAGTGAATATAAATTCTTTTATAATGACAATCAAATCAATTTGAATAAACGGGTTGATGTCAATATCCATGAAGAATCCATAGAACAAGTATTAAACAATGTCTTTAGAGGTACGGATATTACATATAAGATCGTCAAGAATCACGTAGTACTTACCAACAAGACCATGAAAGATACGAAGTTACCATCTACCAACCAAAATCGCAAACGGCTAACCGGACAAGTAGTAGGACAAGAAGGGGAGCCTCTGATCGGAGTAAACGTTGTGGTAAAGGTACGACAATCGGATCTATGACCGATATGAACGGAAACTACATTCTAGAGAATATTCCTCCAATGCTACCGTTGAATTCTCGTACATCGGTTATCTCCAACAAAGTATCAACGTAGGCAATAAAAGTACCCTCAATGTTACTCTAGCGGAAGACACTCAAAAGTTGGATGAGGTAGTAGTCGTTGGTTATGGATCATTCAAGAAAAGCGACTTGACTGGTGCCATCTCACAGATCAAGGGTGACGAAATATCAGGACTTCCTCTTCGAAGTGCCTCTGACGCTTTGCAAGGTAAAGTGGCCGGTGTAACTATCACCGCAAATTCAGGTAGCCCCGGTTCATTAGGCGATGTTCGTATACGTGGTGTAGGTACTCTTTCTCAATACGGAAACAACCCATTGTATGTTGTCGATGGGATGCCACAAAGTGATATAGGTTGGCTGAACCCCCGTGACATCCAAAACATAGAGGTATTGAAGGACGCTTCCGCACAAGCTATCTACGGTTCTCGTGCAGCTAATGGTGTCGTACTAGTAACCACAAAGCGTGGAGCAGATGGCGACTCATACCGAAGCAATATCGAGTTCGACATGAGCGTAGGTTTCCAAGCCGCATCCAAACGCTACGATCTACTTGATGCCGAAGGGTTCATGGAATATAAGAACCGTGCATATGCCGCTGCAGGCAAGGAACTAACAGAAGATTTCGCTACACCAGAGAAAGAGAGGCTATCTTGAGTTTCTTGGAGAAAAACGGAGGAAGAGAAGGAACAGACTGGTGGGACGTAGTAAATCGCAAGCCTAGCGAAGCTATGAACCAAAACTATAACCTCGCGTTGTCCGGTGGTATGAAAAAACTAAGATACCGCGCAAGTTTCAATTACATGAATCATAAAGGTATATTAAAGGGATCTGACTACGAGCGTTTATCTGGACGTTTGAACATAGATTCTGAGGTTACGAAATGGCTAAACGTTTCAGCGAACATGAACGTGAACTATCAGTCTCGCAGAAACATTCAGGAAAACGACTCATACAACGCCACAGCATTCATCGCTGCTGCCGCAGATCCTATCACTCCTATCCATCGTGACAACTTGGTGGATGTGCCCGATTTCATGCAGGATCGCATCTATAATGGTTATGAGCCTACGAATTCATGGTCTAAATATACCGGGTGCTCTACTCCAATAAAATGAACCCGTTGGCTCAAGTGGAGAGAATGGCTCAGAATAAATGGCATGGTATCGCCACCAAGGGTAATTTGACCGGAGAATTCAAGCTATTCCCGTTCTTAACATTCAAGTCCAGTATCGCTGTCGACTTGAAACGTGAGCAAAGTGATTCTTTCACTCCGAAATATTACCTTGACGGTGATGAGTACAGCTCATACGCTACCGTGGAACGTACGGTATACAACACCGACTATTGGGTTTTTCGATAACTACTTGACTTATGCGCAGAAGTTCAACAAGCACAACGTGTCTGTGATGGCTGGTACATCTGCCGAAAAGGAGCGTTATGAAGAGATTGCCGCCAGCAAGCAAGGAATGGCTAACAACGACCCTAGCCAGCAAATCATCAATGCAGGTACGATCAATCCGGCAGCAAGCGGATGGTACAGAGTGAATACATTAAACTCATACTTCGGTCGTGTATTCTATTCTTTTGACAATCGCTACATGATTACGGCAAACATCCGTTGGGATGGCTCATCCAAATTTGGCTCAGGACACCGTTGGGGATTCTTCCTTCCATATCCGGAGGTTGGAACTTCTCCGAGGAACACTTCATGGAGAACACCAAGAGTTGGCTGTCTCAAGGTAAGTTGAGAGTTGGTTGGGGCGAGATCGGTAATCAAACTATTCCCGCAGGAGCATACTTGAGCCAGTATAGCAACGGACATCCATCGATGTGGTACGCCCAGTATTACATGTTCGGAAATACCAACCCGACATTATTCGCTTCTCGCTCGCAGGTAGGTAATCCGAATTTGAAATGGGAGACTACAAGACAGCTTGACCTTGGCTTGGATTTGGCCTTCCTAGAGGGCTCTTTGAGATTCACATTCGATTACTATTCTCGTGACACCAAAGACATGCTCGTACAAGTTCCGAACCCAGCCAGCATGGGATTCCCCTTAACACTCCATGGGTGAATGCAGGAAGCATCAGCAACAAGGGATTCGAAGTTTCTATCGGATATGACGGAAAGGTGGGAAACGACTTCAAATACCACATCAACGGCAACGTATCTACCTATAAAAATAAAATCAAGGATCTAGGTAGCGAGGCTAATATTCCAGGTAAAGAAGTACATCTAGGTTATTATATTATACACCATGACTGAGGTTGGAAAACCTCTCGGTTACTACTATGGTTACAAGACCGATGGCGTGTTCCAAACTCAGCAGGAGATTGACAACTATCAAAACAATGGTCAAGTGGTAATGCCTAACGCAAAGCCCGGAGACTTGAAGTTTGTCGACTTAAACAAGGACGGCAAGCTAGGTGACGAAGATCGTACAATGATCGGTAACCCACATCCAGACTTCACCTTCGGCCTGACTCTTGGAGCCGAGTACAAAGGTTTCGACTTCTCAGCCTTCTTCCAAGGATCTGTTGGCAACGACCTTCTCAACATTGTGAAGTATGACATTTACGGTGGCGTGGGGTGGTATAACGCTCCGAAAGACATCTTGACTACTTTTTGAATGGCCCGGCAGTACGAACGAGAACTTCGCCATCGATGCCGACAGTCGTTTGAACCGTAAATGTCTGAGTGGTATGTAGAGGATGGTTCTTTATGTTCGCTTTAAAGAACCTGACAATCGGTTACACGCTCCCGTCTTCTATCACACGTAAGATCACATTAAACAACCTCCGCATATTCGTGGCCGCACAAAACCTGTTCACGATTACGGGGTATTCTGGACTTGACCGGAGATCGGCGAGTTCAACCAGAACCCGATCTACAAAGGTATCGATATGGGATATTATCCACAGGCCAGAACATTCATGTTCGGTATCAGTATGAAACTATAATCATTAAATCTAAAGACGATATGAGATCAATTATAAAGAAATGGAAAGCGGGTGTCATCGCACTTAGCACCGGAGCCTTGGTTGTTAGCTGTAATTCAGATTTCTTGGATCGTCCCACATTGGGTACGATGGACGAGACAACCTTCTTTGAAAACAGAGGAAGCAGGCTATAAATTGTTAACAAGTTGCTACCAGCCCATGCTAGATATATGGGCATTCGAGCAAATGTGGTTCGATTTGGGCGACCAAATCACCGATGACTGCTCAAAAGGTGGGTCAGATGCTGCCGACCGTGTGACCATCTCAGAGCTAACACGCGGTAACCCTCCAACGACAAACTCAATGCTAACAGACATATGGGAACCATAGCTTCAAGATCGGCATCTCAGCATGCAATGTATTCCTCGCAAACGTGACTCCGGAGACAGAGCTTATCGCCAGTGGAGGATCATTGGTGAGCCAAGAAGTAAAAGGAGCGCTGGATAGCGGAAGCAAAGTTCATGCGTGCGTTCTACTACTATGACTTGGCAACCGTATTCGCCAACGTGCCTATAATCGATACGCCATTGTTAGCCGAAGACAAAAACAGCATCACCAAGGCCAGCAAGGAGGAGGTGCAGAAGTTCATCCTATCAGACCTTGACGCTGCTATCGGTAGCGGCAAACTGCCTAGTGCCAAGAGTTTGAGTGCTGATGAGCTTGGACGTATCACGCAAGAGGCTGCCCTCTCCTTCAGAGCTCTCGCGTGGAAGATGTTCTTCGGTGACTATGAGGGAGCCAAGGCCGATCTTAAGGTGGTTGTGGATAGCGGATGCTACGAGCTTGTGGACGACTACCAGAAGCTGTTCAATAGCAAGACCGATGGATACATGTCGAAAGAAGGCCGTATTCATCACACTTCGAGCCTACCAGCCTCCTTACACATCGCTAGGATCTGTTGGTCCTCAGATGGACATGGGACATAACGCCATCGGGGGATGGGGTGAGAATGTCCCACGAATGACTTGGCAGAAGAATACGAGGTGGGAGACCCGCGCCTAACGCATACCATCATCTCTCACGGAGATATCTTCTATAAGGCAAATATGAAGGAAACCGAGACTCACGACTACTCGGGCTACGACAACTTCCCGAGACAGCATAGTCGCAAACATTGATCGACTATTCAAGAAGACCAACCGGAAGCTTGATGGAAACCGACTGGCCATTCTACTACATCCCGCTATGCGGACGTATTGCTCATGTATGCCGAATGCCTTATCGAGACTGGAGGAACAAGCAATTGGCCGTAGATTTAATCAACCAAGTCCGCCACAGGGCATTCGTGACATCTTCTCCTACAGATAAATTCGCTCAATACCGCAAGTTCAACGTGCCGGAGGATAAACGTGTGACGGAAGAGATCTTCAACAGTAAATACAAAGTGAAAATATCTGATGACTTGCGCAAGTGCGCCACGAACGTCGCGTCGAGGTTAGCTTGCGAGGGACGCCGCTACACAGACCTCCTGCGCTGGGGGTATTTTCGTACCAACCAACCATGCAGGCCTTCAACAAGACCGATGAAGGACGATACTCCGGAGCCGGAAGCAATGTCACCGACAAGACATGGCCATACCCTATTCCACAGAATGAGATCGACTTCGTGGGAGGTTCATTGGTACAGAACGAGAACTATTAAGACTCGATAAAACGCTTGTCTAATCCATTTATATAACCTTATCTAGGCAAATGGCAATCACTCGCCGTTTGCCTATTTTTAACAATATTTTGAATTTTCAACAACATGAGACGCTTAGCGATTATACTAGTCGGACTGATCCTTTGCCTAGGGATCTCGCAAGCCAAGAACAAACATTTACGAGTGATGAGCTATAATATACGCATCGGTATCGGCATGGATGGAGAAACCGACCTAGGCCGAATAGCCGACGCTATCAACCGCATAACCCCCCGACTACGTGGGACTGCAGGAGGTAGACAGCGTATGTGAACGCTCTTTTGGGTGAACCAATACGCCGAACTGGCCAAGCACACAGGGATGTACCCGATATTCGCCCCAGCCACTTCCCGCTCAAAGGGCTTTATGGGATAGCAGCCCTAAGCAAGGTCCCCCCCCTATCCTATCGAGTCATCTCACTGCCGGGGGGAAGGAGGAGCCTAGAGTACTACTTTGCCTAGAGTACAAAGACTACATACTGTTCAACACCCACTTCTCGCTTGACAAGGAATCGCGCATAGAATCGATAAAAGTCATTAACCAAATCGCCACTGAATATGATAAGCCCATCATCATCACTGGCGATTTCAACATGACTCCTGGTTCTAATGAGTTCGAGGCTATGAAAAGCAAATGGCAACTCCTGTCAGACCCTTCGATCAAGACATATCCCGCAGACCGCCCTCGCTTACGGCTTGATTATATCTATGGAGACATGAAAAAAGAATTTCAAGGTGACAAAGGATGTGGTGGTAGACGTAATGTCATCCGATCATCTCCCGCTTTACATAGATGTAGAGTTCTAGCCTTAAAAACCTTTCTGAAGAACTAAACATAACTTTTTTAGGCCCTTCTTGCCTCATGGAAAGGCAGGAAGGGATCACACTGCAAAAAGGTAACTTTAGTTGGTTTTAAGCAAAATATTTCCTAGTTTTTGCGCAATAATATACAGAATTAAAATAAACTGGGATATGAAGAATATAATCATTATAGCTAGTTTACTCCTCGGGATGCCGCTTATGGCACAAACCAAGGTGGTAAAAAGAACGCCGTAAAAGCCAATAATTTCGGAATCACCTACTCGTTACCCAAGACCTCGCTAGTCGTAGACGCCGAAGTGACGAAAGTAACTTAGGTAAAGCCGGACCTTACTATCAATATGCCGAGAAGTATCTTGGCGTGAAAGATGCGGTCACGGAAGACAAGGTTTATTTCGATCTCGGAAAAATCAGTCTGATCAACCGGGGATTACCCGATGCGGATAATACCTATATCGTAAGAATTCAAGCAAGGTACGGTCGCCCCTTACGCTTATCTTACCGAAGATGGACTATTATGTTCGATAAACGCAGAATATACGCCGGTTGAATCCGAGCTAGATGCCGCGAAGAAAAAAATAAAGGCTCCCAACAAAAAAGTAACAGACGCTTCCGTCTTCTCAGAGGAATTACTAATGGCAGGCTCCACCGCCAAACAAGCGGAGGTGGCCGCTAAACAAATTTACCGTATCCGGGAAAGCCGTTTGAACATCTTGACCGGCGAGGCGGATAATTTACCCCCGATGGTGAAGCCATGAAACTGGTGATCCAGCAATTGGAGGAGCAAGAAAAAGCATTAACAAACCTATTCACCGGAATCTTGACCAAAGAAACCGAGCATTATGAGGTGAAAGCATTATCCCTCACGACAACCTAGACAAAAAGTATTGTTCCGTTTCTCCAAGCAGCTAGGTATCGTAGACGCTGACGATTTGGGTGGTACCCCTGTCTATATGAACTTGAAAGCGACAGAAAGAGCTCCGATCCTTGATGCCAAGGAAGCCGAGAAGAAAGACAAATCATTGAAAGGAATCGTCTACAATGTTCCGGGGAAAAAGCCAGCATAGAAATACTAATGAACAAAAAACACTCTACAAAGGAGAGGCCCAAATCACTCAATTCGGAACACGGGAAGGATTAGCCCCTGTTATGTTTGAGGATAAGAAAGCCCTGTCAAGGTTCTTTTTTTTCTATCCGGAAACCGGCGCCATAAAGCAAATTATTCAATAAGTATAAACTAATATTATCTAAAACACATGTTACAAGGACAACCTAAAGGTCTCTATGCCCTAGCACTCGCGAACACGGGCGAACGCTTCGGTTATTACACGATGCTTTGCGATTTTCACACTATTCTTGCAAGCGAAATTCGGCTATACGGCCGCTGAGACATCAACGATTTTCGCTAGCTTCTTAGCGTTCGTGTATTTTTATGCCATTGATTGGCGGTATGATGGCCGATAAGTTCGGTTATGGAAAAGATGGTTACCTTCGGGTATCATCATCATGTTTGTCGGTTATCTTTTATTAGCCATCCCAACAGATGCCGCCTCGGGAAAATCATGATGTTCGGCTCGCTAGCGCTAATCGCTTGCGGTACCGGATTATTTAAAGGTAACTTACAAGTGATGGTAGGTAATCTTTATGATGCCCCGGAATATAAAGTAAACGTGACCAAGCCTTTAGTTTTTTTTATATGGCGATCAATATCGGTGCCATGTACGCACCTTGCCACTAAAATGACAGACTGGATGTTGGGTAAAGTATAACCTTTTCTACGAGTCACAAATTCCGGCACTCGCTCACCAATTCTTAAACGGAACCATCTCCGCAGAGAACAAAGAGGCACTCGCCGCTCTGCAAAATTCAAGGTTTCACCGGCGATATGGCTACGTTCTGTTCCACGTATATCGAGAATTGTCTGAGGCATACAACTATGGATTCGGTGTGGCTTGTATCTCATTGATCATATCGATGGCTATCTATATGGGATTCCGCTCTACCTTTAAGCATGCGGATGTCAATACCAAACAGGCACAGGCTTCCCACGCTCCGCAAGAGGAATTGTCACCTGCCGAGACGAAACAACGTATCACCGCCTTGCTGCTGGTATTCGCCGTGGTATTGTTCTTCTGGATGGCTTTCCATCAGAACGGTTTGACGCTTACGTTCTTCGCGCGCGATTATACGGCCAACCAAGTGACCGGACTGGATCGTATCGGCTTTGATGTGATTAACTTAACATTATTGGTTATCGCCGTGTATGGAGGATTCGCTATCGCACAATCCACAACGAGTAAAGGCAAAACGATCGCCGGCATCGTGACCGTGGCCGCATTAGCCGCTCTAGGTATCAAATATGGCTATGCCGGAAACCGTAACGATCCTTCCGCAGACCTTCCAGCAATTTAACCCGTTCTTCGTGGTTGTATTGACTCCGGTATCGTTGGTGATCTTTGGTTATCTGGCTAATAAGAAGAAAGAGCCGTCCGCTCCTCGTAAAGATCGGATTGGGTATGATGATCGCCGCTTGCGGTTTCTTGATCTTGGCGATCGGTTCTATGGGCTTGCCTACACCGGACGCTTTAGCGAAGGGATCCAAGCAAATTGCAGGTATTGGTTTCTCGAACTGGTTGATATCGACTTATCTGGTATTGACCTTCGCCGAATTATTGCTTTCTCCGATGGGTATCTCTTTCGTATCCAAAGTGGCTCCTCCCTAAATACAAAGGTATGATGATGGGTGGGTGGTTCGTGGCTACGGCTATCGGTAACTATCTGGTCGCTATCATCGGTTATTTGTGGGGAGGCATGCAGTTATGGATGGTATGGAGCGTGTTGATCGTTCTTTGTTTACTGTCTGCGTTGTTCATGTTCTCTATCATGAAGAAACTGGATAAAGTGGCTTGACAATTGAGAATTGAAAATTAGAGGATGAGGAAGTCGTATACATATCGTTCGCGGCACTCCGCTTCAGAAGATGGAGCCGGAAGAGGTATGCTGCTTTCATCAGTATACAGGGGCTGTTACGATCGGACAATTATCCTTTTTCCGTAGCCGTCGCTTCGAGAAAAAAGAACCAGTCTTTACATACTGGTATCGGTACGTTCACGGACGGATTTTTCGAAGGATGACGAGGAGGGAGAATACCGAGGAGAACAAAAGGAACCTACATCTATCGCATGGACTGTTTACGGCATTACTCCCGGTATTGGTATCAAATGAGATCGCTCATCCGGCTCATCGTGTAGCTCACTATACATTATATAATATAGTAAAGGCGGGGAAGTATTCTTTGGGATACTTTTCCGCCCTTTCTTATTTCCATCCGGTTGTAGAGAAGGGTATATATATACGTGGAATTATTAAATGAGAGAAAATGACAATAGAAAAAGCAAAGCAGTACATCCTAGAGGGTGGGAAGATTACTGAGGAACAGGCTTTAAGCTTGGTGAATCACCCCGGACAAAGAGGCGCTTTACGAGGCCGCCCACCAAATCACCCGCCATTTCATGGGAAACAAGTTCGACACTTGTTCCATCATCAATGCCAAAAGCGGGAATTGCAGCGAAGACTGTAAATGGTGTGCACAGTCCGGACATTACAAGACCCTCGTAAACTTATATCCTTTGCTCCCTGCCAAGGAATGTGTCTATCATGCGGTATATAACCGGAAACAGGGTATCCGGCGTTTTGCCTTGGTGACTAGCGGTAAGCGAGTATCGGATCTGGAAATGGAACAGATCACCGATACGATCCGGCAAATCAAGCGGCAAAGCGATATTAAATGCTGTGCCTCCATGGGATTGCTAACCCGCTCCCAACTCCAATCGCTTTACGATAGCGGAGTGGAGAATTATCACTGCAATATAGAGACCGCCCCCTTCCTATTTCCGTCAACTTTGTTCCAACGCATACGATCGAGCAGAAGATGGAAACCATCCATACCGCCCGGAAATCGGTTTCCGTATATGCTGCGGTGGTATTATCGGCATGGGCGAGACGATGGAGGAACGAATCGAGATGGCTTGTTTCTTTACAGAAAGAAGGTGTCTTATCCATCCCTCTCAATTTATTACAGCCGATACCGGGAACTCCTATGGAGAATACATATCCTAGAAGAAGAGGAATGGCTAACAACGATCGCCCTTTTCCGCTTGATCAATCCGAACGCATTTCTCCGTTTCTCCGGCGGACGGGCACAATTAAGCGAGGCCACGCAACGGAAATCCCTATATATCGGGATTAACTCGCGATCATCGGAGACTTATTAACGACTATCGGAAGCAAGGTAGAGGAAGACAAAGTCTTATTTACCTCCGAAGGTTATTCACTCACCGAAAACACCGATTGGGAAAAATGACAACAACCGAACTTTTACAATACGACCGGGATCATCTATGGCATCCCTTTACACCTCGACCATCGATCCACTTCCCGTCTATCCGGTATCCAAAGCGGAAGGCGTAACGATAACCCTTGCGGACGGCAGGGAGCTAATAGACGGAATGTCTTCTTGGTGGGCGGCAGTCCACGGATACAACTCATCCGGTACTTAACGCGGCGGCTAAAACCCAATTGGATAAGATAGGCCATATCATGTTCGGGGGATTCACGCACGAGCCGGCTGTTGAGTTGGCCTCTAAATTACTACCGCTATTGCCCCCTTCCTAGAAAAGATATTCCTAGCGGATAGCGGCTCGGTCGCCGTGGAGGTCGCCTTAAAGATGGCGATCCAATACTGGCAGTCCAGAGGCATACCGGAAAACATACCTTCGCCACGATCCGTAGCGGTTATCATGGAGATACTTGGCACGCCATGTCGGTAGTGTGATCCGGTGACAGGCATGCATGGGATCTTCTCAGGAAGCCTACCCATCCAATACTTCATACCTCAACCTTCAGTCCGGTTCGGCGAGAAATGGAGAGAGGAGGCCATGACTCCCTTTGCGGGATTTATTAGAACGGCACGCCGACGAGATCGCCGCCTTGATCTTGGAACCGGTCGTACAGGGGGCAGGAGGCATGTATTTCTACTCTCCCACTTTCCTCGTCCGTGCCCGGGAACTTTGCAGAGCGGTATAACGTCTTATTGATATTCGACGAGATAGCGACAGGCTTCGGACGTACCGGAAAGTTGTTCGCATGGGAACATGCGGGGAGTCGAACCCGATATCATGTGTATCGGAAAGGCGTTGACAGGAGGTTATCTTACGCTTTCCGCCACGATCACGACGAAGCCAATAGCCGACACGATCTGCTCCGGCGAGGCAGGATGCTTTATGCATGGACCTGGCGTTTATGGGAAATCCCTTGGCATGCGCTATCGCTTCGGCCTCGATCTCTTTATTGATCGCCAGCCGTTGGCAAGAGAAAGTGAAGCTTTTTATAGAGGAGCAATTGCGGACGGAGTTAGCGCCAGCCGCCA
>VOFC01005259.1_pt1 | contig 19783 bp, 33 predicted proteins | sample 5384161 | NCBI WGS metagenome assembly VOFC01 (sample SAMN12384722, study PRJNA508395) | human gut metagenome | isolation source: healthy gut B | host: Homo sapiens
GGTTGGTCGGCTTTTACGTCCTCCACCACCAGGCCCCTGTCCCGCTCCCCTGTATGTAAATCGGCCTTAGCGAATGGCCCGCACCCTGCGGCCTTCCGCGTCCGTGTATGCCCTCCTGGAGCGTGAAACCACCTGCAGGCGCAGGTCCCCCGATTTCCCCGGCGTACCCGCTCGATCAGGAAGTCATACCGGCGGGCCTCCTTTGGCTGTCGAAGTGGAGAACCACCCGGACGGGGCCACCCGTGTGGTTGGGGTGTTGTGGTACTTGTTTTCCTTCCTGGGATCCTGCACAGCGGCGGCGGAGGGCATAAGCCCCCGCCGCGCCTGCTGTTCCATGTACTTTTTCACGGCCTGGGCCTGGTATTTCGGCGGCAGGTCGGAAATGTTGATGGCCATTTTATGCCCCCTCTGCCTTCCGGTCTTTTTTCCTGCCTCCGCGCCGCCCGGCCCGGTCCCGCTCGTTCTTCATTGCCTGAATGGCCACGGCGTAAAAAGGGCGAAGGCGTTTCCACTCACCTTTCCGGCAACCCGTATTCCTGTTTGCCATAAGGGCCTCCCACAGTTGGATCGCCTTTTCCATGGCCTCGCAACGGCTCCGTTGCCTCCGCCGCTCCTGGCCGTCATGACGGCTCCGGCCACCAGGGAGATCCCCAGGATCGCCGCCGCCGCTTGCCCCTTTGTCAGCCCAAAATACACGGCCGCCGTCAGATACCCGAACTCCACCAGCCCCATTCCAAAAAGCACCGCCACAATGGTGATCATGGCATATCCTACCGCCCGCAGATATTCTTTCACGTCTTACACCTGCTTTCTAAAACGGTCCATGAAATGGGCGGCCCACTCGGTCGTCGCTCCATCCTGGTCGCCCCAGGGGAGGGCGGAGGGTGGGAGGTCCGGGAAGTAGGCCCGCAGATTGTCCTTGTAGAAAACCGGGATTTCATTTTCCGCGCAAAACTCGGCGATCTGGTCCACCCATTCCCGGCGCGGCTTTACCTTGTCCATCCGGCTCCCGGTTTCGGCCCCCAGGATCACCCACTGGGGCAGGCCCTCCGCCGCGCTCATGTCCACCGGCCCCAGTAGCGGCTCCATGCTCCAGAATGTGTTGATATTTGCCCACGGCATGGGGTACATGGCCGCCGCGTCCTCATTGGCCACCGTGGACCCGTACCAGAAATTTTCCGCATGGGGGAGGAGGGCCACCTGGTCCAGTTCCAGGTATCGGGCGGGGTTCTTCGTCAAAAACAGGTATCTGTGCCAGGGCGCCTCGCTGGCAGGCGTCCAGCACGTCTCGGATCCATCTCCGTCGGCACCCAGCGGCCAAACAGGTCCGCCATGGAACACACAAAGATGGTCTGCGGCTCCTTCCTGGCACTCCGGCTGGTTCAGCCGGTGAGCGGTGCAGGGTAGGCTCGAACCCATAAGGGTACGGCGTCCCCTTGATCCTCTCCTCCAGGACGTGGAGGCCTCCCACGGCGGCGCTTGCTGTGGTCCTCCAGTCTGGCGTCAAATCGGTGGGCGGTTCGTCTGGCGTAGCAGTATGGGCACCCATGGCGGCACCCGGTGACGGGGTTCCAGGACATTTCCGCCCAGTCAATTTTCGTCTTGTTCATTTTCTGCGTCCTCCTTCCACTCATTCACGATACAGTCCCGGCAGTTGTAGTCCGGGCAGTAGGTACAAATATCCTCCCCGGCCTTTCGGCGGCTCGGATCATGGCCTCCAGGTCCGGTATGTTGATCTGCCGGTTTGGGTGGATCAGTTCCACCACCCGGCGGAGATAGGCGGCCGCGTCCCAGTCGCCGTACACCTCCGCCGGCCCGCTCGGTTCCATCTTCTCCGGGTCCATTGGCCAGATCGCCACCGATCCGCCGGTGGGGTCCGCGTCCCACCGGGCCGTCGATTGCTCCGTGACGTTCCCATTTTCATCCCGGCGGGTCCGCCCCATATGGCTCCGTTCGCCCACTCCGATCCCGATAACGCCCCATGTTTTCCTCCGCTTTTTCTTTCCGGCGGCTATACCGCCACCGCCTTTTCCAGTTCCTCCATGGTGTTGATCTCGACGCCGCACCACTCCGGCAGGTTGGCCCGTACCAGGGCCGCGGCGAAGGGAGGGGGTACCGCGTTCCCGCACCGTGCCACCTGTTTGGTCTTCGGGTACTCCCGCCCGGTATAATCCCGCTCGATCTTGTAGTCCTGGGGGAACCCGTTGGCCATATACAATTCCCGGGGCGTCAACATGCGCAGGCCAATGTCTGCCAAGAAATACCGCGCCGTCGATCAGGAACAGGATCACGTCCTCCGGCCCCAGGTTATAGCCGCAGTAGGTGTTCAGCAGATCCCGGATCTCCGGCCAGTGTCCCCAGTCTGCGCCCGGCTCCGCCCGGGCCACCACGGTGGTTACGACGCCGAAGTGTCCGCCGCCGGCCGTGATTGTCTGCGCCGGCTCCCGCATGGGGCCGCCCAGGTTGGTCCCTTTCATTTTGACCAGGTGGGTGGCCGTCATGGCGTTGTGGTCCACGGCCGTGACCGTGTGGAGCGGGTCGGACATTCTGGACCCCTCCCCGGTATATGCTCCGCCGTAGAACTTGGCCAGGTTCGCCGCCAGGACGGCTTCCCGGTCCTTCGCGGTCACCGTATGGAGCGGATCCCCAACTCCTTGGCCATGCTGGTCGCTCCCGTAGTATTTGACCAGGCTGGCCGCCGCCAGGCCGTAACGGTTGGAGGCGTCAATGGTCATAAGGGGTTCCGCCACCTTCTGCCCCCGTACCCGCTCGGACTGCTCCGTGTGGTACTGGATCAGCGCCGGCGCCACCACGCACTCCTCCGCTTTTGACACCTGGGTGTGCGTCGGCTCCGTGATTTTCCGCCCCGCTCACCGCCGCCGGTTTGCCCTATGGCCGCCAGCGTCGGGGTGATTACCATTTGATGGCCTCCCGCTCCGCTGCTTGTTATCGTGTTTACCGGCTCGGTGATCTTGGTCCCCGTGGCGTTCTCATTGTTGTGCATGGTCAGCGGCGCCATGACGGGGGGGGCCACGCCATACCCGCGCTTTGCCGTCACCGTCTGGAGCGGGTCGGCCGCGTCCTGCCCCCGGAAGTTTCCGGCATGGTTCACCACCACCAGGAACGGGTCCGGCGCCTTGATTGCGAACTTGTCCACCCCGCGGATCACCCGGCGCATGGTGTTGGGGCGTAGGGGCCGCTGGGCGGAAAGGCCGTATTTCTCCCGGATGGCCTCCCGCGTGTCGAAGATGGAGGGGCAGGGCAGGCTCCAGTCTATGATCTCCGCCGCGCTCCTCCACGGCTTTTTCCGGCCTGCCAGCACCTCCGGGCTGTCCGCTGGCGCGTGTGTCGGCTCCGGCCACACAATGGGTTCCCCGTCACATCGGGCGATCAGGGAAAACCGCTTCGCGTGGTCGGCGCTCCGTAGTCGGCCGCCACCAGTTCCCGCCATTCCACGGCATAGCCCAGGGCCTCCAGTTGGGAAAGCCACTGCCGGAACGTCTGGCCTGCCTTTGACTTCACCGGGCGCCCTTTCGTACAGGTCCCCACGTCTGGAACTCCTCCACATTCTCCAGGATGATCACCCGGGGCCGCACGGTTCCGGCCCACCGCAGGACGATCCAGGCCAGGCCCCTTATATTCTTGTCTACCGGCTTTCCTCCCTTGGCCTTGGAAAAGTGCTTGCAATCAGGGGAGGCCCACAACAGGCCCACCGGGCTGCCGTCGGTGACCTCGCGGGGATCCACATCCCACACGCTGGCCTGATAGTGTACGGTGTGCGGGTGGTTGGTCTTGTGCATAAGTATGGCGTCGGGTCGTGGTTGGTTGGTCCACCACCCGCCTTGTGGCCATTAAAATGGCGTCCGGCGAAACTGTCCACGATCTTCTCTCCCACATGCTGATCTGCGCTCATTGGTCAACTCGCCCACATAGTTGGCGGCCGGCTCTGCCTCGCAATACGGGCACTTTCCGCCCATCCACCCGGCGCGAAAAACCTTCCCGCACTCCTGGCACGTCATGGCGTCATGTTCTCCCGTGGCCAGTTGCACCATGTACGCCCGCAGGTTCATTATTTCGGTCAGGTAAACTTCTTTTGCAAAAACGGCCTGCGCCGATCCTCTGCCATGGCCATCCCGGCGCGGAACCAGGATCGCGTGGTTTTCCCGCGTCCGTTTCCCCGGTTCCGCCCATCCGGCCCGTTTGGCGTCCATCTCCCACACTTTTTGCGCGGGCCTCTTTGTATGCCTCCGCAAAGTCTTTCACTGTGTCCGCCCTCCCGTCATGTCCAGATACAGGGCGCACTCTTTCCCGGTCCGCTGGCACCAGGCCCATTCCACCATTGCGCCCCGGCTCTCCTGATAGTCCGGGAGGAACACGGCCACGTCCGCCGCCTCCAGCATAGCCAGCGCGATCCGCATATAGTCCCCGTCGGTCAATCCGTCCGGCAGGGTGGCGGGGTTCAGGACCACATGGCCCGCCGCCTCCAGGGCCTTGGCGGCCTCCCTGAACTTGGCCCGATACCGCCGATCCCCGGCGATCTTGCCCGCTATGTAAATTTTCATCCGCTTGCCCTCCTATTCGTTGAAAACCTCGAAATATTCCTGGTATGGGTAGCCCGTCATTTCGTGCCACCCGGTTTTGCAGGTCGCCCCGTCGTCGAACTTATACAGGACCGCGCCTTTCCGCGCTCTTCGGCTCATGCCTCCAGGAGGAGGCGGACACCACCTTGTAGGTGATCACCGGCTTGGTCATGTTTTGGGTTTTGCTGTACCGCTTTCCCCGCTTTCCTGCCTCCCGGTACTTCTCCATGGTGGACCGGCTTTCCTTCATCAGGTAGGCCGCCAGTTTCGCATGGTTCCCCCGGCGGTCCAGGGGCTTGAAACTGATACCCCCGCCTCCCCTGGGGACGTTCTCCCATGCCTCGGTGATGATCTCCGGGTCCATGCGGCTGATCACCACGTGCAAGTGCGGGTTGGTCATGCGCTTGGTTTCGATCACCACCACCGCCCTGTACTGGATCCCGCGCTTTCGGCATCTTCCGAAGGTTGGCCAGGAAAGCGGCCTTGTGGGCCAGGATCTCCTCAAAGGTCGTGTCCTTGTCGTAGTAGTGGAGGACGGCGTGGAGGTCCCGGTGGTCGAAGTTGGCGTTCAGGTCCCAGCGCAAGTGTTCTTCTGCCACCCGCTCGTTGATCCGGGCTTGCTTTTTCCGTGGTAGTCCCCTTATTGGGTCCGCGTTTGACCCCCTTGGTGTGGACCCGGAAGGATTGCATTTTCCTGTGTTCGACGGTCCGGCCAGCCTGCACCATCCTGTGTACGTATGGCATGGTGCCCCCTCCTTTGGGGTGCTGGTCACTTTACTAATCCCTCTTACCGGCGCTCACGGGGCCGCGGCCCCGTTGATTTTTTCTTGTTGCGAACCGCCCGGAAAACTGATATAATATAAGTATCCAGGACGGTTTCTCCGTCGCTTATATTGCCACCTGCGCCGTGTTGTCAGCACCGGGCGCAGGTGGCTTTTCTTTATGATAGGTAGTCGTTGGCCAGGTCCAGCAGTTCCGCCGCGTGTTCCTGGTCCACGATCTTGACCTTTCCGGGCCGCTTCGGGTCTGCCTCTATGGCCCAGCAGGCTTTATTTGCCAGCATTTCCCACTTCCTGCTCCATGCGTCCATTTCCGATCTGTAATGGCTCTTGTCTTTTCTCCAGTCCATGAACTCCTGGAACTCCTCCGCCGTCATGGTCACGGTCACGTCCATGGTTGCCTCCTTCCCGCCGCTTGCGCGGCTGGATAATTATGGATTTTCAGATTAGAGGTCAAAGCCGGGGGCCACGGCCCAGGAAGCGTACGCGTTGCTGCCGCTCGGGTTGCCGTTGGAGGCGACAAGGCAGAAAATGTGCGTAACGCCCGCATGGACGGACCGGAGGGACCAGGGCGTGGTGCCGAACCCCTCCCGCTGCTTTACGCGGTCCCGCTCCGTCAGGAAAATGGGCAGTTGGAAGTCGTCCGGCCCATCCGCCACGCCGTTCTGCAGGCTCTCATGGCCCCGGCCGAAAACGTCCGTTTCGGAGGGCAACCACAGGGGGTCCTCATAAACCAGGGTTTTCCCCTCCGTGATCTCGGTGATCTTCCTGGGCCTGATCACGGCCCGGAGGTCAGCAGGGAGGAGGGGCAGAACGTCCTCCAGCAGGTGGCGGCGCCCCTCGCTGGCCCGATACCCGCCCCGGTTCGTCCAGGTCTTGTTCATCGGGTGCGGCTCCGCCAGGCAGTCCTTGAACACAAAGCGCAGGCCGGCGGGCTTGTCCTCCGCCGCGGGGAGGTGCGCGGCCGCCACGACGGTGATGGCCTCGCCGTTTTCCAGGGTCAAGTCGATTTCGTTAAACGGCTGGATCAGCGCCCCCGCCGTCCCGGCCACAACGGCCGCTTTCAACTTCTCCCAGGTGCTTTCATTTTCGATGGTGTGTCTGATCTTCATGGTGGTTTCCTCCTTTTATTTCACGCGCCTTTTAGGCGTCGCGGCCGAAAATATCAGTATTGTTATCAGGGTGCCCCCCGCAAAACAGGGTTTCCTGGCTCGTTTCCTCCTCAATCCGCCTGGCGGCGGTTTCAAAATAAAATTCGTTCAGTTCAATTCCGATAAACCGGCGGCCCGTCTAACGCAGGCCACGCCCGTGGACCCGGACCCCATAAAGCAGTCCAGCACCGTCCCGCCCGGCGGGACGATCTCAACCACCTTTTTCCATCAGCCCTATGGGCTTTTCCGTCTGGTGGTGCGCTCTTGCGGTGGGGACATTCTGGAACCGGAAAACCCCATCCAGAACGGGGGACGCCCCGATCCGGCGGCATGGCCCCATTGCTCCCCCACACGATGTATTCACATTGATTTTTGAACCGGCCTTTTTGCGGCCTGGAATTTAACTTGTCCCATACTGCGATCCCTCGCCAGGTCCACCCGGCCATTTGCATGGCATCCGCCACCGCCGGCAGGTTTCGGAAGTCGATGAAAACACAGCAGACGCGCCGTTTTCTTTGGTTTTCTGCCTGCCCTCGAACAATACGGCCCGCATGAACATGGTAAAACTACGCATATCCATGTTGTCCCCGCTAAAATCCGGGAATTTTGTTTGTTTCTCTCCGCCGGTATCTAAATACTTTTTTCCCGGTTTCCGTTTTCCGCTGCGTGGAAAATGTCCCGCCGCTGGAGTATGGCGGATCAATGATCAGCCCGTCCACGGAACCGTCCGGGATCTGCTCCATGGTGTTTATGCAGTCCCCTTGATAGAGGACAGCGTAGTCCAGGTCAGCCTTTTTTCATCTTTCTGCACCTCCAGCCCCAGCCACCACGCGGGGCTGTTTCTTTTTTCCTCGTTGGGGCATACCTTGGGGCAGTCCTCCATGGGGCAGTTGTCGCAGAAAATCCGGTGAAAATCGTCATCCCATGGCGCGTCCAGGCAGGGAGGGAGGCCAAAAAAGAGGCCAGGGCCTCCGGGGAGGCGGTGATCCGGTCAAAATTCGTCTTTCCCATCGTCATGCCTCCTCTTTGTGGAGGTCCACGCCCTCCAGGGCGTTCCACACGGCCCGCTCCCATTCCTTGGCCCAGCTTGACCTGGCTTTTTCTTACTGCGCCCATGGCCACCACCTCGGTGTCCCCGCGCCACAGCAGGCGGTCCCCGTCGATCACAGCAGCGGCTCCATGCTCCACCATGTCCCGCTCCATTATCGCAAGGTCAAGCAGGCTCACCCCGTAGCAGGCCCCGCCGCCGTCCGGCTGGAAAATCTGGTAGCCCTGCATGATAACCGTTGCCATGGTCACCGCGTCGGTGCGCTCCCCGGTCCTCCAGTGTGCAATTTCATCCGCCGCCACATCCGGCATGATCAGCTGCGGATCCCCGTCCTTTATGATGGACATGGGCGCCGTGTCCGGTATCATGCCCATGTGTTCCACGATTGTGGCCAGCACCTTGCGGGGGATGGCCGCCCGCTTGCATTGATATACCATTGCTCTGTGTAGATCGTCATGCAATCGCCCTCTGCGGCCACCGCATACCCGGCGGATTTATAGGCCCGCTTGATACAGCGCACCAGGCCGCTTTCATTGATCAGCATTTCGCCGCCTCCTTTATTTATATAATGTAGGCATGGGAGCCGCCTTTTCCCCTGGTGCCGCCCACACCTGCGCGTCCAGGATCTCCGCCCAGTCACATCCCCACACCTCTGCCGCGTTCATAATCGCGCACAGGTTGGAGGCGTGGGGGACCACCACGGCCCCATGGGCAGGGTGGACCACCTTGGGAGCGGCCAGGGGCACGCCAGCGGTGGACCCTTTCCCTCCTGGCCGCTGCGGTGCGCGTTGCCTCCTGGTTCAAGTTCCATTCCATGCGTTCACGTGACCTTCCACCGCTCCACGGCCTCCACCACGGCGGTGGAGTAGTCGGTGGAGGCGATACCCTCCGCCCATGCGTTTTTCCGCTCCGCTCACTCCCATGTTGTACGCCATGGCCGCCTTGTTTGCGTCCCCGTATTCCTGCATGTACTTTCCCAGCAGGTAGCACCCGGCGGCAATGTTCCCGGAGGGGGTGGTGGGGTCCAGTCCCGTGGCCGCCTCCAGCTCTGCGTGGTAGGCACCATCCGGCCCCGGGTTTAACTGCATGATCCCCACCTCTCCCACGGCGCCCACGGCGTCCATGTCGAAGTGGCTTTCCACCTCCGCCACGGCCAGGGCCAGAGGATAGGGGCACCTGTATTCCTCGCAGGCCGTCCGCATGGTGTCCTGCAGGTCATAGGGCAAGGGGATGGCGTCGGAAGAAATACCCCTGTTCCAGCAGGGCGGCCTCGATCTTCTCCGCCTCCAGCGGGTCCTCTCCGGCGGCCTGGTCCTCCACGCCCGGGGTCCTGATAACGGCCACGGGGAGGCGCTTATGATCTCCGGCTCCTCTGCCGCGGCTGTGTCTGCCGTCATTGCTCTTATAGCCAGCGCCAGCAGCAGGGCCACCACCAGGACGCCGGCGGCCAGTGCATTGAACCGCTGTCTGGCAATTTGCCGCCTTCGTTCCTCTGCCCGGATCCTCCGCGCTTGCTCCATGCTCTCCTTTCTTTTTTTTCTCCCATCGCTCTGCCTCCCGGCGGGCCTGCCTGCGGCGGATCTCCTCCAGTTGGTCCTCCCGGCGGTGGCGGACCTCCATGGCACCGATCCGGCGTTTCAGGTCGTCCACGTCTGCCGCCACACCTGGTACTGCTCCATGGCCCGGCGGTACTCTTTTGCTTTCCTCTGGCTCACTTTTTGGTGCCTCCTCCCGCGAAAAACTTGCGCTTGACCTCATAGGGGAGGCCATAGCGCCGGCGGCCGCACTTGTCGCAGGTGATCTTCTCGGACCGTCCGGGCAGTTGCTTGACCTCCCGATCCTTCCGGGCGGCGGTTTCTACCGCGCAGGGCTTGCAAAGAACCTTTTTCATTCCTCCGCCGCCTCCCGTTCATCCACCCAGGCCGCGCACATGTCAGCCTGGTGGAGGCGCCACACCCACGGGGAGGCCTCCATAGCCGCCGAAAGGGCGCGGGGGTCCGCTTTGGCCGCGTTGTCATAGGCCCCCATGTGCCACCGGATGGCCAGAGCCTCCTCCGGCTCCAGGTCCATGTGCCGCTGGATCAGGTACAGGCTTTTCTCACCGTGCCCCAGGGGAAGGGGATCCCGGAACGCATACCCCGGTAGTCCTCCCAAAACCCGGTGTCCGGGTTCTTCCGCCGGCGGGTTTCGGTGTGGTAGCAGTTCACCTTGCACACGTCGTGCAGCAGGCCCAGGATCGCCACCGTTTCCTCCACGTCCACCGCCAGCAGATCGGAGGAGGTGGTGTCCCATAGGTTTCCACGCACACGATGGCCCGCAGGCGGCGGTACACGTTCAGGGAGTGTACCAGCAGGCCGCCCGGGTAGGCTCCGTGGTGCCGGGTGGAAGCCGGGGCCGTAAAAAGTCCGTCTCATACCCAGCCACCCCAGCAAATTGTCTGCATATTCCGGTGGATGTTGTTCGGTCCAAATGTCTTCAAAAATTCCGTTTTCTGTCCATGGTCATACCTCCACACCTTGAAAGGTTTCCTTGATGGTTTTCCCGCGCACCTCGAAAGCCACGATATGGAACCGGCCCCTGCGGGTGGATATACACCACCGCCCCCGCATGGGCCGCCGGATGGCCTTTCCGGGTGCCTCCTCCTCGAATATCGTCTGCGGCGTCCGCACCACTTCCAGGCCGATCTCCAGCCTGGCCGGCCGCCTCCGCTTTTCGCTCATGGGTTCCTCCTATTCTTGTCCCGTTCCAGGCCCGCGTGGTAGAAGGGGCCGGAAAGGGGTGATCCTTGGCGAATACTTCCGCCTTACGTCAGGCGGTGGCCCATTTCGTTTTCAGTTCAAAGCCCAGTAACGGGGACTGGCTCCGCGCCGTGTACGGATAAAGGACATAAACCGCGTTGTGGAAAATTTGAAGGTGAAGTCCTGAATACCTTTATTGACGAATTCCGCGTTTGAGCGAGGGTGATCCCTGGAGGCCGTCAGTTGCCGCTGTCGGCCTCCTCTTTTTTAATCACCAAAACGCCCATGACTTTCAATTTTGAATAGCATTTGTAGATCGTTTCCATGGCCTGGGACAGTTCCTCCATGATCTGCTCCAGTTCCCCGTCTTGATCTCAACCTGAATAAATGGGTTATACATCTCTTTATGCTCCTGGTTTTGTTCTCAACCTTTACACAAACTCGCTTGTGCTGAAAACCCGGGTCAACCTGTATTTTCTTCCACGGGCATCCGCCCACCCTGCCCGGTGGGCGGTTTCTACCATTCCGGCCTTTACGGTCCTGTATATGTATGGCATGGTGTCCTCCTATTCCGCCGGCGCTCCGCCGCCGTGGTGAACTCCTCCACCATGCCCCGCTCCCGGAGGTCCTGCAGGTCCAGGGCGTGGGTGGTGCGGCTCACCGTCTTGCCGGTTTCCCCGTCCTTGATCTCAATGGCCAGGAGGGGGCGGCCCATGCAGGTAGAGAGAAAGGCGTCGGCCCTTCTCCCGCTCGGTGATCCACTCCAGGGCATAGTCCGGGCGGCGCGGGTACTTTATGAACTCGGTCCCGCTCCGCATAGGCGGCAGGTTGTCCACATAATCCGCCACCAGTGTGTAAAGTTTCGTCTTGTTCGCCGTCAGCCGTAGCATTTACAGGACCTCCTCCCGATACCAGGCCAGGATCCGCTTGGCGTACTTCTTACGGGTCCGCTTTTTCTTGGTGTGCCGGTAGCGGTAGGCCAGGGGGTTTGTTGGCCAGGCCCGCCCACCGGATGGCCTTTTCCATTTCACGCGCCCTCCACCATGGCGGCCACCATGGTGCGCACTTCCGCAGCGGCCGCCTCCGCCCAAATCACGGCCACTTCATCCGCCAGGGCCGGTTTATGGTTTCGGCGGCCTCCGATGGCGTCTATGGTTTCTCCGCGGTCGGTTTTGCCCCCTTCCCTGTATGTCGCCGCCCGCGAGGCCCGGCCTGTCCATGTAAACCGTCCGGGCCGGTGTCCGTTTTCGTCAGGTCCCATCCGGCCAGCCCTCCCCGTGTTCATATCCCAGGAGGATATTGTGGCCCAGGCTCCCCAGGTTTGCCCGCAACGCCTCCAGTTCCAGCAGGGTGGTGTACGAAATTCCCGCCCGCTCCAGGTGTCCCCGGAACTCCTTGGCCTCTGCCACGGCCCGGCGGATCGCCCGCCGCTCCCTTTTTTCTCGTCCTCTGCGGCAAACTCCGCCCGCAGGTTCTCCAGGTCGATCTCACCGGCTGCGATCTTTTGGCAGAACTCCACGGCCGCCTCCCAGGTAAATGTCCTGTGTCCTACCGTGCTGATCGTTCTCCCGGTGTCTCTTGTGTCGTGGCAACTTACGGTGTGGACCTGCTCCGGTGCGTCCCACGGGTGGAAGATCCGAAAAATGATCCCGTCCTGTCGCCCGGTCATGGTGCCGTGCCCTTCCCGTCGCCACTTAATTTCCTTTCGTTTCATGGCGTGTCCTTTCCGGCGGCTTACTGTTTCGCCGCCTGCTTTTTTCGGTGGTGGGCCTTCCGGCCTTCCTGCCTCGCCGTTCCAGGGATTGCCGCACCTTCCCCTGGGCAAAATCGGCGCTACACCGCAGGCGGCCGTCCGGCAGTCTGGTTCCGTCCCGGCCCCGGTTCAGTTCGTTATAAACCACGTCCAGAGACTTCCCGAAGGCCCCGGCGATCTCCGCGGAGAACGTCCGCCCTCCCACATTCTCTGAATTTCTTTCCGGTCCTCAATGGTCCTGAAAGCATAGTCGGCCATGTCCTCACCTCCAAACGGACAACAAAAAATTAGGCTACACTCGGTCGATTGACCTTGTGTAACCTAATAGTAATGCCTGCCCCAAAAAGAATATTGGGATAAACTGAAAAAGTTTTGCGATTACTCAGAGCACTGGAGAAAAGAAGAAGAGAAAGACATCGTAAGGCCAAAGCCAAAAGACATAGGGGTAATTCACAGAGGGACAACAGAATGGGACGTGTTCCATGAGCTTTCAATGAAACGGCTCAAAAGAAATGGAATTCATTTGTGAACATAACACCGGGCACTTCGGTGGGGCAGCGGTTGCTGGGCAACAAGGGCCAGCCATTGGAAGATGCCGAACTAAAATAATAATGCTGCCAGGCCCGCGGAAAGCCTGACCAAACCCGCAGCATACCCCGAAAGGGGTATATATGCCGTGCCTCGTTGCATGAGACGGGGCGGGACAAAAGTTTTTGTATGGGGTGGTGATTATGGCTGCACGGCTGACAGATAAGCAGAAAAAGAAAAAATTATTGCTGACTATGTACAGTTGGGCAGTTATAACGCAACAGCAAAAGCAAATGGCGTTTCTCTTAACACGGTGAAGAAAATTGTGCAAGGAAATGCAGATATTGCAGAAATGTGCAATCAGAAAAAAGACGAGAACACCGCCGACATTCTGGCATATATGGAGAGCCGCCGAAAACAGGTCTGTGACATTATAGAGATTGGTCTTGCTGTGCTTCCAGAGAAAATTCAGATGGCAAAAACAGCTTCCGAAGTTACAACGGCGTTGGGAACGCTGATTGACAAATTTACGGCGAATACAGAGCCAAAGCAGGACATCCACCCTCTGTTGCGTGACATGTACGAATCGAGGAAACAATGAGCCTTTCCACAAAGCAAATAGATTTTCTGAATCGCCCATTTGACCGGACGCTGGATGTGGCGGAGGGAACGCCCAGAAGCGGTAAGACCACAGCCTGCATCCTCAGATTCTATGACTTCTTAAACACCTCCAAGGACAGTAATTTCTTGGTGGTCGGCGCATCACAGCAGCAAGCGTTTCGGCTGGTCATGGATGGAGACGGGAACGGTCTGACCCATTTGTTTGGAAGACAGGCGCATTTGAAGCACGACGACCACGGCGACCACCTGGAGGCGCTGACCTGCGCCGGCCTGAAAAAAATCTACTACAAGGGCGGGGCCAAGGCAGACAGCGACAAGGCTATACGTGGTCTCTCTGGGCGGGGTATATTTTTGCGAGATCGACATCCTGCACATGAACATGTTCCAGGAGTGCTTCCGCCGGACATATGCCGCACATATCCGATGGCACCTGGCTGACCTGAACCCACCCGCGCCCATGCATCCAGTTATTACAGATGTGTTCGATGTGCAGGACACTCGATGGACCCATTGGACAGTTGACGACAACCCAATCAGCACGCCGGAGCGAAAAGAAGAGCGGCGCCGGACTCTGGAAAGAAACCCATATCTCTATCAACGGGACTGGCTAGGAGAGCGATGCATCCCGCAGGGCGTGATTTACTCTATGTTCGACCCCAAGAAACATGTCTTGCCTCGGCTGCCAGATGACGCCCGCCTCATTGAGATGTACTTTTCCGGAGACGGCGGCCTGACGGATGCCACGAGTGTGTCCTGTAATCTGGTATGCCGGACAAAGAAAGGGATTGCCCTGTACCGTGTAGCAAATTGGTACTATGACGGCGGCAACAAGGCCATGAGCGTGCAGGCCGGGAGCTGGCTGGAAAGTTCGCGCCATATTGCCGCAAACCGCTGGAATATGCGGGAGGACGCATGGTATATCGACCCAGCATGCAAGGCGCTGCGCAAGGAGCTGGAACTATACGGGATCGATGCACTCAACGCGGATAACAATGCGCATGATATACGTGGAAGCACCAAAGGAATCAAGGTCGGAATCGAGTACACGCAAAACATGATCCAGGACGGGTGCTTCTTCCTGGTAGATGACGAAACATACGGCCATATAGATTTCCTGAAAGAAATTGGAATGTACTGCGTGGATGAGCACGGGAACCCAGTAGACGCTTACAACCACGCAATGGATGAGCTGCGGTACTCCATAAACCACTTTGTTAAACAGTACATGTATTGAGGGGGGTGTACCCTACGGGATTTGTAAAGAACATTCTGCTCTACCTAGCTCAGAAGGTAGGGTTAGAGTTGCAGGACAAGCCCATATATCGGGATGATTACAGCGATATGGGGAATATCTCCGTGACAGCGGTCATTGCAAACAAGGTGGCAACATTAGCCATGCAGGACAGCACCATCACCATTGAGGGAGAGAGCGCCCGAGCAAAATTTCTACAAGGGTTTCTGGACTACTACCTGGGTGATCGCATGGATGTGGCGGCGGAGGTGGCCCTGGGGACCGGGGACTGTATCGTCAAGCCATACACCGACGGAAAACGCCTGGGCGTGGACGTCGTTAAAAATGGGGACTTCGCTGTGTGCGAATCCATTGGAAACGATATTCTTTCCTGCATTTTGAAGGTCGGAGAGATCAAAAACGAGTCAGGCCTGTATCAGCGGTACGAGGTCCAAATGGTAAAAAGAGGCGCAGACTGAGAGCGGGCAGGAAACCAGCGCGCTCATCATCCGCAACATCGCTTTTAAGGGCAATTCGAAATTCCACTGGGTCAGGTGCCCGCCTGGAAGGACATCCCCGAGGAGCAGATCATCCCCAATGTAGACCGACCTCTGTTTGGCCGATACAAGTCGCCCACAGTCAACCGGGCGGATGTGAATGGTGTGAACGGCGTGAAGATCACAGCCGGGGTGGACGGTCCCATGGCAAAGGCCGTGGAGGCGTATGAGCGCTTCAACCGGGAGTACAGCGCCAAGGAGACCATGATTTTTGCCGACAAGACCTTGTTGGTAAAGGACGAAAAAACGGGAATGTGCTGCTCCCGCAGGAAAAACGGCGCTTTTTACAGATGATGCGCGGCGCGGGGACAACTCAACCCCGGCAAGCTGATCCAGGAATTTTCCCCAGAGATACGGGGGGCGGACCTAGAGGTCGGTATCACCGTCAACAACAAGATGGTGGAGCTTCTGTGTGGGCTGTCTCCTGGGATATTGACACCGCCAACCACGTCCTATGCCACCGCCACAGAAATGCGGGCGGCTCTCAATTCCACCTTCGCGGTCATCACCAAGTTCCGTCGGGCGCTGGAACACGGGACGGATGATCTGCTCCGGGCAGTGGATGTGATCGCGAACTACAATAATTTGGCTCCGATAGGGGATTGGGATACGCAATATGATTGGTCGGCCTCCTACATCGAGCAGCTAAACGAGCACTTCAACCAACTGACGGTGGCCGAGGGAATTGGAGCCGTGGACAAGGCAGAGGTCCGGGCCTGGATGATGGATGAGGACTACGAGACCGCAAAGGCCAGAGTGGAAGAGATCGCAGAGGAGACCGGGAGCCAGTACATGAAGGAGGCGGCTTTTCAGCCGGTAATCAATGAGCCGACTGCTGAATGAGTCCTGGCTTGAGGGTCTGCCAGACAACATCGTAGAGAACATGGAGGCCCTGAACAACTATGTAGTCCAGAGAATCTGTGAACGAATCCGAAAAATTGGAGATATTGGCGCGGCGGATGCTCACCGCCTAAAAACAGCTATTGAGTACGCTGGGGCAGACTTCAAGGCCATTGAAAAAGAAATAGCCCGCATTATGGGCATGAATCAGCAGGAAGTAGAAAAGCTGTTTGAGGAAGTAGCAGAGGAAAATGTAGAGTTTGCCAACACCTACTACAAGGCCAGAGACATGGATGAGCTCCAGGGCTATCGATCCCGTTCGGCACTGTTCTCATTCGTAGATGCCGCAAAGAGTCAGGCCCTGGACGGCACAGCCAATATCTCCAACACTTACATGATTGGCTTCAGACGTGGAAAGCAAACCATTCCGCTGCGGGAGTATTACATATCCACGATTGACCGGGCTATTACCTATGTACAGACTGGAGTTGTGGACTATCAAAGCGCCATGCGCTCAACGGTCAAAAGATGGCCCGGAGCGGTCTCCGTCGGCTGACATGGGAAAGCGGATACTCCCGCCGCCTGGATTCCTCCGCCCGCATGAATATCCTGGAGGGAGTGCGGAGGCTCAATAGCCAGATGATGGAGGAGACCGGACGGGAGTTTGGAGCCGACGGCGTGGAGATCTCCGCCCACGGACTGTGCGCCCCCGACCACCGCCACATCCAGGGACGGCAGTTCTCCAAAAGAAGAGTGGGAGCGCATCAACCGCATCCTAGACCGCCCTTTGGGGACGCTGAATTGCCAGCACTTCGCAACACCTATCGTTTTGGGGGTATCCAAGCCGGTATATAGCCGAAAAGAACTTTCGGATATCAACAAACGTTCCACAGAGAGAATTGAGTATAAGGGCCAGAAAATGAGCCGATACGAAGCCAGCCAGAGACAAAGACAGATGGAGACCGCTATCCGCTATGCAAAGGACGAGCGAGACGCTATGGTGGCCGCAGGGGACAAGCTGGGAGCCACGCAGGCCGGAAGAAATCGGCAGCGCTGAGCGCAGAGTACAAGAGGTTTTGTGAACAGGCTGGGCTCACACCCAGGCCGGAAAGGACGAGGTCCATGACGGGGCCAACGGTGCAGAGAGTCTAATGGTAATATGAGAAAAACCATCAACTACCGATGAATACTCGGCGACTGATGGCTCATTCTCGGTTAGATTTCTGCACACTTAGCAATATCTGCGCGGATAAGGCTCTTGATATATCCGGCTTTGCTGGGAACACTGTTCAATCTCTGAATAATGTCTTGTTCTGTGGTTTCCACCAACCGGACCGTCAATATCTTTGTGTGCGCCTTGTGATAACGGTCCTGCGGAGTTTCTTTCCGTTCTTTAATGGGTATCGGCCCCTTTCAAAGGTTGGGGCCGGTTCCCCGGCCCCGTGGTGATTACTGCTGGGAACCTGTGATATAGGCATCGATCAGCTTCTCCAGCTCGGCGGCGGTGTAAGTCTTATCCGGGTCTTGCTTCAAAATTCGGAGTAAGTCATACGCCATAGCCTTTTGAACATCCTTGCGCTCGTTTTCAGTAGGCATTTAATTTTCCCCCTTTCTGATTATAGTATATCATAGGTATATACCTACGTCAAGAGAAATTTTAAATTATTTTGATAAAACCCGCACCTGCGGATTTTTATACAACATTTGACCGGCCCGAAGTCGAGAAACTACGGGGCCACAGTGGAAGCGACCCACGAGAAAAAAGCGAAGTGGAAAAGGAGATACCATGACAAGAGACGAAGTAAAGAGCATCATCAAGGACATTACCGACGAACAGCTCAATGGACTGATGGATCTGAATAGCCGGGACATCGGCAAGGCGAAGGGCAAGTCTGACGACCAGAAGGCCGAACTGGAAAGCCTGCGGACGCAGCTTGCCGAAAAGGACGAGACCATTGCCAATCTAGAAAAGGCCAAGGGCGATGCCGCCACCATACAGGCAGAGCTTGACAAGTACAAGCAGGCCGAAGCGGAGCGGGCCAAGGCGGAGAAGGAAGCTCAGATGGATGCTATCCTCACGCAGACCGCAGAGAGCGCCCTGGAGGCCGGGAGTTTGTCAACGAGTACACCCGCGCTCACTTCCTGGGGGAGCTGAAGAAGGCCATCCAGGACCCATCCAACAAAGGCAAGAAGCCCGCTGACCTGTTCTCCGACATGACCAAGGACGCGGACGGCGTGTTTAAGAACCCCAGCACGAGCCTTTGAAAATCGCCGGAGTGACCAAGAGCGACACAAGCGGCAACATGACCAAGGACCAGATTATGAGCATCAAAGATGGCATCCATACGAAAAAAGAATGTCTCCGCTTGCCTGGAGTCTGCGGATATTGATTTTTCAAACACACTAAAGGCAACGGAAAAACTTCTGATTGGTTTTGCTCCTCCCCAATTCGAACAGAATCAAACATACGATAAACACGAAATTCTCACAGGCTCTGGGACCTGGACCGTCCCGGAAGGCACTACCTCGGTAAGAGCTGTATTGATTGGCGCGGGTGGTGCTGGGTTTGATGGGAGCCCAGGTGGAGATTCGACCGAGACCTGGGAGGGTGACGAGATCAAGACAACTAGGATTAACCTGACTGCCCCAACCACCTCAGCAAGCGACTCCAGCAATGTGAGCAACAGAGGAGCGGGAACGCCCGGGAACGGAGGAGCAGGAGGTGCCGCCGGAACACCGGGAAAGGTGTATGAGGTGACATTCAGCCCAAGTAGTGGGTCCAGGATATCGTATGCGTGTGGAGTCAAAGGCACTTCAAATGGAGCCCTCGGTGGAGCAACTACTTTCGGAAGTTATTCATCGAACAGTGGCAGCACGAGCTCTGCTGGCTATACGGACATCATAAGTGGCATCACATACGCTAAGAGCGGTGACAGCGGAGCAGACGGCGGAAAGGGCGGTTCGGGTGCTGATGGCGAGAGTGTTGGCGGCGTGTCAGGAGGGAAACAGGAACCTTCGGGCTCGGCAACCAGAAGCGATTCTGATACACAACGCCGCTCAAATATATCTATGGACATTGACGCGACCGCGAATTTCTCCCTTGGAGCCGCCGGCGGAGGCGGGGCTGGAGGAAACTCCGGCAACAATCTCGGAACTCCTGGGGGGTGATGCAGAAGTCGGAAGTGTGCGCTTAAGCATCACAACAGGATACATAAACGCATTTGTGTACCCAAACAAGGGGGAACGGGTGGAGACGGTGCGGATGGGGCTGATGCATCCGTCTATGGATGCTCTGGTTCTGGTGCCGGAGGAGGCGGCGGGGCCGGAGGAGATAGCTCTGCATCTTCAAATGTCTCAGCGCAGTATTACGTCTATAACATCACAATTGAAACTAGAACTGATTTTGCAATCAACAATAATGCTGGCGGTGCCGCTGTTAGAAAAGGCGGGGAGCCGGTGGAAAAAGGTGGAGCTGGCGCGGATGGCTGCATCATCTGTATTACGGCGTTACGACTCCGATCCAGGACGGCCAGCTCAAGGACAAAACGGCCTGATGCTGCTGGACAAGTACGGCAGACGGCTTATCGTATAGGAGGGTAGACATGGCAACGATAGACGAACTGAATGCCCAGGTGGCACAGCTCAGGGCGGAAGTGGAGCAGCTGCGGGGGCAGATCGCCAATGCGGGAGTCAATGCTCTGGCCGCGGCTCCTCCGGCTATTACATGCTCAAATATAGCGGTGAAGAGATAGACACGAAACTAGGCAAGATTTGATGGAGGTGATTGCTGTGCTCTATATGCAGGACTGGCATATTTGTGTCCCGGCAGATTTTTCGCTGGGGTTTGAGGGGGACAACAATGCCGTCACCCTGGAGATCAGCACAGATCTGCCGGAAGGCTGGGACCTGAAGGTCGATGTGGCAAGAGTCCTGAGAAAACATCATCCAGCTCAACCG
>VOFC01004750.1_pt1 | contig 19772 bp, 39 predicted proteins | sample 5384161 | NCBI WGS metagenome assembly VOFC01 (sample SAMN12384722, study PRJNA508395) | human gut metagenome | isolation source: healthy gut B | host: Homo sapiens
TCCTTGCGTGATGACCGTTTTCGTTTGCAATGTATCTATAAGGAGGAGTATCTTAATTTAGATTTACAGAATATTAATATTGTTAATTCTAGCGATTCTATAACGACCGATGAGCGATGTTTTATTTCACCTAAGCTTGAGCATCTAGAAATTTTGGTTAAAATGAACGTAATACTTTGGAACGTATTTCAGTTCATTTTGCAGATTTAACTAAAAAACTACTCGTTTGGATAAAGATAATTATCAATTGCAAATTTTTATGATTTACGAGATGAACATGAGATTATCAGGCGTATTTTAAGTTTCGGTCCTACGATTAAGTTGTAAGGTCCTGGGCGTTTCATTGCTTTAATTCAGGAGCAGTTAAAAAAAACAATTACAATATCAGCAAAGAAAGATAAATTTGCAACTTTTTTTTTGCGAGCTAAAAAGAATAGAATTAAGTATAATAAAAACATCAAGTGAACGTACAGAAAGTTTCCTTGAAGAAGAATTATCTTACTATGGCGGAAAGATAATTCTTGTAGTTAAATATTTTCACGGAGTGTTTTTCACATTACCTCCTAGGGAAAGCTATTGATTTATGTACATTCTTCTGCGTGAATTTTATTTGTGTTGTTTTTTCTTTTCTTTTTCTCCTTTCTTTTTTTCAGTATGTGCAGAGCGTACTTTCAACTTGTCAGGCTTGCTCTGCATATATCTTGGCAATGAACAGCTCTACATACATCAGGGGCTGTTTTTAGTATTTTTAGCAAAAAAATAAAAGCCGGGTTAAGTTCCCGACTCTTATAGGTGCACCTTTGCAAATCTATCATTGCGTAAGCTTTAGTGATATAGAATATGGAAAAGAGTATAAAATATAAAAAATAAGAATAATTGCGGCAATAAAAGTAATTTATAATTATTGTCCATAGTAATGTTGTTAATAGAAAAACAACTCCTTTCAGTATAAGTGCACCTTTGCATTATATATACTGTTTAGTGTTTGGAAATCAACATAATAAGTTTTAATAATTAGTGAAATATCCTTGTCATTAAAATAAATAGCTTTATGTAAATTAAATATACTATAGAATAATATGTATTAAATATAAAATAAATGTATAGGAGAAGAAAATGAAAAGCTTAGAGCAATATACCTTTAGAGATTTGTATAAAGCAGTATGTATATTTGCATACTAGAAATAATTTTGCTAAATTAACATCTTTTTTACGAGGGAACGGAGAAGGCGACAGGGGTTTTAGCTTATTGTTGTGCAGTGCATGAGCAAGGCTTGGTTTTTGAAATGCTCTGTTGTGCTTCTTTGAATGAGCAGGATAATAAACTGCACTTTTTATTCTCTTAATCCGCAGGTATCAGTTAAATTCAGATGGGCGACAGTGCATACTGCGCAAGCAATGCTTCTACCTGAGGCGGTTGTACAGGATAGTATTTTAAAGTCGCGAGCACCGCTTTGTTTATCAGAGCCGCATTTATAATGAGGCTGTGGAAAAGACACGTTTTTTACTAGCCTTGGACCATTTGCGTGCCGTAGATAATCCTGATGTCGTGGAGGTTCACTTGGTGCATGGTGATGATGGCGATGAAAATGTCACGTGCTGATTGAAAATATCAGTGAGATGAATTTAAGTGGTATTTTATTGATGAGGTAAGCGAAGAGGATTTAGGACTACATAAGGGTGATACATTGAAATTTACTTGGTGAAAAATAAACAGGGTATTATGTGCATAGCTATGGTGTAAGTTGCTTTGACTTGTTATTAAGTTATGTCTTTTTTCAGTATAAGTGATAAATAAATTTTGTTAGGTAAGTGGGCGTTTTTCCTGCCGAAAATAGACTATTTTTTTCAGGCGATTATCGCTAGAATAATGATTTTTAGCGAATATTGTAAACTGCGTTACATTTTAACTGAAAATTTAAAATATATTGAGAAATTTACAATAAAAAAGCAGGAGAAACAGGAGATTTCATCGAAATGTTACGCATCTAAAAAATGCCAGACAAAAGGAGGATTTATCATGAAAGAATACACTGGTGATAAAGATCAGAAACGTGGCCTATTGTGGGGTCATGGTGGAGCAGGAACCACGTCCGTAACCGAAGCCCTGTTGTACCGTAGCGGAGCTATCAGCAGAATGTGCAAGGTTGAAGACGGTGCTACCACCACTGACTATGAACCCGAGGAAATTAAGCGTAAGGTTTCCGTAAACGCTACTTTGGCACCTGTTGAATGGCGCGACACCAAGATTAACTTCATTGATACTCCCCGGTTTTGCGGATTTCGTAGCAGAAGTAAAGGGTGCATTTAGAGCCGTTGACAGTGCATCGATCGTTGTTTGTGCTACTAGCGGTGTTCAAGTAGGCACAGAGCAGTGCTGGAAATTAGCTGAAGAAGCAGGCTTGCCGCGTATTATCTTCGTTAATAAGATGGATCGCGAAAATGCTGATTTCGACAGTATTCTTGATAACCTGCGTGGCAAATTCGGCAAGCATGTACTGCCGTTACAGTTGCCATTGGGCAAAGAAGATAACTTCAGGGTATCATTGATTTGTACAAAATGAAAGCTTACCGTGCCAACGGTAACGGCTCCGATGAAATAGAAATTCCGGACGAGTATAAAGAAGTACGCCATTGCTCACGAAAAAAATGGTAGAGGCTGCTGTTGAAGCTGATGATGACTGCATGATGCGTTATCTGGAAGGCGAAACTATCAGTGACGAAGAAATAATGAAATGTCTTATCAAAAGGCATCCGCCAAGCAATTATCTACCCGATGCTGTGCGGTAGTGCCTACAAAGATATCGGCTTAGCCGCGTAATGAATGCGATTATCGACTTCACTTATCCGTCCATTTTGAATGACTATATTGTTATGGATAAAGAAACAGGCGAAGAAGAAATTCGTGATGCCAACGCACCTATGGCTGCTTTGGTATTCAAGACAACCTCTCGATCCTTTTGTTGGCCGTTTAAGTTATTTCCGTGTATTCTCCGGTTCCATTAAAGCAGACAGCGTAGTTTATAATTCCAGACGTGAGGAAGAAGAGCGTATTACTAATATCTTTTACCATGCGTGGTAAAACTCAGATTCCGATGAAAGAAGTTGTAGCAGGTGATATCGGCGTAGTTGCTAAATTACAATTCACCAGCACCGGCGATACTCTCTGCGATAAGAATTCTGAAGTAGAGTTCCCGCCCATTAATTTCCCGTTGCCCATGTATACTAGAGCAATTTATCCAAAGAAGAAAGGCGACGAAGACAAGATTATGTCCGCACTCAATCGTTTGATGGATGAAGATCCGACTATTATCGTGACGAAGAACCCTGTAACTAAAGAAACCTTTGATTAGCGGCATGGGTGACCAGCATATCGAAATTATTATGGAGCGTATGCTGCGTAAGTTCGGCGTTGAGGCAACTTTGAAGGCTCCGATTATTGAATATCGTGAGACTATCAGAGGGTCTGCTGAAGTCGAAGGCAAAGCACAAGAAACAATCCGGCGGTCATGGCCAATATGGTCACGTTGTGATTAAGATGGAACCTCTGCCTCCCGGAGGCGGCTTCGAATTCGTTGATAAGATTTTCGGTGGCGCAGTGCCCCCGTCAATATATCCCCACTGTTGAAAAAAAGGTATGCGCGAGGCTATGGAGAAAGGTATTTTAGCTGGTTATCCTGTTGTGGATATGCGTATTACCCTGCTTGATGGTTCTTACCATACTGTTGACTCCTCTGAAATGGCATTTAAAACTGCTTCTAATATCGCCTTCAAGAAAGCAATGGAACAATGCAAGCCCGTACTGCTTGAGCCTATTTTTACAGCTTAAATGTAACCTGTGCTGATTCTATGATGGGTGATGTTATCGGCGATTTGAATCAAAAAACGCGGTCGTATCCTTGGCATGCAAAGTGTGGAAGATGGCATGAGCGTTGTTACTGCCCAAGTTCCATATGCAGAAATTACAGAATATGCTGTTGACCTGCGTGCTATCACTCAAGGTCAGGGCATCTTTGAAATGAAATTCGATCATTATGAAGATGTACCGGCTAAGATGGCAGAAAAGATTATCGCTGAACATAAGCAGGCTTAATAAAAACTGAATAACGTAAAACAACCTGTCAAGTCTATTTGACAGGTTGTTTGATTTCTATGTTAACGCTGTAGTAAAAATAAACTAAGGTAATAGTTAGAGCAACAGCTATAAAAAGACCAAGGTAAGTACATGATTTTCACGAAACAATAACGCATACGACAAAATAAATGAGCAGTTGTGAAATGATAAAAAAATCTTTATTACTACGGAGCAGTAGTTAGTGTAGAGTACAAAGAGTACAAGTTAGTAACGATTTTCGCTAAAGGAAAAAAAGTAGTTGCTTGACGCTACTTTTTTCAGGAGAGTTGTCACCTTAAAGATGACTGAGAAGTACTTGTGTAGACAATATAATATAGAAAGAAAAATATATTGCTAGTTTAAATGATGTTATAGTATTATTTGGTTAGTGAATTTTAAGTTTTATATTTCAGGAAAACTTAAATATAAATAAGGAGTAAATAAGTGAAGGTTTATGTAAGCAAAGAAGAATTAAAAACAGCGATTGCAACAGCTTATGCAAAGTATATTGTAGAATTCTCCGATATTCCTGAAATGTTAAAGGATAAAAGAAATAGTGAGGTAGATAGAACGCCTGCCGAAAATTTAGCGTATCAAGTTGGTTGGACAACTTTATTATTAAAATGGGAAAAGATGATAAGCTGGGTTTGGGAAGTAAAAACGCCTTCAGATAAGTTTAAGTGGAATCAATTAGAGCACTTTTTTATCAATGGTTTAATCAAGAATATAGTCATTTATCTTTGAAGGAACTTATGGATATGCTTGAGAAAAATATCGCAAGCTATTTATGAAATGATAGATTCCATGAGTGAAGATGAACTATTTATACCTCATCAAAGAAAATGGACAGATGAGGCTACAAAAACAGCGGTTTGGGAAGTTTATAAATTTATTCATGTCAATACTGTTGCACCATTTGGCACCTTTAGAACAAAAATTAGAAAATGGAAGAAGTTGGAGCTACAATAAAAAGTATATTTAAGCTTTTATTAAGTGTGCAATGAAGAACTTTTCCAACACAAGGGATGATTTTCGATGAATATTTTAGCAAGTTTACAAGCTTTAGCAGATGCTGATTATAAAAAATTTCATAGTGGTCTGATACCGACGGTGCCACAGGAGAAGATTTTAGGCGTGCGTACGCCTGCTTTGCGTCAGTTAGCTAAAAAGCTACATGGTACTGCTGAGGCAGAAAGCTTTTTATGGTCCCTGCCTCATGTCTATTATGATGAAAATCAATTACACGCTATCTTGCTTTCGGATTTACCTGATTACGCTTTTTGCTTGCAGGCGTTGGAGCAGTTTTTACCTTATGTTGATAATTGGGCAACCTGCGATATTATCAAACCCAAAGTTTTACGTCATGATTTACAGAGGCTTTTGCCTTTTTATTAAAAAATGCTTACATAGTGATGAAGAGTTTACTATACGCTGCGGTTTGAATTTGCTTATGAGCTATTATTTAGATACTGCGTTTACAAATGAATATTTAGAATGGGTGGTAGAGGTCAAGTCAGACAAGTATTATGTAGAAATGATGCAGGCTTGGTTTTTTGCTACGGCTCTGGCTAAGCAATATGATGCATCTGTGGTATATCTAAAGGGAGCATAAATTATCTGCCTGGGTACAGCAGAAGACTATTCAGAAGGCTTGTGAGAGCTACCGTATTTCTAGCGCAGAAAAGGCTTATTTGCGCACTTTGCGTGATAAATAAACTTAAAGGAATAGTGATATTTTGCGTCATTAGATTGTGTTTATTGACTATTTCCTAGATAAAAGCTATAATAAAAGCAATAAAAATAAAGAACCTTTTGGGGCGAGGTGAAATTCCTCACCGGCAGTAAAGTCTGCGAGCTGTTATACAGCACGAACCGGTGTGATTCCGGTACCGACAGTAAAGTCTGGATGTGAAAAGGTGATAAAGAAGCATTTTTTTCCGCACGGGGACCAAAAGGTTTTGTGCGGTTTTATTTTTATCCGGAAAGGATGCAGGTGAATAAGTATGACTGACGAAGAATATATGCAGCGTGCTCTAGAGCTTGCTGTAAAGGCTGAGGGCGATACCAGTCCTAATCCTATGGTTGGTTGTGTGATTGTTGATGATGAAGGTAATATTGTCGGCGAAGGCTATCACCATAAAGCAGGTGAGGCTCATGCGGAAGTCAATGCGTTAGCCGAAGCTAAGGATTTAGCCCGTGGTGCTACTGCTTATGTTACCTTGGAACCTTGTGCCCATTACGGACGTACGGGTCCTTGCTGTGTGGCTTTGGCTCGTGCAGGTATTAAAAAGTCGTTATAGCATGCACGATCCTAATCCGCAGGTTGCAGGAGAGGGCATTAATTATTTGCGTCTACAGGGCATAGAGGTAGTAACAGGTGTTTTTGTGAAAAAGAGGCAAAGCGTCTTAATGAACGTTTCTTTACTTGGATTACAAAGAAAAGACCTTTTATCAGCGTAAAATATGCTATGACCTTAGATGGTAAAATTGCTTCCTATACTGGTGATAGTAAATGGATTACCGGTGAGGTGCCCGTACTTATGCACATCGCCTGCGTCGTCAACATGATGCAATTTTAGTAGGTATCGGTACTGTACAGGCAGACGATCCGGAGTTGAGTACTCGTTTGGTAAAAGGGTCTAATCCTGTACGTGTAATTTTAGATAGTCATCTGCATATTTCTTTAATGGCGAATGCTGAACCCGTTGCTGATACTATTATTATTACTGGTCTGGATGTCGATCCTTTGAAAGCAGAAGCATTAAATGCTCTGCCTAACGTAGAGGTGGTACAGTTGCCGTTGAAAACGGTCATCCGCCTATTCCTTTGGTTGTTGAAAACTTGGCACAGCGTGGCTTGACCAGCCTTTTGGTTGAGGGTGGTAGTGAAATTCATGGTGCCTTTAAGGATGCGGATATGGCTGACAGAGTGTATGCTTTTATTGCACCGAAGGTTTTGGGCGGACGCAACAGCTTTACTGCCGTAGGCGGTATCGGTAGTCCGTTGATTGAAACTGCTTGGCAGCTGCATGATGTGGAATGTGAAAAACTTGGCGATGATTTCATGATTACAGGTTTAGTACACGAGGAGGTTTAAGCATGTTTACTGGCTTAGTTGCCGAGCTTGGCACCGTACAAGGTTTATTACGTCAAGGCGAATCCTATCATCTGACAGTACAGGCCAAAAGGTATTGCAGAATTTGAAAATCGGTGATAGCGTTGCTGTGAATGGTGCTTGCTTAACTGTTGTAAAAATGACCGAGGATAGCTTTACTGCTGATGTGATGCCGGAAACAGTACGTCTGACTAATATCGGCAGTTTAAATGTAGGCGAAAGGGTAAATCTGGAGCGCACATTGCGTTTAATAGACGGCTTAGATGGTCATATTGTCAGCGGTCATATTGAAGGTCAGGGTACTATTGCTGCCCGTCGTATTGACGGTATTGCGATGGTCGTGACTATTGCAACAGAGCCTAAGCTGCTCAAATATATTATAAAAAAGGCAGTATTGCCATTGATGGTATCAGCTTAACTGTCACCAATGTTAATGATAGCGGCTTTAGCATTTCCTTGATTCCTCATACGGCTAAGGAAACAACGTTGGGGTTTAAGGATGTAGGGGACAGCGTTAATTTGGAAACGGATATTATCGGTAAGTATGTAGAGCATATGCTATCCTGAATAAAAAGCATGGACAGCAGGAACAAGAAACTCCTGCTTTAGATAAAGCAACTCTGTTGGAAAATGGTTTTATGTAAACCGCAAAGCAGGAAATAATGAGGTGTAAATAATGGAAGAAAAATTTAAGTATAATACAATTGAAGAAGCTATTGTGCTATTAAAGCCGGTAAAATGGTTCTTGTTACTGATGATGAAGACCGCGAAAACGAAGGCGATTTAATTATGGCAAAGAGAGCTTTGCACTCCGGAAGCAATTAATTTTATGGCTAAGGAAGCACGTGGCTTAATTTGTATGCCGGCCTCTGGTGAGGTTATGGATAAATTGCAATTTGGTGCGATGGTAAGTAAGAATACTGATAACCACGAAACTGCTTTTTCCGTGTCTATTGACCATGTGGATACTACTACCGGTATTTCTGCTTATGAGCGTGCTTATACTATGCAAAAATGTGCTGAAGAAAATGCGCAAAATGCCCGGTGATTTCCGTCGTCCTGGTCACGTTTTCCCGCCCGTGCACGTGAAGGCGGCGTTTTAGTACGTACAGGTCATACCGAAACTACTGTAGATTTGTGTCGTTTGGCAGGTCTGAAAACCAGTAGGTATCTGCTGCGAAATTATGAATGATGATGGTCATATGGCTCGCACGGATTTGATTGCTTTTGCGCAAAAGCATGATTTAGTGTTTATTACTGTGGCAGAGCTGGTTGCTTATCGTAAAGCACACGAAAAATGATTCATCGTGTAGCAGAAGCTGCTTTGCCTACTAAATATGGCAATTTCCGCATTATTGCGTACGAAAATGATTTAGATGATTTGTGCCATGTAGCTATCGTAAAGGCGATATTGCCGGTAAAAAGACGTTCTGGTACGTGTGCATAGTGAGTGCTTGACTGGCGATGCTTTTTGGTAGTCTGCGTTGTGATTGGCATGACCAGTTGGCAACTGCATTGAAAATGATTGAAAAAGAAGGCTGTGGTGCTGTTGTTTATATGCGTCAGGAAGGCCGTGGTATTGGATTAGCTAATAAAACCGTGCCTATGCTTTACAGGACCAGGGTTTAGATACTGTAGAAGCTAATGTACGTTTAGGTTTGCTCTGATTTGCGTGATTACGGTATGGGTGCACAAATTCTTGCTGATTTAGGGTTAAACTAGTATTCGTTTAATTACTAACAATCCTGCTAAACGCATTGGTTTATCCGGATATGGTATTACTATTACTGACCGTGTACCTATCGTAATGGAAGCTAATCCGTATAATGAACATTATCTTGATGTTAAAGAAGAAAAAATGGGTCATGAATTGCATAACTGTGGTGCTCCTGCGGTTGCAAACACTAAATAAGTTTTGGGGTTATAAAAATGAACGTATTAGAAGGTAAATTAACTGCAAAAGATATGAAGGTGGCTATCGTTGTAGCCCGTTTTAATGAATTTATTACTAGCAAATTGCTGAGCGGCTGTTTGATTGCTTGAAACGTCATGAAGCTGCTGACGAAGATTTGACTGTTGCCTGGGTTCCTGGTGCTTTTGAAATTCCGATGGCTGCTAAAAAATTAGCTGAGAGCGGCAAATATGATGCTGTTATCTGTCTCGGTGCTGTTATTCGTGGTGCAACTCCGCATTTTGATTATGTTTGCGCAGAAGCTTCTAAAGGCATTGCTCAAGTAAGCATGCAAACCGGTGTGCCTGTAGCTTTCGGCGTACTGACTACCGAAAACATTCAACAAGCGGTAGAGCGTGCCGGCACTCAAAGCAGGCAACAAGGGTGTTGACTGTGCTATGACTGCTATGGAAATGGTTAACCTGTTCAAAGAAATGTAATTGTTAGGAACGGCTTATTGTTGCTTTTAGCCGTTGCTTCGCTATATAATTAAGACGAAAGCAGAGTGCAGTAAGTCTGCTTTGGTAAACAACGAGTAACAAGCCCGCTAGCAGTAGTTTAGTGGGCTTGTTTTTTGTAAATAAGGTTTAAGAACGTGAGGTAATCTATTATGAACGATGTTTTAACTAAAGCAACTGCAGATGGTGTGCGTATTTATGCTTTAAGTACTACTAATCTGACTAGAGAAATTACTAAACAACATAAGTGCTCCCATTTAGCAAGTGCGGCTGCTTTGGGCAGAGCAATGAATGGCGCCCCCTGCTTCTGGCGCGACTATGAAGGAAAATGAACGTATCAGTGTACGTTTAAAGGTGATGGCCCTATAGGTGAGGTCGTTGCGGATGCAGAGGGTAACTGTGTACGTGGTTATGTTGATAATCCGGATGTTTTCCTGCCGTTAAAAGATGATGGCAAATTGGATGTAGGCGGTGCTGTAGGTAAAGGTAATATCATTGTCACTCGTTATCTGCAAAATTCTGAACCGTTTACCGGTTATTGCGAATTAGCTGATGGCGAAATTGCTGACGATATTACCAAATATTTGTTTGAATCTGAACAAACTCCTAGTAGCGTAGCTTTGGGTGTTTTAGTAGATAAGGATGGCAATGTTACTGCTTCCGGTGGCTTCTTTATTCAAGCAATGCCGGGTTGTAGTGATGAAGTTTTGGAAAAATTAGAGCATAATGTTAATACAACCCGTATGTCAGCCAATTATTGGAAATCGGTTATACTCCTGAGAAGATTATGGAAATTTTAGGTCGTGATTTGGATGTTGATATTAAAGAAACTATTCCTGTGAAGTTCCAATGCCGTTGCAGCCGTCAACGTCTGATGGATGCTATAGGTTCTTTAGATGTTCATTCTTTAGAAGAGTTGGCACAGGATGAAGAAACCGAAGCACATTGCCAATTCTGTAATAATACTTATATTTACAGAAAAATGGAAATCGAAAAGCTGTTAGAAGCTAAAAAACAGCCAAAGCAGAGGCTGAGAATGCTAATGAAGAAGTGAAAAGAGCAAAAATAAACTTGACATTTAGAACTTTTGTTTGCTATAATTACGGTAATGAAAGTTATAGATTGGAGGATTATCAATGGACGCAGATAGAAAAAAAAAGCCTTAGAGATGGCTATGCGCAAAGAGATTGAAAAGGATTTTGGTAAAGGTAGCATTATGAAATTAGGCGAAGCCAGTGCCAAAATGAATATAGAGGTTATTCCGACAGGTGCATTGTCTTTGGATATAGCGTTAGGTGTTGGTGGCATTCCCCGTGGCCGTGTCATTGAAATTTACGGTCCTGAATCTTCCGGTAAAACTACTGTTGCTTTGCATATGATTGCTGAAGCACAAAAAGCTGGGTGGCTGTGCCGCTTTCATCGATGCGGAGCATGCATTGGATCCTGAATATGCACGTCATCTAGGCGTTGATATTGATGATTTGCTGATTTCTCAACCTGATAACGGCGAACAAGCTTTGGAAATTGCGGATGCTTTGGTACGCAGTGGTGCAATTGATATTATTGTTATCGACTCGGTTCTTCGCCTTGGTTCCTCGTGCCGAAATTGAAGGCGAAATGGGCGATTCCCATGTAGGCTTACAGGCACGTCTGATGAGTCAGGCTCTGCGTAAATTGACAGGCTTGATTTCTAAATCTAAATGTGCGACTATTTTCATCAACCAAATTCGTGAAAAAGTCGGTGTTATGTTCGGTAGTCCGAAACTACTACCGGTGGTCGTGCTTTGAAATTCTATTCCACTATTCGTATGGACGTACGTCGTATTGATACCTTGAAAAACGGTAACGAAACGATCGGCGGCAGAACTCGTGTTAAGGTTGTTAAAAATAAAGTAGCACCGCCGTTTAAACAAGCAGAATTCGATATTATGTACGGCAAAGGTATTTCTCACGAAGGCTGTGTATTGGATCTTGGTGCTGAATTAGACATTATCAATAAGAGTGGTGCTTGGTATTCTTATGGTGATGTTCGTTTAGGTCAGGGTAAGGAAAAAGGTTAAAGATTTCTTACATGATAATCCGGATATTACCCAGGAAATAGAAAAGAAAATCCGTGCCGCCACTATTGAGCAAAATGTTACTAAAAAGAAGAACCGGAGGCGCCGGTAGCAGATGTGGAAGCAATCTTCAAAGACGAAATCTAAGCAAGAGCCTTTTAATAGTACACAACAAGCATATGACTGTGCTCTTACACTGCTTTCTTATAAGGATTATAGTGAGCAGAAAATGTTTGAACGCTTATTAGAAAAAGGTGCTGATAAAGAGCAGGCGAACGAAGCTATTGCTAAATTAAAGCATTATGGCTTTTTAGATGAACAACGTTATGCACAACGTGTTTACGAAGGCTGGTTGATGAAACGCTATTATGGTCGTCAGCATTTGCAGGCAGAGTTGAATAAGCGTGCTATTAAGCAGGAGTATGTTGATGAGGTAATGGAACAGTTTACTGATGATGTAGAGGAAGAGCAGGCAGAAAATGCTTTGCTATGCTATTTCTTCAACGTAATCGACGCAAGTTAGAAGCAGTAGATTGTGATTATAGAAAAATCTATCTTTATGGCAGCTGGTCGTTTTATGGCAGCAAGAGGATTCTCTTCCCGTTATATGCAGACGGTAGTACGAAAAATAAAAAGAAGTAATGATAAAATGACATGTTTTATCTAGTACTCATAACTAGATAAATAGTTTTAACTATATATGGTTTTTAAACATGCTTTTGCATAATAGTTGTTTTTATAGCGTGTCCAGTGGTCTGATATTTTTTAGAAGTTGGTGGTGGAAAATATCCACGTCTGCTCTCTACTGACTAGATTTTTAGAATCTTGGTCGGTAGGGGGCTTTCTTTAGGTTTGTACCAGATTATAGAAAGCTAGTAAAATATTTAGTTAACTTTCAGCGCTGAACAATATAGTGTGGATTTACAGCCTTATATTCACTAATTTATAAAAAATTATCATAAAAGCAAAATTGTAAACATAGTAAAACGATTAACTAAAAAGTAAAGATTTAGGGCGAAAAAGGCACTAGAGAGATTCTGGACGCAACTGAAAAGTTGGAAAGTGGCAAGAGAGAATGTTTTACTAAATTAACCGAACAATAAATGTTATCAATAAAATGGAAATTTTCGTTTAATAATCTATTATATTGAAACGAATCAATCTGCATAGTATCTTAGTGCATATATCGAAAAACTTAAGAAGAAATTGAGCATATATCAAAAATTAAGGACATAATTTTTCCGTGATTATAGCTTTTTACTATGGTAAATTTACTATAGTAAAAAAGCTATTTTATTAAAGTATGGAGGAATAAAAATATGGAAAAATTAGTAGTAAGTTATGAAAAGATGTCGAAAAAACAGCAAAAATAGTCAATGCCTCCAAACGTGGTAGTTGGGGAAATGTAAAACCGATAACAAAGGTAAAAATTTCGGCCAAAGTTTATGATCGTAAAAAAACAAAGATACAGAGACTATGGCTATAGTTTCTGTAGCTTTGTCGTTGAGTACTGCTAGGTGAAGAAGATGAGTAAAAGTTTAAGTAAATGGGGTCGCTTTTTGGCGATGGCATTAAGACATAAAGCCGGAAATTGTGGGTATAAAAATAGATAAACATGGTTGGGTTTCAGTAGAAGAATTAATAGAAGCGTTTAACAAAATAGAAGTTTTCACTATGCCTATGTTGGAGCAAATTGTTGCCGATGATAGTAGCAGCGTTTTGCTTTTAACGATAATAAAACACGAATAAGAGCTAATCAAGGTCATTCTATTAATGTCGATGTAGAACTTAAAGAAGTTGTACCACCGGAAATTTTTGTATCATGGAACGGGCGTTAAGTATGTTGCAAAGTATTAATATGCAGGGACTTATTCCTAAACAACGCTTGTATGTACATTTATCAAAGAGTATTGAAGTAGCGTATAGTGTGGGCAAAAGGCATGGTGAACCATTTATATACGTAGTGCACACTGGTGATATGGCAAGGCAGGATATAAATTTTATCTTTCGGAGAACGGTGTGTGGTTGACTAAATCTGTACCAAGAAAATTTTTACAAGAATGGAGGGACTAACGAAATAGAGAATATTATTACTTATGCGTGGGTGTGCCTGGAAGTGGCAAGAGTACGTTTATAAAACAGCATAATTTGGAACAATATACATTGAGTGCAGATGCTTTAAAGGCTGTTATATTCTGCTCCCAAATGAATAGTGTAGCAATTTGTGTATTAATCAACGTTTTGATAAGTTTGTTTGGCCTTGGATTATGCAAATACTAAAGAGCGTATGCAACAAGGATGCTTTACGGTGATTGATGCTACTAATATTCGCAGTCGGGATATGAATATGTATAAAAAACTTGCGAATAAGTACAAATATCGTATTTATGTAGTTGATTTTACTGATATTGCACTTGAGGAAGCTAAAAAAAAAAAGAAATTTGCTGACGAGAAGACTATAAAAGGTTTCTAGAAAAGGTTATTGATAGAATGTATGCTCAACTAGTTGCTAATAAGGTCCCGTCCGGTATTACAGTAATAAAGCCGGATGATTTAAATCAAATTTGGTACAATCCTTGTGATTTATCTAATTATAAAAAAGTAATACATATTGGGGATATTCATGGCTGCTATAAAGTACTTAAAGAGTACTTACAGGAAATCAGGCAGGAAAACTATTATGTTTTTCTTGGAGATTATATTGATAGAGGGAGTGAGAGTGCCAAAGTTTTAGAACTACTTATAAAGCTTGCTAAATTAGAGAATGTAACGCTTATCGAGGGGAAACCATGAAAGAAGTTTAATGGATTACGGCTTGGATGACAGTACAAGTTCTAAAGAATTTCGTTTACAGACTGCCAAAGAGTTAAGAGAGGCTGGTTTAAGTCGCCGGAATGTTTATGACCTATATAGAAAAGTTTGCACAGTGCTTTTGCTATACATATAATGGCAAAAAAATTTTAGCCAGCCATGGTGGTCTTGCACGTATGCCAGAGAATCTTTCACTAGTATCTACAGAGGAACTGATTTATGGTACTGGAGAATATGAGGATGTTCTTGCTGTAGATATGTCTTTTTGAAAAAATCTTTGCGATTAATGAATATCAGGTTCATGGTCATCGGAATTATAAAGGTATACCAACACAGGTTAATGAACATTGTTTTAATCTTGATGGTGCAGTTGAGATGGTGGACAATTGCGTGTAGTAGAGCTCAGTAAAGAAGGCTTTTCTGTAGTTGAGCTTGGTAATCCATTGCCACATGTAAGCAAAGAACAATCTAATAATGCATATCAACATAATAAAGTAGAAACAGTGCAACAACTATTAGAAAGTTTTGCTAATAATCCTTATATTAAGGAAAAAGAGTTTTGGAGATATTTCTTCTTTTAATTTTTTAATTTTTATAATAAGGCATGGGATGATATTACTTGCAAAGCACGAGGGCTTTATATCAATAAGCACACCGAAAAAATTTGGCACGTAGTTATGATAAATTTTTTAATCTTAATGAACGGCCAGAAACAAAAGTTAAATGCTTTGAAGGATAACCTCCAGTTTCCTGTACAAGCTTATGTGAAAGTTAATGGTTTTTAGGTATTGTTGGTTATGATATTGCACAACAAAAAAATTGCTTATTACATCTAAGGGCGATATGAATGGGTTATATGCAAAAGATTTTTCGAAATACATTGGCGGCAGAGTTAAAGGAACGAATGCAAATTTTGGAGAACTTTGTTAAAGAGCATAACTGTTCTGTGATTTTCGAATGTATAGAACCGTTTAAGGATCCGCATATTATAGAATATAATAAACCGACGGTTGTTCTTTTAGATATTATCGAAAACGAGCTAGCATTTATTACCTCGCCCGTATTTGGAATTAGTTGATTTAGCAAATAAGTTACAGGTTGAAGAGAAAAACACGCTTGTACTTTGGAAAATTGGCAAGAATTACATTCATGGTTGCAACTCATTATGCAGGATGATTATCTTTATGATGGTAAGCACATAGAGGGGTTTGTTATTGAGGATAGTAAGCATTTTATGACAAAGCTCAAACTTGCATATTATTCAAAGTGGAAAAAAGTTACGCCAGATTTCTGAAGCTACTTTACGTTATGGTGCTATAAGTGCTAAATGGAAATTAAATGACGAACTTAGCCTTACGTTTATAGGTGGTTGAAGGAGAACATATATCCGCACAAGAATAAGGATGGAGAGTATCCATTTGCAACAGATATAATTTCTTTAAGAAAGCTATTTGAAAAACAAAAAAGAGGATAAGCTTTCTTTAGGCTAATAATAGGCTGTACTTAAATTTTAGCTTTTTTTCCTTTCCCCTAATGATATAATAAAAAGTAGAATTTATGTGGAAGGAGGGACTGGCAATGGCATTTAATGAACTGATAAAGAACTTTGATCATATTCGTCAGATGATGCGGGACTTTTATATATTTGGATTTAAAAGCAGAGCAGATTTTACTGATAGAGTGTGCGTAGTTATGATAATGAACGTAGGCGTATTGAAAGCTGGCTCGGAGAGTACATGTATTTTCGTCAGAATGCTAGCGGAAAGAACTGCTTTATTTCTGTAGATAGCCGAAAAATAAGCGAAATCCGTTTTATAAAGCATGGAAAAGCTAAGAGTTTTACAAGTAATGATATTATGTTGCATTTTTTTGTACTAGATATTTTGCAACCTGGAGTACAGCTAAGCCCTGCGGCAGCTTATGGACAAGTTAGACGGAGAGTACTTATCTTGTTTTGCCGAGCCAGATATTTTGGATATTTCCACCGTGCGTAAAAAGTTGACAGAATATGTAAAAAGCTTGGCCTTTTTAGAAAAGCGAGAAAATCGGACGAGAACTGTATTATAAACGTAGTGAAGATGGCATTGATTTAGCTGTATGGCAGGAAGCTGTAAGCTTTTTCGGAAACTGGTCAGCTAGGTGTTATTGGTAGCTTTATAGAAGATAAGTTTCCCGAGCATAGCGAATTGTTTACATATAAAATTATTATCTGCTACACGCTTTGGAAAGTGAAGTGCTTTTGGATGTGTTAGAAGCAATGGAGCAGAAAATGGTTGTACACATTGAAGGCTGTACTTCTAAGGGTAGAAAGCTATCGTTAAACGTATTGCCTCTGAGAATTTATGTTAGTGTGCAGAGCGGGCGTCGTTATGTGATGTGTTGGTTTTTTAAGGCACAGAGGATTATTTTTTTTGTAGATTAGACAATCTAGAACGTGTGGAAAAAGAAAAAGCCTGTTCATGATTACGAAAAAAGTATCATAATTTAGCAAAACAGATGGAGAAAAAATCTTTTGGGGTGTATCCATAGGAAGAATTTCTGATAATGAATATTATGAACATGTCGAACTTATTGTGCGTGCTAATAAGGATGAGCCATATATTTTTACAATGTTTAGAACAGGAGAAACGTTGTGGCCGTGTAGAAAAAGATTATGGAAGGACGTTATCGTTTTGTTGCCGATGTACGTGATGCAGGTGAACTATTACCCTGGCTACGTACCTTTATTGGTCGCATTGAAAACTTTACATGCAGTAATAAAACTGTGGAAGAGAAATTTTGGCAAGATTTGCAGACAGTTTATGCAATGTATATGATGAATGAGGGATGAAGTCGGGAAATGAGTACGGTGTTTAGTGAGGTTTATGGAACATATTATAATATTGTAGCGAAGCTTATGGACGCAGTGATAGATGGCACTTTATCTATGGAAAAAATCACGACAGTTAATTTAGCAGAAGGTTATGCTGACAGTACATTACAGCTTTACCTGCACTTAGAGATGGCACGTGGAAATTGTTAATGCAAGATTTACAACTCCACTAAAACATAAACCAACGATGCCGTTGACATTGTTGCAGAAAAGATGGCTAAAAACTTTGCTGGCTGATTACAAGATAAGATTATTTTTTACAGATGCGGAGCTTAGAAAGCAAAAGATACTGCTATGCAAAATATTGAACCATTGTATAGCAGTAAACAAATTATCTTTTTGATCGATATGTGGATGGTGATGATTATTCTGACCCGCGATATAAAAAGAAACTTTAAGGAAATCCTAAAAGCTATTAAGGAAAAGCATTATATGAGTGCGTCTTATAAGAGCAGTAAGGGGAATATTATAGTGTGGACAGATTTAGTGCCGTTATCTTTAGAGTATTCGGCTAAAGACGATAAATTTCGCCTACAGGCACTTGCGAGGCAAAAACACGTGACACTTAATGTGGGAAGGGTAATATCTGTCGAAGTAGGACAAAAGTTTCCGGAAAGTAAAGTTGGGCAAAAGAACGAAATTAAGCGAAAGAGAAATTAGTTTTAGAAATAAATGATGAGCGTAGCACAATGGTGCGGGCACTATTGCATTTTTCAGATTTGGCTAAGGAAACGGAGAAGCTTGATGAGCATCATTACTTGCTTACATTATATTATGACAAAAGTGATGAAGCAGAGATGGTTTTCAGAGTACTGAGTTTTGGACCAACTGTTTATGTGCTTGAGCCAAAATATTTTAGAAAGCTTATTCAAAGCAGATTGCAAGAGCAGTTTTTGTTCAGTGGAAAAAATTAAATGTACGACTTCTTAGTGTAATAAAAAGAACCTCTAAAAGGCATACCATAGAATTTGCTTGCCCATGGTAGCTTTTTTAGTAGAGGTTCTTTTTTTAGTATCTAAAAATCAACAAAAACTGCTCAATGGCTTACAACAGGAAGGCTAAAAGTACCCAAGAGTTTTGAAGACATCGGCAGTTTTTAAATAGCGTTATAACATAAAGTGTTTTGTCAAGAGAGAAGAAATATCTCATCTCTTTAATAGATAAAGTTAATTATTTGTGATTAGTTAAATATTGGTCAATGCATGAGCAAATCAACAAAAGCAAAGAGCAAAACCTTGCAATGTGGGCAACCAATGAGTAAAGTCAAGCGTCAATATAGTAAGAATGATTAATAAAATATTTATTTTCTAAATTGCAATAAGAAATTGCACACTTTTTAAAAATCAAGCTGCATAAATCTTGTCAAGCTCATTCTCGAATAGATCGTCAGGTGATTTGTATCCGAGTATTTTCCTAGGTAACAAATTACACCAATCAGCTGTCAACAGAATATCATCAGAAGTATATTTGCCTATTCTCTTTCCTTTAGGAATAAATCTTCTTAAAAGACCATTGTGACGTTCGTTAGAACCTCTTTCCCATGAACTGTAAGGGTGGGCAAAGTATACTTTTGTCTTTGTGTTATCTTCAAGCTTTGCGAGTTCAGCAAATTCCTACCGTTATCACTTGTTATAGTTTTGAATATCTGGCTAAACTTATCGCCATAGTAATTTTTCAAGTATTCCATAGCTTTACTAACGGAAGATGTTGTTTTTCCTTCGATTTTAATGGCTATGTACTTGCGTGTGGAGACGTTCTACAAGAGTTAATATAACGTTATCACTCTTGCTTTTACTGCCTACAACAGTATTCATCTCCCAATGTCCAAACTCGCTACGACCAGTTATTGCGACCTAGATGTTTAGGCATTCCTTAACGTTATGACGGCGTTTCGTCAAACTCGCTACGACCAGTTAGTTTTCATGTTTTTTACGCACCATCTCAGAATCTACATACACAACTTGTGTGTTTTGCATAACCGTAACAGGCGTCCGGGACCACCCTTTTTCAAGAACCATTCAACAGGGAGACAAACTACTGGACAAAAATCTTCTAGATTTTCCTAATACTGTTAACATGGCTTTGTTCGTATGCATTTGTGCACGTCTAGCTCCATATCTACCGGTATTATGGTGAAACCACGCTTCAATTCATTACGGATAGTATTGGGGCGCAATTAAAATGTCACAACCAACTGGCGGAGAATAACATTACAGATTTATTGGATATCCCCTGTAATTCTCTACTGCGGTCTATACCAAGAAAAATGTTTACCTGTAGGCTTTGTGGTATCTTGAGGTATAGTCCATTTAATGATTGCTGCATATAAGTTTGGCGAAGCGGCAATTTTCTTTTATGAAGAGGTCTAATGGACTATTTTATTCTGTTTTCAAGG
>VOFC01007162.1_pt1 | contig 19770 bp, 40 predicted proteins | sample 5384161 | NCBI WGS metagenome assembly VOFC01 (sample SAMN12384722, study PRJNA508395) | human gut metagenome | isolation source: healthy gut B | host: Homo sapiens
CTATATAGATATATATGAAGGAAATGGTTTTAAAGAGATTTTAGCTATCATCATGAATTAAGCATGGACATGGTTGGGGACTATATTATAATTGTTTGAAAAGATTTGCTACAGAAAGTAGAACTGGTAAGAAAAAAATATAATGAACAATTAGAAGAATTTATACAAAGTGTTACAGAAACATTTTCAAAAGAAATTAATGAAAGAGGTTGTATTGGAAGTATTGCTGAAATATATGATTCTTAAGAGACCATTTGAACCTAAAGGTGCTGTCGCACAAGCATGGAGTGTTGCAGAGGTATTTAGAATTATTACTAGAAGTTAAAAATATTAAAATAGGAACATATATAAAATATGTTCTTATTTAGATAGAATAAATGAATATTTAAAAGACAATATAGAAATGATAAAAGAGTCTGTTTTACTAATATTTATTGAAGATGAAGGGAAAAAAAATTCTACTTTTTAATACAATTGAAAATAGGAACAATATGTGAATATTAATCAAAAAATAATGAAAATGTATTGGAAAAAGCAGATTATAATAGCATTTGTTATGTATTGGACTTTTTAAGAGATACTTTGAAAGTAACTCCAAATAATATAGAAAAATGTCCAAGTATATTATATTTAAAAATTGAAGCAATAAAAAGAAAACTGGAAATTTCTAAATGAAAAGAAAATAAATACAAGAGATGTAGAAACATGTTTACATATTTTAAGTACAGACCCAGAACAATTAAAGAAAACATATGAATATGTATCAGCTGAAAATAGATATGGAAAAAAAGTACATAGAACAAATAACTACAATTTTAAGAGTATCAGTAGAAAGAATACAAGAGATAGAAGAAAAAATGTCCAGAATTAACAAGAGAAAACATATTGAGTCTGACAATTTCAGAAAAGGTGTTGATGAAATAAAAGAAATAGTAAGAGTATGTCAGAAAAATGAAGTAAAAGTAACAGATGGGTGTGTTTTAGAAGAAGTGCAACTGAAATAAGAGAAATCATTCGAATATGTCAAGAAAATGGAATAGAAATAATAGGAAGTGTATTTAGAAGAACTGCAAACAGAAGTAGAAGAAATAGTAGAAAAGACCGCAGATGAAATAAAAAGAAATAGTGAAGGTATGTCAAGAAATGAAATAGAAATAACAGGAAGCGTGTTTTTAAGAACAGCAGAAGAAATAAAGAAATAGTAGAAATATGTCAAAAATGGAATAAAAGTAATAGGGACAGTATTTTATAAAAACAGCAGATGAAATAAAAAATAATAGAAGCATGCCAAGAAAAATGAAATAGAAGCAACAAGAAGTGTATTTTATAGAAAAGAAATGGAATTTTTTTATAAAATCTTTCTAAAGATAAATCAAATTTTTAGAAAAAACAAATATAAAACAGAAAAAGTAGAAAACAATGGGGTTATATCGAACTCTAATAATCAATTTAAAAATGATATAAAATAGATATTGAAAAAAATAGAATTTAATAATGAATATCAAAGAAAAACGATTTATGGAACAATTAAAAATAATCAAGAAATTATTAGGAGAAATTTTCAAATGACAGATTAAAAAGTTAATACAATATTACTTAGATGAAAATAAAATATATGGAGATGAAATAGAAGAAATAATAAATGAAAATATAGATATTATCGAAAAAACATACAATTTTTTAAATGACTTAAAATTTGAAGATGCAGAAGGAATATTTGAAATGTATCCAGATTTATTTATGAATTTTCCAAGAAAATTTGAAGAAAAGATATTAAGACTTAAAAATCAACTTGGAGAAAATTATGTTGAAATAATAGAAAATGATACAAGTGTTTTAGAAAAAAAACATTATTTAGAAGGGGATAAATATGGTAAATAGAGAACAATTTGAAGAAATATGTAATAGATATGGATTAGATAGTAAGAAATTAATAAAAAATAATGAAAATGTATTGAAAAAGCAGATTATAATAGCATTTGTTATGTATTGGACTTTTTAAGAGATACTTTGAAGTAACTCCAAATAATATAGAAAAATGTCCAAGTATATTATATTTAAAAAAATTGAAGCAATAAAAGAAAATTGAATTTTTTAAATGAAAAGAAAATAAATACAAGAGATGTAGAAACATGTTTACATATTTTAAGTACAGATCCAGAGCAGTTAAATAAAACATATGAATATGTATCAGATGAAAATAGATATGGAAAAAAGTACATAGAACAAAGAACTTCAATTTTAAGTGTGCCAGTAGAAAGAATACAAGAGACAGAAGAAAAATGTTCAGAATTAACAAAAGAAAATATATTAAGTGCAGCAAATTCGAGAAAAGATGTTGATGAAATAAAGAAAATTGAACAGGTATGTAAGGATAATGAAATAGAAGTAACAGGAAATGTATTTTTTAAGAACAGCAGCCGAAATAAAAAGAAATAGTGGAAGTGTGCAAAAAGAAAACGGAATGGAAGCAACAGGAAATGTATTTAGGAGAACAGCAGCCGAAATAAAAAGAAATAGTTGAAATATGTAAAGAAAACGGAATAGAAGTAACAGGAAGTGTGTTTAGGAGAACAGCAGCCGAAATAAAAAAGAAATAGTAGAAGTATGTAAAGAAAACGGAATAGAAATAACAGGAAGTGTATTTTTAAGAACAGCAGCCGAAATAAAAGAAATAGTAGAAGTATGTAAAGAAAATGGAATAGAAGTAACAGGAAGTGTATTTTTAAAAACAGCAGAGGAAATAAAAGAAATAGTGGAAGTATGTAAAGAAAACGGAATAGAAGTAACAGGAAGTGTATTTTTAAGAACAGCAGCTGAAATAAAAGAAATAGTGGAAGTATGTAAAGAAAATGGAATAGAAATAACAGGAAGTGTATTTTATAGAACAGCAGCCGAAATAAAAGAAATAGTAGAAGTATGTAAAGAAAACGGAATAGAAGTAACAGGAAGTGTATTTTAAAAAACAGCAGAGGAAATAAAAAGAAATAGTGGAAGTGTGCAAAGAGAAAATGGAATAGAAGTAACAGGAAGTGTATTTAAGAGAACAGCAGCCGAAATAAAAAGAAATAGTTGAAGTATGCAAAGAAAACGGAATAGAAGTAACAGGGAGTGTATTTAAGAGAACAGCAGCCGAAATAAAAAGAAATAGTAGAAGTATGTAAAGAAAACGGAATAGAAGTAATAGGAAGTGTATTTTTAAGAACAGCAGTCGAAATAAAAGAAATAGTGGAAGTATGTAAAGAAAACGGAATAGAAGCAACAGGAAGTGTATTTAATAGAACAGCAGCCGAAATAAAAGAAATAGTGGAAGTGTGCAAAGAAAACGGAATAGAAGCAACAGGAACAGTATTTAAGAGAACAGTAGCCGAAATAAAAGAAATAGTGGAAGTGTGTAAAGAAAACGGAATAGAAGTAACAGGAAATGTATTTAATAGAACAGCAGTCGAAATAAAAGAAATAGTGGAAGTGTGCAAAAAAACGGAATAGAAGCAACAGGAACTGTATTTAATAGAACAGCAGTCGAAATAAAAAAAAAAATAGTGGAAGTGTGCAAAAAAACGGAATAGAAGCAACAGGAACAGTATTTAAGAGAACAGCAGGCGAAATAAAAGAAATAGTTGAAGTATGTAAAGAAAACGGAATAGAAATAACAGGAAGTATATTTTCTAAAAAATTCAAAACAATTAAAAGAAAATATTGAATATATAAAACAAAATTATGGAGAAGAATATTTAACAACTTTAATAGTATCTAAAAATTTAAAACATCTTCAAAGAACATTACCATATTTACAAAGTATAGGAGCGTTAGAAACAACAAAAACAAGTGCATCGATTTTATCTTTTAACATTAGAAGAAATAAAAGAAAGACAAGCATTTATAAAAAAATATAGGTGAAACAATAGTAATAGATGGTAAATTTAATCGTATATTTGAATGCACAAAAAAAGATATCAAAAAAGGTAAAAGAATATGAAGAAAAGAAAAAAAATAATAGGAGATATAAAAGGAGCAATACAAGAAGGACAAGAACTAGATGAACAAATAAATCACAAGAAACAAGAACAAAAATAAAAAGAAGGAGAATTAAGAAATGGGGTTAAGATTAATATATGGAAGAGCTGGAACAGGAAAAAGCGAAAAATGTTATAAAGAAATATCAGAAAAAATAAAACAAAACAACAAAATATTAATAATAACACCAGAGCAATTTTCATTCACAGCAGAAAAAAAGCTAATGGAAGCAATAGAAACAGAAGCAGTATTCAATGCAGAAGTTGTAACATTTAGTAGAATGGCATATAGAGTAATACAAGAAATAGGAGGAAGAACAGAAACAAACTTAAGCAAATGTGGAAAAGCAATGTTAATATACTCAATATTAAATAATTGTAAAAAGACCTAAAATTTCTTGGAAAAACAGACGAAAATGTTGACATGGCAGGAACAGCAATAACAGAATTCAAAAAACACGGAATAAGTGTAGAACAATTTTATTCAAATCAAATAACAATAAATAAATTATTACAATTAGCATCAGAAAATGATATTAAAATAGAAGAAGTAGAATTAGAGCAAACATATAGATTTAAAACACCAGAATTAAAACATTTAGAACAAAATTTATATAATCCAAAAGTAAAATATTTTGAACAAATACCACAAAATATAAAAATATTTCTTGCAAAAAATCAATATTCAGAAATAGAAGAAGTGGCCAAGAAAATATATAAATTAGTAAGAGATGAAAACTACAGATATATAGAGATATAGCAGTAATTACGAAAAATATAGATACATATTCAATTTAGCAAGAGCAATATTTGACAAATATAACATACCAATATTTATAGATGAAAATAGAGACTTAAGCCAAAACATTTTAGTACAATATGTACTATCAATATTAGAAATATTTACAAAAAAAATTGGACAGAAGAAGCAGTACTAAATTATATAAAAATAGGATTTTCAGAAATAGATGAAGATGATTTATTTAGATTAGAAAAATATTGTTTAAAATGGGGAATTAAGCAAAACAAGTGGAAAAAAAGAATTTACATATGGTAATTATGAAGAAAAAGATAAAGAAGAAATAGCAAGATTAGAAGAAATAAGAAAACAGATAATAGAACCATTAATAAGCTTAAAAAAATAAATTAGACGAAAATAAAACAGCAGAAGGAATATCAAGAACAATATATAATTTTCTAATAGAGCAAAAATATAGCAGAAAAAATAAAAACCAAAAACAAGAAAAATTAGAAGAGCAAGGACTAATAGATTTATCAAATGAATATCAAAGCAGTATACAAACAATTATAGATATATTAGATGAGATTGTACTGGTTTTTAAAGATGACAAAATAACATTAGACAAATATGCTCAAATTTTAAAAAGTAGGATTTAAAAATAGTAGTTTAACAAAAATACCAGGAACACAAGACCAAGTGATGATGGGAGATATAGACAGATCAAGAAGTCATAAGGTAAAGGCAATATTTATAATAGGATTAAATGATGGAGTATTTCCAAGTGTAAGAAAAGATGAAGGATTTTTGAATGATGCTGATAGAGAGATTTTAAAACAAGATGGAATAGAACTTGCTAAAGGAACAATAGACAAATTATATGAAGATAATTTCAATATTTATAAAGCATTTACAACAGCAGAAGAAAGATTGTATTTATCATATCCATCATCAGATATGCAAGGAAAAGCACTAAGACCATCAATGTTAATAAATAAAATCAAAAAAATCTATAAAAATATAGAAGAACAAAGTGATGTAATAGAAGAAAAATCTGAAATATTAAATCAAAATACAACATTTGAACAATTAATAAAAAATATTAATAAATTAAAAGACACAGAAATTGAAAAAATGTGGTATTATGTATATGATTATTATAAAAAAGATGAAAATTGGAACAATAAATTACAACAAAGCTTAAAAGGATTAGACTATTCAAATTTACCAGAAAAAATAAAACAAGAAAATATAGATAAATTATATGGAAATAAATTAACAACAAGTATATCAAAACTAGAACAATATAGAAGATGTCCATTCTCATATTTTTTACAATATGGACTAAAAATAAAACCACAAGAAGAATTAAAAGTACAAAGTTTTGACACAGGAACATTTATGCATGAGACAATTGATGATTTTTTTTCAATTGTAAAAGAAAATGGATATCAATTATCAGAATTAACAGAAGAACAAATATCAGAAATAATAGACAAAATAATTGATGAAAAACTTTTACAAAATAAAAATTATATATTTACATCAACAGCAAAATATAGAGCATTAGTTGTAAGATTAAAAAGATTAGTAAAAAAGCACTAAAATATATAGTAGAAACATTAACATTAAGTGAATTTAATGTATTAGGAACAGAAATAGAATTCGATGAAAAAGGAAAATATAAGCCAATTAGAATAACATTAGATAATGGAAAAAATGTTGAAATAATAGGAAAAATAGACAGAATAGATACAGCACAAAATGAAGATGGAAAATATTTAAGAATAATTGACTATAAATCATCAATAAAAAACATAGACTTAAATGAAGTATATGCAGGATTACAAATACAATTATTAACATATTTAGATGCAGCATGTAAAAAAGAAGATTTATTACCAGCAGGAATTTTATATTTCAATTTAATAGAGCAAATGGTAAAAGCAGAAAAAAATATCGGAATTGAAAAAATAGAAGAACAAATAAGAAAAGGCTTTAAAATGAAAGGTTTAATATTAGCAGATGTAAAGGTAGTAAAATTACATGATAAAATCTAGATAGTGGATATTCAAATTTAGTTCCAGCATATATTTCCAAAAAAACTGGAGATATAAGTGAAGGAAATTCTAGTTGTGTAAGTAAAAGAAGAATTTAAAGATTTACAAGACTATATGTATAAAGTAATAAAACAAATTTCAAATGAAATTTTAAGCGGAAAAATAGATTTAAAACCATTTTATAAAAATAAAAAACACCATGTAGTTATTGTGATTATAGGAGTATATGTAATTTTAATAATGGTGCTTGCCAAAATAAATATAATTTCATTGATGAGAAGAGTAAAAAAAGAGATATTAGAAAAAATAAAACAAGAAAAGTCTAATTAGCTTAGAATAAGAAAAGGCTTGGCTTATAAGGCGTAAGAAAGAAATGACAGAAGCCAAAAAAAAGTTAAGTTTCAGGAAAGGAATGTCAAAATAATGAAAGACTTATCTAATGAAAATGTAATTCATATTGTTAAAGATGGAGTACAATATTTACAATTTAGAAGATTATTAGAATATAGTGATATTTTAGTACATGCCTATAGTTTAGGAATAGATAAAAACTTTAGGACAGCAAGAGCAAAAAATGCAGAACCAATAACTAAAGAAGAATTTAAAGAATCCAATAAAGACTATGCAGATTTATGTAATGCTATTGAAATGAACTATATAGATGCAGTAAAACCAAATCAAGCACATACTAAGAATGTAAAAAAAGTAGATGAACATGTAAACATTAACAAACCAGACTTTAACTTAAAAGAATATGATTTAACAGATGGTTTAATAACAAATAAATCTAATATTTTATTAGCAACAACGAATGCAGATTGTATATTATTAATGTTTTTTGACCCAGTAAAAAAAGCAATAGCAAATGTACATTCAGGATGGAAAGGAACACTTCAAAGAATTTCTGTAGAAACAGTAGAAAAAATGCGAAAAGAATATGGGAGCAATTCAAAAGATATTATTTGTTGTATATGTCCAAGCATAAGAAAATGTCATTTTGAAGTTGAAAAAAGATGTACAAACTTTATTTGAAAATGAGTTTAAAGATTTAAAATTAGATGAAATTATAGAAAGAAAATCAGAAAATAAATGGCTGATAGATACAGTAAAAATAAATGAAGAAATTTTGCAAAAAGCAGGACTAAAAAAAAAAGAAAATATTATAGATTGTGGAATTTGTAGTGTTTGTAATTCAGATTTAATACATTCATATAGAGTAGAAAAAAGGAAAAATATGGACTATCAACTGCAATACTTGGATTAAAATAGTAGAAAAGGAAATGTTGTAAAATGGAAGAATTTAAAGTTGTAATGCAAATATTATATAAAGAAAACAAATATTTAATTTTATTAAATACAAGACATCAAAAATATTTTTTGAAAATATTAGATGATGAAAAATTTATGTATCCAACAATGCAAGAATTTACAGAATTATATAATATTTTTGAAAAAAATGAAATAAGAAATAAATGTTATCATAAAGATTTTCAACAAGCTGAAAATAATTCAAAATTTAACCATAAAAGTTAAAATTTGAACCAAAAATTATTTTTGGAAAGATTCTTGTTTCATTAGTAACAGCAATATCAATTTTGGGATGTGGACAAACAGTAAAAGCAGAAGGAAAAAGTCAAGAAATAGTTACAGTAGATCAAATACAAAGTCAAATTGAACTTAATGAAAAAGATATAGAAATTAATCAGGAAAATAGTACTGATGAAGTAGTAACTATACAAAAAAATTAGCTCGAATGAATATAAATTATTAACAGGAAATTGTGGAAGTGATTTGTATTTTGATTCAGTAGAAGAATTTAGTAAGCAATTAGGAAAAAATAAACCAACATATGCTGAAATAGAAAAAAAGATACAAAAAATAGTAGTATTCAGATAAATATAAAACAGTTTTTATAGAAGGACTAGAGAATTTAAAAGTAACAATGCCTGATTTAAACTTATCAGTATTAGATGAACATTTGAAACGAGGATTAAAAGTTGTAGAAAAAAACAGGTAAAGAAATTAGTGAACAAGAAGGCCCAAATTCTATAGCTGCATTTGATAAAGCAAATAGTATAATTTTATAAATCCAGAGAATGTTAATGAAGAAACATTATTACATGAGTTAGCACATGCAATTACTGGAATTATAATGCAAAAAAGATGGAAAAAAAAATATATATGGGAACAGAAGCTATAATTTATTTTAAAGACACTGGAAATTTGCAAGTATATGGAACTGGATTTGCAGAAGCAATAGCTGATATTATTTCGAAAAATGCATTAGGAGATAAAGGAATTGAAAAAGGAAGTTATCAAGCAATAAGTGAGCAATTAGAAGTAATGTTAAATGTAACACATGATAGTCCGACAGATCTTGTTAACAAAGGAACATCAAGATTTATTCAAAAAGCGAAGAAAATAGGAATTGATACTATTTATGATAATATATCAAGCTGTGATATGTTATGTACAGCATTACAAGAAGGAATAAGTATTCAAACAGAATTAAGTGTAAAACAAAATTTATATAATTTTTAATAAAATATGCTATGAAACAATTAGAACAAGGAATAAGTAAAGAGAGAATAATCAAGAACATAGATAATGCAATATTTAATACAACATATTCTAATGTTGTTGTATTTGAAGGTGGAAAAAGCAATAGAAAGTTTTGAAATGATAGACTTAAGAAATGAAATAGTAGAAGAAATTCAAAATAAAATGTAAAGATAAAAGAAGAAAGAGATTAGGAGAATGAAATTGATAGTTCCAGAGAAATTAAAAAAAGGTGACTTAATAGGAGTTGTAGCTCCAGCAAGTCCGATAATTGGAGATAATATTGAAGAAATTCAAAATGCGAAAAAAATAATTGAAAATTTAGGATATAAAGTAAAATTTTCTGAAAATTTATTTTCTAATTCGCAAAATTATAGTGCTAGTGCAAAAGAAAAAAAGCAAAAAGATATAAATGAAATGTTTATAAAATGATATGGTGTGCAAAAGGTGGAGAAAATAGTAATTCTACATTTGAATATCTTGATTTTGATATGATAAAAGCAAAATCCAAAAATAATTTGTGGATATAGTGATATAACATCATTAACAAATATAATAACTCAAAAAACAGGATTAATTACATATAGTAGTACAAATTTTAAGACAGTAGCAACAGATGAGACAGATTATAGTTTAAAACAAGTTTTGAAAAGATTTTGTAGATGGAATAAAAGAAATGGATAGAATTACCAGGAGTTATATTCTTAGTAGATCCTAAAAAGAAAGAATAGCAATATTAGAAGCTAAAAATTAAATATACCAGTAGTTGGAATAGTAGATACAAACTGCAATCCACAAGACTTAGACTATCAATTCCAGGGAAATGATGATGCAATAAGATCTGTAAATTAATAGCAGATGTTATGGCAAATGCAATCATTGAAGGAAAACAAGGTGAAAGCTTTGAAACAACAGAAGAACAAAATGTTGAAGAAGAAGCTACATCAATGGAACAAGTTGCAAGTGAAGCTGACGAAAAAGCTGAATAATAATTAAGAATAAAAAAGTGGGGCTCTACTGCTCTACTCTATTTTAATAATTATGTATATAATAGTGGAATAAACAATTATTAAAATTTAAAGAATAAATAATGGTTACAGCTGCATTAGTTAAAGAATTAAGAGAAAAAACAGGAGCAGGAATGATGGACTGCAAAAAGTTTTAACAGAAACAGATGGAGATTTAGAAAAAGCTGCAGAACTTTTACGTGAAAAAGGAATCACAAAGGCTGCAAAAAATCAGGAAGAGTTGCTGCTGAAGGTATGGTAGATTTTTATATTTCAGAAGATGAAAAAAGTAGGAGCAATAGTTGAAGTTAACTCTGAAACAGACTTTGTTGCCAAAAATGAAGAATTCAGAACATTTGTAATGGATGTTGCAAAACAAATAATAAAAAATAATCCAGAATCAGTAGAAGCATTATTAGCAGAACCAGCAATGTTTGAAGAAGGAAAAACAGTTAATGAAGCATTAATTGGAAAAATTGCAACAATTGGAGAGAATATCTCAATAAGAAGATTTGCAAGATTTGAAACAACAGATGGATTAATTGAAAAATATATTCATGGTGATGCAGTATTAGTAAATATGACATCTGGAACTAAAGAATTAGCAAAAGATGTATGTATGCAAATAGCTGCAGCAAGACCTGAATTTATTGATAGAGATCAAGTACCTGCTGAAAGAGTAGAAAAAGAAAAAAGAAATTTTAAAAAATTCAAACAATGAATGAAGGAAAACCAGAAGCAATTGCTGAAAAAAATAGTTTTAGGAAGAATTAACAAATTCTATCAAGAAATTTGTTTAGTAGATCAAGAATTTGTTAAAGATCCAAGCAAAAAAGTTTCTGATATATTAAAAGATTCAAAAAAGTTCTTGAATTTGCAAGATTTGAAACAGGTGAAGGTATCGAAAAGAAAGAAGAAAACTTTGCTGAAGAAGTTATGAAACAATTAAAATAATGATTAATGAGAATTAGAAATTTTCTAATTCTCATTTTGCTATTATAAAGATATAAATCAATGATTGCAAAATTATGTAAAATGTAGTATAATGTGATTATCTGCTATATAAACTTGTTCATGTATACGGAGGTTAGTATGATAAGAACAACAAATAGTATTCAGAAGGCTAATCTTATCACTCATGGAGGTGTATTCCACGCTGATGATGTGATGGCTACAGTTATTCTGGAAAAAAAGTTTTTTGGAGATGTAACTGTATGTCGGGTTCTCGAAGTACCAGAAAAGTTAAATTCTAACGTTATTGTTTACGACATTGGCGGTGGAAAATGGGATCATCATCAAAAAGGAGGAAACGGTGTCAGAAAAAATGGAAGTAAGGTTGGAGTACCATATGCAGCAGCAGGTCTTATTTGGAGAGATTTTTGGATATGAAGCAATAAAGAAATATTTTCCTAATACGAATCTGTATGAGGTTTGGAATTCTGTTGATAAAATGTTAATCCAAGGCATTGATGCAACAGATAATGGCGTTAACAACACTAGTTCCCAGGAAGTTGGCAATGTCAATTTGCCAAATGATTTCGAATTATAATCCTACGTGGGATGATGAAACAGATTATGATGAAGCTTTTTTAAATGCTTGTAACATAGCAAGAGAAATTCTTTGGAACATTGTTAAGAAGTCTGTTTCAACGTGCAAAGCCAAGAAGTTTGTTAAAGAAGCAATTGAACAATCTTCTGATCACATTATGGTTTTACAACGTTTTGTTCCATGGCAAAGGTATTTGTACCTGTCGACTAATAAAAAAGCAATGGATATCTGGTTTGTGATTTATCCTTCTCTTAGAGGGGGATAAGGAAATTGGCAGACTGTTACGACAGATTTGAAAAAAACGCATTCCTATGAAGCCAGTTCCTGAAGAATGGTGTGGTTTAAAAGGAAAAAGAATTGCAAAAAGATTACTGGAGTAAATACTGCAATTTTTTGTCATGATGGTGGATTTGTCGGAAGTGCTAAAACTTTGATGGATATGAGAGCTATTGGAATAGTGCCGAAAAAGAAAGGATATTCTGGAACAGCTGTTTTTACAAAGATAAAGCCCAAAAAAGTGGAATATGGAATTGGAATCGAAGAACATGATAAAGAAGGAAGAGTTATAACTTTAGAATTCGAAAAGTTTTATTTAGTTAATATTTATACTCCAAATTCTAAAAGAGAATTAGAAAGGTTGCGGTTATAGGCAGGTTTGGGAAGATGAAATAAGAAAGTATTTAATTGATTTAAATAAAACAAAGCCTGTTATAATGTGTGGAGATTTAAATGTTGCTCATAAAGAAATAGATTTGAAAAATCCAAGTACGAACAGGCATAGTGCAGGATTTACAGATGAAGAAAGAGAGAAAATGACTAGTCTTTTAAATTCAGGTTTTATAGATTCTTTTAGATATTTATATCCTGAAAAAAGAAAATATATATAGTTGGTGGTCATATATGAGAAAAGCAAGAGCTTTGTTTTAAAATCATAATTGTTAACTAATTAAGAGTTTTTTTATTTTATTTACAGATACAAAAAGATATAAAAAAAATAAAGAAATAAGATTTTATTTATTAGAATACACTTTCGCAAAAAAAAAACAAAACAAATCAAATAAATTATGGTAAAATTGTATACGTACAAAGTTATTAATATTAATAGTTGGTTAATAGTTAATATTAATAAGGCATGGGTTGGTTAATATTAAGAAGGTTACAATAATAATAATAAGGCTAAGGTTAAGTTAAGCAAAAACATAAAAAGGAGAAGAGTATGATAGATAAATTTGTGCATATTTAACTAAAAAGAGATTAGAAAAGGAAATGCCTGAAGTAGATGATGAGTTGTTAATGTATGGATTATAAAATATAATAGGTGAGCTTCAAAAGGTATAAATAATTTAATAATTGCATATATTTTGAATTTTTAAACTTACAGTAATATCAATTTTAATAATCGCACCATATAGATGTGTATCTGAGGGGTGATATGAAAACACATATAGGTTGTATTATATATAAAAATACAACAATATCAGGAATTATAATATTTGGAGATTTTATACAAACATTGACAATTACAAAATTGCATATAGAGTTACGCACAATAAGTATGGGCATGAAATATATGCAGAAAGTTAAATGGTATGATGTAAAAGTGTTAGGCTAGCAACATTTTTATATTAAAAAAATCACTAAAAAGGGGAATTTTCCATGATAAAATTTTTAGCAAAAATTAGCTGAGAAATATGCAAAATCAACAAATACAGCTTGTGCTATATTATGGTGGGGACATCAACCAAAAATACCAGCATCATTAATAAAAAAGGACTAATAAAAAAAAGATGTTATTTCTTAAACATTATAAATTCAATTCAAAAAATAAAAAGTGGGTTAATTATAACTCACTTTTTATTTAGTATCATATTGTAAGTTCTTGAGAAAAGAACTTATCATTTTTGATGTAAATAAATCAGAATTTTTCTGTTTTTTACATATTTTCTAACTTCCCATAGTCCAATGCCAGAGTGATTTTCTTTTCCTGAGAATCCCTTTTTAAATATATCATCAATGTTTACATCTTTATTAGTGTAAGTATTTTCTATTTTTATAATAGCTCTGTGATTTTTTTCTTCTCTCCTAAAAGATACCTAATAATTTTCTCGTCACATTTTTTCTGCTTCTTCTATTGCATTATCTAATAAAATGCCAATAACTCTTGAAAATTTATAATTATTTACTTTTAAAGAAGTTAGATCAAGAAAAAAATTCTAAATCAAATTTTATTCCTGCATTTGTTGCTTTAAAGTATTTATTATTTAAAAGACTGTAAATTCCTGGTTCATTTATTATTCTTGGATTTAAAATAGATAAATTATTAGTAAGTTTACAATCTTCTTTAACATGATTAAATCCTTTTACTTCATCATATAAAATAGTTAGAGATTTATTATATTCTTCAGCACTTTGAAGACTCTTTTTAGTTGTTTCAAGAGTTATTACACGAGAAAGAATAAATAAACTTAATAAAAAGATAGAAAAAATCAAACAAAAATTAAATATAGTAACAGCTACAGGTATTTTATCAATATAAAAAAGCGGTCAATAGTAACTCAATAATTAAGCATAAAAATGCAAATCCAATATAGTGATAAATAGTAACAAAAGTTTGTTTATCTAATACATCTAATGGTTCAATTGAAAAATCAGTCTTTTTTACTTTTTTGATAATTTTATTTGTTCCAAATAATAAAAAGTAAAAAAATAGCAAGATATAATATTCTGTAAATTGGTGTATTCATGTAAGTATCATTGTCTATGTTTAGTATCGCCATATAAGGCTTTTGGATAAGTAAATTTATTGAAGCTATTATAAATAAAGAAATTATAATAGTTAGAAAACTTTTCATTAATTTTACATTTAATAATAATTTTAATAAGAAGCAAACAAATATATAATATAAGATTGTATTAAATGGTGCAGGAATTAATATATACAATATTACTCAATAATTGAAAAGAAAAATGTATATAATAAATTCTTTTTTATGAGTTAAATTCATATTTAATAAGCTCATTAAAGACTTATGGCATCTTATAAAGTTTTTTTGGGTAATGTTAATTTATTAAATGAATTATAAGAGACATAATCAGTTTGATAAGTATGATAAATAATTTTTTACACCAGCTTTTCGATAAAAAAGAATATCTTTCAAATCAATAAAAAGTATTTTTGTTATTAATTTTTAAAAATTTTGCGTCAGAATCATAAATATCATCAAACAATCTTTTTAAAGTAGAACTAATATTTTCAATATCAATACTTTGATTTAAATATGTAATCAAAATGTTTTGAATTTATATGCATTAACAATATATTCAAAATGACTAGTTACAAAGATAAGATAACAATTTTTATTTATTTTTCGTATTTTCTTTGCACAAGATCTATTTTCTTTACAACCTGAAAATTACACGGAACTAATTTAAGGCTTGAAAAAATGACAGAAGATAATATTAAAATTATAGGAAAAATAGAATCTATAGAGATTGAACGAACGATTGATAGCTAAACTTTAGGAGGATATATGTTCATAAAATTATTAGTAAGACTGCTTTTTGGGTATGTCAGAATTGAGGTAGAAGGATATTATATTGAAAGATTTATAAATATATGTACAAATAATAAAATTTTAATATGGAATTTAAAAAGAGAAAAAGGTGTTAAACTATATTTAAGTATAGGAGTAAATGATTTTAAGAAATTATCTGCTATAGCTAGGAAAACTAATTGCAAGATTAAAATATTAAGAAAAAAAAAGGAATACCATTTTTATTAAATAGATATAAAAAAGAAAAATTTTTGCAATATTTTTAATACTTGTAATGCTAATAATTTTTATAAGTTCAAAATACGTATGGAATGTTAATATATCTGTAAAAGATGATTTAACTAGAAAAGATTGAAGAAGATATTAAGCTTTTAGGAATATCAAAAGGAGTAAAAAAGATGAGATAGATACAGATAAAGTAATAAATGAGCTTAGATTAAAAAGAGATGACATTGCGTGGGTTGGAATTGATATAGAGGGACCAACAGTAAAAATAAATATTGTTAAGGCAGATACAGCACCTAATCTAGTTAATAATTCAGATTACTGTAATATTGTTGAATCAAAATCAGGTGTTATTCAGAAAATAATAGCCCAAAATGGAACTGCAGTTGTAAAAGTTGGTGATACTGTACAAAAAGGTGATATTTTAATTGCAGGATATATGGAGGGGAAAATATACAGATACAAGATATGTTCATAGTATGGGAGAAGTTGAAGCTCTTGTTTCTTATCAAAAAAAATCAAAAAATAAAAAAGAGGTTAAATTTAAGGAAAAAAAGTGATGAAAAAAACGTATTCTTTAGACGAGGCAAAAATCTAACTTGGAAATGAGGAGATAAAAACATATGAAAATTTTTTAAATGCTAATCCTGATGAAAAAGATATTTTGGAAAAAAAATATGAAGAATCTTATGCTGTTTATTTAGAAGCATTAGATAAATATGTTATGGATTCAATATATAAAAAAGTAAAAAATAATACTGCTTCAGATTTTGAAAAAAAAGCGATGTCTACTTATTATGGAGTAATTGCTTTAAAAGAAAATGAATATGTAGAATATAAATTTAGAAAGCAAAAATATCTGATTGACTTAGATAATGAAACTGTAAAGAACTCAGGTAAAGAAAAATTAATTGAAAAATATAATAAGTTTTATATTGCAAAAATGGACTGGCTATATAAAGGAATTCTTAAGAATTATTCAATAAAACTAGCTGATACAATGAAAATGATATGAAAAAAATAGAACAAGAACAATGTGATTACTCAAAATTAAAATGAAATACTATAAAAGAAAATTAGTAGATTATGGAGTTATGAGAGAAATACAAGGATGAAAACTATGTAACAAAAGGAAATTACAAAAAATGAAAAATTAAATGATCAAATGGAGGTAGGAAACAAGTGTACAAAATAGAATTTCTGGATATAGAAGAAAACGATGAAATGAAAAAAACAATTTCAAAAGTATTAGAGGAATGTTTCAAAGTAGAGAATTTGCCAAAAGATAAAACTTTTAGTAAGTATAACACTTACAAATCCAGAAAACATAAGAAAACTAAATAATGAGTACCGAAATATTGACAAATCAACAGATGTATTATCTTTTCCAATGTTTGAAAAAGAAGAGAATTAGATAATATGGTTAAAATGCAAATTTGGGATTATAATGATATTTTGGAGATATGGTAATTTCAATCGAGCAAGTAGAAAAACAAGCTGTAGAATATGGACATAGTTTTGAAAGAGAATCATTTGATGGGATATGACCATATAAAAGAAGAAGACAAAGCTATTATGAGACCTAAAGAAGAAAAGGTTCTAAATAAACTTGGAATAACAAGGGAGGATATGAATGAATAATAAAGGGACGACTTTACTTATAGTAATTCTTTTCTATTCTTGTAATAGTGGCTGGAGGAATGTTAATTTATAAAATAATTAATGAAAAAGAAGAATCTGAAAATGTAGTTGCAGATGATAATGTTGATATAAACGAAGATAAAGATGATAAAGAATTGGTTGTTGAAGAAAAAAAAGCCACAAATATTTAATGGAAATGATAGACCAATAGCTGTAATGATTGATAATCATTCTGGAGCATGGCCACAGGCCAATCTAAATAAAGCATATTTAGTGTATGAAATAATAGTCGAAGGTGGAGAAACAAGATTGATGGCTCTTTTCAAAGGACAAGATTTAGAAAAAATTGGACCAATAAGAAGCTCAAGACATTATTTTTTAGATTACGCTTTAGAAAATGATGCTATATATGTACATCATGGTTGGAGCCCACAAGCTCAAAACGATATTTCAGCACTTAATGTAAATAATATTAATGGAATTCAAGAAAGTTCTAATAATTTTTGGAGAGTAAAAGACAAAAAATCTCCTCATAATATGTTTACAAGTACAACTAGTATTTTGAAAATCGCAGAAAGAAAAGGATATGCAACTATATCTGATAAGAAAAGTGTATTAAATTATATAGCTAGTGATGTTGACTTAAAAGAAAAAATATGGTATAGCAGAAGAACAGACAGAAAATACTTCAGCTGAAAGCAAAGCAATTAATGCTACAAAAATAGTAATACCACATTCTACTTTGCAAACAGTTGAATATGACTATGATGAAAATAGTAAAACATATGTAAGATATGCAAGAGGAAAAGTACAAACCGACTATATTACTGGTGAAAATATACAAACAAAAAATATAATTATAACTATGTGTGATAATTATACACTAGCTGTTATAAGAATAAAACAAGGAGACGAAAATGCAAGAACAGAATTTATAAAAGGAAATTTAAGATTAGTATTAAGTGTTATACAGATGATTTATTTCAAATAGGATGTATTGGATTGATAAAAGCGATAGATAATTTTGATTTAACACAAGGTGTGCAGTTTAGCACATATGCAGTACCAATGATAATTCGGAGAAATAAGAAGATATTTAAGAGACAATAATAGTATTAGAGTAAGTAGATCAATTAGAGATTTGGCATATAAAACGATTCAATATAGAGAAAAAATTTAATAAAGAGAAAGGAAGAGAACCATCGATAGAAGAAATAGCAAAGGAATTAGGCGTGGAAAAAAGAAGAAATAGCAGCAAGTTTTGATGCAATTCAAGATCCTGTGTCACTACAAGAACCAATTTATAATGATGGATCTGAAAGTATATTTGTAATGGATCAAGTAAAAGATACAAAAAACAATGATGAAAATTGGGCAGAAACTATGACAATAAATGAAGCATTAAAAAGATTAAATGATAAGGAAAAAAAAATATAATAATTAGAAGATATTTTGACGGAAAAACTCAAATGGAAATTGCAGATGAAATTGGAATTTCACAAGCACAAGTTTCTCGATTAGAAAAAAAAATGCATTAGATCAAATGAAAAGATATTATAAATAAACTAATAACTCAAGAATAATTTTGGATTTGAAAATATTTCTTGAGTTGTTTTTTGTAGCAATTATATAGAAACAACATATAATAGAATAAATAAATTTTAGAACTTTTATTAATTAGAAATTTTCAGTACATAAAAGGAGACTAACAATGAATGATAAAGGATTGGATTTTAAACATAAAGAAGTTATAGATATTAATAATGGAAAAAGGTTAGGATATGTTCAAGATGTATGTGCAGATTTTCAAACTGGAAGGATAACTTCTATAATAGTGCCAGGAGGAAATAATAAATTCCTTAGTTTATTTTCTAATAATAATGATATTATAATTCCGTGGGAGCATATACATTGTATAGGAGAGGATTTGATTTTAGTAGAAATATAAAAAAATTTTAAAAAAAGTATTGACTTTAAAATAGAATGGTGTTAATATAATTTAAGACTTAATTGAACACAACGAAAGCTCATAAAAATACTTAAAAAAATATAAAAAATATTTAAAAAGTGTTGACAAAATATAACATCATGTGTTAATATAGAAAACGTACCAAGCAACAGACAAAAATAATTAAAATTATTACATAAGAATTAGTAAAAAGTAAGACGAAAATCAAACAAAAACATCAATTACTAGTTTTTTATTTTGCCTCAAAAATGGCAAAAAATAATTTTAAAAATTTTTTTGAAAAGTGTTGACAAAAAGAAAAAGGTATGTTAAAATACAAATCGTTCTACACAAACAGCAGAACGAAAAAAGTACATTGAAAAGTAAACAATGAATCCTTTAGAGAAAAAACCAAACGGTGATTTTCAGAAATGAAAATGTACCAAAAAGTAAATCAAAAAAAGATTAAAAA
>VOFC01000463.1_pt1 | contig 19760 bp, 40 predicted proteins | sample 5384161 | NCBI WGS metagenome assembly VOFC01 (sample SAMN12384722, study PRJNA508395) | human gut metagenome | isolation source: healthy gut B | host: Homo sapiens
TAAAATAAATATAATGGTATTCTATAATCTGGATTTATGTTGTTTAAAGCATCTACTAAAGAGTCATCTTTTGTTTTATTATCTTTCACATCATTGGTTATAGTTGTTTTTAATTTTTTTCCAAGGGACTTTAAAATATCCTTTGATTCATTTATACATATTCTAAATAGCCATCTTTTTTGCTTCATCATTTGAAAGTGTTAATATCTTTTTGTTGTTATACAATTTTATATAAACTTTTTGAATTACATCTTCTGAATCTTGTTCGTTTAATAAATAACTATATTCAAGTCTATATATATCATTTTTTATACAGCTGATATAATTCGTTAAAACGTTCTTTCATTATAATCACTCCATCATCTTTTTCAACCTAACAACGATTTAAACTAATTAAAAGTCACATTAAAATAAAAAAAGTGTAATTATTGACTCATTACACTTTATAATAACAAATATATTTTATTCGTTAATTATTTTCTTTAGATTATTCAATTTATTTTTATCAATTTTAAATTTTGGATCAAATTCTCCATATACTTGAACGTATTGATTATCTTTTTTTCTTTTAACATACCTGAAGCATAAAGACGTTCATAACTTCCTTTAGGTAAAGGGACGCTTCTGACGTTTTTACGATGCATAGTATTAATTTTTCATCTTTAGCAATAAATTCTTCTCCATCTACTATTTCTTTAAGAATTGTATTGGCTTTTTTTCGTTTTCACCTAAATTGGAAAATCTTTCTGAATCTTTATAAAAATTAATATGATCATTTAAAGAAATATACCCACCAAGATAATATATATCAATATCTTGATTTTTCTTAACTTCTCCTTTAAAGACATCATCTATTTGTAATGTAATTTTGTCCAAGCATTTCCTGCAAAAGTTTCAAAATTTACCGATACGACTTTACCTTTTACTACGGCATCACTTTTTTTCATCAATGTAGTGAATTCTTCTTTGAATACTTTTTTCAGTTATTGAAGTTACAGTAATTATGTTTTTTTTTCTTCCTTTTTATATTCATGATTACTTTCTTTTTGGTAAAAACTTCGGTATAAGGATGCCAACTAAGGTTAATAAAGCAAGACATGTAATAATTAATATTTTCTTCATTTATATTTTCTCCTTTAATTTTAATAATGAAAAGCTTCTAATATTTTTGAACTGCCTTATCAGGATTAGAAGAGTAATCATCTCAATTGATATTTTTAATCGATATAATATATCGTCGTGAATTATAAAAACACTTTGAGTATGACTAAATGTGTAAAAAATGCATGCTTTATCATTAATAGATTTTATATAGTATTCTTTTATGTTTTTTTCGGATGATAAATTAGCTTCCCAAATGGTATCATTGTTGCTTGTATTATATTTTGTACGCATGATAATCTCCATATATATTTTAGTTGTCTTTCTAGAATTTTTTTCGGCATCCATAGGATTTGGCATGCTAAACCTTAAGTATGATATTTTTTCATCCTTACGGGAAATTTTAGTTACTACTATTCTATTATCTTTAAACAAATCATTTTTTAAAATTTCTATGCCTAGAGCTTTTTCTAATTCTTCATATGTATATATCGAATAACATTCATCTATTGCATCAATTATATCACAAGAACCAATATAATTTTGACATGTGCTTTTTCTCTTAGCACTGCATCATAATTTAATTTTTTTTCTTGCTTTTGATTCTAACTTAAAATTTGTATATGTACTTCCATTTGATGTGGTTCTATTGCTAATTTTTGTTATAACTTCGCTAATGCTTGCTTTTATATCGTTTGCATAAGTTATGCCTGTTCCAATGATTAGAATACTGAATATCATAATTAAACTAAAAACAATTTTATTTTTCTTCTTTCTTTTTTTTATATCTATTAATAGTTTCTAATTTTAGATAGTCATTTCTTTCATCTGTTAAAACAATATTGCTAATATTATCAATATACTTTTCTTTCAATTTATTCATCTTTACCCTCCATTTCTAATCTTAATTTTTCTTTACCTCTTGAAAGTTTCATCTTTATAGCTGATTCAGATTTTTTTCATAATCTTAGCTATTTCTTTTATCTTATATCCTCATAATAATATAAATATAATGGTATTCTATAATCTTTTGGAATGGATTTTAATAATTCAAAAGTTTCAAATTTATTTAAGTCATAAGATTTTATTTCATCATCTAAACTCTTTGTAAGTTTTTTTCCAAGGTGATTTAAGTAAATCTTTTGTATTATTTATACTTACTCTAAATAACCACTTTTTATTTCTTCATTTTCTAATAATAGAATCTTTTTATTGTTATATAACTTCATAAATGTTTTTGAAGAATATCTTCAGTATCCTGAATATTAAAAAGATAACTATAAATCAGTTTATAAACATCTTTACTATATAAATAATATATTTCATCAAAACGATTATTCATATTTTAATCTCCTTTCATCTTATTAACGATTTAAATTAATAAAAAAGTCACACTAAAAAAGGAAACAAAATTAATTGCTCCTTATGCTAATTTTCTAGTTTCTATTTCTGCTGTTAATTCTTCTTTTTTTCCTCTTCCGTTAATATAGTTTGTTTATCAAGTTCTTCTAACATCTTTTCATAATCACTTAAATCTAAATCGGGATTATTATCTAGTTCATTAAGCAAGGCTTTAAAATCATTTTCTTCTTGTAAAGATCTATCAAGTACCTCATTTTCCTTTTCAAGGTACATAGTTGCTGCATTTTCATATTCATCAATTTTATCACTTTTTTATCAAACTCTTCATCAGTAACTTCATCAGTTAAAGTTCTATCCTGTTTATATAGTTCAAACTTTATATCTTCTATGCTTCTATTTTGTATTCTTTCATTACGGACTTTTTGCATATATTCAGAGACTTTTGCTTCATATATTGATGGAAGTACCTTACCTTCTAACCCAGGTTCATCATCATTAAGTCTTTTTATAGCTTCTGCACGAATATTAATATAATCGGCATTTTCGACTAAAGTCTCATCATCGCTTTTTTCAAACTCTACTTTTCAGCAGATATATTTTCATCTTTTAATTCTTCATGATTTTTTTTTCTTTTTTGTTCTTCTTTTTCTAAAGCAGCTATTTCATTTTGAAGAGCTTCAATTCTTGCATAATTTGGATTACTTTGAAGTTTCAAAGCTTCTAATTCTCTTTTTTAGAATCTAAAATATTTTCTTTATTTTTATCGTTTTCATTTGTTTCTTTTTTTAGCATTAATACGAGCATTTTCAACTGCTTCTTTTATTTCTTTATAATCCGTTTTAGCAAGACTTTCATTCACTATTTTAACTTGAGTTTCATACTTTTCAATATACTCGTCTAATTTATTTAAAGTTTTTGGATAAGATGATTTAATTACTGAAGTAAACTCTGGATTTTGAGAGATTAAATCTTTTACTCTCTTAAATTCATTTAGTTTTTGATCTAGTTCATTCTTTTCATCAACCATTTCTTTACTAGGTATTTCAAATGGAACTCTTTTTGTGGCTCCAAAGATATCTTGCGACTCTTTTAAACCGTCTATTACACCCATTTCTTTATAGTGATTATAATCAAATATTAAAGAATCATATTCATAAGTTATTTCTATTCTATCTTTATTTTTTTTAGTTAAATTATTAACACTTTGAATATTATTTATTCTAGTAAAATAAGACATTATTTCCTTTGTTTATTGCTGGATCAAATACTTTTGAGGTTCTTAAATTTTGTACTGCTTCCTTTTCTAAAGATACTAGTGAACTTCTAGCTTTTTTAGAATTATTTAAACGATCTTCATATATCGATTCTTTAAAAGCCGTAAATACCGTATCATATTCGTCAAATGCTGGAATGCTTAGAATAGAGTCTATAAAACTTTTTGGATGTTTGTTTCTAAAGATTTCGATGCTACTTCCGATATTTTATTAAGAATTTGAGATACTTTTTGATAAACTGTCTCCGTGATCATTCATTTTATTTTGTAAACTTTTTTAACATTTCTTTTAATTCATCCATAAATATTTTCACCTACTATGATTAATATACCATTATTTTAAAAATTTATAAAAAAAAATTAGTTGATTTTACAACTAATTTAATTCGTTTTTACTAAAACCATTTAGTTTTCCATAAAGGGGCAATCATACTTAATGATTCCAATTCTTTATATATTTCATTTAATTTTTTGAATTAATTAATATTTCATGTTCCAAAAGAATTTTCTTTAGTTCCTTTTTTATTAAATATTGCAAATTGAATTTCATAATAAATATCATCAATAATACATTCTTCAGGTTCTATATCATTTTGTAGCAAAGTTGCCTCTATCTCGTTTTTTAAATTTATCAACTCATCTAAATCAAATATTTTGTAATCATCTTTTTTGCTTTTTTCATTTTTAATATAATCAAACGAATCTTGATCAAAAATTGGATCAACTATATAATTTTCAATTACTGAAAGATGTTTATATTCAATAATTTCATTTAATTCATTTTCATTTAATTTTATACCTGTTTTTTCAACAATTCTATTAATTTTTCTTTAGATATTATTCCATTTGCCTGAATGTAATTTGTTATTGAATAAGTAATCTCATAAAAAATCATCTTTTATTTTTTTTGTAATTTTTCAGAAAGTCTTTTATCTTTTTCTACAATACGTCTTAATTCATTTGGCATAAGATATTTATATTCATCATTTACTAAAAGCAATTCCAATCTTTCCTTCAACTAGGAATTTAGGATCAAAAGTATCATAACAAACATCTTCTGATTCGATGATTTCCAAAATAAGTTCATCAATATCAGTTATCTCATTATAACTTTCAAGTATATCCTCTTTACTTATATGAGTTTCATTTACAAGGTCAGTCAATTCTATAAATTTATCAAGAGTAAATTCTTCCTTACTTTTTTATCTTTGCAGCTTCTTTTTTTAAAGTATCAAGAAAAAAGAATCATTTAAATTTCTTCCTCTTAAAGCAGCAAAACGAATATTTTCAGCAATGTCTAAGTAGTAGGATGATATCATTTTTGCTTGCTTTTTGTTAATTGAAAAGTATTCCACTAAACTACCTAAAACATCATTCGGATCTTCCATTGGTTTAAAAGTTAAAAAAGGCATATACTTTGCTAATTTTTTTCTTTATTTTTAATTATTTTTTCGATATAAGTTAATAAATCTTTATAAACATGAAATGTCTTAAATAATTGCTCATTTGAAAGTATTCTATAATCCATTTGTTTATATAAGTTATAAAATTCTTCTAGTTCATTTGCATCAGATATTAATATTAATCCATTTCTAATAGGATATTCTAAATTTAAATCTTCAATAGTTATATCTAATGAGTATTTTTCAATATAGTTTTTTTGAAAAAATTCTACGGGAATTACATTATTTATGTCAACATAACAGATAACTACAGCTTTTTAGAAGTTGTATTTGTTTTGCTTTATTAAATTTTTCTTGTAAGATATCATTTAATTCTTTTGGGAATTCTAGATTATCATCATCTTTAAAAAATAGAAAAGAATCTATCAATTAATTCATCTTCTAAGATTGAGTTAGAAGAACCATTCTTTTTACTTCATTAAGAACATCTAAATAATCAAAGTTAAACTCACGATCCATAAATATTGCAAATTCGTCTTTTTTTTTTCTTCTAAAGATTTTATCATCTCTTTTTTGCTCGTGAAATGTCCTTCTAAATAATCACTGGCAAATAATTCAAGATCTTCTTGATTTTCTCTTTCTAATATTGTTTTTAAACTTCTCATACTTACCTCACCTCATCTACTAATACTTTAACACAAACATATGTTAAATAAAATATAAATGTTCTAAAATAGAACTTTCTCTGATTTATATTGTTTAATTATTATACTTAACATTAAAGCTATTATTATAAATGTTGATAAGAACATAAACATTATATTAAGAACACTAAAACTTCCTTTAGTTACATCATCAAATAAAAGCGTATAATTTATAAAAGGTATCATACTTAAAAGACATGAAGATTTTACATTTAGGAAGAAAGCTATCATTCCTGGAAATATAGATACTAATGTTATAGGTCCAAGAGCACTTTGAGCTTCTTTAAATGTTTTGGCATGTGATGCAATGCTTGTACAAATTCCACTTATCATGAATGCATATGCAACTATTATTAAACCAGCAAACACAACTTGACCAAGATTCAAAAGTTATATCCACTCCGTTATAGATATCGAAGTGACTTCCTGCATACATAAGTGAAAAATAAGCAAGTATTAAGGAGATAATTCCTGTTACAATTGAAGAGATGGCTACACTTATATATTTTTCAATTATTATGCTTTTTTGAACTTATTGGTAAAAGTAAGCAAAGTTTCTAAAGTTCCTCTTTCTTTTTTCACCTGCTGTTGTGTCAGTAGCTGGATAAGTTGATGCGACAGTTACTGCCATCATAATAAACATAAAAGCATAACTAACAATATAATTTCCAAAGAAGTTTTTTTCTTCTTCTAAGGTTACATTTGACAATGTAATAATATTTAAAACATCATCAGGTTTGATATTTTTATTGATTAAATAATTTTCTTGAAGAATACTTTTATATTGTTCAAAATAGTTACTTATAAGACTTACTGCATAACCTGATGTATCATTTTCATAACCATAAGTTTCATAATGATTATTATTTTTTTTTTACATATAAATTGATTTTACCTTCTTTATACATCTTTTCAAGTTCTTCTTTTGTACCGGTTACTACATCAATTTTAAAACTATCAGCTAAATATTTTTCAGTTTCATTTAACTCATAGGCAAAACCTATTTTATTATAATCCTTAATATCTTTATTGACATTGTTTCAAATAAATAAGACATTCCAATTATGATAAGTGGAATCATTAAAGGGACAATTAACATCATTGATAAAGACTTCTTATCTCTAAATATCTCTTTAGTTCTTTTTTAATATATTAATCATTTTTTATACCTCCAATCAATGTGAAGAATGCATCTCTTAAGTTGCTTTGTTTTGTTTGTTTATTGATTTCTTCTGGTGTACCCGAAGAGATAACTTTACCATTATTAATTAATACAACATAATCACAGATATTTTCTGCTTCTTCCATGTAATGTGTTGAATATATAATTGATGCTCCGTTTTTTCTTCTCTTCTTTGATAAAATCAAGAATTACTTGACTAGATATAATATCAAGTCCACTTGTTGCTTCATCAAGAATATAATACTTTGGCTTATGAACTAAACATCTTGCTATATTTATTCTTTGAGTTTGACCGGTTGATAAAACTCCTATTCTTTTATCTATAAATGAACTTAAATCAAGTCTTTTTATAATTTCTTCGATTCTTTTTTCGCTTTCTTCCTTTTCCACTCCATAAATATCAGCAAACATTTTCAATAATTCACGCCCTGTTATTGAATTATATAGTTTGTGTTTCCAGAAAGATAAGCAATTTCATTTTTTATTTTTAAAGCAGATGTTGAAATATCAACATCATCATATAAAATAGTTCCATTGGTTGGAGTAAGAATCCCGGCAATCATTCTAAGCAAAGTTGTTTTTCCAGCTCCATTTGGTCCAAGCACACCAACAATACTTCCATTGGGAACCTTTAAACTAATATTATCATCAGCTAGAATAATATTATTCTTTTTAGTTTTTCTTTAAATTGTTTACTTACATTTTTAATTTCTATCATATTCTCACCTCTTCAATTATTTCATTTAAGCAAATAAAAAAGCAACTTAATTTTTTAGTTACTTTTTATTTTATTTATAAAATATTTTTACTTATTAAAATTTTTTACTTATTATATTGTACTTTTATACTTAGTTATCATTTGGCTCATTACACCATTTATATTTTTCCCTGTATTGTGTCATAAAGGAATAATCATTTCGATCATTTTCAATTCTTCCAATTACAATTCCCGGTAATACATTTTGAGATAAAGCAAAATTTTTTTTATATTAGTAATATTTAATTCGGAATTTTCTATAAATAAGTCATAATCTTTTTGATTTATAAGAACGTTTTTAGCAAAATTATCTGCTCGTTGTTCCTCTTTACTATCAATAAATTGATAATCAATATATTGATTTTTAAAATCATCATTTATTAAATGTCCAACTTCATGAAATAATGTAAACCAAAAGATGTCAGAAAATGATTGCCTTATGGTCATACATAAGATAACTTTATCTTTTCTTTTTGGATAAACCCCTGAACTGGAGCTCCTTTAAAATGTTGCACGATTTCAAATGCAACACCACATTCAGAAAAAATTTCTTTTAATTTTTCTACCATTTCCATTGGTGATAAAAACATTGTACTTTTTTATTTGCTCATATTTAGTTTCTAATTTTTTGCATCAAAAGATTTAGTTATATTTTCTTTACTAGTAAAATATTCACATATTTTTTTGCCATGCATATAAAACATAGACATTGACCTTATTTGCTTTTGAACCTCTAAAAGCAACCTGTTGAATTGGTAAATTTGGTATGCTGCATAAATTATTCAAATTTAAAAATTTTCGCATGTTTAACAATGTTATTTCCTTTTAGAATTACATTCAATAATATTCTCTTTCTCACAATATTTAATAATATCTTTTAAATCACTTAAGATATCTAGTTCTTCTTTATCAACATTGTTTAAATTATTGATCTCAAACGTCTCTTTATCATAATTGTTTTGTAGATTCATCAAAAAGATGCAGAAATATTTAAAGCATATTCCAATCTATTAGCAAATTCTGAGGATATATCCTTTTTTCCCCTAACAACTTCGCTTATATGTTTAGCGGAATATCCAGTCCTAACTGCCAACTCCTCTTGTGACATGTTTCTATCTTCCAAAACCTCTTTTATAGTTTCCCCTGGATGAGTCAACAAATCAAGGGATAATCCAATTACATTTTCCGTCATGATAATCTGCAACTCCTTTCAAATTAACTTTTTCACACTTTTTAAAGATTCATCATCTAATTTATCTGATAATGGTTCCACTATTAGTCTATAATTTTTATTGATTTTAATACCATATAGATTATCTAAATTACCAACAAGAGGATGAGGATCACCTAAACCGATATCTAAAAATTCTTTAAAATTACTTGTTGCTCTAATTTGCTCTATTCTTAATTTTAATTTTTTCATCATTTCAAATCCAATTTTTTTTGTAATTTTAACTGTATCAGATAAAATTTTTCTTACTTCTCTGTTGTCGATTTCGATTTGCACCTTTTTCCTCCTTTTTTGCTAATTTATTACCTAATAGGTAATTACATTATACTATCTTACAATTAAAATTACAATACTTTTATAAAAAATAAATTACTTAAAAGGTAATTTTCTCAAAAAAAAGATAACTTAGTTACCTTTATAAATTATGTTCAGTCCTGTTTTACTTCCATCATTTAAAATAAATTCCAAATTATATGTTCCTTCATTTGCTAGATTAACAGCATATTTAAAGGTATTAGGTTCCTCAATATCTGGTTCAATGTAATTTACACTTCCGTTAGAATCAATATTAAAGGATAAATCATTATACGTAATATCTTTATCTAAACTCTTTACTAATATATTAAATGTTTTAATACTTGTAGTATACTCACTATATTCTTGCATAGAGTTATTTTCCATTAAATATATCGCGATACGATTTTTAATAACATATAGGTTACTAGTTGATGTAATACCATTATAGTCCATTTTCATTATTGTTTTGCCTAAAGTTTTTTCCGAATATAACCCCATCTTTAATAGTTGCAATATTTTCATCATCTACAAAAACATCAAAAAAACTTTTGCTTCTACATTTTCGGGATTAGTATCCAAACTCAATTTAGTTTTATCATCTAGATAAACATAATAATTATCACTGAATAATTTAGCAGATGATATATAGTCACTGAAAACACTTAAAGTAATTTCTGCGGTTTTATCCTGATATGTTTCTTTTAATTTTGTTGTACCTAATTTATTTAAGGCTTTTAACATAAGACCTTTTTTTTAGTGCTTTTTATATCAACAATTGTTTGATCATAATCACTGAATTTTATATTCTTTACATTTAATGATTTTAAACTCATGACCGATGAAAAATCGATAGACTCATTTGTTTTTAAAGAGTATGTTGAATTAATAAAACCAAGTTTACAATCCTTACATAAATTCATAGTTGTTGTTTTTTTAGTAGTTGCTTCTATTCTATCTCCATCTTCATCAGTTATTGGCTTATTAAAAATAGTCAATAAATACATTAAAACGATTATTAGAAATAATACAATAATAATTGTGAATATAACGGTTTTTAAATTAATTGTTCCATCTTCATTTATAAATATTTTTTTCATTTCATCCTCTTTAACACTTTAATAAATTCATATGTTGATTTTGAAAGTTCTTCTTCCTTTATTTCATCTAAAGAAAATGCTTCGAAATCATAACTACGGCTTTTCTCTTTATTCTCTAGTTTTCCAGATTCTAAGTAGCCTGTATACCCTAAAATTATCCAATCCACATATTTTTTTGTTTCATTATCAAAACTCTTATTATAACAAGCTCCGATAAATTCACCTATTCTAACATTATAACTTCCAGTTTCTTCAACTATTTCTCTTTTTAAAGCTTCAACAAAATTAACATCACTTTTGTTAACTGCTCCACCTACCGCTTGTAATAGACCAACTTCATCTCTAGCACCTGGACCTCTTCTATTTAAAATAACACGTCCATTTTTATCGAAAATAAAGCATATTACTCCAACTTTTACTTCGTTTAGAGATTGATTATCAATTAATTTTTTCTACTAACCCTTCAGTATCTATTACTTCATCGTAAAAAAGCATTTTATCACTTCCTAAAACATTTTATCTATATTCGTTGGTACTTTATCATTAACTATTAAGTTAATTATTTTATCCTCTTTTTTTGGGAAACTTCCTTACCAGTAAGTTTGCTTTAATTCTCTAATAATGCCACTTAAAGTTTTAGGATCTTTCATATTTCCTTCATTAAGCCTACTAGCAATATTTATAATTGATTCCTTACTAACTTTGGTTTTAGCCTCCACCTTATTAAAAACTTCATCATTAATTTCCATATAAACACCTCTAGTATATTTATATGTTTATATGCCCAACTTGTTCGTTATTTCAGTTTATAAACATATGTTAAATCACTTAACAAAATGATGAATGTCGCTTCATGATGATTTTTATATCTAGATAGTTTATTGGACACTTACTTTCTTTACTAGCATTTAATAGTTCTTTAAAACTGCTAACAAAAGTAATTTTTTATTATCAATTCTTGGAAAGCTTTTAACGTTTACAATATTTTTATCGTACTTGCGTAATATTTTTTCTAAACGATAATCAAAAAGAATTTTTAGTTCTTAAAATATTTCTTAATAACAAGATAATTATTAAAGTAAATAATATTATTGATGAAAGAAGTTCTAAACATATGGCATAACAAGTATTTATATCAATTCTTCCATAAATAGTTTCATTTTTATTTTCATTTACGGGATTTATAGTTCCATTATTTAAATCTATACTAAGAATAACATCATCGTTTTTAGTTATATTTTTACTTAAATAGTTATTATACATTTTTATATCATTTACAAGTACATAGTCTATACGTGCTTTTTTACCCTTATAGTATTCGTTTTCAATTGCTTTCAAGTATTCAAGATAATCTTCACTAAAGTTAATTTCTTTTTGTTTCTTTTATATTTAAAACACTTCCATTTACATTTGTTGGAATAATATCTGTATTAAATAATTCTTCAATAAATAAATCTTTTTTCATCATCACTTATTACAAGTTTTCCAATAATTTTATAATTGTCTTTTTATTGTTGATTTAATATTTAAAATCATTGAATAATTATATAAGACATTTAGCTTATCTAAATCATTTAAAGAGGTAAATGTCGTTGTTTTATCCTTATTAACTAGTTTATAATTTATTGTGTATTCAATACGAGCATTCATCTTTTTAATATATTTATTGCTATCAAAGTTATAAAAGAAGCTTATAAAAAAAATGCACTTACAAACGTTAGCAATAATAAATATAATAAATAAACGATATAAATTAACCTTTTTTATTCATGAAATCACCTAATTTTATTCTTTTAATTTAATTCTTTAAATAATAAACTTACCCCATATATCAACTTTACTAGAACCATTATTATCTTTTAATTTTATTTTTAAAGTTGCTCTGTATTTGTCATGAGAGAATAATGTTTCTTTTATATTATCAATCGCTACATCTAAGTTAGTTGTATCTCCGATAATTTTCATACTATCATACATAGCATCAATGTTTTCCGTCATTGTAAATCTCTATCTCTTTTTCAAAAACTTCATTTTCACCTATAACAGTGTCAATATTTATAATATTTTCTTTTTTCACCATCTACAATATAGCCAACATCCCAAGTATTATTATAATCAGTTGGAATTGCAAAAAAGAATTTCCTAAAGTAAATACTCGATCATTAATAATTCCATAGATAGTAAAAAACATTAATAAAAAAAATCTTCTTATCAGTCATAAACACATATCCTATTCTATATAAATTATACTTTTTAAAAATATATGTGTCAATTGAATATGTTTCCTAAGTGTCAAAAAAAAGACATAAATTTCTATATCTTTATTTTTTCTAAATATTCTATAACTTCATTAACTGTGTTATTAAAATTATCAAAATCAACATCAAACCATTTAACATCCATTTGGTTATTAAACCAAGTATATTGTCTTTTAGCATAATGTCTACTACGGCTTTTTATAAGAGAAATAGCTTCTTCTAAACTTAGCTTATTATCAAAATATTCATATAGTTCTTTATATCCAATTCCAGTCATTATAGCTTTGCTACGTATGCCTTCATCATATAAAGATTTTACTTCTTCAAGAAGTCCCTCTTCCATCATCTTATCTACTCTTTTATTTATCCTATCGTATAGTTTTTCTCTTGAAGTTGTAAGTCCAATAAACTTAGCATCGAAAAGTAGTTTATCTCCATCTAAAAGATACCTCTTGTTGATTTAACTTTCTTATTAGCCTTTTACGATTATTTACATGAATATCACTTGTTGGATCTTTTTCCTTAACCATTTCTAAAAGTTCTTCATTGCTATATTCATCAAAATTTTATGATTTTCTTCTAAAAACAAACTTATAATCATAAAGTCCAGCTTTAATATAAAGTCCACTTCCGCCAACAAGTATTATGTCTTTTTCTTTGTTTTCATCAATTACACGTCTTAAATCACGTTGATAATCAAAAATAGTATACATTTCTGTTGGAGAAACTATATCAAATAATAGGTGTGGTACTCCCTCTTTTTCTGCTTCAGTAACTTTAGCTGTTCCAATATTTAAATATTTATACACTTGCATAGAATCAGCATTTACAACTATTCCATTAAAATGCTTAGCTAAACTAACACTTAATTTAGTCTTACCAACACCAGTTGGTCCACAAATAACATAGATCACTTAAATCACCTAAGGTTATTATACCTAAATTATAGATATTTTAATAGACTTGATTTATTGTTTTCAACTTTAATTTTATTGTTTGCAAGCTCTCTATATATTATCTTACTATTGTTTAATGTTAATCTATTTTTATTCTTCTTACTTACTTTCAAAAGATATTGAGTATTAATTTTAACATCATTTAAAGTTACTTCTATTTTAGAGTTTTTTTTAAATTGAATAAATAGTTCTTAACATATATTGTTTGATGATTTCCATTAATTGTAAGATTTTTATCAAGTTCAATATCAGATAAATCTAAATAAAGCCATCATTATATTCTTAGTATATTCATCATTTTGTTCATTAAATATCTTCCAACTATCCTTTTTAGACTTTAATAAATTTTTTAAATCAACATCACTTATATTGCTTACTATATTAGGTTCATTAGAATTAAAATATATTTTATTTTTATCAAGTCTCATAGAAACATATTGCTTATTAGCTGTAGTAGTTACAACTTTGTTGGCATTCTTTGCAATTGTATTATCAACTGTTAAAGAGGTAATTTTTTATCATCCATTAAACCAACAATAAATACAGCTACTATAATTAAAAGAGTTATTATTAAATTTTTTACTACTTTTTTTCCATTAGATCAATTCCGTTCCTTTATTAGTATACAAAAAAACAAAAAAACACGTAAATGATTGGAGTAAATTTTAAGTAAAGTTTACGCAAACTTGATTAATAATCTTTTTTTTGATAGAATACGTTTATTGAAGAAATGGGGATGTTTTTATGGAATTACCAAATATTACTATATTAGACGAAAAAGATAAAACGATTACATCAAAGATCAGAAGAAGTTACTTTCCCACTTGATGATGAAATGATAAAAACTATAAATGATTTCTCTTGATTATTTAGAAATGAGTCAAGATGAAGAACTTGCAAAAAAATATGATTTAAGAGCTGGTATGGGACTTTCAATGTGTCAAATAGGTATAATGAAACGTATTTTTGTTGTAAGTGAAGATAATGGAGATGGAACTTTTGAAAGATATGTTGTTATTAATCCAAAGTATTAAGTCATTCAGAAGAACTTATCTATGTTGGTGAGGGTGAAGGATGTTTATCCGTTAATCGTGAAGTAAAAAGGAATAGTTCCTAGATATGCTAGAATGAAAATTAAAGCTTATAATGAATATGGTGATGAATATATAATTCGTGTAAGAAGATATTTCAATTGCTTTTCAACATGAAATGGATCACTTAGATGGAATTCTTTTTGTAGATAGAATTGATTCAAAGAATCCTTTTAAAAATAAAGAAAAATGAGAGAAATTTAAAAAAACTAGTTCAGCTAGTTTTTTCTTTTGTATTATTTTTGTAAATAAAAAGGATTGCTATATTATTAGCTATCCCTACTTTCCATAGACATCTATATAAATGCTTGCTTTTTACCTTGATCACTATTAGTTATGAGATCACTTCCAAGCCAAAATCTAACCTCTATAGTTTTGCTTTCTCCTTTTCTAAAGTGCCATAATATAAAATATGATTTTTATTTATTTGTTTACCTCTCTATTATCTATTTTATAATAAACTTTTATCAATTAGACTTGAAGAATTTTTATCTTTAAAACAACTTCAAAATTACTTCTTTTTGAGTCTTTATTACTGATTGTTATCTTATGAACGTTAGCTGATTCAACACCCTCTTCTTTGCTCATAGGATAGTTATTTTTCTCTTTTTAGTAGTTTCTATTTTTATAGCTTATATTGTCTTTTTATAACAATATCTCCTGATTTATTATTTAAAACATTATAAAAGATATTCTAAAATAGCTATTATAGATATAGAAGATACAATAAAAACTGATAATCGTTTTTTATATATTCTTTTATAGTCATTATAAACCTAGACCCTTTGTTTCACTTATTTTATGGGCTTTTATAGAGTGACTATAGTTATATCCAGTTAAGTTTGAAATCTCTTGTGCTAAAGAACGATATTGATCTATTAAACTATCAAATAATAATTCATCTTTAGCTTCCATGTATTTAGCATAAATATTTGAAGCATAACTGTATTTTTGCTTCAAAATCAGCAAATTGTTGAGCATTATCATCAGTTATATATGCGTATGTGATTGCTTCATCAATATAATTACTTAAATCCTCTAATTCATATTCTGGATCAGTCTTTGTATAATCTATTGTATACCCGAAATCAATTAAATGTTCTTCTGGTATTCCGTATAAAGTTATGGTTTCTCCAGCTCTTAAGCTATTTGGATTTTTTAACTTATTTTTATCAGCAATTTTTTCAATTATCCCATACATTTTGTTTGGATCGGTTTGATAGCTAGCTACTATTCCTGATAAAGTATCACAGTTTTGAACAACATATTCAGCCTCATGTTTTTTTTACTTGATGTACTTTCTTGAGTTAAAGTTCCATCAGTTATTGGATCTTTACCAGCTGGTTTTGGTTCTTGAACTTTATCGGCTGATTTTTTATTAAAGATGCCGAACTTATAATTACAAAGCTGTTCCAGCTATAAAGGCAAAGTTTTTTATCGCCTTCATATCAACTTTTAAAGATCCAATATAAACATTGTTATTTTTTATTCTTATTACTTTTTTTCATAAGTATCACCTATTTTAAATTATAAGCGTATTTTTTTTATTTTATCAATTACTTTACTTTTCCCTTTACAGTTATTCCATCAATTTCTGTTATTAAGCAGTCAACAAACTTATTGTTTTCTTGGTATTCATCAAAGTGTACTTTTATATAATTGCTTGTAAATCCAGAATAATTATCTTCAACCAATACAGATACAACTTTTTCCAATGTATTTTTCATAATACTCATGTTCTAAATGATCGCTTAATTCTAAAATTTCATGAGTACGATTCTTTTAACTGTGTCATTAACTTGAATCATTGTACTTGCTTTTTGTTCCTCTTCTTATTGAATAAGGAAACGTATGAATTTTAGAAAACCAATATCAATTAAATTTTGTTTAGTTTCATAAAAATCCCCATCAGTTTCTCCAGGAAATCCAACGATTAAATCCGTTGTTAAATTAACATCATCTCTTAAAGACTTAATAAGTTTTGTCTTTTCTTTAAAATAAGCAATGTCGTATTTTCGATTCATACTTTTTAAGATATTATCTGATCCACTTTGAATTGGAACATGTAAGTGGGAACAAATCTTTAAGTTATTTTTAAACTCTTCCATAAATTTATCATTAAGTTCTGTTATTTCTATTGATGATATACGTATTCTTTTTAGTCCATCAAGTGTACTTATTCTTCTAATTAAATCAACTAAATCAAAATCTTTTCCCGTTCCATATGAACCTGTATGAATTCCTGTTAAAACGATTTCTTGATATCCATTTTCAACTAAACATTTTATTTCATCAAAAGCAACATCAATATTTTTACTTCTAATATTACCTCTTACAAAAAGGAATAATGCAGTAAGAACAAAAATTATTACAACCATCTTGAATCTTAACAAATCCTCTAGTTTTATGCTCAAAATGACTTATTTTCATATCTTCAAATTCAACATTTCTTAAGTCATAAAATAATCTTATTTGCTTTTTTGTTTGTTTAAATTCATCTATTAAATCAAAAATTTTCGTTTTTTATCCTTATTGCCTATAATAATATCTGCATCTATATCTAAATCTTCATGATTTTGTGTCATACATCCACACACGATTAAGATAGCGTTTTCATTATCTCTTCTTGCTTGACGAATAAGTTTTCTTCCTTTAGAATCAGCTTGGTTAGTGACTGTACATGTATTTATCACAATTACATCGGCACTTTTTTTATCATCAATTATTTCATCTTTATTGTTTATAAACATTTCTTTTAATAGCTCAGATTCATAAGCGTTTACCTTACAACCCAAAGTTTCAACTACTACTTTCATTTTACCTCCCAAAAAAAGGTTATGATTAACCTTTAAAACTTGCATCAACATAGTATATTTGTCGATGTTCTTTAAAATATTGACGTTCAAAATCGGTCATTATATTTTCTATTTTTCTTTCATCATTATGAAGATCTACACTTATTTTATCAAAAGTATACCAATAACTACTTAAGCTTTCTAAAGCTGAAGCAAATAATATTTTATTGTCAGTTTTTAAGATAATATGTTTATTCTTTTTTAAATATTCTATCATATAATTTCAAATAGTTTATTGCTGTAAATCTCTTCTTTTTTCATCACCTTTTTTGGCCAAGGCAAAGGAGAATGTCAAATAAATTGTATCAATTTCACGTCCAAATATTTTCGGCAACTTTTAAAGCATCAGCATTAATCATTTTTAAATTATCTAAATGTAAATCTTTGATATTTTTTAAAGCTGTTGCCGTTTGGTTCTTATCAAGTTCTAAACCAATATAGTTAATGTTCGGATGAGTTTTTGCCATTTCGATTATAAATGCCTCTACCATTCCAAGTTCTAAACATATTGTTATTGTTTTTAAAAAAAGACTTGCCCATTTACCCTTATATGCATATGGATTTTTTTTACTAAATAGGAATTATTTCTTTCAATAATACTATTTGCATTTTTTACCACGTTATAACGCATAATTACACCTCAAAAGTATTTTATCAAGGAGTGATAAATAAATCTATAAAAAAAAAGTAGACAGAAAGTTATCTACTCATTATCGTGTTAGTTTTTTTTTGAGTTCCCTATCAAGATCGAAGCAGCCATATTATTGTCAATTTGAGCCATTTTTCATATGCTTCATTTTATTTTTCATTTTTCTCTTTCCTCAAGTTCTAACATTTTAGTCTTATAAGATGAAGTAGCATTTTCTCTTTGATTTAAGACCCAAGATTCATAGGCAACTAAATCACTTACAAGATGTACATATTCTTTCTTAAAGAAATCATTTAAAACTATGTAATCAGTTCTTTTTACGTAGCAAAGGTTTATCTTCGTATTTATTAGATAAATTACTTCCAGATAAAAATGAGAAAAACAATATTTCGTTTTAGATATCACTTCCAATGACTGTATCTTCACTTATTCTTTTGAAAATAAACGGGTATCTAGGATTTTCATCTAAAGAACATGATTCAAAGGAATATAAATCAGAATGTCCATACGTATTATTTCTTGGAACTATGTGATTAATTGGTCCAACATATCCAAAATATTCTCCTACTTTTAGGCATTTCTTTATATTGTTCAATTTGGTCATAATCATCAATAAAACCTTTTTTCAAGATCAGTTCCACAAAAACTATTTTTAAATAATTCATCTTTTTTGATTAATAAATTTTCTTTTGCTTTGCTTTTGAATTTCTGTTAAACTTGGATACATTTCCGTGGTACCTTCAAAAGGCGATTTATTTTCTTACCGACGCGAGCGTTGTTTTCTAAAACTAGCTCCATTTTTATACATAATGGACTATCTTCATAATAGCTTAGATATGGTCCATCACCTAAATCAAAAACTTTGATGTTGAATTTAAATTTGTACTTAATTTAACTCCACTTGATAAATCTATAACTTCATGGTTATCAACTTTTTCTTAAAAATAAAATGTATTCATCTTCAGTTAAAGGCATTACTTCAAATGTTATTTTGGTTTACCATATGAATTTTTATCATACCAGTAGGAACCATTGAATAAATTCGAGCAATACAAATGAAGTCAGCATGTTTTATCTATATTATAAAAATTTAGAATATCATTTAACTTAAAATTTTTAGTAAATTTTTCAGTTAATATATGTGTTAAATTAAGCAACATATTTATTCTTCTTTCTTACTTTTTCTTCTTTTTGATCTTTGAGGTTTTAAAACTTTCTTTTTTATTATGAATTACATCATAAATATCGTTATCAACACTTGCAAGATATTTAGCTTCACCTGGTTTAAAATAAAACTCTTGTAAAAGTATCATTAAAGCACCAGTTAAACTGAGCTTTGTAACGTTTTATAAGTTCTTCCATCCATTCCATAAATGCAGCTGTTTTTTCTACCTCTTTAGCATATTCAAGTTTAAATTCATCGGTTGGCATTAATAAACCATAATCATCTATTAAGAATGGTGTATTACAAAGGTCTTCATATCTTTGCGTTCTCGCGATAATTTCCTTGAAATTGAAATATAGCACCAGATGTCACTTCCTG
>VOFC01002908.1_pt1 | contig 19751 bp, 31 predicted proteins | sample 5384161 | NCBI WGS metagenome assembly VOFC01 (sample SAMN12384722, study PRJNA508395) | human gut metagenome | isolation source: healthy gut B | host: Homo sapiens
TTGCGAAATGTTCTTGCATCATAATTTGCATAAATAAGTGGATCCCTTTGCCGGATTATACTCATCGTAGTCAAGGCCATTCACAATTCCGGTCAAACACCCCTGACTTCGCATTAATCAGGCCATCTAATTTTTCTCCATAAAACGGGGTCTTAATCTCTTCTGCATAGGTATTACTTACAGTCGTAATCTGATCTGCGTAAACAAGACCACCCTTTAGATAATTAGCATCCCCAAAGGCTTCCAATTTATCAGGTGTAAAATAGTATGCATCCAGCCCTGCCGTATCCATAACTGTCTTTTTATCCCAGACACCCTGAAATTTCAAATTATGAATCGTCATAATTGACTGAATTCCACGGTAAAATTCGCTCTGCTGGAATGCATCATGCAAATATACCGGAACCAGTCCCGTCTGCCAGTCATGGCAATGAATAATATCCGGGCGGAAATCAATCACAGGCAGTGTTGATAACGCCGCTTTTATCAAAAAAAAGGCAAATTTTTCAATATCCTGATAAATTTCTCCATAAGGCTTGCTGCCGCTAAAATAAAATTCATTATCAAGAAAATAGAATTTAACACCGTTTAATTCCATTTCAAACACACCAACATACTGCTTACGCCATGCAAGTTCCAGATAAAAATGCGTGATATAATGCATCTGGTTTTATACTCTTCCGGTATCGCAGTGTATTTTGGAATCATAACCCGTACATCATATTTACTCTTATCAAAATACTTTGGAAGTGAACCGACAACGTCTGCCAATCCACCGGTTTTTATAAAAGGAACACATTCAGAAGCAACAAATAATACTTTCTTCAATATCCTTCTCCCCTTTCTTTTTTGACACAAAATCATATTGGTATTATTATACACCAAAAAGGGAGCGGTGAAAAAGATTTTTTTAGGCTTTCATTTTCTGTTCTAATCGTATCTTTGTCTGCAATTAGCGCTACAAACTCCGAATTTGTCGGTTTTCCTTTTCCATTATGAACCGTATATCCGAATAATTCATCAATCGTATCCACTTTTCCGCGGCTCCACGCCACTTCAATTGCGTGTCGTATTGCTCGTTCTACTCTGCTTGGTGTTGTCCCATGTTGTTTGGCTATAGAAGGATAGAGAATTTTTGTAATAGAATTTAACATTTCTTTATCGTCAACTGACATCATAATTGCATCCCGCAAATACTGATACCCTTTTATATGTGCCGGCACCCCGATTTCATGAATGATATTGGTAACATCCGATTCAAGATTATATTTCGCCATTTTTCATTTCTTCGGTTCTCATTTCCGTAGCAATGAGTTTTTGCCCTCGCACCCGGTTTAAATTTCTGTACATGAGAAAGAAGTGTTTCCGACTCGAATGGTTTTAATAAGTAATATGAAGCTCCCAAGGCAAATGCCGTATCCGTAATTCGTTCCTGCGAAATACCGGACACCACAATAATCTCCGGCACCTTTTTCATCTTCTGCTTTTTCCTGCAGCCGCTCCATCACACCAAGACCATCTAATTTCGGCATAATCAAATCCAGCAAAAGCAAATCCGGCTCCGTTTCCTCAATCATTCCCAGTGTTTCTACTCCATCTTCTGCCGTTCCCACGACCTGAATCTCATCATCATCCATAAGAATATTCTGAATCATGGATGCCATTCTTGGATTATCATCTGCAATTAATACTTTTAATTTCTGCACAACTAGTACCCCCTTGAAATAATTATAAATTTTTTATAAACTCAATGTGATTAAAAGTATATACCTCTTTTCTCCATATTACAAGAGTAAATTCTAAATTATTTTAATTTTTATTTATATTCTTTTTTTATATTTCATCATCTTTCGACTCCTAGTTTCGGTTTTTGACAGCAAATGCGGTTCTTTTACTGCACCAACATCTCCTCAATAAAAATGCCATAACCTCTTGTCGGGTCATCAACAAAAACATGAGTAACAGCCCCAACAATTTTATCGTTTTTGTATAATCGGCGAACCACTCATCCCCTGTACAATCCCGCCTGTCAGTTTTAAAAGCTTTTTTATCCGTCACCCTGATTTCCATACTCTTATTATCCCTTGCATTAATTTTTATATCTTCAATTTCAATTTCATACATTCTCGCCCTGCCTTCAAGATTCGCATACAGATACGCCTTTCCGGCTTCAATCTCTTGTTTTCTGCCAACTTCATACGCCTTTCCGGAATAGGCGGACACACGCTCCTGTTTCATCTCACCAAACACACCCTGCTCCGTGTTCTTTTTAATTTTTCCTATCGTATTTTTTGCAATCATATTGATATATCCCTGCAGTTCTCCCGGATTTCCTTTCTCCCCCTTCATAATATCGACTATCTGCGTCTGAAACAATTCACCCCCGTGTAAATTCAACAGCGTCCCGGTATCAACATCTGTAATTCCATGTCCAAGTGTACCAAATTCACCGGTCTTCGTTACATAAGTAGCGTGCCGATTCCCTGTGTATCCTCCCGTACCCATGTTCCGATTTTTATGTGCCATCTGATGAAAGCACCGGACGCATGGCAATTTTTATCTTTTTCTCCGTTTCGGCGTATTAAAACCGTAACCTTTTTATCTTTTGTCCCCTGAATTTCACGGTTTAAACTTTGAATCGTAGCAACCTTTTTTCTGATTCCACCCAAAATATAATCCCCCGGCTTTAACAAATTTTCACCGGGCGCATAAGTAAGCCATCTTTTGCCGGGACCTCAGTCGTATCCAGCACTAGCAGCCCATTAGTCTCCACATAAATACCAATTGGCTCTCCACTCGGAAAAATCTTTTTCCTTTTCACCACTTTAACGTCCATCCTCTTTACCGGCAGCACACCAAATAAGCGGACCGATACCTCATAACTTCCTAACCGGTTTGATTTCATAGAAAAACTGCCATCCTGATTTTGCACATGCAGAGCCGGAACACTTTGCTCGGTCTTAAAAAACGCCGGCAGGTCCAGTTCCTGTTTTTCCCCGACGTAAGTCAAAACAGAATCAGGAATTTTATTTTGAATATAATCATACATCAAATATCCAATCAATAATACATCAGCCACTAATAATCCAGCCAGCAAAAACGAACTTTTTTTTCTCATACTCATTCCTCCCATAATTGGAAAATAAAAACAGAAGGTACAAAACTTACTATTGTTTTGGTTCCTTCTGTTTAGTATAGCCAACTTCTATTTTTTTCTAATTCTGAAAACTATCTGAACTTTTTGGTTTGCTAACGCTTTCATCTCTCTCGCATTTTCAAGTACCGACTCTGTAATCTCAACACCGCCAAGAATACGTGCCAATTCCTGTTCACTCTGCGACTTATCCAACGGACGAATCACTGTCTCCGAATGATTTTCATCAACCATCTTTTTCAATCAAAAAATGGGTATCTGCCATGGCCGCAATCTGTGCCAGATGAGTAATGCATAGAATCTGGTGGCTTTTACTTAAAAGTTTCAGTTTTTCCGAAACCTTCTGTGCCGTACGTCCACTGATTCCGGCATCAATTTCATCAAAAAATCAAGGTCTCAATATGGTCTTTTTCGGCAAAAACCGATTTAATTGCCAGCATAATACGGGACAACTCACCGCCGGATGCGATTTTTCCGAGGCTTTTCTTTGGCTCGCCCGGATTCGTTGCAATCAAAAATTCAGCTTCATCCCATCCATCCGCACCAAATGTATCTTTGCGGCTCCATGAAATTTCAAAATCTACATAGGCAAAATTTAAATCTGATAAAGCAGCTTTAATCTTTTTCCTGAAGAATGGAAGCGGTTTCTTTCCTTTCTTTTGATAACTGCTCACATTTCTTTGTCAAATCCGACTCATATTCCTTTATTTTAGCAAGAAGTTTCTCCTTATACTGTTCAAAATCTGCAAGTTTTTGCAGTTTATCCTCTACTTCTTGCAAATGCGAAAGTATTTCTTCATAGGTACTTCCGTATTTCGCCTGCAAATTGTGAATCGTATCGAGTCTTTTCTCTAAATCCGAAAACTCATTGGCATCGAAAGAAAAGTCCTGCATATAATCCGCTGTGTCATGATTAAAATCATCTAAAAGTCCTTCAATCTGCAAAAGTTCTTCCTGCAAGTTCCGAATTTCATCACCAAAGCCTGTAATCCGCTGCATACTCTGCAACGCATGGCTCACAGCTCCCGCGGCCGTATCACTTGTCAAACGGTGTACCAGACCAAGCGATTCCACAATTGTCTCAGCGCCGGATGCTCTGCGGTATGCTTCTTCCACTTCTTCGATTTCACCGGCTTGTAAAGATGCCTGCTCAATTTCCTGTTTTCGTATTCCAAAAACTAAGTTCTCTCGCACGCTCCTCATCTGACACATCTTCAGCCTGCCACTGTTTTTTTCAGCGCTGTATATTCACGGTATAAAGCAGCAATCTCTTGTTTCAGAGCGACACACTGTTTGGTGGCAAACTCATCTACAATTGCTAAATGTTTATCCTTCTGCAATAATGACTGGTTTTCATGCTGTCCATGAATGTCAATGCAGAGGGCAGCCACCTGGCGAATCACACTGACCGATACATTTTCACCATTAATTCGGTTTACACTCCGGCTTCCCTGTAATACGGCGGAAATGACAATCTGTCCTTCGTCCGGGTCTACACCTAATCTTGATAATTTCTCTTTTGTCTCTTCATCTTCAATCTGGAAAACAATCTCCACCATCGCAGAGTCGCCATGCTTTCCTATGATTTCCTGCGAAACTCTTGCACCGAGCGCGATGCCGATAGAGCCAATCAAAATCGATTTGCCGGCTCCCGTCTCCGGTAAGAATATTTAACCCGGAAGAAAAATCAACATCAATCTCGTCTATTATCGCAAAGTTTTTTACATGTAAATTTACTAACAATAGTCTCCTCCCATTCCACTACTTTAATTTTGTAACGTTCACGCGGCATCCGAGTTTTACACCGTTGACAACCGCATAAATCGTTGTTATACCTCTTACGTCCGGTAACAAGTCCGGTCGATGATACGGTTGCAATGTTAATATCTCTTGAATACCATGTTACACCGGTACTAATCTCATTTACATGAAGCTGTTCGGTATCGTATGGACGAAGAGTTACTGCCTTGCGGTTTAAATCTACAACCAATACATCACAATAACCATACAGTCCGGTCGAAGTCGTTCCGTAAATCGTAGCCTCTCCGGCACGTTTGGTCTTAATCTTACCATATTTATTTACGGTTGCCACTCTCGGATTATCGGGTGATATTTAATCTTCGTCGTCGAATTGACCGGATTTAAGGTAATGCCGGACTGGGCAATCTTTCCTTTCGCCACGGTAATCTGGCTGTTTGCCACAGTAATTCCCGTTGCCTCAATCGGCTCAACAACATGAAGTATGCAAGTTGCTGACTTTACCGGAACCATCTTTTTGCCGAAGCCTTAATCTTTACAATACCCTCGCCGGTTCCCAATACTCGTCCGGTACTGCTGACTGTTGCAATCGATTTTTTATTCGTCGTCCACTTCACGGACTTAATCGTCGCATTTTTCGGAAGAACAGTTGCTTTCAGTTTCAACGTACTTCCAACAAGCAGTCTGCCCGAATAACGGTTCAGTTTAATTTTTTCACTTTACGAACAACACGCACTTTACATCTGGCGTATGCACCGGAACCATCCTTCGCTGTCGCTTTGATATAAGTCGTTCCTAATTTCTTTGCCTTTACTTTACCGCCGGAAGTCACGGTTGCAACTGATTTTTTGCTGCTCGTCCATTTTACCTTTTATTACTTGAGCCGGTAACTGTGGCTGTCACATAGAATGACTTGCCTTTAGCCAAATATTTGGTTTTCGGCGATACCGTCACCTTCGTATCATTTTCTTTCTGTTTTGGCAGAATCGTAATCAAACAGGATACAGAAAATCCACCATCTGTCGTCGTACCGGTTACCATCGCCGTACCGGCTTTTACACCGGTTACTTTCAGATTGGAAATACCTGCCGCCTCTATTTTTATATTACTATTGGAAGTCTTCCACGTCATTGCCTTATTAAAAGCTGTTACCGGATTAAAAATTGGAATCAGCGTAAGCGAGCTGCCCACTCGAACCGTCTTTTTCTGATGAGTCTAAGGAAACTCCTTTCACACCATCCTGCACAGTCACCATAATAACTGTCGTCGGTCCTGCCACTTTTCCGTTGTAAGCAGTCGCCTGAATAAATGTCGAACCTGCTTTTCACACCGGTCACACGGCCATTCGTATCAACCGTTGCCACACCGGTATTATAACTCTTCCATACAATCGTATCTGTTGAATTTGCCGGTGTAAAGGTTGCCTTTAAGTTCACACTGTCACCGGTCTTAAGCGTTACGTCTTTTGGTGTCAGATTCAACGCCGTTGACGGCTGTTTCACAGAAACTTTTACATTCGATATCAAACCTTCGGTTGTCACCACATTAATATTCGTAGTTCCCGGTGCTTTACCGGTCAATGTAGCAATGCGGCGTTCTTCATCATAAGTTACCGCCACGATACCATCATCATTTGGCGTCCGTAATACCGGTTGCCGTATTTTTCGGATTAAAATCTACTAATAACGGAACCGCCTCACCTACATTCATCGTCACATCCATCTGACTTATCGTCATACTATCCGGCGTACCGATAATCGTTACCAGACAGGATGCCATTACATTGTATGGATTGTAGGTCGGATACACTAACAAGCGCTGTACCGGCTCCCTTGAATTTCATATAACCATCTTTGTCTAACTCAACAACGGAAGTATCGGAACTAGCCCATGTAAGCGCTGTATCGGTCGCATTGGTTGGACCCCCACTTCACTTCGTCTTTCATATTATAACCGCTCTTGTAAAGCTCTAACTGCATCTGTGCGGCACTAAATGAAATTTCATTAATTGGAATACGCACCGTCACCTCAAACGATTTGTACTCGTTATTCACAGTACTGTAAACAGTCAACGTCGCACGTCCACCACCAACTGCAGTAAGAATTGCACTCTTGCCGTCCGATGCCTGTTCTACCGTAAAGACCGAAGTATTGCTGCTAATCCAGCGAAGCGGTGCAACGGTAACGGTCTGTTTGATGTTTGCAACTACTGTAAGATGATCGCCAACTAACATCTGCTGATCCGTTCCCGGATTCAAGGTAAAGCCGGATACCGTAGCCTCTACTTTTACCGTACAGGTTGCAGTCTTATACAAACCATTTCCGGCATCCAAAGTTACTGTAATCACAACATCCTGCGTTGTCACTTTCTTACCTTCAATCAAACCGGTCAGTCTGTCTACCGATACATAGTTCGGGTCACTGCTCTCCCATGTAATGGAACCGGAATAAATACTATTTAATTTAACACTTAACTGCTCTTTCTGCCCAACCACAATCGTCATTGACGTCCGATTTAACTGAATGTTATCCGTAATATCAATCTTTGTTGTGAAAGCCGCCGGCAGCGCCTCATTCTCGGCAAGTCCTAAAATTCTGCGAACATAGGCTTCCCTGCCGCTTCTCACGGTCAGCGTTGCCACTAGGTTACCGACATTTTTGCCGTTAATTCTGCCTTTGTATTATCAAAGTCCGCATATTCGGAATAATCCGGTGCTCCCTGCGCCATCTTAATATCCACACTGAAACACTCATTAAAATCTTCCAGCGTCATATTATAACTTTCCGCAAAATGATATCCATCACCAATACTTAAAATCTCCGTTTTGTCCTGAATATCACTCTTAATTGTCAGATGCACAACGGTCGGTGTATATGCTGTTGTTCCATTATCCACGTTTTCATCATAACTGCCATAAGTATAGAAATACAGGTCATACTCACCCGCTTTTTCCTTCAATCCGCAGTTCATTGCTTCGACTCGCCGTCGGCGTAATCGAAATCAAATCCGAATCTTTTCCAAGGGAATCTGCAATAATTTTTGAATTTCCCTGATCATCATCTTTTTACAACCCACACAATCTTACTTCGGATTACTTCCAGATTGTTTGCAAAGTTCGTATCCGTGTATAAACATTCACCGGAATTTAACTGGGCGTCAATCGCCGTTCCATAATTTGCCCCATTGGTTGTCGAAACACGAGGGATAACATAAACATCCAGATATGCCGTATACGTTTCCGCACCACCGGTCGGTGTATACGTTGCAATCACCTGCGTCTTACCGGCACCAACCGGAGAAACAAGACCACCGCTCTGTGTTACGGTTACTACCTCCTCATTCGCACTCGACCACTGGGTATTCGAAGAATTGGCAGAACCAAAGTTCAAACCAAGATTAACCGGTGCACTGTTCGAATACATCACAAGAGACCTTGCCGTGTCATTTTCATGAACAAATTTATAAATCGAATCGTCGGTTGATGTATCGATCGAGAATACGACACGGATATTACACGTCGTACTACCTAACACAGCATCCCCAGCCATACTGTCCTTAACGGTTACTGTAACGGTGACATCACCAGGTGACAAAGCCTTTACAATACCAATTGTTTTGGATGTACCAGGACTAATTGATGCAATAATGTCACGGGCTGTAGCATCTTCAATCGTCCATTCTACCTTATAACGTTCATCATCATAAGCCGTTCCTTCCGTACGAAGCATCAGCTGCATACTGCTTGTCGTCATGTCATAAGTAACTGCCGGGTCTAAATCAGCACCATTAAACTGAATAAAAATCTGGTCAGCCGCATGAGAAAACTGCCCACGCAGGAGAAAAAATAATACCCCACAAAAAGTGTAAGAAGCACTGCATATCTTCTTTTTTTGAATCTTTTCTTAATTTGTTCTCTCATATCCATAACCATACCTTTCTATATCATCTATCTAAAATCTGATTCTAAAATAAACATTCGCATCCGTAATCTGTATATCGGACAAATTCAAATTAAAATTTAGTCTTGATTGTCAAAAGATGCCTCTTTTGTTCCCTTAAACACAAATAATTTGCTGATAAAATAATTAATTATAATAACCAAAACCTGAGTCAAAAAAGTTTCGCCACAAACAAATGTGTATTAGAATCAGGGAACAATATTACAGCAAGCTGAACACCGCCAAGTTCGATAATTAAAGTGATGGATACGGCCGCCAACAAACTTAACAAATTCAACCAAAAAGTTCTTTCATTCCTGTTGTTTTCGACGCAAATACAAACTTTTTTATTTGTCACATAAGCAAAACAAAATAGCAGACACAATTCCAATTAAATTTCAAGGAACGTGCCCAGTGCAAATTTTCCTGACATACCACTGTTCCCATTTCAAACCATACCACAATCCATATGTAATCACAAGATTAACAAGTGTTGTACATCCTCCAAAAAACAAATATAAAAGCTTGTCCTTATTTTTTTTTATAAAAAAGGCCACATAAATCGAAGCAACTTCAATTCATAATACGGTCAAAAATATCTGTAATTTCCGGTTCCATCTTTGTTCTCCATTCTTTTTATTATTTTACTGTAATTAAAAGGGATTCCTGCAAACGATTCGTATCTCCGTTATTATCCTGTCCCCAGTAACCACTTCTTCCTTTTCAGCCCCACAAGAGCACCTCCTTTTTTTATATGAATTCTATTTTACCATAAAAGAACAAAAAAACCTAGCATTTTGTTTAGCGTTTACGCCCGAACTTGCCACACAAAAAAATCGTGCTATAATACGATTTTGTGGTTTTTTGCATGAATGAATGGAGGTTTCTATGAAAACAACAAGAGACGATATCAGAAACATCGCCATCATCGCACACGTCGATCATGGCAAGACAACCTTAGTGGATGAATTATTGAAACAAAGCGGTGTATTCCGCGCCAATCAGGAAGTTGCCGAACGTGTCATGGACTCAAATGATATTGAGCGTGAACGAGGCATTCACTATTTTATCAAAAAATACAGCCATTACCTATGAAGGTGTGAAAATTAATATCATCGACACACCGGGACATGCCGATTTCGGTGGTGAAGTAGAACGCGTTCTTAAAATGGTAAATGGTGTCATCTTAGTCGTTGACGCTTTTGAGGGTGCAATGCCTCAGACAAAATTTGTGTTAAAGAAAGCACTGGAGCTATCTTTGCCGGTTGTTGTCTGTGTCAATAAGATCGACCGTCCGGAAGCTCGTCCGGAAGAAGTTGTCGATGAAATTTTAGAGCTGTTTATCGATTTAGATGCGGATGAATCCCAGTTAGACTGCCCATTTATCTTTGCCTCGGCAAAGAAGGTGTGGCATCCTGCGATGTCAATGAGAAAGGCACCGACATGAAGCCGCTCTTTGATGCGATTTTAAATTATATTCCGGCACCGGAAGGCGATCCGGACGCCGACACACAGGTCTTAATCAGCACCATTGATTACAATGAATACGTTGGCCGAATCGGCATCGGAAAAGTCGATAACGGAACCATCCGCGTCAATCAGGATGCCGTTATTGTCAACCATCATGACCCGGATAAAAATGAAAAAGTTAAAATTTCCAAATTGTATGAATTTGAGGGACTCAACCGTGTGGAAGTCGAAGAAGCAACGATTGGCTCAATTGTAGCCATTTCAGGTATTGCAGACATTCACATTGGAGATACTCTGTGTAGTCCTGAAAATCCGCAGGCAATTCCGTTCCAGAAAATTTCGGAGCCAACGATTGCCATGCATTTTATGGTAAATGACAGTCCACTTGCCGGTCAGGAAGGAAAATACGTGACAAGCCGCCATTTGCGTGATCGTTTATACCGCATGTTAAATACCGACGTATCCCTCCGTGTGGAAGATACCGACACAACCGAAGCTTATAAAGTGTCCGGCCGCGGGGAACTGCATTTATCCGTTTTAATTGAAAACATGCGCCGTGAAGGTTATGAATTTGCGGTTAGCAAAGCGGAGGTTCTTTATAAAGAAGATGAAAATGGCAAAAAATTAGAACCGATGGAACGTGCTTATGTCGATGTGCCGGATGAATTTACCGGAAATGTCATTGACCGCCTCAGCCAGCGTAAAGGGGGAATTACAGGCAATGACCCCATTAAATGCAGGCACGACACGTTTGAATTTATCATTCCAGCCCGTGGACTGATTGGATACCGCGGCGAATTTATGACAGACACCAAAGGAAACGGTGTTATCAATACAGAATTTGAAGGCTATGGTCCATTTAAGGGAGAAATCCCTTTATCGTAAACAAGGCTCTCTCATTGCTTTTGAATCCTGGCGAAACAATTACCTACGGTCTTTTTAATGCACAGGAACGAGGCACTTTGTTTGTTGGTCCCGGTGAAAAAGTTTACGGCGGCATGATTGTCGGCGAACACGCAAAAAGCGATGACATTGAGGTCAATGTATGTAAAAAAAAAACCTGACGAATACCCGTTCTTCCGGTGCGGATGAAGCACTGCGCCTTACACCGCCGAAAGAATTAAGTTTAGAGCAGGCACTTGATTACTTGACACTGACGAATTACTCGAAGTTACACCGGAAAATCTTCGTATCCGCAAAAAAATTCTCGATGGAACGGAGCGTTACCGTGCCAAACGAAATGCGGCAAACGCAGCAAAAAGCTAATGTAAAAAAAAAGAATGTCAATCACGAATGCTTGATTCTGAAACGATATAGGCTTATACTTACAGTATTATTTCGATTTCAGAATTACAGGGGGAAATGTTTTGGGTAATTATAAAGAAAGTATTGCCATCATCATTCCGGCACTGGACCCGGATGAGCGCATGGTATCACTCGTTGGACAATTGCACGACGATGGCTTTTCCAATATCATTTTGGTCGATGATGGAAGTCTTATTGCCAATCGAAAGTATTTTTAAAACATGCAAAGAGACTTGCCACTGCAAAATAATCCGCCACGTCGTAAATTTCGGAAAAGGAATTGCACTAAAGTCTGCGTTTAACTATATTTTAGAGCAGCGCCCGGATATCAAAGGTGCCGTAACCGTGGACTGTGACGGTCAGCATGTACTTCCGGACATTAACACTTGTGCAAAACTAACCTATGAGCATCCGGATTCTTTGATTCTTGGCTGCCGTCAGTTTGACGACAAGGAAATTCCTCTGAGAAGCCGTTTTGGAAACACGTTGACTCGGCAGATGATCCGGCTTTTATGCGGCATACATGTTTCTGACACGCAGACCGGACTCAGAGGACTTCCAACCCCTCTCATAAGAGAGCATTTTGCAAATGTAAAAAGGAGAACGGTTCGAATATGAAATGAATATGCTGATTGCTGCGAAGGAATACCAGATTCCAATTGAAGAATTTCCGATTCAGACAATTTATCTGGCAAATAATGAAAGCTCGCATTTTAATCCGTTCATTGATTCGATTCGGATTTACAAAGTGTTTTTAAGTTTATGCTAAGCTCTTTATCCAGTTTTATTATCGACATTGCTTTGTACTGGCTGCTTGGCTATCTGCTTCGTCCGATCATCTCCGACAAGTGGATGCTTCCGTTTTCGATTTGTCCGTGCTTATATTAATGCGGACTGTGATTTCACGTTTTGCCAGTTCGCTATTTAACTTTTTTGTGAACAAAAATCAGGTGTTTAAAATGACTCAAGCTCGCCATTTCTTTTTTGTAAGATATTACACATTGGCAATTGTTCAGCTTTTGTTGTCTGCTGTTTTAGTCGATCATCTGCTGACATTTATTACTTATTCGACACTTCGCAAATGCATTATTGATACCCTGCTTTTTGCAATCAGTTTCCAAATTCAAAGAGAATGGGTGTTCAAGAAATAAAAAAAGAAGGATTAGTAAATCAACTCGAAACAAAAGGATTCGCTTTGCGAATAAAGTTTCTCACTGATTTATTAATCCTTCTCTTCTATCTATTGCAAATGACATTTTCTATCTTTTTATCATCTTGACTTTTTCCTGCATATAGAAAAAAGGCCAAGCATAGCCGCTGTAATATAAAAACGGAACAAACATAAACAAATATCTGGCACGCACTTCAAATATCATAAGGAACAAATTAATCCCAGTCAATGTCATCGCAATGAAAAGTGCTCTTTTTATTCCTATTATCAAAAAAATTGCAAAGAAACAAACCAAAATCTGTATAGAAACCCATATACTCTGCAAAATATTATAAATCATCTTATTATCCTGTGCATAATAAAAAGATTGTAATTTTTGTGCAAATTCACTGTGCAGTCCACGATATTCACCAAAGAAATTTCCTTCCCAGCCCCATGCAAATGAGCCATCATCATTTGCAATTATCAATTTCTGCATATAAAACTTTATTGTGCCCCAAATGCCTTTTCTCACTTATACGTTGTCTCCACACCTCAATTTGCATTTCCTTTCTCTTCTCGGATCGGATATTCCCCATGAACGCTCCCCTGTCAACGCCAAAATAAGAGCCATGTGTTTCCTCATTTGCCCCCATCATCAGATAATGCTGCCATGTCATTTGTGCATCTGCATTCCGCTGGTCATACACAGCATCACTCAAACTATTTATCAGACCCAAAACAATTATGGTTCCTCCTGCAGCAATTAAACATTTTGCGGCAATTTCCTTTAATTTGGCACTTTCGCAAAAAAATATTTCTGCCAGAACAATTGCAAGCAAAGCAATCACCACCGTCGGCTTGATTTTTTATCCCCAGCGAAGCCGCTATCACAATTCCTATCCATGATGCATAACCCTTTTTCTCATCTTTCATGGAGCAATAAAAAATACAAAACCGCACTCAAAAAAGGAAGTACGTATGTATCTGAATAAGGGATTATAATCCATGGGTTGAATCCTAAAAAAACTGTGCAAATGATTATAGACAGGAAAGTCACTTTTCGACTATGCGTTAATTTCCAAACAGTCATCACAGTAAACACAATGGCAGCATCTGTGGAAATCACCCCTTGCAACAATCGTAGGAAAATAATTATCTACACATCCAAATAAAGATGACAGATATTTTATTCCGGCAAAAATAATCGTCAAAAAAATATTATTCGGGTAAGCATTAAAATAATTCTGAGAAAACGAATCTCCTCTTTGGCTGATCCAATCCTGAATTGTTCCACCATGTGTCACAACATCTGCTGCCGACTGCAGTATACCGACATCCCACGTCGTATAAAAATAGATACATTTACACAGATACATCTGCATCACAAATATAATTACCGCATAAAATATGCAAAACATAACAACTCTGTTTCTTTTGCAAACACAACTTGCTATTTTTCTCGTGCAGCATATAAAAAAAAGGAGGGAAATTGCTGTCAACCCAATCAATGCCAGCAAAGCATTCAACAATTGATAATGTAACGGAAACACATCACCTGCAAGTCTTCCGAACTCAAGCAAAAATCATAACCACAATAAAAATGTGTAAGCAAAGAAATATCTTTTTTCGCTGCCACACACAAAAAATTTTGTATTTTTTCCACTATCACTTTCTCTTTGCATTCCTTTCCCCGTCAAAACAAAATCTCTGAACTCTTACTCGGCCCGGTCTACATCATTTAGAATATCCTGTATAGCAAATCTCGGACGGCCTTTCGTCTCTAGATACATCTTTCCAATATATTCACCGACAATACCTATCGCAAGAAGCTGCAAACCGCCAAGCGCCCAGATAGAAACCATAAGACTGCTCCAGCCAAGTACCGTTGCACCCATTGCATGGCGCACAATCGAATAGATCAGGATTCCAAGGCTTGCCAAGAAGATGACAAGACCAAGGCTTAATATAAAGCGGATTGGTTTGACACTAAACGAAGTGATGCCGTCAAATGCAAACGACAACATTTTCTTCAGCGGATATTTGCTCTCTCCTGCAAAGCGCTCCTGTCTTTCATAGTATACGTTGTCTGCCGGATATCCGATTAACGGTACAATTCCGCGTAAAAAAGAGATTGACTTCCTTGTAATTTTCCATCTGCATTAAAACACGCTTACTCATCAAGCGGAAATCTGCATGATTAAAGACAATGTCAACCCCCATCCATTTCATGATTTTATAAAATCCTTCTGCCGTAAATTTCTTAAAAAACGTGTCTTTTTTTTCGGCTGCTGCGCACACCGTAAACAACATCAATTCCATGATTAAATTTATCTACCATCTCATCAATAGCATGAATATCATCCTGTAAGTCAGCATCCATTGAAATCGCTGCATCACAATGATCCTTCGCATACATAAGGCCGGCAAGCACAGCATTCTGATGTCCGCGGTTTCTGGAAAGATTCAATCCACTGACAAGTGTATATTCTTCATGCAGACGGCAGATAATCGGCCATGTCTGATCTTTTGAACCATCATTCACATAAAGAATCCGGCTTTTTTTTCACTAATCTCACCTGCATCGATCAATTTTTTGCAATTTATCACTTAACTGTTTTGTCGTCTCATCAAGCACCTCTTCTTCATTATAACAAGGTACAACCATATAAATTATTTTACCCTTTGACATACCTGTCCTCCTATATTATCACATTATTATGGGCATTATACCACAGTTTTCATATATTTGCAAAACATTTGACTTTTTACCTATAAATCGTTATAGTATATGAGGTATCTATTAACACTTGGGGAAAGGAACATACAACCATGAACAAGCAGTCTCGTTACATGCTAAGACAAAATTTGTCCTACTATAAAAATCGGATAAAATACGGTATTACAAAACTGCACTCGACAGTCTCTGACAACTATATTGTCTTTGAATCCTATGGCGGAAAAAAGCCACTGACAGCGTGCGTGCATATATGACGAGCTGCAAAAGGATGAAAAATTCCGCTCGTTTTATTTTGTGTGGGCATTCACTGACCCTGCAGCGCATTTTTGATTTACTGGAAAACCATCATACCATACTGGTGAAGAAGGGAACTTCTGCCTACCGCAGATATTATGCCAGTGCTCGTTACTGGATTAACAATATCACAGTTGCTGATTATCCAAAACCACGAAAAACCCAAATCTATATCGAGACTTGGCATGGTACACCATTAAAGAGACTCGGCTGTGATATCGAAACAGATTCCGATCCTCGTCAGACACGTTCTCATATGCACAGACGATACCGGGCAAAAAGGGAAAAAAGTAACTTTTTTTCCATCTCCGTCTCCTTATTATAGTGAAAAAAAATAGCTTCTGCTTTTTGCAATCGGAGATCCTTCTGTAAAATTTGTCGCAAGTGGATATCCTCGCAATGACAAACTTTTTCATTATACAAGTGAAGAAATCCAAAAGAAAAAAGGAAGCATTACATATTCCGGAAGGAAAAAGGTTCTTCTCTATACACCAACCTGGCGTGACTCATCACTGGATGAAAATGGGGCATTTTCCTTGCCGGATGGTTTTGATGTCAATGTACTGATGGACATGCTCGGCAGCGATTATATTCTTTTTATTTCGCGCCCATCACCAAATTGGAGCGGCAAAAATAAAAAGATAACCCTGTCATATATGACGTAAGTGACGTAGAGTCGGTCAATGATTTGTATTTAGTCAGTGATTTAATGATTACGGACTACTCTTCCACCATGTTTGACTATGCAAATTTAATGCGTCCGATGGTTTTTCATATGTACGACGCAGATTCCTACGAACAAGATGTGCGTGGTCTTTACCTGTCGCCGGAAGAATTACCGGGACCAATCACAAAAAACGGAACAGGAACTGGTTGATGCCATCCACCGTCAGGAATGCGAATTTCCTTATCGAGACAAGCAATTGGAATTTAACCAAAAATTTAATCCATATGAAGATGGGAATTCCGGCAAACGAGTGATTGATATGTGTCTTAGGGCACTGCCTCATAAGAGAACCCTCTACGAACGTTTTGTACGCTATACTAAAAAAACGCTCAACCGAATGCGCATTTTATGGCTGTTACTGCGTTATAATGTTCTCGGATTTTTCCGCTCTCACGGAATGTTCCATAACAATAATAGTTTACGCCTCGAGCGTTTGAAGGACAGTCACAAAGGAGAACGGTGTTTTCTCATTGGAAACGGTCCCAGTCTGACCGGTGAAGATTTACATTTATTGAAAGATGAATACACCTTCGGTACAAACATGGTATACAAAATTTTTTGACAAAACCGACTGGCGTCCGTCATTTCACTGTGTATCTGACACAATTTACGCATCCAAGCTTGGCATCGAACTTTCAAAATGGTAAAGGCTCCTCTGTTTACAACAGAGCGCACCTATCGCCGCATGCGCAAAAAACCGGTCGATACCACTTACGTCCATACCATTCCAACCGAACGCTACAAAGTCCGCGGAAACATTCAGGCATACTGCATGATTAAGGCAACCGTACTTTCTCTAGCTGCCGAAATGGCGTTTCATATGGGCTTTAAAGAAATTTATCTGCTCGGCGTGGATTGTACAAACCCTCATGATAAAGGTGGACATTTTACAGATAATTACACAACAAAAAGAAGTTGCAGAAACCGATATTAACCGAATCAAGACAAGAATGCATGCAAATACTTTAACAACCAAACAAATTGGGGAGCACATCATAGACCGCTCCATGGAAGTATATGCACTTCTTGATTCGTATGCAAAGAAACATAATATTCATATCTATAATGCAACTCGCGGTGGAAATCTTGAAATCTTTCCACGCGTAAAACTTGAAGATGTTTTGAGTAAAAAAATGGAGGAATCAAAATGAAGATAATCGGTGTTATTCCGGCACGTTATAAATCCAGCCGTTTTCCGGGAAAACCATTGGTTGAAATCTGCGGAAAACCAATGATATACTGGGTCTATCATCAGGCTATGAAAGTCAAGGAACTTAACGAAATTTATGTTGCCACAGATGACAAAAGAATTCGTGCAGTATGCGAAAAATACGACATGAATGTAAAAATGACAAAAGATACCCATCAGACAGGCTCCGACCGCGTAGCAGAGGTTGCCGAACACACGGATGGTGATTTGTATATCAACATTCAGGGCGATGAACCTGTCATTAACCCGGAAATGATCCGAGAAGTGATTTCCATTTTTACGGAAGATGAATCGGTTTATTTTGGCAGTTTAAAAAAGGAAATCACAGATCCTGATGAAATCCGTGCCACAAGCACAGTAAAGGTAGTAACAAACGACACGGGAGATGCAATGTATTTCTCCCGCTCTGTTATTCCGTCCAATATAAAAGACGGTCAGTTAGCACGAGTTTTTCGCCATGTCGGAATCTATGCTTATAAAAAAGATTTTTGTTGAAATTTGCAAATATGGAGCAGACAGAATTGGAAAAAGGTGAAGGTATTGAACCACTGCGTGCCTTGCAAAAAAGGGTATCACATGCGTTTAAAAAAACAACCTATACCTCCATTGGCGTGGACTTACCGGAACACGTTGCCTTGGTTGAAAACATAAAGAAAAAAACAATGTGTCCATTTGACATATTTTCTTCACATATGTTTTTTATTTTATAAACCAAAGGATTTTTAACAAAAGGAGATGTTATTATTATGACTATAACAAAAAAAATCTTATTTTTTCTTGGGTGCTGTATTTTTTTAACATGCAGCAGTACTTATATCAAAGTACAGGCAGCTCAGGATATGCCTGATAAATCCGTACAAATTGGAAAAAAAACTACAATGCAAGTGAAAGATTCAACACTTTCAACGCAAAACAAAGCCCGCTTGGATATGGAAAAGCAGTGATTCCAGCATTGCTTCTGTAAACAAACATGGCACCGTCACCGGAAAGAAAAAGGGGAACCGTTACAATTTCTCTCAAAATTCCCGGTAAACCAAACGATATTACAGCTTCTGTACGTGTCGTTTCCTATTTTCGTACCAAATCAATCAAAATAACAAACAAAACCCAAAAGAAGCCATGGCAACCGGCGATAGACTGGAATTGAAAACATTGGTAACCCCCATAATGCGCGTTTTAAGAAATCTGTTTCAAAAAAAAGGCATTGTAAAAGCCAAAAAAAGGTTCTACAACCATAACCGCTTCGGTAAAAGGAACAGCAAAGCGCACTTCATTTAAATTAAAAAGTAAAAAACGCATCAAGATAAAAAAAATCACACTTTCGAAAAATACCGCACATGTTGGTGAACAAAATAGCTTTTGACAACTACTCTTTCTCCAAAAACACAACGGATGATACCTTTGTTTTTTCGTCAAACAATCCAAGTGTTGCCACAGTCAATAAGGATGGTGTTGTCATCCACCATGCAGGAAAAGGTTACTATAACAGTTCATGAGAAAGAAAGTAAAAAAAGGCAAACATCATATTACCATTGAGGATATACCATATACCTCAATAGAATTTGCAAAGAACAATCCTGTTTCGTTAGAATCCGGAACATCACATAAAATGCAGTTAGTCACAGGTCCAGCCAACGCAACGGATCATCGAATCAAATGGACATCCAGCAACAAAACCGCTGCAAACCGTTGATGAAAATGGGTACAGTAACTGCCCTTCGTCCAATTGAAACTGTTACTATTACTGCAGGATATAAGACAAATCCAGCTCTTACATGCAGCTGGAATCTTAAATCACTCGTACAAAAGGCTACATTACGAAACAAATTTAGATAACCTCTGACTTAACTTCCATAAAAAAGTGATGATTACCGCACATCCGGATGACGAGACACTTTGGGGCGGCGGACATCTTATAGAAGGTGAATATCTCGTTGTCTGCATGACGCATGGCTGGAATCAAAACGAAAGAACAGCCTTTGAGCAAACAATGCGTACGACAAA
>VOFC01005315.1_pt1 | contig 19747 bp, 23 predicted proteins | sample 5384161 | NCBI WGS metagenome assembly VOFC01 (sample SAMN12384722, study PRJNA508395) | human gut metagenome | isolation source: healthy gut B | host: Homo sapiens
ACTATTTCGACACACTGAAAATCCAGTTGCCGGAACATGTATCCATCAATGCACTCCGCGAGATCGCCATTGGAATGTAAGGTGAACTTGCGTTACTTCGATGCCGGACAGATCGGCATCAGCTTGGACGAAACGACCGGACCGACCGATATCGGCGTATTGCTGTATATCTTCGCAGGGGGCAACCGGAAAGGACTACATGCTGAAAGAAGCCGTTCCTGAGAAAACTTATTTCGATCGAAATTCGCCCGTACTTCCGAATTCCTGCAAGAAGACGTATTCAAAAAATATCATACCGAAACGGAACTGATGCGTTATATCACCCGCCTGGGACGAAAGGATGTTTCATTGGCCCAATCCATGATCTCTTTAGGTTCTTGTACGATGAAACTGAATCCGGCATCGACCATGCTTCCCACTCAGCCGTCCGGAATTCATGAATATACATCCGTATGCACCGGAAGACCAGGTCGAAGGCTACACGGAACTGATTGAAAACTTATCGGCTTACTTGTGTGAGATCACCGGATTCAAAGGCTGTACGCTGCAACCTAATTCCGGAGCAGCCGGCGAATATACAGGTCTGCGCGTAATCCGGGCTTATCTGGAAAGCATCGGGCAGGGACATCGCAACATCGTCCTGCTTCCTGCCTCTGCCCACGGTACGAACCCGGCAAGTGCGGTTCAATGCGGTTTTACGACCGTTACGGTGAAATGTGACGACAAAGGAAATATCGACTTGAAGATTTCCGGGCTAAAGCCGAAGCCAACAAGGACAACTTAGCAGCCAGCATGATCACCTATCCGTCTACGCATGGTATCTTCGAGGTGGACATCAAGGAGATGTGCGACATCGTTCACGCTTGCGGAGGTCAGCTGTATATGGACGGCGCCAACATGAATGCACAAGTCGGTCTGACCAATCCGGGTACTATCGGTGCAGACGTCTGCCACCTAAACCTGCATAAGACCTTTTCTTCTCCTCACGGAGGAGGCGGTCCCGGTGTCGGTCCGATCTGCGTTGCCGCACATCTCGTCCCGTTCCTGCCACAGCATCCGATATTATGGGGCAGCGACCTGAACACAGTCTCCGCCGCACCTTACGGTAGCGCGGGCATTCTGCCGATCACATATGCTTATATCCGCATGTTGGGAACAGAAGGGTTGGAAACGGTCACCAAGACCGCGATCTTGAATGCGAATTATCTGGCAGCCAAATTCAAAGACACTTACGGAATCGTTTACACAGGTGCTACAGGTCGCGTCGGTCACGAACTGATCCTGGAATGCCGTACGGTAAAAGAGCGTTCGGGCATCGACGAGGGCGATATCGCCAAGCGTTTGATGGACTTCGGCTACCACGCTCCAACTCTTTCCTTCCCTGTTCACGGCACTCTGATGGTCGAACCGACCGAAAGCGAAAGCAAAGCCGAACTGGATCGTTTCGTCGAGGTGCTGGAATGTATCTGGAACGAAATCAAGGAAGTGGAAGAAGGCAAGGCTTCAAAGGAAGACAACGTATTAAAGAACGCTCCTCATCCCGAATATGAAGTAACGGCCGACGAATGGAAACACGAGTATCCGCGCAGCAAGGCCGCCTTCCCGCTGGAATGGTTGCACGACAGCAAATTCTGGGTGAATGTAGCCCGCGTAGACAATGCGTATGGCGACCGCAACCTGATTCCAACACTTTGTGCATGCGAAATTTAATATAAACCGGCGCAAACCTATTACTCGATTTCGACTTGACAAAACGGTGCCAAAGCACCTTTATCACGATCTTTCAGGCACGGATTTCACGGATTGACACGGATAAATTTATTTTCTTTCCGTGTTTTCCGTGTAATCCGTGCCTAAATTATGGTGATTAGTAAGGTGGTAAGTAAAAAGAAAGGATATGCTCAAAAAACCTAAAGTGTGCAGATTCGGACGAAAGTTCTTTGATATAAAAAGAATGTTTGATTACTTTTGCAGGTCAGTATTCAGAAGGTTAATTCGAACAAATATCCAATATAGAAATCTAATATTCCTATAATATGAGTTTAAAAATTATTGTATTGGCGAAACAGGTTCCGGACACACGCAATGTGGGAAAGGATGCGATGAAAGAGGACGGAACTATCAACCGAGCCGCACTTCCCGCAATCTTCAACCCGGAAGATCTGAACGCATTAGAACAAGCCCTCCGCTTGAAAGACGCCTATCCGGGAACTACGGTAACCTTGTTAACAATGGGTCCGGGGCGTGCAGCTGAAATTATTCGTGAAGGTTTATACCGGGGAGCAGACGGTGGTTATCTGCTAACCGACCGTGCATTTGCCGGTGCCGACACTTTGGCAACGTCTTATGCGCTTGCCACAGCAATCAAGAAAATAGGTGACTACGATATTATCATCGGAGGACGCCAGGCTATTGACGGCGATACAGCACAGGTAGGTCCTCAAGTCGCTGAAAAGTTAGGATTAACACAGGTCACATATGCCGAAGAAATCCTGAACGTAGACGAAAAGAATCGCAGTATCACAGTGAAACGGCATATCGACGGTGGTGTCGAAACAGTGGAAGGTCCGCTGCCTATCGTGATTACGGTCAACGGTTCGGCTGCCCCCTGCCGTCCGCGTAATGCCAAGTTGGTGATGAAATACAAACGGGCATTGGGCGCGCAGGAAAAAGTTCCTGCTCCGCCTGCCATCCGGAAGGCGTATCGGCACTGCCATACCCCGAACTGTATGAAAAGCGCCCGTACCTGAATATTCCGGAATGGAGTGTTGCCGATGTAAACGGAGATCTCGCACAATGCGGTTTGTCCGGTTCGCCGACAAAAGTCAAAGCGATTCAGAACATCGTGTTCCAGGCAAGGAAAGCAAGACGCTGACCAGCTCAGACAAGGATGTGGAAGATTTGATTGTTGAACTGTTAGCTAACCACACTATCGGATAATTGACAATTGATAATTGACAATTCATACGGTAAAAAGATTGAACAATATGAATAATGTATTTGTATATTGTGAGCTTGAAGGTACAACGATTGCCGATGTAAGCCTCGAACTGCTGACCAAAGGTCGCAAGTTAGCCAACCAGTTGAACTGCCAACTCGAAGCCATTGTGGCCGGTTCGGACTGGAAGGGATTGAAAAGCAGGTGATGCCTTATGGCGTGGACAAGGTGCATATTTTTGACGCTCCCGGTCTGTTCCCGTACACTTCCCTTCCTCATTCTTCTGTTTTGATCAATCTGTTCAAAGAAGAAAAACCGCAGATCTGCCTGATGGGAGCAACGGTTATCGGCCGTGACTTAGGCCCCCGTGTTTCTTCTGCACTGACAAGCGGTCTGACAGCAGACTGTACATCCCTCGAAATCGGCTCGCACGAAGACAAAAGAGCTGGTAAAACATACGAAAAACCTGTTATACCCGGCAGATCCGTCCCGCTTTCGGCGGTAACATCGTAGCGACGATCATCAATCCGGAACACCGTCCTCAGATGGCGACTGTTCGCGAAGTTTCTTGTGACCGCCCGGATCCGAAGCGAGACAGGTGACAGTTCGATGCCGATAGGCCAGCCGTCGATGCCGGTTTCTATGCACCGACAGGATATACGGGATGTATCATCATCTCTATCAACAACGACGAGAACGCTCCGCAATGGACTCGTTCGGCACAAAGTGATTAAGTATTACAAACAAACACAGGTAAAAAGATGGCAAAATTATTCACGAACATTCCGGAACTCATCGCAATCCCAATGCCGAACTGAAAGAACGCAATTTGACGAAGCAAGCAATGGACCCCACTGCGCAAACGGACGTGTGGAATACGCCGAAGGAGTTTCCGGGACCAAACAGAATCTGGATGCAATGGTGAAAGCCGGCCTGAACGGTATGACGATGCGCGCCGTTTCGGTGGTTTGAACTTCCCGATCACGCCGTACACCATGTGCGCCGAAATCGTGGCCGCTGCCGATGCTGGATTCGGAAACATCGGTCGTTGCAAGATTGTATTGAGACATTATATGAATTTGGAAACGAAGACCAGCACAGCCGTTTCATTCCACGTATCTGTGCCGGTGAAACCATGTCTATGGACTTAACAGAACCCGATGCCGGTTCCGACTTGCAGAGCGTGATGCTGAAGGCTACTTTCGACGAAAAAGAAAATTGCTGGCGTCTGAACGGTGTAAAACGTTTCATCACAAACGGAGACGCCGACCTTCATCGGTCTTGGCCGTTCGGAAGAAGGGACGAAAAGACGGGCGTGGACTGTCTATGTTCATCTATGACAAACGCCAAGGTGGCGTAGATGTCCGCCGAATCGAAAACAAGTTGGGTATTCACGGTTCTCCTACCTGCGATTGGTTTACAAGAATGCGAAAGCCGAACTTTGCGGAGACCGCAAATTAGGTTTGATCAAATATGTGATGGCGCTGATGAACGGTGCCCGTCTGGGTATCGCCGCACAGTCTGTCGGTCTGAGCCAAGCCGCCTACAACGAAGGGTTAGCTTACGCAAAGGAACGCAAACAGTTCGGCAAAGCAATTATCGAATTCCCGGCTGTTTACGACATGCTGTCTATCATGAAAGCGAAGCTGGATGCCGGCCGTGCCTTACTGTATCAGACTTCCCGCTATGTAGATATCTACAAAGCACTGGACGACATCGCCCGTGAACGCAAGCTGACTCCGGAAGAACGTCAGGAACAGAAAAAATATGCCAAACTAGCCGACTCTTTCACCCCGCTGGCAAAAGGTATGAACTCCGAATATGCCAACCAGAACGCATACGACTGTATCCAAATTCATGGTGGTTCAGGCTTCATGCTGGAATATGCTTGTCAACGTATCTACCGGGATGCCCGCATCACCTCCATCTACGAGGGGAGCGACGCAGTTGCAGACAGTTGCAGCCATCCGTTACGTGACCAACGGTTCCTATCGGCTACCATCCGAGAATTCGAAACAATCCCGTGTTCTCCTGAAATGGAACCGCTGAAAGGCCGCCTGGTTGAAATGGCCAATAAGTTCGAAGCCTGCATGAACAAGGTGAAGGAAGCCCGAGAACCAGGAATTGCAGGATTTTTGTTGCCCGTCGCCTTTATGAAATGGCAGCCGACTGCATCATGGCTCACCTGCTGATCCAAGACGCGACAAAGGCTCCTGAAATGTTTGCCAAATCAGCTGTCGTATACTTGAATTATGTCGAAGCGGAAGTGGAAAAACACAGCAGCTTTATCTTGAAATTCAATGCCGACGAATTAGCAAGCTACAGACAATAATAGAGCGTATCTAATTTCATAAAAGCCGGATATCTTCTCTTGATTTCCGGCTTTTTCCTTATATTTAGACTCGTATTAAGCCAATAAGACAACCATCGACTATGAAACAGTACAATCAGACATCCACCATCGTCACAGTATCCGTTTGAAAGGATATGATTATTCACAGGAAGGGTTATAAATGATATTAAACCCATATGGTGAAATAATCCAACAATGTTATTGGGATTTGGAACATAAATACCCCAATATCGAATGTTGCGAATATGTTATTATGCCAAATCATTTCCATGCGATTATAAAAATCGATCGGGATGCATTTAGGGGCGGGCAAACCCCGCCCCTACGTGGTGACACTGGGGCATATTGTGGGATATTTTTAAATATCAATCGACAAAATGATTAATCTACACGGTCAAAAATTATGGCAACGTAATTATTATGAACATATCATACAGGATGAAAAAGGCGTATCATAATATATCCAATTATATATTAAACAATCCGGCACAATGGGCATACGACCGATTACGCTAATTCATTGTGGCGATTCCATAATACCCATTGCATACTACCACGAAGCAACAGATATATCAGAAATGCCATCCACAATGCATGATTTCCCATCATTCCGAAAAAAAGAGGTAATAGATCAAAAAAGAAAGTGCCGGAAGCGACCAACATCGAATAAAGCATCAGGCGGGTAGCTGTCGCACCGATCAAGATTCCATCCCACAAGAAGGCGGCAAAGCCGGCAAGCGGGACAGCCAGCACCCAATAGAAATAGGTTCCGGCCTCTTGTATGACAACAGAGTCATTCGTCAGGAGGGAGAAAAACCTTTCCCGCCTACTCCATAAAAGCTTAAAGGTAAACGAAAGGGACAACCCGATTCCCCAGCCAAACAGCAAACGGATCATCCGACTAAGGGCTGTTTTGTTCCGAGCACCGATATAACGTCCCGCCAAAGCCTCGCCCGCATAGGCAAAACCGTCCATGATATAGGAAAAGAGCGTAAACAACTGCATCAGCAATGTATTAACGGCCAAAACGATATCGCCCCTGTCTCGCACCTGTAGAAGTAAAAAATGTAGTAACCGCCACCAAACAAAGCGTACGAAAGAAAAATATCGCCATTCACCTGGAAGAAGCGACGCATAGCGACCTTATCCATGATCTCATGCCAGCAAACACGAATATTCAACCGCTTCCGATAGAATACGAACCACAGGAATACAGCCATCCCGAAGCCTCCATATTGAGCGATCAGTGTTCCCGTCGCAACCCCTTGCACCTTCATGCCGAACACAAAGACGAAGATCAGGCTCGCCACGATATTCACGACATTCGGGTGATCGCAATAAACATCGGGAAACGGGAATTCTGCATTCCGATAAACCAACCGGAGAAACCATACAATCCCAACACAGCCGGCGCTCCCCAAATACAAATATTGAAATATAAGGAAGCCAACCGTTCTACCTCATCCGTCGTATCCAATAGTAAGAAAGCTATTTCCCGTATCGGATACTGGAGCAGAAGCAGAGCCGAGAAATCAGAATCCCGACACCGACCGACCGGAACAAAACCCTCGTTACTTCCAGGAGATCCCGTCTCCCCAGAGCCTGTGAAGTCATCCCCTCGTTCCCATCCGCAAGAAACCGAACAACCAGTAAATAATATTGAACAGCATCCCCCCTACCGCAATCGCCCCGATATAGGAAGCGGCCCCCAAATGTCCGACAATCGCCACATCGACCAATCCCAACAAAGGAACCGTTATATTGGAAACAATAGAAGGAAGCGCTAACTGAAGTATCTTTTTATTCATTATTCATCATCTATATTAAAAAGCTTATTCCTAACTTTGGCGACAAAGTTACAGATTACTTTATAAACAACATGATTACGCTTATGCTTCAATCATACAACAATTTTTCCGCTATCCATTCGCCATTTGCAATAGCGACCTATAAGTAACTATATAATAACCCATTACTTCATTGCAAACTCTTTTCATTTGCAATAACATTTGTTATTCACCCTACATTATCCCACCTTCACCACCGAATAGCAAGTTCCTTTCATCGTGCGGCGTGAAGGGATCTTGTTCTTCGGAGCAGGCGGCCGAAGTAGGTCAACCGTTTATTGCCCAACTTAATGCCACTTTCACTTTGCAGATACTGGAGAATTTCAATGGCGGATAATTCCAGACTCTCTCCTCTCCTGGCCGGGCGGCACGAAAGTACTGAAGAAACAACTGTTCTTCGACAGGCAGTTGCTGGAATACTTCATTGTTACGAGTTGTCGAGAACTCCTCTTCGGAAGTAAACCAATAACGTTCGCCATTCTTTAAAAGCAGCCACTGCCTGGGCATACAACTGTTCATAGTCTATCGATGTTGAATTATCTATCGTACCGGAGATCTCGATACAGATAAAACGCCGGCTTCCGGTCGGATCGGTCAACAGATCGTAATTGTTGCAGGTCGCGATAAAAGAGGCATACCGGTGCAATGCCTGAATACTTCGCTTATAAGGCTGGCGGGCGTTGACAACCGGCTTTTGCAGGACATTCTTTAAAAAGCTCTGGTAAGCGGAACTGACCGAATCGAATTCATCGATATTGATCAAGGCAAAACGAGTCAGCATCAGTTCGGCATCCCGTTTGTTACTGAAATCAATGCTATCCGTATAATACATACGAAGCGAAGGCGGCAACAAATTCCGACACCAGGGTGGACTTGCCACATCCCTGCGGGCCGACCAGCAAAGGCAACGAGCTGTTCGCATACAAATGCTCGCGCGCCTGTACCAATGGGCAGTCATACTCAGGAACCAGATATAAAACAGATTGCGCCACTGGGCATTAGCGGTCGGCAGCGTATCGGCCAGTGCACGTATATGATCCCTTACCGTCCCACTCCGGCAAATATTCGGATAATCTTCCAACGGATAAAAGACCGGAACCCTGTCGGAATAGACATACCGCTTCACATCGCGATCCCAAAGAGCCAGCCCTTCGGCCTGCGCATTCAGACCGATGCTATTTAGAACCGTTTCGGTAACCGGGGCAAAATGGATATAGTACGAACCTCTTGCCCGGAACTCCACTTCGCCTGCCAGCATATTCCGCCGGAACTCATACCGCCGTTTCATAAACTCGTCCGTCTTTATCGAAAGCAGTTGCTCGGCAGGCATCACCGGCTTCTTCCCGAAACACTTCGACAGTTGGTACACCATGTGAATCGTCTCCCGGATCTCCTCTTCAAACAGTTCGAGATTCCGGCTAATCTTTGTCCAGCGAACCACATCCTCTTCCGGAATACCGGAGCGAAAACAATTTTCAGCCAACCTTGTCAGGAAAGGCCTGACCTCTTTTCCTTCATCCAAGCCACCCGTCTTTTCGAGGGCGTCCAACATACAGGCATTATAAAAACGGGAAACGATACGACTGCGGTCATATCCGGGCATCATGCGCAAAAGCGGATCTTCCTCTTTGGCCACCACCTCCCCGATAGGTCGGTTCGGCAGGCATCTGCATCGGTTGCTCCTGAATCAACGGGTGTGGCCGACGGATTATAATATAAACCAGGATCAAAAGAATGGCGGCATCCTCTTTCCAACGATGCCTCCTCCCCATCTCTATATGACGTTGCAGATGAGCCTGATAAAAGGCCACTGCACGCCTGTAGGCCACCGCATGAAAAACAACTCGGCCAACTCCCTCTTTTCCGGAAGGGAACCATCGGGCAACACAAAAGGAACCAGTATTTTCACGCTCTTCCCGCTGCCGAACCGACAAAGGCTGCCACTGTCTGCGGGGCTAAGGAAGCGAGTCGCTTCACCTCCACGGCCTCTTCCCCTATCCGCCGATTGCCGACATCCATCAGCACCAGCCCGTTATACGCCTGATACTCTATCCTGCTTTCTTTCTTCCTGAACCGGGCGGCAAAAAGCAAAACAGGAATATCCGTCGCATGAATGTTCCGATCGCCAGGCATTGAAGAGGATAATATCCCCCGATGTTCATTCACCACCCTGGCTTGTTCGCCGGATCTTATCGCAGTCATCACATCTGGCAACTCTATATTTTTCAAAGACTTACCATTACTCTTCACTTGTGTTATTTTCATATCCGGACTCATTTGTGCAACTTTTGTTTTATGACTAATGACAAACTCCATTGCAAACTCAAAAAGATATTTGCAATGGAATAACAAACTATTATACAAATTATTACCTGGTAAGATTGCAAATGGCAAATACTTCCCGTAAACTTTATGTATAAAACCTATTTCATCCTCGTAAACTCAATACTTCTCAGCCTCTCCTTCAGTTTCGGGCTGGGTTTGAAGCCAATTCCTTTCAGCTTAATAGACTCGGCACGGATTTTCAACGGATCTTCCACTTCACGGTTGGGTCGGCAGTTACGGAAAATGTTCCCCAAACCGTCGATCGTCACGGTATTGCTGCCTTCCAGAGCTTCCGCAATCAGAATAGTCAGATTTTCCACAAGTCCTTTCACTTCGCCGTAGGAAAATGTACTGGATCCGGCTATTTGCTCGGCTAAAAGCATCCAAATTCACATTGTCATAGCTTACCGTCGTTACCGAATACTTTACCGTCTTATTATCAGTAATATTGTCATTGATTTTTGTCAGCTTGTATCTTACCGCCATACTATTATCTTTCTATTAGATTTAACATTAACACGATTTATCTCAAAGGTTACCATCCTCTATCTTATTAGTAACCACTCAGTAACAACAGCCTGTACAGGATAATCGGTCAAGGTGTACAGGATGGTTTACCAGGGTGTACAGGATAACTAACTAAGAGGTACAGGATAGCATTAGCAAAGTCAGCGCTAAAGGTATAAAATATAATAACACAAACAATTGTTCTTCAAGACTTATTTACTATACCTCCCAACATTTCCGCCATCAGTTGATTCATCCCGGTATTTGGACAGCAAGCATATCAAATCCCCGTCCCCAAACGTGAAGTGTCTACCTCTTTTGCCTTTTTCTCTTTGTAGCCCTGCACCGAAACTATACCGTAATGTCAGTGTCACATTCCGGCTATCCTGCCACAGTTTCATGCGGCTTTTCTGCCCCTGTTCATCCACACGGTAACGGGATTGCCTCCCCTCGAACAAATCATTACCCCGAACCGTCAGGCGCATCTTCTTTTTCGCGAATGTCCAGGTCAGACCGGCCGACACGTTGTATATCAGATCGACATCATACAATCCCTGTATGACCGGAGATATACAATAGCCCCGCAACTCCAACAACAAGTTCCGGTCTTCGGTCAGGTAGAAGGTATTGTTCAATTCGGCCCGGCCAAACAGTTTTTTACGGTCGAAAAAGACATCATAAAGCGTCCCTTTGTTATGAATGGCACAGCCCATCAGCGTCAGCCTGGAACTCATAAAATCAAAAGGCCTGAAAGGGATGACGGCGACCGCTCCGTACATATTGTAGATATCCATATTCACTGTCGGAATACGGACCTCAACTCATCGTGGCGCTGGTACGTCATCTGTTGTATTTTATCGGGCTGTATATTTGTAAATAAGCCGAATACATACTTGCTCTTTCAGGACATAATTCAGTTGCATCGAATAAGAGAGCTGCGGCTTCAGGTCCGGGTTCCCTGATTATAGAACTGTAGACATTCATATAATAGGTAGGAGTAGTCATCCAATAGGACGGATAGGTTTTTTATCACTGAAAAGGAAAACATCAGCATACCGGACGGAGCCACCTTGTAAGTAAAATTCAATTGAGGGAAAAGGCCGGCCCTGTTCCATAATGTCTTTTTTCTTTCCTGCCGAATCGACGGATGCTTTATAATACTGCAAGGAAAGGGATGCATTCAATGAAACCTTTTTCCCGAATTGTTTCTGTAAAACCGGCAAAAGCACCCATTGAATAATCTTTTTTGTTTAAGGCGGAAAGTTCCTTCAGGAGCATTTCCACCATTGATCGACTGACCGGACTCGTTACGGGTATCGGAAAAAGAAGCATCTACCCGTAATCCAACATCCATTCTTTTTCAATTTACGACTGTCGTTCATATAAAGATCAACACGTTGTACCTGCTGGGAAGACAGAGTTGAGATTGTCTGCTCTTCTTCCTCTTTTTCAAAGTCATTAACCAAATGTTGCTTTGTCGTCATTCTTATAAAAAGTATAATCCATCCCGGCTCTGGAACCCTTTATGACCGATATAATCCATCCGGCATTATGCAGATTCGAAGCGCCGGACAATTCCAGCTCCGTCTCTACCCGCCGGATATCGACAAACTCGGTCAACGCGCCTCTTCTCGATACTTTATCCGGGTCGGTAAAAACGGCCGGTATAGGAAAGTGACAAGCGGTCTTTACTTTTCAAATCGAAATCGAAAGCTCCCCCGTATATTGTGAGAAAGGCTTACATTATTATACCAGTCATCCTGCCTGATATCGTACGGGCGATCGTTTACAGTCGGTCGGGCAATCATTTCCTCTTCCTGGCGTCCATGATCATAAGCGGCCGAATAAGAGATATCAGCCGAGTAATTCTTCCCGATATACGAAAGGTTCGCCTGACCGGATGGAGAAAAGAAATAACCTTGCTTACCCGTCAAAGAGATTTCCCCTTCAGCACGTCTTTCAAAGATATTTTGTCATTTTCTATTACGACATTGATGGATGCACCTTTCACGCCAAAACCGGGGAGGCGTGCTATACATCACATCTATTTGTTTTACTTTGGATGAAGATGTGGATTTCAATAAGCCAGCCAATTGTTCCGCTGTCATCGAACTTTTTGCGTCCGTTGATCAGATCGAGGTCGAAGGGGTTCCGATAATCGACACCTTATCCCCATCTTTTTTGTATACCGGGCAATTCGCCTATCACATCAAAAGCGTTATCGACCGGTTTATCTTTTACCAGGTTCGGAATGTCGTACTGCAACTTGCCTTCCGACACTTTCACCAGCGGCCGTTCCGCTTTTACAAACACCTCCGGAAGATCTACGGTTATACTGTCGTTCACGAAGATGTGTTTCTTTTTCCGTTGCGTTCTGCCCCATCCAGGTACTTGCCCTGCAGAAAAACGGTCAACAAATAATGATAGAAATGCTTCATCGTATTATTTTTCTTGTAAAGGTTATATTCGGAAACGAGGTTCCAAACTTTGCCCTCTTTTTGGTAAGACTATATAACATCCCCCCGCACGAATGTTATTTAGTCTTACCAAATAAACCGGATCAGATAAACTTTCCCTACATTTGTTTACATGAAATCTTCGTTCAAATATGTAATCGTTCCGTCATCCTGTCGTTGTCCGGCCTCTTCATCTATCAGCTATTCGGATAACCGGCCTCTACCACTCACGGCAAAAGCAGAACCAGGAAGAGATCCGGATGGCGATCAAAAATGCAGATCATATCGAACTGTTCAATCGGGCCGATTTCCTCAGCAGGGTCACGCACAGGCAAAAGAGAGCATCCGCCATTGCCGATACGAAAGGCGGTGCGGCTCTCAGTACCCGGTTTCCTGACAAGGATTCGGTTATTCCCGAACTGAGCGTGCAGCCTTTAGATACGAATATCTATCATCCCCGATACCGGAGCCAGACACTCCGTAACGAAGCGGGTAAAATGCTAAAAAGCACACGGCAGTGGAGGGTCGGTAACGATTTCAGGTCGTTAGGAGAGTTAGGCTTACAGATGCAGCAAGCTCTACATGAAGTGATCGATTCGGTCAAACCGGTCGACCTTGCAAAGTTCGACAGCATCCTGTCCTCCCACCTGCAAAAAAGAGGGGGCTGGATATTCGCCATCATACCGAAATGTGGAATCTGGAAGACAGTTCGATCATCGCCTCATCCGTTCCGGCAGACCTGGACAAGACAGAATACGACCTACACAAATGGGAATACACGACCTATCATAAAAGGGCTTATCGGTTTATACCGAACCAACCCGGTGGGATACGATCCGGATGATGTCGGGCATCCTATTCTCTTCATTCCTGATCCTGTTGATCCTGATCCTCTCTTTCGCTTATATGTTCTGGTTCCTGATCCACCAAAAGACAGTGGAACAACTGAAAGATGACTTTACGCACAATGTCACGCATGAATTGAAAACCCCGATAGCAATCACCTATGCAGCAATCGAAGCCATGATCCATTACAACATAACCGGAAACAAAGAAAAGACAAACAAATACTTGCATATCTGTCACGAGGAAGTGCTACGTCTCGGCAATATGGTCGAGCAAATTCTTTCACTCGGCCTGGAACGTAAAAAGGATTTCAAACTTAAATACGAAAGAGTAGACCTGAACGGGTTGCTCGATAAAATCGTCGAACAACAGAGCATCAAATCCTCCAAACCCTTTCATGTCGGGCTGGAATCCATGCCGGACAGGATTATACTGGAAGCCGACAGAACACATCTTTACAACATCTTGAGCAACATTCTGGACAATGCCATCAAATATTCCGGTGATAGTCCGCACATCCAGATAACGGCAGAAGAGCGCAACGGTTCGGTCATCATCCGCATTACCGACAACGGCATCGGAATAGAAGAAGAACACCTGGCACATATCTTCGATAAATTCTACCGGGTTTCCAACAGCAAGCGACCTCCCGTAAGAGGGTACGGCATCGGGCTGTTTTATGTCAAGACAATGATACACATGCACAACGGTACGATCCGGGTAGAAAGCCAGCCCGGAAAGGAAGTTGCTTCATAATCACATTACCGCAAAACACATGAAAGACAAGAAATCGATATTATTGGTTGAAGACGAAGCGAGCCTGTCCATGATCATCAAAGATGCACTGGAAGAAGAAGACTTCCAAGTCATAACGGCAGGAAACGGCCTGCAGGGGATCGATCGTTTCTACAAGTATGCTCCCGACCTGATTATCGCGGATGTCATGATGCCGGAAATAGACGGGTTCGAAATGATCCGGCGGATACGGAAGGAGAATAAAGAAGTGCCTGTACTCTTCCTGAGTGCCCGTTCTTCAACAGATGACATCGTCTTCGGCTTCGAATTAGGAGCCAACGACTATGTTCGCAAACCGTTCAGTCTGCGTGAATTGGTCGTTCGCGCTAAAGCCCCCTCCTGATCAAATATAAACAGGAGGAGGGAAGAACCGAAATTCTACGAGATCGGGCTTTACACTTTCTACCCGAAAGTCCAGACCTTGCTGATAGCCGGAGAAAGCGACAAACTCTCCTACAAAGAATCCGAAATATTGAAACGCCTATGCGAAAACGAGAACCAGCCGATCTACAGCAAGGACATTCTGCTGAGCCTATGGGGAGACGACAGCTTTTATAATGCACGCAGCCTGCATGTTTTCATCACCAAGCTGCGCCACAAATTGGACAAAGACTCTCGCATCAAGATCTTGAACGTAAGAGGAATCGGTTACAAGTTAATCTGTGAACCACTTTAATATCTTTGATACTGGTACATATATTCTATTTTCCTCAAATCTTCGATTGAAAGGCGTCGTAAGCGGATAAAGATTGGGAATGCATAGCCATGATAGTAACCCAAACCAATACCTCCGCCGATTTTGTTTCAAAACTAAGCCATAAGACAATTGCCAAATTAACGATGAGCTGGTCAGGATTATAAAAAACGAAGGCCGCGGGATTCACATCCGGCGGCCTTCTACACTAACCCTTAACTTTAACCAATGAAAAACAATAATCTACTTTATTAGTTTTTTAATGAAGCGATTGCGGCTTCGTAATTCGGTTCGTTCGTTATTTCGGAAACCAGTTCCTCATAAACAACTTTACCGGCTTCGTCGACAACTATCACGCCACGGGCTAATAACCCTTTCAGCGGACCATCGACCATCAACATCCCGTACCCGTTTTCAAAACAAGAACAACGGAATGCAGAAAGTGGGATCACTTTATCGATACCTTCCGTGGTACAGAAACGTCCTTGCGCAAAAGGCAAGTCTTTTGATACGGCAAGCACCACAGTATTAGGAAGAGAAGCGGCTTCTTTATTAAAACGTCTTACCGATGCGGCACACACGGCAGTGTCCAAACTTGGGAACACGTTAATCACGACTTTCTTTCCTTTTAAATCTTTCAGATGCAATTCGGATAAATCGCTCTTTACACCCTTAAAATCAGGAGCCTCTGCTCCAACTGCGGGCAATGAACCGTTCGTATTGACTTCATTACCTTTAAATGTTATCTTTGCCATCTTTTGTTGTATTTTATGTTCTTTATCAAAAGCGGCTTACAAAATATAAGCTGCTTTGTATAACTAAACAAAGGAATCTGAATAATGTTTTTCCTTTTAACTCTTTTTAATTACTGCTCGATAACTCTTTTTTTCTATCTTTGACCCAAAATAGAAAGAAATGGATGGGTTGATTATTTGCTTACTTGTTGTAATCATTGCTTTACAGGTCTTTTTCCGCCCCCGGAAAGACCATTCGGACATCGCAGGCGAATTGAAACGGCTGCTCGACGAAATGCAACGTTCATTTGAACGTATCGAAAAAAACTTTCGGGAAGATTTTCGTCTGAACCGGGAAGAAGGCCGCATCGTCGCCAGGGATAACCGGGAAGAACTGACGCGCTCCATGAACGAATTCCGGGATGCTTTCGACCGGGGATCACTTCCTTCAATGCCCTGCAACGGGAAAAGTTTGCCAATCTGGACGAACAGCAACGCCTGCTTGTCGCCAACACGGAAAAACGGTTGGAAGAAATCCGCCTGACCGTAGACGAGAAATTGCAAAAGACACTGAATGACCGGATCGGCCAATCATTCCGGCTTGTGACGGAACAACTGGAAAGCGTACAGAAAGGACTTGGAGAAATGCAAACGCTGGCACAAGACGTGGTGGTTTGAAACGTGTCCTCAGCAATGTGAAGACACGCGGCAACATCGGGGAAATCCAGTTAAGACATGCTTCTCGAACAAATCCTGGCGCCGGAGCAATACGAGGCGAATGTGCACACCCGCAAAGGATCGGATGCCGTCGTGGAGTTTGCCGTCAAACTTCCGGGGCGTGACGATGTCCGCGAATTCGTCTATCTGCCGATAGATGCAAAATTTCCCAAAGACGTCTACGAACAGCTGCTCGATGCATACGATCATGCCGACACACAGGCTATAGAAGCAGCCGGAAAGCTATTGGAAACAACTATTAAAAAGATGGCAAAGGATATTTCCGACAAGTATCTGGCTCCCCCCGCCACCACCGACTTCGGCATCATGTTCCTGCCTTTCGAAGGAATCTATGCGGAGGTCGTACGCCGTTCTTCCCTGCTGGAAGAACTACAGCGCAACTATAAAAGTAGTCGTCACCGGTCCGACAACGCTTGCCGCCATCCTGAACAGCCTGCAAATGGGATTCCGCACGCTCGCTATCCAGAAACACTCCGGCGAGGTATGGACCATCTTGGGGGCGGTAAAGAAAGAATTCGAGAAGGTAGGCGGCATGCTGGAAAAAGCACAGAAGAACTTGCAGACGGCCAGCGGACAGATCGAAGAGGTATTAGGGACACGCACACGCGTGATCCAGCGCAAACTGAAAGATGTAGACACCCTCAGCGACAGGGAGGCACGTGCCATCCTTCCCGAAATAGGTCCATTAACGGATGAAGAAAACGAAAACGGATTATGAAAAGAGACAGATTCCACATACATACGCCATCATATTTTATATCATTTTTCTTTTCTGTGCCGCCCTCACCTGGATCATTCCGGGGCGGACAATACAAAGAGAGTATCAATGCCGCCGGAGAAAAAACGGGTTGTCATACGAAGCGGTAGAACATGTTCCGCAAACTTGGCAGGTGTTCTCGGCTTTTTACAAAGGATTTGTCGACAAGGCAGATATCATCGTCTTCATCCTGATTATCGGAGGGGCGTTCTGGATCGTCAACGACAGTAAAGGCTTTCGATATCGGAAACCGTCAGTTTCTCGGCCGCGCCCGTAAAATGGAGAACAACCGTTTCCTGCGCAAGATCGGAGGAGAATTTCTTACTGACATCCATCATGCTACTATTCAGCATATTCGGGGCCGTCTTCGGGATGAGTGAAGAGACCATCGCATTTTGCCTGGTGCTTGTCCCGATGGCTATCTCGATGGGGTATGACCTCCATTACAGGCGTTTTGCATGGTCTTTGTCGCCGCCGGATTAGGATTTGCCGGTGCGATACTGAACCCATTTACAATCGGCATTGCGCAAGGGCTGGGCCGGTATTCCGCTCTTTTCCGGAATCGAATACCGGATATTTTGCTGGATTGTCATCAATATGATCGGTTTCTCCTGGATACTGCGTTATGCTGCTAAAGTAAAGAAAACCCGAAAGCTTCGTTAGTCTACGAAGAAGATCAGTATTGGCGGGACCTACACAATAACAACTCGCTGGATGTGCTATCATACGCCACGTACCGCCGGATCAGTTTTGGCACATTGGCAGTCATACAAATCATTTTCGCAGCTTATTATCCTGCAACAACTTTTACAAATCGGGGAACAGCGTTATCAAAGGACTGCCTCTCCTCCCCTATCTAACAACAGCTGGGCTTTCTTTTATCTTGACTTCCCCTGTTCGCCCTACGCAAGACAGTCCATCTTTTATATCCTGAACCTCCTCTTCTTCACGATTTTTTATCTGATAACGGGAGTGATGGGATATGGCTGGTATCATGGAGATAGCCACCCTGTTCTTCGCCCTCGGACTGGCAGCCGGCATCGCCAACAACCGACTCCCAACGAACTGGTCAACTGTTTCCTGGACGGATGCAAGGACATTATGAGCGCAGCTTTTAGTCGGCCTTGCAGGCGGTATTATCGTGATACTGAAAGACAGAGGGCTTGTCATCGACACCATTCTACAACTTGGCGAAAGGGATGGAAGGGGCTCGGACAAGTGGCGACCGTCGGCATGATGTACGTGATCCGCACTTTGATCAACCTTGATCATTCCTTCCGGAAGTGCCAGCAGCCCTGACCATGCCGATCATGGCTCCTTTCTCCGACTTGATCGGATTGTCAAAGCAAGCGCGACTGTGATGGCCTTCCAGTTCGGGAGACGGATTCACCAATAGATCACCACCCCCGACATCGGGAGTTTGATCGCCGTTGGTGTCAGCCGTATCCCCTACGATAAATGGTTTCGCTGGGCATGGAAATTCAGCGTATTGCTTCCTGTGGTAATAGTCGGATTCCTGTTACTCATACCGACAGTATTGGTTCCGATGAACGGATTTTAATGGAACGGAAGATCATACATATCGACATGGACGCATTCTACGCTTCGTGCAACAGCGGATAATCCGAACTTCGCGGAATTCCGCTTGCAGTCGGCCACGCGGAGGAACGGGTGTCGTAGCGGCAGCAACGAAGCCCGGAAGTTCGGCGTACGCTCCGCCATAAAATGGTCGACAAAGGGCTAAACGCCTATGCCCTCAGCTCACATTTGTTTCCGGACGGATGGATGTCTATAAAGCGGTGTCCCGCCATACACGAAATCTTCCACGAATATACGGACATTGTCGAGCCACTTTCACTGGACGAGGCGTTTCGGATGTTACCGAGAATTAAACAAAACATCCCGCTTGTTACCGGACATAGCCAAAAGCAATCAAGCAAAAAAATCCGGGAGGAGCTGCATCTGATTGCCTCGGCTGGGGTATCGTATAATAAGTTTTTGGCTAAAATCGCCTCTGACTACCAAGCAAGCCGGACGGACTGTGCACCATCCATCCGTCCCAGGCAGGAAGAATTCATCAAACGTCTGCCGATCGAATCCTTACTGGGGGATCGGTCCGGTCACCGCCCAACGAATGCACTCATTAGGCATCCATAACGGAGAACAGTTGAGAGCTTGTTCACAAGAAATGCTCACCCGACAATTCGGAAAAGCAGGAATTTTATATTATGAATTTTCAAGAGGGATAGACTTACGCCCTGTCGAAGCCGTCCGAATCCGCAAATCCGTAGGCTGTGAACATACGCTTGAAAAAAGACATTTCGCAGCAATCGTCCGTTATCATCGAATATATCATGTTGCGACCGAACTGATCGAACGGCTGCAACGAACCGGTTTCAAAGGAAATACCCTTACTTTAAAAAATTAAATTCCATGATTTCAACTAAAAGACAAGAAGCATCACCCAAAGCCACGAACTGACGACTTTAGCCGAAATACTACCTTTAGCCAAAGGACTGTTGAAAGACATCGAATATACGACTCACCCGATTCGCCTGATCGGGCTTTCGGTCTCAATCCTTACGAGAAGAACGAAGAGAAAGCCCGCTGGGAACAACTAAGTTTTGAATTCAGCGACTGGGATTACTCTAAATAAGTATATCCATACAAGCCGGAACGATAGTTGGAAAGGAACTCTTTACCTTCTTCAACCGAAATCTTACCTTCCTTTACAGACTTAGTCACCCAAGTTTCCAG
>VOFC01000180.1_pt1 | contig 19744 bp, 31 predicted proteins | sample 5384161 | NCBI WGS metagenome assembly VOFC01 (sample SAMN12384722, study PRJNA508395) | human gut metagenome | isolation source: healthy gut B | host: Homo sapiens
AAGCAGCACAGAATGAGATAGAAGAAGTACAGGCAGCCGAGGAAGCAGCACGCATCGAAGCGGAGGCGCAGGCAAAGGCAGCAGCCGAGGAAGCAGCGCAGCTTGAAGCGGAGGCGCAGGCAAAGGCAGCAGCCGAGGAAGCAGCACGCATCGCAGCGGAAGCGCAGGCAAAGGCAGCCGAGGAAGCAGCACGGCTCGAAGCGGAGGCTAGCAGGCAAAGGCAGCAGCCGAGGAAGCAGCGCGGCTCGAAGCGGAAGCTCAGCAGGCAGCTTTGGCAGCCCAGGCGGCACAGACCGCAGCGATATCCGCAGAGGAATTAAAACTGCTCGCAAATATTATTTACTGTGAAGCAGGCAGTGAATCCTACGTTGGTAAGGTTGCGGTAGGCAATGTCATCATGAACCGCGTCAAGAGTGCATCGCAGCCCAATACGATCACCGAGGTTGTTTACGCAAAAGGACAGTTTTCCCCTGTTAGAAACGGTTCGCTGCAGAGGGCACTGAGCAGTGACAAGGCAGATGCAGCCTGCTATCAGGCAGCAATCGAAGCATTAGCCGGTGCACAGCCGGTCGGCGGCAAGCTGTTTTTCAGAAGAAATAACGGTCGTTCCGGACAGGTAATCGGACATCACGTTTTTTACTAAAACAGTATCATAGCCGGGGCATTTGCCCAATAGCATTATAAGGGAATCGTCAGAAGATGATAGGGAAAAGAATTATTGTTTCTGACAGAAAAAAAGAGCAAAAAAGGCATGTGGAAAAGGATTGTTTTCACACGCCTTTTTTGTATTCATGACAATAGAATCCTCGCAGGGCGCACACTTGACAGTAATTGACGGATTTGATATGATGACGCTAATCATGTAATATAATTGTAACATTTGATGAGCCGATTTTGGGAGCGCCAAAGGCGCGGAAAATCAATGGAGGCTCAGCTATCGTTACTGTCTGCGGATATGAGGGGATAGAAAAGGATCATCGATTTATGGGCTGGAGCAGAAAATGTGAGAAAAGGGGGAAGCACTGGCTGCGGGCTGCAGCGCTGGGAGTCGTCTTTTTGTGGACGGCCGGAAGCAATCTGCAGGCAGAGGCAGAATCGAGCAAAAGCGCGCACTGGCACAAGGGCGTTGGTGTGGAGGCGTGGCTGACAGGAGCGGATAAGGAACAGGTCAGTCCGAACGCAGCCTCCCAAAATGATGCGGCAGATGCAGCGATCGCCGCAGTCGGCGGGCAGGAAACGGATGTAGCGTCCGACAGTGCGGACAGCAAAACTAAAGCTTCGTCCGGTGATGGAATGAAAATGGACGACCTGACCGGAACGATCGTGATGACGAGCGTCCAGAATGTATTGAATGTCAGGACGGAACCGGACAGCGAGGCAGAGCTTGCAGGGTATTTGTATGCAGACTGTGGCGGTACAGTGCTGGAACAAAAGGACGGCTGGACAAAGCTTGAGTCCGGCGAACTGACCGGCTGGGCGAACAACGATTATCTGCTGTTTGGGGAAGAAGCGCGGAAAGAGGCAAAAGACGCGGGACGGATTGTGGCAACGACCAAAACAGGCGCTTTGAGAATCCGGAAAGAACCTTCAGCAGATGCTGCGATTTATGATCTGCTGGAAGAAGGCGCAAAGTATGAGGTCGTGGATGAAGAACAGATCCGTTTCAGCGAGGATCAGGAAATCACGGCGGACTGGGTTGCGGTCAATTACGGCGGAAAGACCGGATATGTGTCTTCGGAATATGTCCAGGTTGATTTTGAAATCGATTACGGAGAGACGGTTGAGCAGGTAAAAGCGCGCGAGGAAGCGGAAACGGCGAGACTGCAGGCGGAAAAAGAAGCTGCCGCACAGAAACAGAAGAAGGAAAAGGCAGCGCAGGCGGAAAAGGAAGCGAACAAGGCTGCTGCACTGGCTGCGGACGACAGCGTGCTTTTGGCGGCGCTCATTCAGTGTGAAGCGGGAGAAGAGCCCTACGAAGGACAGGTGGCTGTCGGCGCAGTCGTGATGAATCGGGTCAGAAGCGGCGCTTATCCGAATACGGTCAAGGGAGTTATCTATGCTTCGGGACAGTTTACACCGGCGGGAAGCGGACAGGTTGGACGCGTTGTCGCAAGTGGAAAGATCAAGGCAAGCTGCCTGCAGGCGGCACAGGAAGCGATGGCGGGAAGCACCCCGGTTGGAATAGCGACGCATTTTAGGCGGGCAGGAAGCAGGGAAGGTATTGTGATCGGACATCATGTATTTTGGTAGACGGGGCATGATTTTTGTAGTATGATAGTCATAAGTCACAGGAAAGGAGGAGTTACATGACGGAAGTATTTGCCTGGCTGGCTCTGTTGATTTTACTTGTGCTGATTGAGCTTGCGACGATGGGACTGACGACAATCTGGTTTGCAGCCGGAGCTCTTGTTGCGACGATTGCAGCTGCCTGCGGTGCGCCGGTTCTGGTGCAGGTCATCCTGTTTTTGGTAGTGTCCGTGCTGATGCTTGTTTTACAAGACCGGTTGCCATGCGCTATTTCAATGTTGGAAGGGCGAAGACCAATGTGGACAGCATGCTTGGGGAACGCGGTATCGTGACCGGCAGGATTGATAACCTGCACAGCTGCGGACAGGTTACGCTCAAAGGCATGGAGTGGTCAGCAAGATCTCAGGAAACTGAGGGGACGATTGAAGAGGGTACCGTCGTCATTGTAAAAAAGATCGACGGCGTGAAGCTGATTGTTGTTCCGGACGAGATCGAAACAGAAGAACCTGTAACAAACAGCAGCGAGACTGCTGACAACATGCGGTAAGACCGCGGAAATGAGGGTAATTATGATAGGTGGATTGGTAATACTCATTATTTTAATTCTTGCAATTGCAATTGTAGCGTCCTGCATCAAGATCGTACCGCAGGCGCAGGCTTATGTCGTAGAACGTCTCGGCGCATATCAGGATACCTGGAGCGTTGGCCTTCACTTTAAAGTGCCGATTGTCGATAAGGTTGCAAAGCGTGTACTGTTAAAGGAACAGGTAGCGGATTTCCCGCCTCAGCCCGTTATCACAAAGGATAACGTTACGATGCGGATCGATACCGTTGTCTTTTTCCAGATCACAGATCCCAAGCTGTTTACCTACGGAGTTGAAAATCCGATCATGGCGATTGAAAACCTGACCGCGACAACCCTGCGTAACATCATCGGAGACCTGGAACTGGACCAGACCCTGACCTCCCGTGAAACGATCAATGCCAAGATGCGTGCATCCCTGGATATCGCAACCGATCCCTGGGGCATTAAGGTAAACCGTGTCGAATTAAAGAACATTATTCCTCCCGCAGCAATTCAGGATGCGATGGAGAAGCAGATGAAGGCAGAGCGTGAACGCCGTGAAGCCATCCTGCGTGCGGAAGGTGAGAAGAAATCTACCATTCTGGTAGCAGAAGGTAAAAAGGAATCCGCAATTCTGGAAGCAGAGGCAGAAAAGCAGTCTGCAATCCTGCGCGCAGAAGCAGAAGAAAGAAAAGATGATCCGTGAGGCAGAAGGTGAAGCGGAAGCAATCCTGAAAGTCCAGCAGGCGACTGCAAACGGTCTGCGTTTCATCAAAGGATGCAGGAGCGGATGATTCTGTACTTCGTTTAAAGAGTCTGGAGGCTCTGGAAAAGGTTGCGGACGGCAAGTCTACAAAGATCATCATTCCGTCCGAAATTCAGAACATGGCGGGACTGCTGACCAGTGCGAAGGAGCTTTTAAGCGACAAATAAGCTCACACGTACCATCTTTGATGCTATCTGCTGCCTGACAGCGTATTTCATCTTTAAAAAAGGAGACCGTACATTCTATAATGGATGTACGGTTTTTTATTTTATGATGCCAGGGTCAAAAGGTCCTAAGCCCACATGAGCTTGCTCATAGGTGGGTGAAAATTTGACCTTGCCCCGATAGGAGCATAAAAGTGGGATGATAATCCCACGATATGCGACTATCGGGGCGAAGGATTGTGGAGTGCGCAGCACGGAACAATCCGTAGGCATCAGGTCGGGGCTTTTGACCCCGACATCATTTCATAGGAAAATGCGTCCTATGAAATAAAAAACGCTCCGCGAGGATCGCACTGCAGCGGAATGGAAGAATGTCGCTTGCGCGACCCGCTGCAGGCGGAGAATCCTGCTTCGCAGGATTCTGTTTCATCTTTATCAGGAAACAAATCCTGCAGCGCAGGATTTTATGAAGAGGAGGATACATCATGGACCTGACAGGACGTCATTTTTTGAAATTACTGGATTATACGCCGGAGGAAATCAATTATTTAATCGACCTTGCAGCGGAGCTGAAACGCCTCAAAAAAGCAGGCATTCCGGTCGATACCTTACGGGGCAAAAATGTTGCACTGATTTTTGAAAAGACCAGCACGAGAACCCGCAGCTCCTTTGAGGTTGCTGCACACGATCTTGGCATGGGATGTACCTACCTTGATCCGTCCAGCTCCCAGATCGGTAAAAAAGAGAGCATCCGCGACACCGCACGCGTTCTGGGACGGATGTTTGAAGGAATTGAATACCGCGGTTACGGACAGGAAATCGTAGAAGAGCTTGCCAAATATGCAGGCGTTCCGGTATGGAACGGTTTGACCAACGAGTTCCATCCGACCCAGATTCTGGCGGACCTTTGACGATTCGCGAGCATCTTGGAAAGCTGAAAGACGTGAATCTGGTTTATATGGGAGACGCCCGCTACAACATGGGCAATTCCTACATGGTCGTATGCGCGAAGATGGGCATGCACTTTACCGCCTGCGCTCCGTCCCGTTATTTCCCGGACAAGGCTCTGGTTGAGCAGTGTCAGGAAATTGCAAAGCAGACCGGCGGCAGCATTACGCTGACCGAAGACGTAGAGAATGGAACAAAGAATGCGGACGTCATCTGCACCGACGTATGGGTTTCGATGGGCGAGCCGGATGCGGTATGGATGGAGCGTATCGAAGACCTGATGCCCTATCAGGTAAACCGCAAAGTGATGCAGAATGCCGGGAATGCGATTTTCATGCACTGCCTGCCTGCATACCATGACCGCAACACCCAGATCGGCAGAGAAATCGGTGAGCGCTTCTGGCATCTATGAGATGGAAGTGACGGATGAAGTCTTTGAATCCGACGCATCGGTTGTATTCGACGAGGCAGAAAACCGCATGCACACCATCAAAGCAGTGATGGCGGCGACACTGGGCTGGAAAAATCCGACAGAGGCATAACGGAAGGACAGCAGCGTTTGCTTCGGTGTCTGGCAATAGGACGGGCACAAAGTATTCTGCTGCTGGAAAAGGAGAAAAGTTCATGTTGGATAAAAAGAAGCTGGACAGCCTCCTTGCAGGCTGTAGGTTTTGGGAAAAGGTTCAGTGCTTTGAAACGGTGGATTCGACGAATCTGATTGTCAAAGACTGGGCACGGCAGGGCGCAGAAGAAGGAAGGTGCGCAGTTGCGGAGGAACAGACGGCAGGACGCGGCAGAAGGGGAAGAAGCTGGATTTCCCCGCCCGGAGAAAATCTGTATTTCAGCATTTTGCTGCGCCCACAGGCGGAAGCGTCTCATGTGGCGATGATTACGCTGCTGATGGCGATTGCCGTAACGCAGAGCGTACGGGAGCTTCATCTGGATGCGAAGATCAAATGGCCGAACGACGTGGTAATAAACGGAAAGAAAATCTGCGGAATTTTGACGGAGATGTATCAGTCTGCAGACCGGCAGCTTTTTCCTTGTGATCGGGACGGGAATCAACGTCAATCAGAAGGAATTTCCGGAAGAGGTAAAAAAGACAGCGGATTCTCTGGCACTGGAATTGGGAGCCGATGTGGACCGGGAAGTACTTCTTGCGTCCGTGCTGAGACATTTTTTGGATTGCTACGACAGCTTTCTGGAAACAATGGATTTGAGCGGACAAAAAGAGCTTTACGAGAGCTTTCTTGTCAACAAAGGACGCGTTGTGGAGGTACTGGACCCCAAAGGCGAATGGCAGGGAACGGCAATCGGCATTGAGAAGACCGGAGAGCTGCTCGTCCAGAGAGAGGACAGTTCCGTGGAAGCGGTCTATGCCGGAGAAGTATCAGTGAGAGGAATATATGGATATGTCTGAAACAGGAAAATTGGGAGAAAAAATCGTGCTCTGCGGGGCGAACGCCTACGAGCAGAAATATTATTTTAATCCCAGATTCAGCAAAATCCCCCAGTCCGTCCAGGATGAACTGCACATTATCTGCGTGCTGTTTACCCGGGAAGTGGGAGGAATTTTTACGATCGTATTTGAAGAGGACGGAACGCTGGCGTTTGAAACCAATGCGGCAGACGATGATTTATTATATGATGAAATTTCGAGCGGACTTCTGATTGCGGAAATCAAAAGAAACCGTCAGGAGCTTTTGGAATCTCTGACTTTGTATTATCGGGTTTTTATTCTCGGTGAGGATGTGTCCGCGCTTCTGGAGGAAGAAGATTGAAAAATAAGTTTTCAATCGTGAGATTTGTGTCGGCGCGCATTTAACACAAACTCGGCATGCGCAGCAAGCGTGCGCAGAAATGAGAGGTTGAAAGAATGATTTTAGTAATTGATGTAGGAAATACAAATATTACATTTGGTGTATACGAGTCCAAAAAGCTGGTTACGACGTTTCGGATGACATCCCGGACGATGCGTACTTCGGATGAATACGGCACGGAGATTCTGGCGATGCTGCAGAATAATCAGATCGATCACCGGAAGGTCGGGGCGCAATCATTGCGAGCGTTGTGCCGAAGGTCATGCATGCGCTGATCGGCGCGGTTATGCGCTATCTGCATACCGAACCGTTGATCGTCGGCAGCGGAATCAAAACCGGCATCAAGATCACTTCCGAGAACCCAAAGGAAATCGGACCGGACAGAATTGTGGACGTAGTCGCCGCTTATGAAAAGTACGGCGGTCCTGTGCTGGTTCTGGATTTTGGAACAGCGACGACCTACGATCTCGTTACAGAGGACGGAAGATTCGGTGTCGGCATCACCGCACCCGGCATTCGAATTTCTGCAAAGGCGCTGTGGGAGGATACGGCGCGCCTGCCGGAGGTTGAAATCAAAAAGCCAGATTCCATTCTGGCGCGGGAAACGATTTCCAGTATGCAGGCAGGTCTGGTTTACGGACAGATCGGTCAGACCGAATATATCATCAATCAGGTCAAAAAAGAAACCGGTATCACAGACCTGAAGGTCGTTGCGACCGGCGGACTGGGACGGATTATTGCCGATGAAACAGATACCATCGACATTTACGACAGCGCCCTGACGCTGGATGGACTGCGGATTCTGTACGAGAAAAAACTGCAGCGGAAAATAAGTTCCGGGCAGCAGAAGGGTGTGTTCTGCTGTCGGAAAACGCAGGAAGTAAAAAGTGCTTCCAAAAAAGGAGGAGTATGAGACTGCTTACGATCGGAAACGTGAGCCTTGCAAATCCTGTGATTTTAGCGCCAATGGCAGGTGTCAGCGACCTGCCATTTCGTTTGCTCTGCCATGAGCAGGGAGCAGGAATGGTCTGTTCGGAAATGATCAGCGCAAAGGCGATTCTTTATCATAACAAAAATACCGAAGAACTGATGCAGATTCATCCGGACGAGGGACCGGTTTCCCTGCAGCTGTTCGGCTCTGATCCGGATATCGTCAGCGAGATGGCAAAACGAATTGAAGAACGTCCGTTTGCGGTGATGGATCTGAATATGGGCTGTCCGGTACCGAAGGTGGTCAACAACGGCGAGGGCAGCGCCCTGATGAAAAATCCCCTGTTGGCGGGAAAAATTATAGAAAAAACGGCAAAAGCGATTCAAAAGCCCCTGACGGTAAAAATTCGCAAGGGCTTCGATGATGCGCATGTCAATGCGGTTGAAATGGCAAAGATCGCGCAGGAATCCGGCGCTGCGGCTGTTGCGGTGCACGGCAGGACGCGGGAGCAGTATTATTCCGGAACGGCGGATTGGGACATCATTGCGCAGGTAAAGCAGGCGGTAAAAATTCCTGTTATCGGCAACGGGGATGTCGTGGACGCGGCAAGTGCGCTGCGGCTGTTTGAGCAGACCGGCTGCGACGGCATTATGGTCGGACGCGGCGCACAGGGCAACCCTTGGATTTTCCGGGAAATTCTGGCAGCGCTGGAAGACCGCGAAATTCCGGCACGCCCGAATCGCCGGGAGCTGTACGAGATGATTGTTCGGCATGCGCAGCTGTCCTGCACCTACAAAGGTGAATATATCACTGTGCGCGAAATGCGCAAGCATCTGGCATGGTACACGACCGGCCTTCCCCACGCGGCCGGGCTGCGCAGGCAGATCAATAGCATGGAAACGATGGAAGAGCTGATGGAGGGAATGAAACTGCTGCTGGAAGCATAAACTGGCGTATGAGAGAAATCGCTTATTTTATGCTGGAGACGCGTGCCGGGGAAGCGCCGTCAATCCGTTTGGGCAGCCGCGCACTCCGCTGGGAAACGCCTCGACTGGAACGTTTTTTGTGGCACGGCTATCGGGTCAGCCTGTATCTGTTTCCATGCCGCCTCGAGGGCACGAAGCGACTGCGCTGGTGGATGGAGCGGATTGGCAGCGCCTTGGAAGAACAGGGGACTGTGCTTTGGCTTACGCCGGAGCTGGAAGCCGCCTGGGAGGATTGGCAGCCGCCGTTGCCGGATGCAGCGTTGGCGGCAGAAATTCTGCGCGGTCAGCCGTTTCGAGAAAATCTGGTGCTGCTTGCGGATGCAGAGGAAACGGCGGGACAATGGAGCCGTGGACGCGAAAACGGTATCCGCCCCGTGTCTCGTCTCTGGCAGGAGGACTTTTTACGACTGGTGTCAGCGGATTTAAACGGCTTGTATCTGGTGGGGCAGAAGGAAGCGGCGTGGGAGCATTTTTCAGACTGGCTGTATGAGGAAAGCGGTCTGCCGGTCTGTTTTGTAAATAGAATACCAGAAACGGATGGACGCAAAACCGTTCTTGTGGAGCTTCGGGCAAATGCCCGGATTTTGAAGGAACATCCGGAATTTGGAAGCCTGTATGTGGATTTGACGTCTGATGTCGAAAAAAGGCGGCAAATCAGGGAAAAAAGAGCCGATATCTCCTATATCTCCGCCCGAAATTACCTTGACACTGCCCTGAAAGCACGGTATAATGCGATTTGATTAAAAGAAACGAAAGGGCGCGGGAAAATATCCCTGCGCCCGAGATTTTTCATGAGGTAAAAGGAAAAGCAAAATGGAAGAAAAAAAAGAATATCCTTACCTATCAGGGACTTCGTAAATATGAAGATGAGCTGCATGACCTGAAGGTTGTCAAACGTCAGGAAGTAGCACAGAAGATTAAAGAAGCAAGAGAACAGGGTGACCTTTCCGAGAACGCGGAATATGATGCAGCAAAGGACGAACAGCGCGATATCGAAGCAAGGATTGAAGAGCTGGAAAAGATCCTGAAGAATGCAGAGGTCGTTGTAGAAGATGAGGTTGACTTAGACCGTATCAATATCGGCTGTCAGGTTAAGATCCTGGATCTGGAATACGATGAAGAGCTGGATTACAAAATCGTCGGCTCTACAGAAGCAAACAGCTTAAAGGGTAAAATTTCAACGAATCTCCGGTTGGCAAAGCGCTGATCGGTGCAAAGATCGGAGATATTGTAGAGGTAGAAACCCAGGCAGGTGTGATTAAGTACAAAGTGCTGGAGATTGAACGTTCCAACTAAGGACAGGTCCGATCTGACCAGCTGGAAAAGGAGTAAGTAAGGTGGCAGACGCACAGAATAATCAGAAAAATCAGCAGCAGGATCTGAACCAGATCCTGAAGGTAAGAAGAGAGAAGCTTGCTGCACTGCAGGAAGTCGGAAAGGATCCGTTCCGTCATGTAAAATATGACGTGACTGCACACAGCAAGGACATTGTGGAAGGCTTTGAAGAGCTGGAAGGCAAGACCGTCAGCATCGCAGGCAGAATCATGTTCAAGCGTGTGATGGGCAAAGGCATCCTTCTGCAATGTTCAGGATTTAAAGGGAAGCATTCAGGTATATGTAGCCCGCGACAACATCGGGGAAGAGCCCTATGCAGATTTTAAAAAATATGACGTAGGCGATATCATCGGTGTAAAGGGTGAAGTATTCAAAACCAAAACCGGTGAAATTTCTGTACATGCTTCCGAAGTGGAGTTGCTGACCAAGAGCCTGCAGGTACTTCCTGAGAAGTTCCACGGTCTGACCAATACCGACCAGCGTTATCGTCAGCGTTATACCGACCTGATCATGAATCAGGATGTTAAGGATACTTTCGTAAAGCGATCTAAGATTATCAGCGCCATCCGTCGTTATCTGGATGGACAGGGCTCTGGAAGTAGAGACCCCCATGCTGGTATCCAATGCCGGCGGTGCGGCAGCAAGACCTTTCGAGACCCATTACAATGCGCTGGATGAGGATGTAAAGCTGCGTATTTCCCTGGAGCTGTATTTAAAGAGACTGATCGTAGGCGGTCTGGAGCGCGTTTACGAAATCGGCCGTGTATTCCGTAATGAAGGTGTTGACACCAGACATAATCCGGAATTACTCTGATGGAGCTGTATCAGGCATTTACCGATTATCACGGCATGATGGATCTTGGCAGAGAACCTGTACCGTTTCGTTGCGCAGGAGGTTCTGGGCACAACACAGATTCCTTACGGCAGTATATCTGGATCTGGGCAAGCCCTTTGAACGCATCACCATGCTGGATGCTGTTAAAAAATATGCAGGTGTGGACTTCAACGAAATCCATTCCGATGAAGAGGCAAAAGCGGTTGCAAGAGAACATCACATTGAATTCGAGGAGCGCCATAAGAAGGGCGATATCCTGAGGCCTGTTCTTCGAAGAATATGCGGAAGCTCATCTGATTCAGCCTACTTTCGTTATGGATCATCCGGTAGAAATTTCTCCTTGACCAAGAGAAAGCCGGAGAATCCGGATTATGTAGAGCGTTTCGAGCTGTTTATGAACGGCTGGGAAATGGCAAACGCTTATTCCGAATTAAACGATCCTATCGACCAGAGAGCACGTTTCAAGGCACAGGAAGAACTGCTTTCCCAGGGCGATGAAGAAGCAAATACAACGGACGAAGACTTTATGAACGCACTGGAGATCGGTATGCCTCCTACGGGCGGTATCGGTTTTGGTATCGACAGAATGGTAATGCTGCTGACCAACTCTCCTGCGATCAGGGATGTGTTTATTGTTCCCGACAATGAAGCCCGATGGTAAAAATAAGAAAAATGATGTAAATAAGTTCTTCTAAAGCACCTGTTTCAAAAAAAATGTAAACGAGTCTGAAAAGATTGATTTTCTAATGTAAAGATTGAGCCAATCTTTGAAGAAATGGTAGATTTCGATACATTTGCAAAATCTGATTTCCGTGCAGTTAAGATTTTAGCTTGCGAAGCAGTACCGAAGTCAAAGAAGCTTCTGAAGTTTACATTAGATGACGGAGAACGCAAAGACCGTGTGATTTTAAGCGGTATTCATGAGTATTACGAGCCGGAAGAGCTGGTTGGTAAGACAGCAATCGCTATCGTAAACCTGCCGCCGAGAAAGATGATGGGAATTGATTCCGAGGGTATGCTGATTTCAGCAGTACACGAGGAAGACGGTCACGAAGGACTGAACCTTCTGATGGTAGATAACAGAATACCGGCAGGGTGCAAAAGCTCTATTAAGATGATGTAAAGATGTACCGTTTTACCAAATAGATGGGACGTACTTCATTTGATAAAAAACAAAAAAACAGCGATTTACATCAAACTTATATCAATTGATGCAGAAACCGGTGCAAGCAAGAAAAAATCGCATAATTAGTGCAATGGTGGGCAATTCCAATCGGAGTTGCCCATTTTTAAAACAAACAGAAATACAGTGGATAGTGGTAGTGGCTGGTGGGCTCCATAAGGATGGTTGAGGTTCTGAAGTCCTCTTTGATGTAATCTACCAATGCCTGCAGCTCATCAACGACATGGTGGACATCAAAAGGTTTGGCACGGATGCTGCCATCTCCATTGAGAATGGCAACGGTGCTCTTGGATTTTGAAACATCGATACCAACAGCAATCATAAGAAAGACGCTCCTTTCGTAAGTGATTTATGATTGATCCAGCTCTTCAAGGTTCACTCATATTCTTTCGTTAAACGGGAGAAGCAATCTTCCCAACTTGCTGAATCGAATGTAGAACAATGAAGGCGGGCTGACACATTTAACTTCGGGCGTGGTGTCCCAATCGGAAATTACGTCAGACCAATCACCTTCATCATAAAAGAAAGAGCAGAGACTGTAAAAAGCCTCTACTCATATATTAAGAATAGGAATTTGTGAGATTGCATCCAGCAGTGGAAATTTAGTTAAGGTTTACGATAAGGAGCGTTGCATTTGCGATTTGATAAGGAATCGTAATAAGTATGAAGTACAAGTATTTCAAACGGCTATCAAGGAATATATGTCATCGAAGGACAAAAAGCTATCGCAGTTGATTGTATATGCGGATATGATGGGAATTCGAGATGAAGTGATGAAGTACGTGGAGGTGTTAGTGTGATTAGTTCATCAAGACAATTAAAAGATAAGGTAAGAAATATTTCGGATGGGAACAGTAATAAAGCGACTACGCTAATTCGAAATTTTATGATGGAAAGATTTCTGGAAAGAGTATCTATATCGTCATATCGAGATAATTTTATTCTTAAGGGTGGGATGTTGGTAGCGTCAATTGTTGGTGTGGATATGCGAGCTACGATGGATATTGATACAACAGTAAAAGCATTACCATTAAATGAGGCTGATGTACAGAGGATAATTGAAGAAATTTGTAACATCCCGCTGGAAGATAATGTTAGCTTTCAAATTAAAAGCACAAGAACTATCATGGAAGAGTTTGATTACCCGGGCATTCGCGTAATGTTGGAAGCTACGTTGAACAAGATGTTTTATACGATGCATTTTCTGCTACCTGTGAAAAGCGGAAAACTATTTTTAGCAAGGATAATATTGAAGCTACATTACATTTGATATCTGACGATTTGCAAATGGCAGAGCTTTGGGCGCAGTTTCAGAAAAGCAATTTTTACGTAGGAGATCTAGCGTGGAAAAAATGTAATTGGCTATGTAGAGAATACGATGAAGGAGTATTTACCAGATATGAGGCATATCGCAGACAGAGATTGGCGAAAAAGCTGATGAATCATGTGGTAAACCACTTTGAACGGTACGAAGCATACGCTTCATGATTACAGCCCGGAGATAGACAAGAATCTTACCATCCATTGCTATCAACCTGAGCCCGGTTATTGTGCCTGTGTACTGCAGGTGGTAGAGAGCTGAATTGACGATGAGACATTGAAAGTGTAAAAATAGCCATGATTCTGATATTGATCAGTGCTATGGCTGTTTTTAGAACATGGAAATCAGAAAGGAACGTATAGATATGAACGATAAGTCAAACACACAAGCTATGGAAACAGAAAAAAATACCCCGTCTTCTGGCACGACTGGCCATACCGGCTGTTGTGGCACAGATTATCAACCTTTTATATAATATTGTTGACCGTATTTATATTGGACACATTCCGGGCGTCGGTGCCGCAGCATTAACGGGTGTCGGATTGTTTACACCGATCCTGATGCTGATCAATGCCTGTGCTATGCTTGCAGGGTCCGGAGGTGCTCCGCGCGCTGCGATTTCCATGGGAAAGAAAGACAATAAGACAGCGGAAAAGATTCTTGGAAACTGTTTTGTGATTCTTCTGCTTATGGCAGTTGCTTTGACTGTGCTGATTTTTTGCGTTTGCACCACAGCTGCTGACGCTGTTTGGTGCAAGTGATCAGACACTTCCTTATGGGGTGGATTATGCAAGGATTTATATTCTCGGAAGTATTTTTGTTCTGATCGTGATGGGAATGAATCCCTTTATCACGACACAGGGATCTGCGAAGATCAGCATGATGACAACTGTGATTGGTGCTGTGATCAATATTATTCTGGATCCGATCTTTATCTTCGTATTTCATCTTGGAGTAAAGGGAGCTGCACTCGCAACTGTTTTGAGTCAGGCTGTAGGGGCAATATGGATCCTTCGTTTCTTGTCAGGAAAGAAGACGATTCTGCATCTTAAAAAAGAAAACTTTAAATTGCAAAAGGAAATCCTCTTACCATGCCTTGCTCTTGGTATATCTACATTTGTCATGTTGTCTACGGAAAGTATTTTGTCTATCAGTTTTACTTCCAGTTTGTCAAGATATGGCGGAGATCTCGCAGTAGGGGCTATGACAATTATTACCAGTGTTAGCCAGCTTGCAACATTACCATTACAGGGAATTTGTCAGGGTGGACAGCCGATCATGAGTTATAACTTTGGTGCAGGAAACAGAGATCGGGTAAAAAAAGCATTTTTTACACAATTTACAGCTTGCACCGTTTTTACGGGATGTTTCTGGTTGATTATGCTTCTATTTCCGAAGGGATTTGCAGGTATTTTTTCGAATAATACAGAATTGATCACATATACTGCATGGGCGTTGAGAATTTATATGGCGGGCATATTCTCTCTTGGCTTCCAGGTTGCCTGTCAGCAGAGCTTCATGGCATTGGGACAGGCAAAGGTCAGCTTATTGCTTGCCTGCTTAAGAAAACTGATCTTGTTGATTCCGCTGATCTTTATCCTGCCGCATTTTATCCAGAATAAAGTGTTTGCTGTCTTTTTGGCTGAGCCGATCAGCGATATACTGGCGGCGGCAATCACAACCGCAACGTTCTTTCATCGGTTTCATAAAATTTTAAATAGAAAATAGTTACAGTTCACTCGTGTTTTTGAAATTTTGGTCTGTCATACTGCACTGGTACACGAACCAGAAACTCCTTGACAAGAACCGCTATTTCCCTGCTACATTTGGTATATAGACCAGATGAAGAAACGAAGATAGTCACATAGAATGAGGGCGGGGCAAATGGCAACAAGTTTAAGCGAACCAACAAAGAAACGCATCCTGCAGGTATGCGTAAAACTCTTCCTGGAGCAGGGGTACAAAAGACAACTATGGCGGAAATCATCGAGAAGTCCGGCGTTTCCAGCAGCAGCTTTCAGAACATTTTCCGTGCAAAGGACGGCGTATTGACAGAGCTTGTGCAGTTCATGTTTGAGAATCAGTTTTCGATGGCAAGAAGTGCAGCGAGCACAAAGCTCCCTCCGGTCTATGTTTATGCAGTGGAAACGGCGATCCAGATGACACTTACAGAGCTGAATGAAAACCTGCGGGAAATCTATATTGAAGCCTATACTCAGAAGGAAGCCTGTGAATATATTCAGCGCGAAACAGCCAAAGAGCTGTATCAGATTTTCGGATCCTATCAGCCGGAGCTGGCAGCGCGTGACTTTTTACGAGCTGGAGATCGGATCTGCAGGCATCATGCGAGGTTGCGCATGGCGCATCCGTGTGATGCAGAGCTGACATTGGAGAAGAAGCTTCGCTTATTTTTCACGATGAGCCTTCTGGGCCTATAACGTTCCAGAGGAAGAAATCGGGCGGGTGATTCGATTCGTGGAGGGACTCGATATCCGCACGATCTCTGAACAGGTGATGCAGAAGCTGTTCAAAGCACTTGCCATGCACTATGAATTTTCATTGCAGGGGATAATGTAAAAATGAAAAAGGAAAAGAGGGAGGAAACCCAATGAAGAGAAAAAAGCTGACAGCAAGTATGATCGCCCTGGTCATGAGCGTAAGCCTGCCCATGACAACCTATGCCGCCAACTGGTATCTGGAAGATGGCAGCGTTACGGTAAATGCAGACAATTCCGGACAGACGGTAACGCAGGGCAGCACCTCAACACCGGATGAGGCTCCTGTGATTACACAGCGTGGTAGTTCTGCGGAGACGAGCAACACCATCATGATCAATGCGTCCGAGAATGCGACCGCAAATGTGACGATCTCCAATGTAAATATCGACACAAGTAGTGCTGCTATTGCCACAAGCGGAAAAGGCAATGTAAACATCGAGCTGGATGGCACAAATACCCTTAAGAGTGGTAGGGGTCATGCCGGTCTGGAAAAGAGCAGTGATGGTAATCAAGGTAAACTGACCATTACGGATGAAAATGAAAACGGCAAGCTGATCGCCACCGGCGGCGATGGTGCAGCGGGCATTGGCGGAGGTCTCTATGGAGACGGCAATGATATCACGATCACCGGCGGCGAGATCACAGCTACCGGCGGCGATTGCGGGGCTGGCATTGGTGGAGGCACCAGTGCAGGCGGCAAAAACATCACCATCACCGGCGGAAAGGTCACAGCTACCGGCGGCAATGGCGCAGCGGGCATTGGCGGAGGCAACTATAAAGACGGCAATGATATCAACATCGCCGGCGGCAAAGTCACAGCTACCGGCGGCGATTATGGGGCTGGCATTGGTGGAGGCAACCACGGCGAAGGCAAAAACATCACCATCACCGACGGCGAGGCCACTGCCATTGGAGGTCTCAATGGAGCAGGCATCGGCGGAGGCTTACGAAAAGAGGGAGAAAAGATTACCGTTTCAGGAGATGCAACGCTGAAGGTACAACGGCATTTGACAGATGAATGGGATGGAGCAGGCGCAGGAATCGGTAACGGCGGCCGCCATAATGGAGATACCGGATCATTCATTCCTGTTAACGGTGCGGAGACAGAGCCGGATACCTCCAACCTGACGACAGGTAAAATTGAATATTACGCACCCGGTGCGGATATGACAAAGGATGAACCGACAAGCACTATATTGGGTTCGGACAGCCGGCATCTCCCGGTGAAACCGCAGCACCTGCGGAATACAGAATGCAGACATCTGCATCAGAGCCGGTACAGGGAAATGGAAAAAGCACAGGATACAAGGCTCCCGCACAAGGACATTTTTATCAGGTAGTAGGTCAGGACGGAAAAGCCATGATTTTTGCTACCGCGCAGAAGAAAGACGTGCTGGCAATTGCAACGGATTCCGATTTTGCCATGCTGACGGGAAAAATGGAGGACATCGAAGCGCTCAGAAAACAGGGCGTGAGAAGGATTATCTTCGCTACAAAGAGAGCAACCTCCACCTTCCTTCTTTCGGAGCTTCTTGAAAAGAGGGCATATGGAGAAACCTGGAGCCTCATCCACGATGGAGGAAACGTTGCGTTTACTGCAGTCGAAAAGATGATGGATATAAGCAGCATCCTTACCCGGCTGCAAACGAAGTTTAAAATCAATGCAACAGAACAATAGAAGGTGAAAGAGGGAGGAAACCAAATGAAGAGAAAAAGCTGACAGCAAGTATGATCGCACTGGTCATGAGAGCGTAAGCCTGCCCATGACAACCTATGCCGCCAACTGGTATCTGGGAAGATGGCAGCGTTACGGTAAACGCAGACAATTCCGGACAGACGGTAACGCAGGGCAGCGGCTCTGCCGTGCCGGATGAGGCTCCTGTGATTACGCAGCGGGAGAGCTCTGTAGAGACAGGAAACACAATTGCGATATCCACGTCTGATAATGCAGCTGCAAATGTGACCATTAAGGATATCAATATCAAAAAAGCAGCAATGATGCGATTGATGAAGGAAAGTTCCAGTGCCAACATTACACTGGAGGAGACAACAAGATCTTCTCTGAAACCGGCTCTGCACTGCATGTTTCGGATGGCAATGTTACCATAAACGGAAGCGGTTCTCTGAAGGCCGAGATTCAGGATGAGCCTTTTGGCTATAACCATAATGCCAAAATCGGCAGCCATGAGAAGGAGGACATGTCCGGCAGCATCCATATTACAGGAGATGCAACCGTAAAAACAGATGGTAATATAGCACCGGACTGCGGCGGAGACGGAGCAGGCATTGGCACCGGCGAAAATGGGGAAATGTCCGGAAACATTGTCATTGACGGAAATGCGCAGGTTGAAGTATCCAGTAATGACAGGGGTGCGGGCATTGGCTCCGGCGATGATGGTAACCTAAGTGGTAACATTATGATTGGCGGGAATGCACAGGTTTCGGCAACCGGTGCTGAAGGCAGCGCGGGCATCGGCACCGGAGATGACGGCAATTTCACAGGCAGTATCACCATGGATGGAAACGCAAGGGTTACTGCCAAAGCAGGCGGAGATCACAATGGTTCTGACGGCTCCGGTATCGGCACTGGAGATGATGGGGATTTTACCGGGACAGTTACCATAGGCGGAAATGCTGCTGTGATTGCTGCAGGCTCGGATGAAGGCTGCGGAATTGGCTCTTCAGATGGTGAGAGAATATGAACGGCATCATCATCATTCGGGATCATGCAAAGGTCACTGCCTACGCCGGAAATCAGGGCGCAGCCATCGGTTCAGAGGATGAATGGGATATGACAGGAAAGATTATCATTGTCGGCAACGCCATTGTGAACACCGGAATGGTAGATGATGCAGGAAATGTTCTTTCGAACCGTATCGGCTATATTGGTGACGGGCAAGACTCCAACCATAATAGCAGTAAGGGACATTATATCCTTGGACCGGACGTAACGATCAACAACCTGAGCGGCAGTGACACAGAAGCGCTGAAGCAGTACGTCAATATGCACCTTGACAGCGAAGGAAATCCGACGAACCTGACGGAACTGGATATCAGGATGGAAAATGGAGTTTTTAAGGCAGAAGCAACCGGCGCGGGCAGCGTAGAAAAGGTTCTCTACAATGGCAGCGAAACTGTACCTGTTGCTCCCGGAAGCTATCCGGTGACCTGCATAATCAAGATTGACGGAAGCGAAATGGAACTTCCGATCGGAACGCTGGTAGTACCGGAGCCGACATCTCCCGGTGAAACCGCAGCACCTGTGGAATACAGAATGCAGACATCTGCGTCAGAGCCGGTACAGGGAAATGGAAAAAGCACAGGATACAAGGCTCCCGTACAAGGACATTTTATCAGGTAGTAGGTCAGGACGGAAAAGATATGATTTTTGCTACCGCGCAGAAGAAAGACGTGCTGGCAATTGCGACGGATTCCGATTTTGCCATGCTGACGGGAAAAATGGTGGACATCGAAGCACTTAGGAAACAGGGCGTGAGAAGGATTATTTTCGCTACAAAGAGGCGACCTCCACCTTCCTTCTTTCGGACTTCTTGAAAAAGGGCATATGGAGAAACCTGGAGCCTCATCCACGATGGAGAGAACGTTGCGTTTACTGCAGTCGAAAGATGATGGATATAAGGCATCCTTACCCGGCTGCAAACGAAATAAAAACGGATATAACAGGTACCGGTATTTGAAAACCGATAGGACAAAAAAAGAGGGAGACAAAATGGAAGAAATTATTTTACAGCGGAAGCTGGAAGCTTTGGGGCAAAATGGCACACTCATAAGAAAAGACGGAAAGACATTTTTGCAGTTGGACTGCAAAATGCCAAAGCTCTCCATGAAGTGGGGGAGAAAAGCTTTATCCGTTTACGAAACAGGGAAAAAGTGGATTTTGGAACTGCCATTTTCCACGGCTGTGAATTACGATGCAGATCTGTGTAGATGGTCAGGAGGTTCTTAGCCGGATCTTCCCATCGCACATGGCTACTGTCGTCCGTATAACTATATTGAGCTGCCGAGGATGAAGAAGGTTTATTTGAGCTTCGGGATGTTCCCCCACGGAACACTGACCCAGGAATTTTATAAATCCAAAATTTCTGATAACTGGGAAAAGCTGATCGTATATCTTCCGCCATGTG
>VOFC01003539.1_pt1 | contig 19743 bp, 23 predicted proteins | sample 5384161 | NCBI WGS metagenome assembly VOFC01 (sample SAMN12384722, study PRJNA508395) | human gut metagenome | isolation source: healthy gut B | host: Homo sapiens
GCTCGCTGTTCGGCGTCGACTGCTGAGCGTGCACGGCGCTCCACGCCCTACCCCGCCGCGAAATACGGCAGCATGAAGGACGACCCGTACGCCCCGCAGATGATCGGTGGACGTGGCCTCGAGCTGGACCGGATGACGAGGCTGCTGTATCAGGAGTCGAAATCGCTCTCGACCAGCTCGAGGTCATGGCCAAAAGCAAGGCTGATGGCACGACGCGATCCCCGCGATCTGGCCGATCGACCGAGGGAACCTGCGCGACACATCGGCGCGTTCCGGCTCGCGCGTGCATCATCCGATATCGGGACGCATCCGGGACATCAGGGCATCGATCTGGGCGATTTTTTGACAGGCAAGGGTCTACGCGACGGAGACGGCACGGTCGCATTCATAACGAGGGCGTGGCGGATACGGCTGCAGGTGCTGATCGACCACGGCTTCGGTTATAAGACCCGTTACGCACCTGAGCAAGATACTCGTCTCTCCGGGACAGAAAGTCAAGCGCACCTGCACTACGAGGTGCGCTATCGCGGCGCTCCGCAGAACCCCGTGAACTATTATTTCTACGACCTTACACCCGAGCAATACGACGAGATTGTGAACCTCGCCGAAAATGCCGGACATGTTCATGGACTGATGGCCGACCGTTTCGACAAAAAATATTACCATCGGCGATGTCAGCGCCATGCTCGACCTCCCCCAAAGCACCCTCCGCTACTGGGAGAGCGAGTTCTCCGAGCTGTCGCCCAAGCGCACCGCATCGGGCCTGCGCATATATACAGCCGCCGATGTCGAGATGGTCGAGATTATCCGATTCCTCCTCTACGACAAGGGCCTTACCTCGACGGCGCCCGTGAGCATCTGCGCAAGAACCGCCGCGACACCATGCGCATCCACGAGGCCGTGAAGCGCCTCCGTGCCGTGCGCGACCGTCTCACGGCCATCCTCGGTGCTCTCGACGAGCGCCAGCGCCGCCAGCGCGCCGCGCTCTTTGCCGCAAAGCTGCCGAAGAGGCGGAGAAAAAAAAAGGTGAAATTTCGTTCAGGGCTGTTGCAACTCTTCTGCCGGCACGGTATCGATGCGTATTAGTTTTCGGTGACGGATTGTGCGCGGATTCGTGAGTACAAACGCGCGGCGGTAGATTTATGTGTCGCCGTCGGCCAAAAGGTACGGTTTTGGCTCCCCACCGAAGCGGTATTCTACTTCGCCGCTGCGCCCCATCAGGCGGCACAGAAGGCGGTCGAAAAGCGGCATGCTGCTTTCGGGAGGCCGAAAACGCCGTTGTATACGCACGTCGAGCTGTCGCGCTGGGCCATACGGCCAGCGCCCGTAGAGTGGGTTGTTGCCGGGAATCTTTGGCCATTCTTCGAGGGGCTTGGAGGTGTAGGCCGAGTCGACGGGCAGCGTCACAGTGTGGTGTGTCCGGCGGCCGATGCAAAAAGCGGGTCGACAAGAAGTCGTCCTGCACCTGCATGGGAATTCCGAGGAAGATACGATGGTATATTGTCCGAGGGTATCGTTGCGAAGGGAATGATGCCGGGTAGGGCAGTCCGGTTGCCGGCAACTCCATGATGTGGTGCTGCACCAACCGCTCTTCGTCGCCGAGAATTTTTTTCCCCAACGCACCAGCTCGGCCATCCACAGAGCGTAGGGCACGGCTGCCGTGAGTGCCGCAGCAGCCGTCACGCGCAGTGGCACGCGCTTGAGCAGCGAGGTAAGGGCGATTATTATAGCCGGCACGCGAAAGCGTCCATTATCCAGTATGTGCGGTTCACCATCATCAGCACCACCGGCATCGCCGCGCCGGCAATGCCGGCAATGAGCCACGCGCCGTAGCGTGCCGAGTAGTCTTTCATCGTAAGGCGATTCACCCGCTTGTCGACGAGAGAAAGTATTATGGCTGCGAACAGCGGCAGCGTAAGAGCCAGCGAACGCGATGCGATGCTCATTATGTCGATATGAGTGCCGGCAGTGCGTCGAGTATCGGGCTGCTCAGATGATAGGTTTAATGTTAATTGTTAATTTATGTTCACTGTCCGGGTGGACTTTGAGACATGCAGGTATGAACCGGAGGTTCCCGGAGGGGTTTGGGGTGCAGTCGCCGGGGGCTCGATGCCCCCGGTGGCTGCTGTGAGACTTGCAGTGCAATCACCATCAGTCCCTCGGGGTTTGGGGTATGCAAATGTACTGAAATTTGTTGACTCACGCAATGTCTTTCAGATAATATTTCTTCCACAACTTCCTACCGGGGACTTCTCCGTTGTGTACCTGCTCGGGGGTAAGCATTCCAAGCGACAGATGAGGACGTCTGGTATGATATAGGTCGATGATGTGTGACATCGTCTCCTCTATATTGAGCGCATTGACATTCTCATACTTCAGGAACTCTTCCTTGAGGATTCCGTTGACGCGCTCGGCTATGCCGTTGTTGCGGGGATCGTAGCCTTCAGTCATGCTGATTGGCATCTTTCGTCGGTTGAGGATAGCCACATAAGCTTTCGCACAGTACTGCAACCCCTTGTCGGAGTGATGAATCGGTCTGTCACCCCTGCGGCATTGCTTCAATGCCATTCGGAGTGCGGCAACCGCGTTCTCATGGCGCATGTTGTCAGCCACAGACCAGCCAACTATCTTCTTCGAGTAGGCGTCCGTTATGAGGAACAGGTAATGAAAACCCTCTTCCTTGCCAAGCCATATATAGGTGATGTCCGCGACCCACAGCTGGTTGATGCCGGCGGCCTCGAAGTCCCTGCGCAAATCCGGATACACCCTCAGACCATGGTCGGAGAATGTGGTCCGCGTACGGCGAATGCGTTGCTTTATAAGAAGATCCTGTTCTCGCAGAAGCGAAAACAAAGAGTCTCTGCCGATATCGATACCATAGTCACGTTTGAGGACATGCTGCAGTTTCCGGCCTCCGGATCCTGGCAGATCCTGACGTATCTGTAGTATGCACTCCAGAAGGCGGTCATAGTCCATTGCTTGCTCGAACGACCGCTGATGATAGGAGTACCACGCTTGTTTCGTCACCCCAAGTAGCTCGCATGCGCCGGACACTCCAATGTCGTGACGCATACGCAAGCGGTCAGCTACTTGGTATTCGATTTTTTTGACTGTGACGGTTTTACGAGCTTGCGATATTCGATGAGCTGTTCTTCAAGGAACTCGCGGCGAATAACGTCCTTTTTCTGCTGAGCTTCCAGACGGGCCACTTTCCTTAGCGCCTCGTCCAACTCGCGTCGGAGCTGCTGCTCGACCTTGTCGTTGTCGCTTTTGGGAAGAGAGGTTTTCTTTGTCACGGGGCGTCTTTTATTTTGGGGTTTCTCCGGCTTAGCTGTCATGGCATCCATACGGCGAAGCCACTTCCCGACACTGCGGCGAGTGCCACGGTAGTCCGGTATTTCGTTGACTATCCTGAATAACGTCCCTGAGGGCAGATTTATTTCCCTCTCCACTTGGTCGAAGCCTTTTTCGCTTTCGTGCCAGGCCCGGACGGCGGCTATCTCGCCATCGTCCCAGATTTTTTTGATTTCTTCACTCATTGTCCAAATCACCCCTACCGCCTCAGCGCCAGGGGTGATTTATTTTTTTATGTTCCAGTGCGTATTGCTCTTGCGGTCGGCCCAGCCGCCGCCGGGACGGTTGCCGCCGCCCGACCCATAATTGAGAGGGTAACATTGCTGCCACCGCTCACGGTAACACCCGATTTGAGCGTCGTCGTACCGCTCGTCGACACCACAAGAGGGCTGCCTCCACCTGTAGGCGTCTTGAATGCCAGGCCACGTTGCTGCCGTTGTAAAGGGCATACCATGTTCCATTGTTCCACGACGTCGTCGAATAGTCGCCGGTATATGCATCCACACCCAGTGCAAGCCCGTAAGTATAGTGACCGAAATCGCCGACACACTCGGTTTTTCAAACAAGGCAGCCTTTCTGCCGTTTCTTCCGCCGCATCAACGGCATCACGCCCACCGAATATCGGAGCTTCTGAGCCGCCCACTCAGCGATTTTCCGATTTTTTGCCCGGCGCCGTCACATTTCGCATATTTATCCGTCGTAGAAGTATGAAAGGCTTAGAAGAGATATTTCGCGAACGATATGTGTCGCAGAGCAGCGCGCTTTTCGCCGTGGCAAGAGCCATCGTCGGAAACGACGACGATGCCGCCGACGTCGTGCAGGAAGCCAGCGATAAAAATATGGCGCCGCGGACCCGCACTCATCTCCGTCGACAATCCCGCCGCCTATGCCGTCAGCGTGGTCCGCACCTCGGCAATCGACCTCATCCGCTCCCGACGCGACTCCGTAGGCATCGACGCTCTGACAACCCACTCCGACACCGACGCGCAACCCGACTTCGACACTGCCGACACCATCGACCGCATCATCGACTCCCTCCCCGAGCGCCAGCAGACCGTCATCCGCCTCAGCGCCTACGGCGGATGCCCCAACGACGAAATTTCCTCCCTCACAGGCCTCGCCCGACAACGTCCGCCAGCTACTCAGCCGCGCGCGTCGCAAATTGAAAAAATATACACCAAAATATCCGAAGCATGAACACCCCTTGGATATCACCGACATACGCCGCCTGCTCCACAAGTGGTACGACGGCACCGCCACTCCCCGACGAAGCCACCGCGCTCGAGCAATGGTTCGTCGACCGCGACGACATCCCCGCCGACCTCCGGGCCGACGCCGCGCTCTTCCGCGCCATCGCCACCACCGGCCGACGCGGGAGGCCGACGACGACGTTCCCTCCGACCTCGAGCAGCGCATCCTCCGCGCCACCGTCGGCCGCCGTCCGCAGAATATATTCCGGCAACGCCTGTCGGCAGCAGCCGCTGTCGCACTTCTCCTGCTTGCCGGCGCTGCACTCCTCTTCGTTCCGGCCCCGAAGGCAATCGAGTCCGAGACATATGCCGAAGTCGAAGCCGACCCATATATCGAACTCACCGACTCAGCCCAAGTGGCGCAAACCACCCTCACGGCCCTCGCCCCAAATCGACCGCTCAATGCGCCACGCCGCCCGCGGAATAACAAAAAGCCGAACAAATAATCAACAACTAAAAAATCTATGCGACGCTACATCATCATCGCCCTCATCCTGGGCATCATGGCCATCCTCCCCACAAGCTGCATCGGCCAGGCAAAAGTATTCAAAGAAGTGGCCGCGCTCCCCAACGTCATCGGTCTACATCGGCAAAGCCGCCATGCGCCTCGGCATGGCAGCCGCTATGATGGACGGCGAAATCGCCGCCATGAAAGCCATCAAAGACATCAACTCACTCGAAGTGATAAACTGCGACCACGCCGCCACCATCCCCGAAGCCACACGCCTCGCCGACAAGACCATCGAACACCTCAACCTCGAACTCCTCGTCGACACGCAGGAAGACCGCGAACACACCGCCATCTACGGCGGCGTAGCCGACGACGACCACCCCTGACATAATCCACAATCTATTGATCTACAACACCGAGCCCGGCGAGCTGAACCTCGTCTTCATCAAAGGCAAAATCAACGTCGCCGAACTCATGAAAGAATACTGCGACTGACGGGCTCACCCTATCACATCAACGCCTGTGAGGTTGGCGCCGGCAATGTTTGCGCGGACGAGGGCCACGGCTTCGGGGCTGCATCCGCGCACTATCACACGCCGCAGCTTCCGACAACCCATGAACATACGCTCCGACTTCTCCACCGACCGCACGTCAAACCCCGACAAGTCAAGGCTTTCGAGCGCCGAGCAATTGGCAAACATCCATCTCATATCCGTCACCCCCGACGTATCAAAATTCGAAAGGTCAAGACTTGATAACGACGTACACCCCGAGAACATGCTTCTCATGTTTGTCACTTCTGAAGTATCAAAATTCGAAAGGTCGAGTTGCTTCAATGACAAGCATTTGGCAAACATGCACATCATATCCGTTACTACCGAAGTGTCAAAATTTGAGAGGTCGAGACGCCTCAATGACGAGCAGCAATAGAACATATAACCCATATCCTTAACCTCGTGACGTATCAAGCCCTATAAGGTCAAGGCTTGATAACAACATACACCCCGGAGAACATGCTCCTCATATCGGTCACTTCCGAAGTGTCAAAGTTCGACAAACTAAGGTCCCTTAGAGACGAACAGCCTTTGAACATACAATTCATAGCAGACACTTGCGAAGTGTCGAAACCGTTAAGGTCAAGATTCGTTAGCGACGAACAACCCGAGAACATCCAGCTCATGCCCGTCACTCCTGACGTATCAAATTTCGAAAGGTCGAGGTACGTCATGACGAGCATTTGGCAAACATGCACATCATATCCGTTACTTCCGAAGTGTCAAAATTTGAGAGGTCGAGACGCCTCAATGACGAGCAGCAATAGAACATATATCCCATATCTTTAACCTGTGACGTATCAAGCCCTATAAGGTCAAGGCTTGATAACAACATACACCCCGAGAACATGCTCCTCATATCGGTCACTTCCGAAGTGTCAAAGTTCGACAAACTTAAGGTCCTTTAGAGACGAACAGCCTTTTGAACATAATTCATAGCAGACACTTGCGAAGTGTCGAAACCGTTAAGGTCAAGATTCGTTAGCGACGAACAAACCCGAGAACATCCAGCTCATGCCCGTGTCACTCCTGACGTATCAAATTTCGAAAGGTCGAGGGTACGTCAACGACGAGCATTTGGCAAACATGCACATCATATCCGTTACTTCCGAAGTGTCAAAATTTGAGAGGTCGAGACGCCCCAATGACGAGCAAAGCAATAGAACATATATCCCATATCCGTCACCTGTGAAGTATCAAACCCTATAAGGTCAAGATTTGATAACGACGAACATCCCCTTAAAACATACTCCTCATATCGATCACTTCTGAAGTGTCAAAGTTTGATAGACTGAGTTTCCTTAGAGACGAAACAGTCTTTGAACATACCCTTCATATCAGATACTTGCGAAGTGTCGAAACTGTTAAGGTCAAGATTCGTTAGCGAAGAACATTCCGAGAACATCCAGCTCATGCCCGTCACCCTGACGTATCAAATTTCGAAAGGTCGAGGTACGTCAATGACGAGCATTTGGCAAACATGCACATCATATCCGTTACTTCCGAAGTGTCAAAATTTGAGAGGTCGAGACGCCTCAATGACGAGCAGCAATAGAACATATATCCCATATCCTTAACCTGTGACGTATCAAGCCCTATAAAGGTCAAGGCTTGATAACGACGCGCAACCCGACAACATGCTCCTCATATCGATCACTTCTGAAGTGTCAAAGTTTGATAGACTGAGTTTCCTTTAGAGACGAACAGTCTTTTGAACATACCCTTCATATCAGATACTTGCGAAGTGTTAAAACTGTTAAGGTCAAGATTCGTTAGCGAAGAACATTCCTGAGAACATCCAGCTCATGCCCGTCACTCCTGACGTATCAAATTTCGAAAGGTCGAGGTACGTCAATGACGAGCATTTGGCAAACATGCACATCATATCCGTTACTTCCGAAGTGTCAAAATTTGAGAGGTCGAGACGCCTCAATGACGAGCAGCAATAGAACATATATCCCATATCTTTAACCTGTGACGTATCAAGCCCTATAAGGTCAAGGCTTGATAACGACGTGCAACCTCGAGAACATGCTCATATCGGTCACTTCCGAAGTGTCAAAGTTCGACAGACTAAGTTTCCTTAGAGACGAACATCCTTTGAACATACAATTCATATCAGACACTTGCGAAGTTTCGAAACTATTAAGGTCAAGATTCGTTAGCGAAGAACATTCCGAGAACATCCAGCTCATGCCCGTCACTCCTGACGTATCAAATTTCGAAAGGTCGAGGTACGTCAATGACGAGCATTTGGCAAACATGCACATCATATCCGTTACTTCCGAAGTGTCAAAATTTGAGAGGTCGAGACGCCTCAATGACGAGCAGCAATAGAACATATATCCCATATCTTAACCTGTGACGTATCAAGCCCTATAAGGTCAAGGCTTGATAACGACGTGCAACCTGACAACATGCTCCTCATATCGATCACTTCCGAAAGACTGAGTTTCCTTAGAGACGAACTTTGAACATACCCTTCATATCAGATACTTGCGAAGCGTCGAAACTGTTAAGGTCAAGATTCGTTAGCGAAGAACATCCTGAGAACATCCAGCTCATGCCCGTCACTCCTGACGTATCAAATTTCGAAAGGTCGAGGTACGTCAATGACGAGCATTTGGCAAACATGCACATCATATCCGTTACCTGAAGTGTCAAAATTTGAGAGGTCGAGACGCCTCAATGACGAGCAGCAATAGAACATATATCCCATATCCTAATTCTATAAGGTCAAGGCTTGATAACGACGTGCAACCTGAGAACATGCTCCTCATATCGGTCACTTCCGAAGTGTCAAAGTTCGACAGACTAAGTTTCCTTTAGAGACGAACATCCCTTGAACATACAATTCATATCAGACACTTGCGAAGTTTCGAAACTATTAAGGTCAAGATTCGTTAGCGACGAACATCCCGAGAACATGCTCCTCATGTTTGTCACTTCCGAAGTATCAAAATTCGAAAGGTCAAGGCTCGGCAATGACGAGCAGTCACAGAACATATAACCCCATATCTGTCACCTGTGACGTATCAAGCCCAATAAGGTCAAGACTTGATAACGACGTACACCCAAAGAACATACCCTTCATATCGGTCACTTCCGAAGTGTCAAGTTCGACAACACGAGTTCATTCAGAGACGAACACCCTTTGAACATACATTCATATTGACACTTGCGAAGTGTCGAAACTGTTAAGGGTCAAGATTCGTTAGCGACGAACATCCTGAGAACATGCTCCTCATGTTTTGTCACTTCCGAAGTATCAAAATTGAAAGGTCAAGGCTGGCAATGAAGAGCAGGCATAGAACATATACCCCATATCCGTCCACTTGACATATCAAGCCCTATAAGGTCAAGGCTTGATAACGAAGTACACCCAAAGAACATACCACTCATATCGGTCACTTCCTGAAGTGTCAAAGTTCGACAGCATGAGTTCATTCAAAGACGAACACCTTTGAACATACAATTCATAGCAGACACTTGCGAAGTGTCGAAACCGTTAAGGTCAAGATTCGTTAGCGACGAACATCCTGAGAACATGCTCCTCATGTTTGTCACTTCCGAAGTATCAAAATTCGAGTTGCTTCAATGTCGAGCATTTTGCAAACATGCACATCATATCCGTTACTTCCGAAGTGTCAAAATTTGAGAGGTCGAGACGCCTCAATGACGAGCAGCAATAGAACATATCCCATATCCTTAACCTGCGACGTATCAAACCCTATAAGGTCAAGACTTGATAACGACGTGCAACCCGAGAACATGCTCCTCATGTTTGTCACTTCCGAAGTATCAAAGTTCGAAAGGTCGAGGCTCGGCAATGACGAGCAGTCACAGAACATATACCCCATATCCGTCACCTGTGACGTATCAAGCCCAATAAGGTCAAGACTTGATAACGACGTACACCCAAAGAACATACCCTTCATATCGGTCACTTCTGGAAGTGTCAAAGTTCGACAACATGAGTTCATTCAGAGACGAACACCCTTTGAAACATACAATTCATAGCAGACACTTGCGAAGTGTCGAAACCGTTAAGGTCAAGATTCGTTAGCGAAGAACAACCCTGAGAACATCCAGCTCATGCCCGTCACTCCTGACGTATCAAATTTCGAAAGGTCGAGGTACGTCAATGACGAGCATTTGGCAAACATGCACATCATATCCGTTACTTCCGAAGTGTCAAAATTTGAGAGGTCGAGACGCCTCAATGACGAGCAGCAATAGAACATATATCCCATATCCTTAACCTGTGACGTATCAAACCCTATAAGGTCAAGACTTGATAACGACGTGCAACCCGAGAACATGCTCCTCATGTTTGTCACTTCCGAAGTATCAAAATTCGAAAGGTCAAGGCTTGATAACGACGTACACCCAAAGAACATACCCTTCATATCGGTCACTTCCGAAGTGTCAAAGTTCGACAGCATGAGTTCATTCAAAGATGAACACCCTTTGAACATACAATTCGTAGCAGACACTTGCGAAGTGTCGAAACCGTTAAGGTCAAGATTCGTTAGCGACGAACATCCCGAGAACATGCTCCTCATATCGGTCACTTCCGAAGTGTCAAAATTCGACAGTATGAGTTCATTCAAAGACGAACACCCTTTGAATATACCCTTCATATCAGACACTTGCGAAGTGTCGAAACTGTTAAGGTCAAGATTCGTTAGCGACGAACATCCTGAGAACATCCAGCTCATGCCCGTCACTCTAGACGTATCAAACCCTATAAGGTCAAGGCTTGATAACGACATACACCCCGAGAACATGCTCCTCATATCAGTCACTTCCGAAGAGGAAAAATTAGAGACGTCGAGACTCCTCAATGAAGAGCAGCAATAGAACATATATCCCATATCCTTAACTTGTAGACGTATCAAGCCCTGAAAGGTCCAAGGATTCCAATGATGCACAGCCATAGAACATTCCTCTCATGTGCGTCACTTGTGATGTATCTAAATCTGAAAGATTTAAATCCGTCACAGAACGACATTTATAAAACATGCCGCCCATATCAGTCACCTTCGAGGTATTTATGCCAAGGAGATTAATACTCTTTGCCAACGAACACTTTTTGAAAAACTCTCTCATACACACCACATGGGCTGTATCATAGATACTCATGTCGATAGAGCTTACACTTTTATCAAATTTGAAGTGGGAGGGTAAGGAACGGCGAACGTTACTGCATATACTGAGTTTTTGCCCGTCATGGGACAAAAATCGTATCTTCAAGGGTGCTCTTTACCGCAGAAAGGACAGATCATAGCAATTAGTTTTTCCTATTATACGTGCAAAGTTATAAAAAATATCACAGAAAAACACAATATAGCTTCGTATGTCCTATGTTCTTCTGTCAAAAAACTTCTCCAATCCTATGGTCTTCTGTCTAAATAATTCCGGCGCCCCCCGAAAGGGAAGATTTTATGTTCTGCGACACATTATGGCCTTTGAGGGTTGCAGAAATGATTTTTATTCGTAACTTTGCCGTCGTATAGACTTCCCTGTTCGAATCTATCGAGTCGTAAAATGCCTGCCATAGTTTACTTGTATCCTCTCGTAATCCATATCGACGGCAGGCGCACACTCACCAGCAGAACAGGCGGCACATCCGAAATAGCCGGAAATAAAGTAGGCCAACCATCTAATACACACAGCCATGAAAGTTGTAAAAGTTAAGAAAGCTAACACCAAGGCTGCGGGTTGCTGCGACTGCTTCGGTGGCGGCTGCCGTTGCAACGACTGATTAACTCCTTAATCATCAAAGGGCGCTCCGCAAGGGTCGTTCCTGAGCGGAGTGCTCTTTATTTTCCAAACCTTAGTCTGCCCATGGCCTTCCGCCTGCCCGAAACTGAAATTCATCCTGCCCTACTCCTCGGAGTGGTCGATAATCTACGCGCCCCTCACGGGTGAACTGTGCCTCGTCGACAAAGCATCGGCCGACGTGCTCATGGCCACCGACGCAGGCATATCCTCCTGAGGCAAAGAACTTATAGCGAACCTCAGCGCTTCCCGCCCATCGCTCGAACGCAACCCGCCCATCGAACTCACCACTAAACTCTCCTCATCCCAAACAACATCTGCAACCTCCGCTGCTCCCTACTGCTACTCGGCCGCGGGGGCGCAACAACAGCGTCATAGCCGATGCCGACCTTGTAGCCGGGCTGCGCTGGTTCGTCGACAAAGAGCGAACCCCGCCGCACCGCTCTCCATATTCATCACCGGCGGCGGCGAACCACTCGCCACCTGGCCCGTCTCCTCGAAGGCCATCATCCTCGCCCGTGAGCTCGCCGACAGCCAGGCATAGCCCTCCATATAGCCCCTCATTACCAACGGCACCTCATCTCACCGACAAGATTTCTTTCCTCAAAGACAAGGGCTGCTCCGTAGGCGTGTCGTTCGACGTTCTTCCCGACGTGCAGAACGCCAACCGAGGCCACTACGAAGTGGTGGACCGCAATATACGAGCGCTCCTCGACGCCGGCATCCGCACGATGGTCAACTCCACCATCATCCCTTCCTCGGTCGAGCGCATCGAAGAGATGGTCGGCACCGTCGCCGACCGCTATCCGGGCCTGGCACAGTACAACGTAGAGCCGGCCACCGGCACCGACCTTCGGCACTCCCGAAGCCATGCGGCGCTTTTACGACGCATTTCTCTCCAACTATTTCAAAGCCAAAGACATATCCTTGCGCCGCGGCGTACCTCTCCGCTTCACCTTCGACGACTCCTCCGAGGCGTCACCGCACGCCACTGCCCGGGCAAAGTTCGCCCTCACCCCGGGCCGCATATCGGTATGCCACTTGGTGTCGTCGCCTGCCGAGCCACGCTTCGGCGAGTGCGTCTACGGCCGCGTGGCCGACGGCGAAGTCCGCATCGACCGCCGGCGCTTCGACGAACTCTACTCCCGCAATGTCGGCGCCTACCCCGAGTGCGCCGACTGCGTGGCAAATGGAGCTGCGGCGGCGAATGCTTCACACGCCGCTCCACCTACGCCCCCGAATTCCTGGCCGAAGTATGTCGCTTCAACCGAGCTGTTATTGAGCGACTTATAAAAGAAGAAATAAGCCATGCCCACCAAGCTCAGTGACCTCCGCATCTACGACCTCGGCCCCGTCGACGCCGACGGACGCCGTCTGCTCTACGTCCCCTTGGCTGACAGCAGCGCCTTAGTCGACGCCGAGCCTGCCTCCAAGCCGTAGCCGAGGGCACTTGACGATGCCGAAGCCCTCGACACCCTCAACCAACTCTCGGAGCACGAGCCCGTTGCACGCATACGTTCCGTGGCCGACTTCCGCAACCCTATCCATCCTCCCCCACCAACGCCTGCAATTTCGCCTGCTCCTTACTGCTACTCGGCCCGCAGCCGTTCACCCCAAACTCTCTCATGGCCGCAGGTGGAGCGCGCAATAGGTTGGTTCATAGGTATCGAACGCCCGGCCCCGGTTCCTTCCATATCACCCTCTTCGGCGGTGGCGAACCCATGCTCTGTTGGGAAAGCATCGTCCGCCCGGCCATAGAGCTTGTGGAGGAGCTTTGCGCGCAAAGACTACCCGGCGCCGATACACATCACCCTGATAACCAACGGGTCTATATCCTCCCGCCGACTTCGCCGACATCTGCCTCCGCGCACGCATCGACCTCGCCGTCTCCTTCGAGCTCCTCCCCGAGCTTCCAAAACGCCCAGCGCCGCAACTACGACCGCGTGCTCGCCAACCTCCGCGCGCTCCTCGCGGCCGGTGTCGTCCCGGCTATAAACTCGGTGATAACCGACCTCGCCGTCAACCGCATGCCCGACATGGTGCGTGCCGCCGCCGCGACCTCCCCGGCGTGCGCTATCTCGCCTTCGAGCCTGCCACCCAGCCGCATACTCCGAGTTCTACCGCGCCTTCACCGACGGCTTCCTCGAAGCCCGCGACCTGGCCGAAGCCAAAGGCATGATGCTCAGCACCTCGGTGCTGCGCAACTGCGATGTCACCGTCGAGCGCTATTGCGCCGGCGAGCTCGCCCTCGCTCCGCCGGCGACCTCACCCTCTGCCCCTGCATCTCCGCTCCCGACCAAAGCGGCTACGACCGACGGACCTACGGCCGCGTCACCGACGATGGCGTTGAAATCGACACCGAGCGCCTCGCGCGCCTCCTCGCCCTCGACGTCGACAGCCAGCCCTGGTGCCGCGACTGCTTCGCACGCTATAACTGTGGCGGAGGATGCCTCAACAACACCGCCGAGCGCGGCAACAAAACCCGACGCCGCCTACTGCGACTTTTTCCGTAACTTCCTCCGACGCGTCATCCTAACTCGCACGCTATGAACAACCTACGCCGACACAATATATTCGCCCTGCCCCTCGACGATTTTTCCTCGCGCCACGACGTGCGCCTGCTCTACGCCCCGCTTGCCGGCGTTTGCTCGCTCGCCAGTACCGACGCGAAATCGAGGTGTCTCGACAAGGACGTCGACACCTATCCCGACTGCCCCTCGGCCCATGCGCTCGAGCCCTTTATGCAAGGCTCGCCCAGAGCAGGCCAAAGGCCAACGCCGTCGCCACTGCCGACGACTTCCTCCAACTCTACATCCTTCCGGCTTCAAGTGCAACTTCGCCTGCTCCTACTTTTTCGGCAATGGGCCGCGCCACCGAAGAAAAGCCCGAACAACTCCTGGCAGTAATCGATTTCTTCGTCGACCGCCGGCGCATCGACAGCGACTTCCTCTCCATATCCTACCTCGGCGGAGGCGAGCCCACACTGTCGTGGGACATCGTCCGCCAGGGCATCGAGCGCATTGCCGACGAGCTCGCCAAAACTCAGGGCATCAAGATATTCCACACCATCGTAACCAACGGCTCGCGCCTCACACCCGACATGGTCGACTTCCTCCGCGACCACGACGTGCTCATCCGCGTATCGTTCGAGATTCTGCCCGACATCCAGGCCCTCCAGCGCGGACAGTACGAACGTTGCCGAAGGCCTCAGCCTCGCCGGCGAAGCGCGGCGCGCGCCATATGGTACGCTCCATGATAACGCCCCGACAACGTGGAGCGCCTCGAAGAGATGATTCTCACGCTCCACCGCGAGTTCCCGGCGGTGAAGTCGGTGCTCTTCGACCCCATAACATCCTCCGACACCTTCCACGACGTCGACGTAACCACGCGATTCTACAACAACTACATCCGTCATTTCCTCGCCGCACGCGAGTTGGGCAAAAACTCTCGGCATCGACGTGGGCTGCGCCACGCTGCGCAACCTCGACCTTATCGTCGACCGCTACTGCGCCGGCGAGTTCTGCCTCACGCCCGACGGCGCACTGACGATATGCCACCAAGTATCGTCGCCCCCGAGAAGGACTTCGACGACTTTCGTCTACGGCCGCGTCGGCGTCGACGGTAGCCTCGACATCGACCGCGAGAAATTCCTCCGCCTCAAATCGCGCTACACCGTATACGACAACCCGCGCTGCAATCACTGCGACGTGCGGTGGACCCTGCGGCGGAGGCTGCACCAGCAGCGCCGCCAGTACACCGACGACATCCTCGACATAACATGCCGGGCCGAGCGCCGCCTCACCACCGCTTTCCTCCTGGGCGCCTCGCCGACGGAGCCGACATTGCCCGAATGATAGCCAGCTATGACGCCGACTGAACCATCCATGACCCCTCCTCAATGCCATGGGGTTCTACGCCGTGGCCACGGCGAGCGGCTTCTGCTCTACGCCCCTCTTGCCGGCGTCACGGCCGAGACCGACGCCGACGAACTCCTGGATTGGGAATACGCCGCCCAGGGCGAAATTTCCCCGACGAGCTCAGTAACCTAATAGCTGCTCATCCGCGCCGGGCCCCCGGCCCCGACGACATCGAATCGATTTCGATACTCATCAACCAAAAGTGCAACTTCACCTGCCGCTACTGCTACTCAGCCGGCGGCCGCAGCAAAAGCCGAACTGCCCGACGAGCTCTTCGAACCGCTTACAGAATGGTTCGTAAGCCGACGGCGCCTCGAAGCCTCGGGGGCCGACGAGCTAAGCGTCACCTTCTCGGGCGGAGAGGCGACCTGACGCTCTCCATGCCCAAGGTAAGGCGCCTCATCGGCATGTTCCGCGCCCGGGCCGCCGAGGGCATGCCCCTGCGCGCGTGGGTATGGTATGCAACGGCTCGCTGCTCGCCGAGGCCGACATCGACTTCATCGCCGCTAATATCGACGACATGGTCGTCTCCTTCGACGTCCTCGAAGACGTCCACAACGCCCGACGCTCTCGCACTATGCCGTCGTGGCCGACACCATCCGCACCCTCTGCGCGCGCGGTATCGACGTAGGCCTCCGCTCCACCGTCACGGCACTAAACGTCAATCGCTTGACCGAAACTGTCGAAAAAGAACTTCCACCGCAGCTTCCCCGCCGCCGCAGACTTGCAGCCGAAGTTGTTCCTGTCGCCCGAGCTGTGGCAGCTTCACGACGCTCTCCGCGAGTTCTACGACACTTTGCCGAAGAATATTTCAACGCACCGGCGGGCCAAGGAGTTGGGCATTGAGCTTCGGGACACACCATCGACTCTCGGCCGATGGCGTAGTCAGCGCGCCTGCGTCGGCAAGGTCGTTACCCCCGAGGACGCCTCACGTCATGCTCGCGTGTGGCCACCGAGGCGACACTGCCAACTTCAACCACTTCGTTTTCGGCGTTGACTCCCCGACGGCGTGGCGTGCGACTACGACCGCTACGCCGAATTATGGCCGACAACGCCTACTCCCCCGAGTGCCGAAGCTGCTTCGCCCGCTGGCATTGCGGCGGAGGATGCTCCCTGGCACGTCGCCTCTACTCTCCCCAGAGGCCATGCGCCTCCACTGCCGGCTCACGCGGCAGATACTCAAAAAAACGACTTTCGATGAATTGGATTGACCGATACCAAACCTAAGCTTATATACGCAGGTCGACTCCCGACGACGAAGAAAGTGCTTCCTCGCCGCTTGCCCCGACGGCAGGCCGTGGATTTAAGGACCGACTGGTTCGACGCCGTAAGGACCGCGACGACGCTCCCGCCGAGATGCGCGGACTCACCGACTACATTCCTTCGCCGACCCGTAGCCTTGCCCGCCGACTACACCCTCTCACCGTCCTCCCCAACAACCGCTGCAACTTCGCCTGCTCATACTGCTATTCGGCCGGCAGCCGCAACACCGCCGAAATCGAGCCCGACGTCCTCCGCATGGCCATCGACTATTTCATCGACACCAAGCGTACGCGCCCCTCGCGCCACCAAGCTCACCGTCTCATTCATGGGCGGAGGCGAGCCCATGCTGTCGTGGCCCACCGTGCGCAACGGCATAACCTACGCCATTGGGAAAGCCGAAAAAGAAGGCGTCGAAGTAGCCTTCCGATCGTTACCTACGGCTCCATCCTCACCGACGAGCAAATTGAGTTCATCCTCAACCATCGCATCGGCCTCAGCATCTCGTTCGAGGTGCTCCCTGAGTGCAGAACCTCCAGCGCAAGGAACTTTCCGGAACAGTGCAGGCCAACCTCCGCCGCGCACTCGCCGCCGGCATCGACACACCCAGCTCAACGTCACCGTAACCAAGCACAACGTCCGCCGCATGGCCGAAACCTACGACACCATGCGGCGCATCTACCCGGGTGTGAAAACGCCATGTTCGAGCCCGTTACGGCACAGAACCTATTCGACACGCCGGCCGACATGGAAGACTTCTACAACGCCTATCTCCGAAGGCTTTATGGAAATATACCGCCGAGGGCGCGCCGACGGCGTGGCGATTACCTCATTCCCTTACCTCCGCACTGTTTATCCCCTGCGGCGCGCCTTGTCCCGGCGAGTTCTGCGTCACGGCCGAAGGCTTCCTTACGGGGTGCTACTGCCACGGCGGCCCATCCGCTCTTCGGCCGCACGCACTACGGCAACGTCTACCGAGACATCGTGAAACTCGACATGGAAACATACCGCGACCTCACGGAGTGCAACGTCGACACCAACCCCGAGTGCGCCGTCTGCTCCGCACGCTGGAACTGCGGCGGCGGTTGCTTCCATCTTGTCAATTCCTACGACCTCGAATACCGCGATGCCGTGTGCCGCTTCACGCGTCGCTTCGTCGAGGCTATAACCCGATACAGAGCTTATTATGAATCTTGATATAACACTTCGACACCATAGAGCGCCTTTCGCCGCTTTGGGGACCGTCGGGACGCGAAGGACGATGTACAGAAAAAGACTCTCCGAAATCCTCGACATGGAGGCTTTGATGTCGTCGGCGATGCGCAGGGCAACCTTTTTCACACGCCCGTGCGGCAAAGGAGTCATGACCTGCGCCCTGGTGGCCCATGCCGACGAAATCGGCATACAGATTACCTCCGTCGAAGAGCCGGCATAGGGCCGATTCCGAAAGCTCCGGCGGCCTACGCTGCCCACATCGCTCGCGGGGCAACGCATCAAGTTCGTAACCGACGACGGCAGGAGGTCGACGGCATAGTCTGCGCCGACCCTTACATGCAGGACAACGGCTAACCGACACAGGCCTGCTCATCAAGACTTCCGACCTTTGGGTCGACATCGGAGCCCAATCGGCCGCAGACTTCGAACGACAACTCCCGGTGGGTACATTCGGCGCCTTCGACAATGAGACAATCCACCGCCTTTCATCCTATCGCCTCTGCGGCAAAGCTCTCGACGACCGTTGCGGAATCGGGGGTTGCCCTCGCTGCCCTGAGCCGCAAAAGTTCGACATCGACCTCGTCATGGTGTCGACGGTGCAGGAAGAGCTCAGTCTATACGGAGCAAAGGCCCTCCCGCTCGACCTCGACGCAGCAATCGTAATCGACGTCGACTTCGCCGGCGACACTCCTTCGGCCTTTGCCGAAAACACCCCGCCGCCCTCGGCGAAGGCCCTGGCCTGTGCGTGTCGGCCGACTCCTCGCCCGTGCTCCTCGCCATGGCGCGCAGCGCCGCAAAGGAAAAGAGCATACGCGTGCCGAAGATCACTACCGGGCGCAATCTGTCAGGAGGCACCGATGCCGCAGCTCTCCGCCTCAAACGCGCCCTGCAACCCTCAGCATCAACATCCCACTGCGCAACATGCACACGGCCAACGAGATTGTGCGACATCCCGCGACCTCGACGCCGCCGCGAAACCTCGCACGCCACCCAGAAGTTGTCAGGCGGCTGTCGGCTCCGCAGCCCTGCCGACCTCGTGCCATAAATGAATACCTCCAACCGTCCTCCTGGTGGTGCCGCGCTACTTCTCCACCGACCTCTGCGGCTTTATCATGCCCATGGGCATACTCTACGTATCGCCCGCCCTCAAAGCCTCGGGAAAGGCACGCGTGCTCACACTCAGACTCAACCTCAACCACCGCGACAAGGACTACGAACTTCCGGCCGACATCATCGCACGCGACCGAAGGTCGACATCGTGGGCTGCGGCGGCATATCCGGGCCAGTACATCGAGATTCGCCCGCTGTTCGGAGCCGTGCGCCGCGTGGCTCCGCGTCAAAATCATCGCCGGCAGGGGGCATGATGACTGCCGACGCCGAGGTGGCGATGGACGCCTTCGGCCGACCGGTCGACACTACGGCGTGATAGAGCGAGGGGCGAAATCACCGTGCCGAGCTCGTCGGGACCGCTAGCCAGAGGCGGCGACCTCGCGCCGCCAGAAGCCTCATCTACCGCGACGCCGAAGGGCGCCTCGTCAAGACCGAACGCCGCCGCGACGAAATCGGGCTTACTCGACTCGCTGCCATTGCCCGACTACCTCTCCTTCGACTGACAAGTACGCGGCAACCAACGGCGGGCGACAGCGGCACCAACAGTATTCGCCCGTAGCCGTAATAGGCGGACGCTCGTGCAAGCGCATGTACCTTATGTTTCCATCCCTCGGGAAGCCTCTACCGCCAGCGCTCGCTCGACTCCATCTTCACCGAAATAGAGTTTCTGCTCAAACACTTCGACGTAAACTATATAGCCCTGCGCGAAGGAACTCTTTGCCAACGACGAGGAGCGCGTGCTGGAATTCTGCCGCGTGGTAGCCTATCCCTAGTCGGTCGATACAGCTGCGCGTCGACAGCGTGACGCAGACCATCGTCGACGCCACGGCCGCCAACAATACGTAACT
>VOFC01005739.1_pt1 | contig 19722 bp, 36 predicted proteins | sample 5384161 | NCBI WGS metagenome assembly VOFC01 (sample SAMN12384722, study PRJNA508395) | human gut metagenome | isolation source: healthy gut B | host: Homo sapiens
GGCAATGCGGCGTTTGTACTTGCGGCAAAACGCACTGACATGAAAACCATTGAGGACGCAGTTTTAGAACTGTAGATCATTCAAAATCTGGATCGAAGAAGCAGATCGCCGGGACGACGGGCTGCCGGTTCCGAGTGCGCGGTGAATTTGAATGTGAAAAGCGGGAAAGTTCTGGTCGCTTGCCTGACCGGTGTGATTTCCGCAGACGACATCGGGCGGTCCGGTATGGTGCAGCTTGTCAGGGACAAATGTGGTTTTGATTTTTTAGGCGATGAAGAGGGACTCCCCGATACGAGGAGAAGAAAAATGACGAAGTTAAGACACGATTTGATGCTGCAGATCGTCAAACTGATGGATGCAGCATTGGTGACTGGTGCCGTTTGCACTGTGCTGGTACCTGTATTACGCACAGCGGTGGCCGCCCTGCGCTCTACAAACGCGGTGACTATCTGGTTGTGGCGCTGTTTTCATGTTGTTCATCATCTTTGGGCGCGTATACGATGCCTTTTTGATGTCCATGCAGCGCATTTCCGAGATCGTCTATGCGCAGTTCTTGGCAGTGGCGGTCAGCGATTTCATTATGTACATTGTGATTTGGCTGCTGAGCAAGCATCTGCCCAACATTTTGCCGGGCGTTGCGGCGCTGATCGGGCAGGTGATTTTGGCAGCCATCTGGGGCATATAACGCGCACCACGCGTATTTCAAAGATTTTCCGCCGCAGGCAACGGCTGTGATTTACGACATCCGCCAAGGTATGGAAAAACTGATTGGCAAGTATGGGCTGGACGATAAGTACAAAGGTTGTACTTACCGCCACGGCAGATGAATGCATTGCGAACCTGCCATGCTGGACGGCGTCAGCACGGTGTTTATGAGCGGCATTCATAGTCATGACCGCAATGTGATTCTGAAGTACTGCGTGGAAAACAACATTGGAACCTTTGTTATCCCCCCGCATTGGGATACCATTATGTCCGGCGCGTACCCGATGCACATGTTCCACCTGCCTATGCTGAAGGTGGGCGCGCTACCATCCGCAGCCGAGTATTTGTTCATTAAACGTCTGCTGGACATTGTGATTTCTGCTGTTGCGCTGGTCGTACTCAGCCCGATTTTTCTTATTACAGCGATTGCCATCAAAGCAACCGATCACGGTCCAGTGTTTTATAAGCAGATTCGCTTGACCAAGGATGGCAAGGGAGTTCGGCATCCTGAAATTCCGCAGTATGCGCGTAGATGCGGAAAAGGACGGCGTAGCCCGTTTGTCCAGCGGCGACCATGATGACCGCATCACGCCTGTCGGCAAGGTGATTCGCGCTTGCCGCGTTGATGAGAGTTGCCGCAGCTTCCTCAACATTCTGAAAGGTGAGCTTAGTATTGTGGGTCCCCGCCCCGAACGCCCTGAAATTGCTGCCCAGTACTGCGAGGAAATGCCGGAGTTCGCACTGCGCCTGCAGGCTAAGGCTGGCCTGACTGGTTATGCACAGATTTACGGCAAGTACAACGACCCCCGACAAGCTGGTTATGGACTTGATGTACATAGCCCACCCCAGCATTGTGAAGGATCTCAAGATCATGTTTGCAACGGTGAAGATCCTGTTTATGCCTGAAAGTACCGAGGGGTGTGGCAGAGGGTCAAACCACTGCAATGAGTGGAGAAAACAACTAAATATCGATGATTTTGTGCATTTTAACTGCTGAAAATTGGAAGAAAATTCAGAGTGGAATCGGGCATAAATGCAGCTCTTACTGTAGCGTCAAGTAAGAAACCAAAAAAATGCCCTGTACAAGGGCTGAAATACTGCATCTAGTAGTGCAAAATGTCAAGAGTCATTGAGCGTGAGCGAAGGCGAAACTGGGGTCGAGTTAAGGTTTTACCCCCAAAGTGCCTTTTGTGGATGCGACCGTAGCTCGTGGGTTTATGTCTGATTGCACCGTGATGGTATTACCGACACTGTGGTGACTTTCATAGCGTTATCTGGGCTGAGCAATGATAACCATTATCTGCGATTTCATCCCGGTCTTGGAGATAACAAGCGGGGGTGAGCAAGATGGTGATAAACACATGGTCGCAGAGATGCTCATTCGTGTGGGGTAATTCGGCAAGAGCAAGGGGAGCTACCGTGGCATGAATGAGTGGAACCTGGACTAAAGGCAGGGGGTTACCGTAGCGAGGTTGAATTTATCAGGACTAAAGACAGCGGTTACCGTAACGTAGCAACGTTTATTGTAGCGGTACAAGACATAGCGGCAGTGTAATCACACTGCTGAGGACGATTAGTAGAGCTTTATAAGGAATAAACGGCTCAGACTCTTTGAGATGAGTCTGGGCTGTAATCTTTGATATGCGGAGAGGGTAAGGACTAAGGAAGATGTTACATAAGGAGTTCGGCTTGATAAAATTATCGTGGCTGCTTACAATGCGGAAAAAGACAATAGAGCAAGGCGATTAACTCAGTGTTGCGTCAAACCTACACGGATTTTGAGCTTCTTGTGGTTAATGATTGCTCGAAGGACAGAACTGTGGAGTTGGTCAAAAGCATTGCGGCAAAAGGACGGTCGTGTGCGCCTTATTTCTAATGTAAAAAGAACAGCGGCGTATCCTATACACGCAAGCATGGTTTGGAAGAATCAAAATGGCTCATGGATTGCGATTCTTGACAGTGATGATGCGTGGGCACCGGATAAGATTGGAAAAGCAGATTGCCCTTCAAAAGAGAACGAATGCCGATTTGCTTTTTCACGGGTTCAGCTTTCATGGACTCGGATGGGCAGCCAATCGACTGGTATCTTCATGCTCCGGCAGAAGTGACCTATCGGCAGTTGTTGAAGCAGAATGTGTTATCTAATTCCTCTGCGCTGGTGCGCAAAAGAGCTATATGCAAAGCACTATGCAATCGGAGATGGGATGCACGAGGACTTTGCGATTTGGCTCAGCATCCTGAAAGAAGGAAAGAAAGTTTATGGGTGGATGAGCCATTGCTCATCTATCGCATTACAAAATCATCAAAGTCAGGCAACAAAAGTCAAGGCTGCAAAAAGATGAACTGGAATACATATCGGTATATCGGGTTGAATCCATTGGCGGCACTTTATTATGAGTGTTGGTATATGGTAAAAAGGTCTGCTTAAATACAAGAACCTGAAATAAAAATAGGAGAATCAAAATGAAAGTATGTTTTATCAACCCTCCGTTCAAGGCTGAATACGGCAAGTTTTCTCGTGAATCCAGAAGCCCCTCCATAGGTCATAGCGGCGTTTTGTACTATCCCCTTTGGCTGATTTATGCAGCCTGCGTTGCTGAAAAGAATGGTTTTGAAGTGGCATTTATTGATGCTCCTGCTAAGCAGATGAATAAGGAGCAGACGCTGGAGCGTGTGAAGAAGGAAGCTTCGGATGCTAAGCTCTTTGTGTTCGACACCAGTACTCCTTCTATTTATAGTGATGTAGAGTTTGCAGGTATTATCAAGAAGATGTATCCGAACGCTTTCACTATGTTGGTCGGCACTCATCCTTCTGCGACACCGGATGAGACTATGGGCATTAGCGAGTTGATTGATGGTTTGGCTCGCCATGAGTACGATTACATAGTGCGTGACACGGCTATTGCCATTCGTGATGGCGCAGATCTTGCTACCGTTCGTGGCTTAACTTATCGCAAAAGATGGTGAAGTAGTCCATAACCCTGACGCAGAGCATATCACTGACTTGGATGAGATTCCCCTACGCAGCAGAGTTTATCAAGCGTAGGCTCTGTGTGACTGATTATGTTTTCCCGGCAGCCGCTTTCCCGTCTATTCAGATCTTCACCGGACGCGGGTGCCCGGCACAGTGTAACTTCTGTGTTTATCCTCAGACGCTGCATGGTCATCGCTATCGTCTGCGCAGTCCGGAAAATGTCATTGGTGAAATCGAGTATATCGTAAACAACTTCCCGGACGTGAAAGAAATCGTGTTCGAGGATGATACCTTTACTATTAATAAGCAGCGTGTTTCTGAAATCTGCAATATGATGATTCAGAAAGGAATCAATAAGAAGATTCGCTGGCTGTGCAATGCTCGTGTGAATCTGGATTATGAGACTATGTGTCTAATGAAGAAAGCTGGCTGCCATCTGATTATTCCTGGTATTGAAAGCGTGAATCAGCAGATTCTGAAGAACATTCACAAAGGAACCACGGTTGAGCAGATTGAAGCCTATGTTGCAAATGCCCGTAAGGCCGGTTTGATGATCCACGCTTGTTATATGGTAGGTAATCAGGGCGAGACCCATGAGACCATGAAAGAAACGTTAGCCGCAGCTATGCGCTTCAAGACGGATACGGCGCAGTTCTTCCCGCTCATTCCTTATCCTGGTACGGGTGCATATAACTGGGCGAAGAGCAACGGCTATATTAATGGTAAAGTACGATGAGTACATCCATGAGGATGGTACGTTGAACTGTATTATCAACACTCCGGAACTCTCTGCTCAGGAGTTGGTTGACTTCTGCGCTTATGCACGAAAAGAAGTACTACATGCGTCCGTGGTACATTGGACATCGTCTTGCTCGTGGCTTGTGTGATCCAGAGGATTTGAAGAGAAGCTTGAAAGCATTCTGGCGTCTGAAAGACAGTCTGCTGAAGTAATGCGCTGAGGTGAAGTATGGTAATCCATGTAATTGGAACAGTAAATGGACAAGTCAATGAAGGAATGCGTAATGTCGCAACTCATTTGGCTAAAGAATTTGAAAAAAGATAATACCGTACTTTTTATTCTGGCCTGAAGCAGATTCCGCAGATTGTACTGAACTCCAGGCGAGCAGATGCTACGATGATTTTCGCTCGTGCCAACAAGTTGGTCTATAGCTTGGCTTCGATTGTTACGAAGATGTGCAGAAACACTTGGATTGTTTTTGGTACAGAAGCCGGATTCGGATTTCATGGCAAGAAACAACAACAAGCATCCATTGAAATGCAGTTACCTTTCCATCACGGAAGGTGATATGAAGGATGTAAAAGTCGTGTCAGGCTGTAAGAAAAATTTTTCGGTGGGTATCAAAGCGGAAAAATTCGCACCTGTTTCTGCCGAACAGCGAAAGATGCTTAAACAAAAGTATGGATTTGATCCGTCAAAGCCGCTTGTTATTCATGTTGGTCATTGCTCGAAGGGACGTGGATTGGAGGATTTTCGCAAAATCCACACAGCGCAGCGAATGGTAGTTGCTAGTGGAATGTTTGAGGATGAGAATGTGGTCCGCATCCTGAATGAAGCAAAGGTGAAAATTCATAAAGGATATCTGGAAAATGTTGAAGAAGTGTATCAGATGGCAGATGCGTATCTGTTTCCAACAAGGTCTGCGGAGTTTGTAATTAGCATCCCGCTTTCTGTAATGGAGGCACTGTCCTGCGGTGTCCCCGTGATTGGATATAAGAGCTTTGAAAATCTGAATGAAATCACAGGATCTGAAGGCGCAATTACTCTGGTTGACAATGCAGAGCAACTGGATAAAGTTTTGCCTGAAGTAATTAAGAAGAAGAGCGACCATTCTCTACTTGAAAAAACAGGCTCTTGGTGTGAAGTGGCGCAGAGTGTGCTAAGGATGGTTCGGGAGGAAAGTGCATGAAACCAGCAATGATTAGCTTTATGGGCTTGGATGGTTCCGGCAAATCAACAAGTATTGACTATGCCTACGAACAGCTGAAAAAGCGTGGTTACAAGGTTGAAATTGTTCGAGCCGCTTATGTTATTGTTTTCCTGCGTGGAGTTATTAAACTCGGGAAAAAGATTTTAATGAAGAAGGACAGTGATCCATTTTTCTGGCGACTACAAGGCATACTTGGAGAGCCTGCGAAAAAATGCGAACAAGGGTGGTGCCTATAAGATTTTCTCTTTCTTAACGACCATTGAGTTCAAATTGCAGATCTTCTTCAAAATTCGTTTGAAGCGTTTCTTTGGTACGACTTTGCTGGTGGATCGTTATATCTATGATAATGTCGTGACTTATGCGGCAAATTTGGATTTGGGCGAAGAGTACATGGAAGAAACCATGAATGGCAAATGGAAGAATGCACCGCGCCCGGACAAAATTATTTATATCAAGACTCCTGTAGAGGTTTGCTGCTCTCGTAAGGACGACATTCCCGACCCGTTGTATCTGGAAATCCGTAAACCCCGTTATGAAAAGGTTGCAGAAATGTACAATGCAACAGTGATCGCTGGTGATCAGGATAAACAGAAGATGCTGGACGAAGTCATGGCAGCCATCGATGAAGTACTGCCTCCGCTTAAAAAGTGATTAGATAGGAGTAGAAAATGGTACGAAAACTGATAATTCTTGGCATTGACGGTATGGACTGGGATGTGATTGTTCGATACAAGGATAAACTTCCCAATCTGTATGGCTTGATGCAGAAGAATAACTACCCTCACTTGCGCTCGGTTTTCCCGGCAGATACAACTCCAGCATGGTCTACGATTTATACCGGTCTTGATCCGTCTGAGCATGGCATCATTAACTTTGTCAATGTCGGCGCAAAAGAGAATACATATAAGCCACTGGTGTTTGAGGACAGTGCCTTTAAAGGTAAGACTTTCTGGGATGTACTTAACAAGCAGGGACTTTCGTGTGCAGTAATTCTGCCAATGAATATCAAGGAAGGCTGGGAAATCAACGGCCTGATGATTACTCGTCCTTACGAGGGAAAGATTCGTGTCTATCCTCAGGGCAAGGAGAGCATCTATAATCCGCGAGTTGATATTTTGGGCACCGATGGAAAGTTTACCTCGGAAAGGATCTGCCCGCTCTGCGGGACGAGTTCTTTGCAAAAGTTAATGAAGAAATCCGGTTGACTCGGCTGGCAATCGAGAACGAGGATGTGGATGTCCTGTTCTCTTACTTCTCCACGACCGATGGTATTCAGCACGATTTCTGGCGGCACTGTGATCCAAACCATCCGGAGTATCCTGGCCCCAATGAGCATGAGAATGTGATTCGGGACATGTACATCGCCATGGATAACTATGTTGGCGAAGTGATGCAGAAACAACCGGATACACCGCTTTTTGATTATTAGTGATCACGGTCATGGTGCACGTCCGGTCTATACTGTGAGGATTAATGAGCTGCTTCGTCGTGGTGGTTATTTGACACCTAAGGGCGGCGGAGATGGTTCCAAGCCTTCTACGAAGAAAAAGATTAAGAAGGTCATCAAGAAGACAGCTTTAAGTGTTGTGAAGGGCATTGGTTTGCCGAAGTGGGCAATGAGGCTGGCAAAGAAGTTCCCGTGTGGAAGAGCTTGTTTGCATCCAGTGCCGATTTTGATTGGGATAAGACGCAGGCATATCTAAGTGATCTTTCGGCTCTGAAAAAATTATAGCTACGGTGGAATCCGCATCAACGACAATGTAGCGGACAAAAGACAAGTTGGCTGATGAAATCATTGAGTATTTGAAGCCGATTAAGATTGAGGGGCGAAGATAAGAACCTCTTTGAGTGGATTGTTCGTACCAATACCTTTTATCATGGACAGTACCTGAATAAGTATCCTGAAATCATCTACCAGATGGATGAACGCTGGGGCGGCGAATGGGAACTTGGTAAAAATGTCTTTGAGAAGGGCGGCTTTATGTATATGATGTCCCCGGTGGTCACCGTTGGAGAACGGCAATCATTTTTGCAAACAATTTTGAACTGAAGAAGAACAGCTATGAGATGACCGATATTTATGGGGTCATTATGGATGCGGTAAAGGGAGAATGATATGAAACAGGCGGAGCGAATCGGTTGGATTGATACGTTGTGAGCATTTGCGGTGTTCGCAATTGTGCTGGGACATACTTTGAGAAACGCAACAGTAGTCTACCCGTGGCCATATAGCTTTCATGTTCCGCTTTGTGTTCTTACTTCCGGTATTGTATTTCATATTGGACAGAAAAAGTTTGGTACATTTCTAAAAAAGAAAATTCAGAGCACTCATGATTCCGTATTACTGCTTTGCACTCATCAGCATTGCTCTTTATGCAATACTTGGCAGCAAAATGGAAAAAAACTGTCGAGGGAGGGTGGTGGTACGACGTATCCCCTTTGCAGAGCGTAATCGGTATGCTCTATGCTAATAGCGGAACAGGTTTGATGCGATGGAATATGCCACTGTGGTATATTCCAATGATATTTGTACTGCTGCTTCTGGCTTTTTGGATTTTCAGAAGCAAAGATGATCTGAAATGGAATATTACGGTGTTTTTGTCTTCGGCCCTAGTGGCATTCATCCTTTGCGAAGAAATTAAACTCCCCAATCTGCCCTTTGGATTGGAAACAGCAATTTATATGTTCCCGTTCTTTGCACTTGGAAAAGTGATAGGGAGCATAAAGGGAAATTCACTAGAAAAAGTATTTTGGCGAAAATCGCGGTAACAGTAGGGTGCCTTGCGGTCGGAACATTCATGACAATCGGAAATGGACAGGTTTCGTACAATGCGGACTCTTATGGAACGCATGGTTTTGGATACTTCCTCGTGATGGCAACAATGCTGTGTGTTGGCTTTGTAAGTCTTGCGATGTGTTTTCCAAATGGTGTGACTCAATCAATTATGTTGGAAGAAATACCGTTGGAATCATGATAATGCATAAGTTCCCGATTTTGTTTTTGTCGGGCTCTTTCCTATAAGTAAAAAGCTAATTGGAACGTATCCGTTAGTTGCATCCATTATGGTTGTGATTCTTTCGATTGGAATGTGCTTGGCTGTTTCAGAAGTGATTTATCGAGTATGCCCAATAGTATTGGGAAGAAGGAAGAGATAAATGCAAAAGAAGAAAGTTCTGGTGTGGGAAACGCTGGCGACAGTATCTGGCGGTCAGAAAATGACACTGACCGTTATGGATATGCTGTCGGATAAATTTGAGTTTTGCTGTCTTATTCCTGCGGAAGGAATGATGTCAGAAGAACTGAAGAAACGAAGTATTCCGTATGTTCTAATGGGCGACCAGACATTACCTACAGGTGTAAAGGGAAAGCAAGTGATTTTCCGCTACAGTTGGATGTCGGTAAAAAATGTATGGAAGTCGCTTGGTGTGATTCGTAAGTATAAGCCGGATATTCTGTACGCACCGGGGCCGGCAGCTCTCCCGTGGAGTGCAGTTTGCGGAACTCTGGCCCATAAGCCTGTTATCTGGCACTTGCACCATATCTTCTTAGATGGAGCAACAAAGAAATTGCTGAACCTTTGCGGAAACTGGAAGTCTGTCCGTGAAATCATTGCAGTTTCAAACTGTGTGGGAGATCAAATTGTAAATGAAGCTGCACACAAAAAAAGGTAAAAGGTACTCTATAATCCCGTTGATGTCGAAAAGTATGCAAATGGTGACGCAACGAAAATAATTGTAGAACTGGAAGCTAAACTTGGTAGAAAGCTGGGGGAGGGGGGTACTGATACTCGCCCATATCGGAGCAATCACAAGGAATAAGTGCCAAAGCACATTTGTGAAAGCGGTATGTGAGATCAAAAAAAGAGGGGCTGCCAGTTGTCGGTATGATTATTGGAGATGTGATTACTGATGCTGACAGAGAATACAAGGCGGGAATAATCTCATATATTCACAATCATGAGATGGAAAGAGATATTTATATGCCGGGATTTCGGCGGGATGTTGTAGATATATTAGCGGCTGCAGATTGCGTAGTGGTTCCATCGTCAGAGGGACTTGGATTGGTTGCTATGGAGGCCATGTGCTCAAAAACAAAAGTTGTTGCAATGAACAAAGGCGGGTCGGCTGAACTGATAGAAGCTGCCGACTGCGGAGAAACGTATGTAGCGGACGGTTCTGAGAAGGATATCGCTGATGCAGTCCTTAAAGCGATAAAACAAAGCAATGATCGACTCGAGAATGGATATAGATTCTGTGAATACCACAATTATAACAATTATGGTAAGCGTCTACATGGGGTGTTTGACTGCGTGAGATGAGATTCCATTGAAAAGGATGGTTTAGATGAAAAAGACAATTGTTATAGGACACGTTGCACTTATTCAAAGATCAAAGAAACAATGGTTTACGCTGGATTTGATAAAAAGCTCTTCAGATAAAAGGCTATGACGCTGTGGGAATCTTTGCTGGCGAATGCCGTGAGCGGAGTATATGGAAGAATTGACGCAGAAAATCACGCAATATGGATTAGAAGGAAGAACTGTATTTCTGGGGCGCCGAAATGATATTCCTGATTTGCTCAAAACGATAGATATGTTAATTATTCCTCTGCATTTGAAGGATTTCCTCTTGCTGGATTAGAGGCGGCTGCGGCTGGAGTGCCTGATATAGCCTGTGACGCAGCTGGTGCAAAGGAATTTATTCAAAAGTGAGCAAGGATGGGCTTACATTTAAGGAAGATGATGTGAATAGCGCAGTAGTTGCTGTCGAAGGCATTATGAAGGATAGAAACTTTTCAAAAGGCTGGAGAATATTTTGCGGCAGAAATGGGAAACGAGAAATATGCTTTAAGACTTGAGCAGATTTTTTCAGTAATTCAGTGAATTTGAGGATTGTATTATCGATGGGAGAAAAAGAAATTATTTGTGACAAACCCGATGATTGCAGCAAAATCGATCGGCTGAGGTTACATTGAGCAAATTTTTAAGGGTGATAAAACCCTCTGTTAAGTCGATAGAGGTAATCGGCGGAAACCTTGGCGTAGAAAAAGATTTGAGCGATGTTGTACTGACCTCTTTTTCGATAATACGCTATCCCAATAAATTGAAAAGGTTGCTGACGATTGTTTGGTATCAGCTCAAGATGATGAAAAGTATTATCAGCCATGGAAAGAAAAATCAACCAGTGTATTTCTGGATTGCGGATAAAATGATTCTTCCATACTTTGCTGCAAAGTTAAAGAAAATGGAAGTGAATTATTTCATTTATGGAAATGTTGAAAAAAGAGGGCGTGAAGAGCAAATTTACAGAGCTGTCAGGAAGGTTGATTCGCTATATGGCGAGCCATGCTGACTATGTCTGCATGGAAAGTCCGTCGGTTAAAAAGAGTGGCCTGGTTTGGCTGTAAAAAAGAAAAAATTATCCATTTGTATACAGACATCGTTGTTGAACCGGAATATAAGGACAGGACAAAAATTCTGGGGATGGTGTGTCGCTTGACTCCTGGGAAGCATATTGTGGAGTCTATTGAAGCGATGGTGAGGATTCACAAGAACCATGCAGACTGGATATTGGAGATTATTGGTTCTGGAAAACAAGAGAAGAATGTAAAGCATTGATAAGAAAGTACAATGCGGAAAGTTGTATCCATATGCTTGGCTGGGTGGAGCATTCAGAACTGCAAAATTATGTGGCAAAGTGGAAGTATCTTCTATTTCCAACAGATACAGAGGGGATGCCGAATGGTCTTATTGGAGATGATGGGAAGCGGCATTCCGGCGATTGCTTCGCCCGTTGGAGGAATTTCTGACATCATTCAAGATGGTGAAAAATGGATTACTGTTGATGGATTGTTCGGTGGAGATAATTGCGAAGAGCATCGAAAGTGCAATTGCGGTTTCAGAAGAAAATTATCGGCTTATGGCGGCAAGCGCATATAAGGAAATCTCTGAAAATTTCACACTATCTGCGGCACAGAAGGCTGGAAGTAAATATCTGTAAGGGCGGGTCTATATAAATGATGTGGGTTTGGATAATAGCTGCAATTGCAATATCTTGGTTGCTTTGTAGAAAGAAAGTGGCATGGTATCACTATATATGGATGTTGCTTCCTGTAGAAATGTACGGAATAACAATCGCCGGTGCAACGATTAAGCCGTATATGATTTTGGGCGTGTTCATGATTATAAAGAACCTATTGGATCGAAAGGCACATAAGGTTCCAGCTGCTTTTGTAGCAATAATATTCCTTTTTGACGGTAAGCGACATCCTAAATGGGCTGATTATAGCGTCCATAATGCAGCATGTCATGTTTCTGGTGATTATTTATATTGCGTATAATTATGTCCTGATATCAGAAAACGATGATGATTTATTGAAAAATATAGAAGTAAGTACAATTGCAACTACGATTGGATATGGACTGGTTTTCTTGGTTGCATATTGGTTCTACTCAAGAGGAATCGGTTTTGGGGGATTTATACAACCGACAGATACTCCGCAGGAATGTTTTTGAATTTTATATCTACCGGTGGGCAAACAACAGTACGCTTGAGAGGGTTTTGCATTGATCCAAATTCAGTGGTGACAACACTCAATACCGGGTGCTTCCTTTGGATTGGCAAGACTTCTCTACAAGAACAATGGAAAGTTCAGAAGTCTCGTGGCGGTGATTTTGTATGCCATTGTAATGGATCTGTCAGGTTCTAGAATGGCAGTCGTGTACAGTGGCGATGGTCATTATTATGCTGATGATGGGTTACAAGCAAGCCGAAAATAAGCTGCGGTGGTTCGGATTGATTGTTTTGGTTTTGCTTGTGGCTTCCTTTGTGGCAGTATATCGCTTTCAGAATATTGCAAGCGAAGTCTATAGTTTCTTTACGGCAAGAGCTGGATTAAACGACACCGGCGGTAGATTTACTATATGGAAGTACAATGCTAGATGGTTGAGCGATAATGGTCGCTTGCTTTTTGGGTGGGACAAAATCAAATATCCAACCTGACGACTGTTGGAAAGGCATGCCATAATACATGGCTTGAATGGATATGTGGTACAGGCATTTTACTGGGTGGAATGATTGATTTGTGGTTTGTTGTAACACCAGTTGTCTTTTCTTGACCGTTTAAAGTGCAACAGAATTTTTATTAGAGATATTATTCCGATTGTTCTTGCTTATGTGACTGCACTCATTTGCATAACGACAGTTGATAATATAACAAACTCTGTTGTGCTGTTTCTGATGGTTATATTCCGATATGGAAATTACATAAATCTCACATTGAATCGAGATCAAGGATTGTGATGAGTAGCATGAATACGACAATTAAAAGTGTTGCTAAAGGCATAAGAAATGAACTTCGGAATGCAAAAGGAAAAAAACTACAGGGAAAGTATCTGGTCATTGAATCAGATGATTGGGGAGCATTCGACAACCCTCATTAGAAATCTATCAGAAGCAAGTTGAGAGAGCAGGAAGGGAAATTAAAGATCCCTTTTTTCGATTTGATGCGGTAGAGCAAGATGAAGATTTGGAAGAACTGTTTACTGTATTGGAAAGGCAACAGGGATTCCTATGGAAATCCGGCAGTGATAACTGCAGATTATGCCGTTGCGAATCCAGACTTCGACAAAATACGTAAGAGCAAATTCGGTGAATACTTTTATGAATCAATCGCAACGACTTATCGAGAATACAGCGGCAGCGCAAATGCATTGAATCTTGCTCGTCAGGGAAAAAAAAACGGATATGGAAGCCACAGCTTCATTGCCGTGAGCATGTACAAATATCACGATGGATGGATGCGCTTCGGAAAAATGACCCGGAAATTAGGTGGGCATTTGAACACGGTATGATAAGTACGGAAAATGCAATTGCACCCTTAAATCATTATGGATACATGGATGCGTTTAATTATTCATGTGATGAATCAAAGGGCATTGATCAGATTGTTGCTGATGCAGCCACTGAATTTCAAAAGCTATTTGGATATCATTCAAATACATTTGTAGCATCTTGCTATGTTTGGAATGAATGTTTGGAAAAAGCCTTGAGAAAACAAGGTGTTTTTTCGATGCAAGGGAGCTGGTATCAGTGGATTCCAGACGAAGATACCAAGGGTAGGCTTGAAAAAAAGGAAATTGCATATGGGAATGCGTAGCCAGTATCAATTTTATACTGTGCGAAATTGCCTGTTTGAACCAGCACTATTTGACTCAATTGATAATGTGAGTACATGTATAAGGCAGATTGAATCAGCTTATCGATGGGGCCAACCAGCAATTATTTCTAGCCATCGGGTTAATTATATGAGTCGCATTGACCAAAATAATCGTGAGAAACATATTGAATTATTGGATGATCTTTTTAACAGAAATATTAAATCGCTGGCCAGACGTAGCATTTATATCTTCGGATCAGCTTGCAAATCTTTATAGGGAGAAAAAGATAATGAGGAAGGAAATCGTAGTAGGCAATAATTTAACGGTAGTGCAGGATATCTTGTTAAAAGCTATGGATGAAATTCATCGGATATGCGAGGACTCTGGTATTGTGTACTATTTAATTGGTGGAAGTGCGCTGGGTGCAGTAAGGCACGAGGGATTTATTCCGTGGGATGTTGACATTGATATCGCTATGCATCGGGATGATTATGATCGATTTGCCGAGGCTGCCGAAAAATGCTCCCAAAGGGGTTGTCCTATCATAACCATAAAAACACGAGAGAGTATTATAGACCCCACGCGACTGTTAGTATTGACAATGTATGCGCTGTAATTAACTCGGACTACTATAGAAACGCAAAAACTGAGCCACTTTTTATAGACATATTTCCTCTAGATAATGCCCCTGATGATACAACGCTTCAGGAAAAACAGGCAAAAGAGTTAAAAAGAATTGTAAAAATCCACAGCAGGAAAGAATGTGTTTTGTATAAGAGAAACACGTTTGTTCAGATTGCAATTAAACGGATAATACAAGGTGCATTACTACCATATTCTCTTGACCATCTCGAAAAGAAACGTGAATCTATTTTAACTAAGTATGATGCACAGGACACAAAATGTTGGTGTTCAATGGTAAGCCACTACCCATATTCAAAACAGTGTATGGCAAAGAAGATATACGGCGAGCCATTGAAGGTGAAATTTAATGGAAGGATGTACAATGCTCCGCACGAATTGGATGAGTACTTGACTAGGATATTTGGGAAGAATTATATGGAATTACCCCCGTTGAAAAAAGAGTAAGGCCTGATGATGTTATTGAAAAAATTGGTTATTACAGGGAGTGAAGTGTAATGATAAGGATTGATAAAAAAGACATGGCTTGAGTTATGTTGAGCTTTGTTTCCAAATGGTGAATGGAAAGAAATAAAGTGTGACATGGTAAGATTACATTGTCTTCCTGAAGATGAAAATGGTAATCTTGAACTCCAACATACATTGTGGACAGACTTGAGTAAGAGTGAGGAAGAACTCAAACAGAATATTGTTAGCAAGACGTTTAAATATGATATACGAAGATCCGAGAGGGATAATATCACTATAAGACACTTCACATCGCAATATGTTTTGGCTCATGAAGAAATTTTGCAACAATTTGCAAAATGCTACCATGAAATGTATGCTGAAAAAAATTTGGATATCACTCTTGATGTGGCAGCAGTCAAAAAGTTGTGCTCAAAACGGCTTTTTGACTATGAGTGTTGTTTATTATGAGGAGGAACCAATAGTTTTTCACTCGTATCTTTGTGATGAAAGTGTAGTTATTCTATGGCATTCGTGTTCGAACTTCCGAAGTGAAAAAGATATGATGAACATTATCGGACGAGCGAATAAACGACTTCACTGGGAAGATTGGATGTATTTTAAGAAACTTGGCATCAGTACATATGACTGGGGTGGAGTTTTCGCCTATAATTCCGATAATGGAATTGATAAATTTAAAAAGCATTTGGTGGTGTGCCACATGATTATTACCACACACCGCCGAGGGGAAAGTCTTTGATTGGAAAAGCTGCACTGGCTGTGTATAATTTGCATCCAGCAGCCAAAAAACTGTAAAAAAAAGAAGGCTCTAAAATGAGTAAAATTGTAGGATACACAACTGGTGTTTATGATATGTTTCACATTGGACATCTTAATGTGATTCGTCGCGCAAAGGAACAGTGCGACTACCTGATTGTTGAGTCAGTACGGATGAGCTGGTGCAGAAAGAAAAAACAAGACCCCGGTCATTCCGGTATGAAGAACGTGCTGCCATTGTAGCGGCATTGCGTTATGTTGATGAGGTTGTCCCTCAAGAGGATAAAAATAAGCTAGGAGCTTGGGAAAAATATCACTTTGATAAAATGTTTGTGGGTTCTGATTGGAAAGGAACGCCTCAATGGGAAAAGTATGAGCGGCAACTTCGGCCGCATGGAGTGGAAATCGTATATCTTTCTCACACAGACGGAATCTCCAGCACAAAGCTAACGGGAGTTATTAAAGGTATCTTGGATGAGCACCCGGGGAGGGGGGGGTAAGTAACCTTATCCTGCTTCATTCCAATCATTATGCCATTGAGTATGAAAGGCTGGTGGCATGATGAAACGATATCATATTGGTTATACGACCGGAGTATTTGACATGTTCCACATTGGACATTTGAATATTCTAAAAAACGCAAAGAGAATGTGCGACTATCTAATTGTTGGGGTAAGCACAGATGAACTTGTACAACAGTATAAAGGAAAACACCCATTATACGATTTGATGAACGATTGGAAATTGTCAAAGCCATAAGGTATGTTGATAAAGCTGTTCCACAAACAACGATGAACAAGATGGAAGCATGGAATGAATTGAAATTTGATGCCTTATTTCATGGCTCCGATTGGAAAGGCAGCGATATGTATAATCAAATCGTTGACGAGTTTAAAAAGGTTGGCGTAGATGTAATTTTCCTTCCGCACACCGCTGGAGTTTCATCAACGCTGTTGACAGATGTCTTACATCGTTTAAAAAGAAAACTGACTTAATAGAACAAGATTGGTAAATTCTTCATGGAAAGGGACTGGAATGGATAGATTAAGAGCAAAAAATATAATTCCATGTCTGTTGAGACAAAAGCAGCTTTGTGGTTTGCAATGTGCAATTTTATAAACAAGGGAATTGCGATGATTGTTGTTCCCCTGTACACGAGAATGCTAACCACAGAGGAATATGGAATGTACACGGTATTTCAATCGTGGCTAAATATCTTCATAATCATAGCAACGTTGGAAATATCGAGAGGGCATTATAAAGTTGGAATTACGAAGTATGATGAAGATGTAGACAACTACACAATATCAGTCCTTGATTGAGCAATATTGTAACAATCCTGTTCATTGTAATCTATTTATGCGCTATTCCGGTTTTCAACAATTTACTTGAGATGCCGACATATCTTGTCCTGAGTATGTTTGGATATCTCCTTGTTTATCCTGCATGGGAATTTTGGACAATTCAGCAGAGATTTGCATACAAATATAAAACAATGGTTGCAGCAACATTGGCAGTGGCCATATTGAGTCCGGTAATAGGTGTGGCTGGAATATATTTGCTGAATATGCAAAGCGATGCGGCTATTTTTTCAAAGCTGTTGATTCAGGGCGTGTTTGCACTGTGCATCTATGTTGCATTCTTCAGGAAAAAAGCCATACGCTATTCAATAAGGCGTATTGGAAAGAAGCGTTTATCTTCAACATTACATTGGTTCCGTATCTGCTTTCGACTTCGATTTTGAATCAAGCAGATAGAATCATGATCAATAGCATGGTCGGAGCAGCAGAAGCCGCAATTTATAGTGTGGCTTATTCCGTAGCAATGCTTATGCAGTTGTTGAACAACGCGGTCAGCGATGCGTTTATTCCTTGGATGTACAGGAGATTGAAAGCAAAAGAATATAAGGTTATAGAACCCGTTACTAACAAGTTGTTAATTCTGGTGGCGGGAACTAATATCCTGCTGATTCTTTTTCGCTCCGGAGGTTATTGCTATTTTGCGCCAGCAAGATACTCAGATGCAATATGGGCTATTCCACCGGTCGCTGCTAGCGTGTTCTTTATGTTTTTGTTTCAAAGATATATCAATGTCGAAGTTTACTATGGTGCAACGACAAGTGTCAGCAGTACATCAATTTTAGTCGCAGTCCTTAACATAGGTTTGAATTATGTTTGCATTAAACAATGGGGATATTTAGCTGCTGGATATACAACACTTGTAAGTTATATGGTGTTTGTATCGCACATTATTTTAATTTGAAAAAAGTGTGCAATAAAACTGCGAAGGTAATCAAGTGTTTACAGCGGGTTACACCTTAATGATTGGTGTGGCGTTTTTAGTGCTTGTTTTTGCTATGATGGCAACCATATGAGCATCGTGTAATGAGGTTTGCATTAGCGGCTTGCCTGTGCGCATTCGCTTTCTATAAGCGGGATTTTATCAAGTGGCTGCAAAAAAGTAAAAAGGCAGATTGATAGTTTCAGTGGATTAAATCATTGGCCTGATTACTAGATACTTTACAGCTCTGTTAAAGGGGAATGTTAAATGAAAAATGATATGTATGAGCTTCCCTGATACGTTGTACGATTTTGCACAAATCCCTAATTTCCATACAGTGATAGAAGATTTGGCAAATTTGGCTGAAGCTGAAGATTGGAATTATCATAATCAGACTGACCCTCAAAACTGATTATCCCATTCTGGAGAACTACCTGCGAAATACGTATATTCGCCTTGCCCGAAAAAGAAAAAAATTGCATATTCGACGGATTCTAAGTACTGCTGCTTTGACACAGGGCTGTTATCGAAAAACCAGCACGAACCTTTATATGCACAATTTGAGGAAAACACAAACCGAATGTGGGCTGCTATTGGCATTTTTCAAAGTTCTTCCGAAGAGGTGAACATGAGGTACAAAGATACACACAGTTACCAGAAATGGCATTTTATTGGGATGACCCAGCTAAATTGATTTTTGATTCCCGTAAAGAGCTAGTTGTCAATGTTGAGCATATTATTCAAGATAACAAGGCACGTTTCCGGCACCTTTCTCTGGATACTCAGACTATCAGCTCCAACTTTTTATTGATGGAAGTGTAAAAAGCAGCTAAGGATCGTTTACGGAGAAACTATAAGATCGCCGTTCCACAGTATTTTATAACCTCTGGAACAATTCAACTTTTAATTCCACTGTGCTTGTCTTCTCAAAATGTGGCGGATTTAGCTATTGTGGTTGAAGACTATGGAACGATGTATCGCGCATCGACATGTCTGACACTTGATCAGGCAATGAATAATGCCCGCCTTCTAGCGCGCCCAGATAGAGACTGGCTCAATCCATAAACAAAAATGCCATGCCAACGCATGGCTACGCTGTCCGAAAATGCTGCCTCTACGTGGCGGACGGCAGGCAACGGAGCGTGTCTCCGGCTAAAGCATGATTACAACTTTGAAATGGAGAGTGACACAAACAACTAGCCTTTAGAAAGGAAGGTTTGAAAAGCTAAAACCCAATGAGCGACTTCGGCTCGAAGCGTCCGATGTCCGATGATGCACCGTGTATCAGAAGGCATTGAAAAAAAGAAGCGCGGCCGACCGGAAGAAAAAGCCTGACTATGACAGAGACAAGGAAATCGAAGCCTTTCAAGCCAGGACGGTGGAGTTTTTTGGTGAACCCTATCGGAAGGCACTGTTCAAGCTGGTGCAGGAGCCGGAAGAATGGAAACACCGGTCCAGCAAAAAAGAAACTGGAGCGATTCTTCCACTCGAAGTGGTATCGCACCCTGACCGATTTGGACTCTGCGATTCTGATGCAGGAGGCAAAGCGGCAGGCAGATATCAATGTTGAACGTTGGGAGCGAGGCAGGGCAAAGGCACGGGAACGAGCCGAGAGAAAAGCCGCTAAAAGAATCTCTCGGCTGCGGCAGTCATGTGATACAGAATAAAGCATATATTCGTCAATTCACTCTTTGGATGAGGAAAAACTATAATGGGAAAGCATTTTGGAACCGATGGCTTCCGTGGTGAGGCTGGAATTACTCTGACCGCTGACCATGCCTATAAGGTA
>VOFC01005578.1_pt1 | contig 19714 bp, 38 predicted proteins | sample 5384161 | NCBI WGS metagenome assembly VOFC01 (sample SAMN12384722, study PRJNA508395) | human gut metagenome | isolation source: healthy gut B | host: Homo sapiens
ACATGTCGAAGTATTCATAGGCCAGGTCGGTGATGCGGTCGTCAATCTCCACCCCTCCACCTGGAGGTTGGGGAAATAGGTGGTGCACTGGTGGGCAAGGTCCCCCGTGCCGTTGCCCAGGACCAGGACAGACCCCGCCTCCCGGTTCGACAGGGCCGGCCATCACGGGGGCGGCCAGGGCATAGTCGTAGTACATCCCCGTCAGGCCCTCCTCCTTCATCCGCACCGACTGGACGCCGAAGAGGACGTTGGTGGAGAGGATGGTGCGGTCTTCGGTCTCCTTCACCTGGAGGTAGTTGTACACCGACTCCCCCTCGTAGGTCAGCTCATCCTCCCAGAAGGCGAAGGAGCCGTTGTGGCCGAACGCGGCGCACAGGGCGAAGAGGACGGCGGCCGCCAGGCAGGTCTTCCAGCGCACTTTCGAGGACAGGAAGTAGATCAGCCCAATGGCCAGCAGGACCCCGGCGAAGAGCAGGAAGGTGGGCGCCGTGCCGACCGGCGGGATGGTGACGAAGGTGGGGAGGAAGGTGCCGAGAATGCCGCCCACGGTGTTGCAGGCCCCCAGGGTGCCCACGGTCTTGCCGGTGTCGTCCAGGTTGTCCACGGTGTATTTCACCAACGAGGGGTGACGGTGCCCTTAGGAGGAAGCAGGGAAAGACGAAGATCACCATGCAGGCAGAAGGCGGCGATCACCAGGAAGTTGGTGTTCACCGTGAGCACCAGGGCCCCGGAGATGCCCAGGATGACATATTTCCCCAGCACGGGGATGGCGGCGATCCACACCGCCGCGATGAGCAGGCGGCGGTAGAGCCGGTCGGTGTCCGGGTTCTTGTCCGCCGTCCGGCCGCCCCAGAGGTTGCCCAGGGCCAGGGCGATCATGATGGTGCCGATGATGATGGTCCACACGATCTGGGAGGAGCTGAAATAGGGCGCCAGTGGCTGGCCCCCAACTCCACCGCCATCACGGAGACCCCGGAAAAGAACTCGGTGAGGTAGAGGTAGAATTTGTTCTTGAGAATGGGACGATGGTTCATGGTCTTCGGTTCCTTCCCTTTTCTTACAGTTCTTACAAAAACCGGTACAGCGAAAGGCTGTACCGGTTGTGGATGGCGGGAGAGAGGACGAGGGCCCTCATACCTTGTTGTCGCTGCCCAGGACGTGGAGGATCTTGTCTTTCACCAGGTCCTTCACATACTGGCGGCCCACCTTCAGGTAACCCCTGGGGGTCAAAGCCGGCGGGGTCGGCGATGAGCTGCTGGCGCACCCCTGCGGTCATGGCCAGGCGGAGATCAGAGTCGATGTTGATCTTGCATACGGCCATCTTCGCGGCCTGGCGGAGCTGGTCCTCGGTACGCCGATGGCGTCCTTCAGCTGGCCGCCGTTGGCGTTGATGATCTCCACATACTTGGGGATGACGGAAGAGGCCCCGTGGAGGACGATGGGGAACCCGGGCAGCCGGCGGGAGACCTCCTCTAGTATGTCAAACCGCAGCTGGGGCTTGGTGCCGGGCTTGAACTTGTAGGCGCCATGGCTGGTGCCAATGGCGATGGCCAAACTATCCACCCCCGTGGCCTGGACGAACTCCTGTACCTGGTCGGGGTCGGTGTAGGAGGAGTCGGCGGCGGAGACGTTCACGTCGTCCTCGATGCCAGCCAAACGGCCCAGCTCCCCTTCCACCACCACGCCGTGGGCGTGGGCGTACTCCACCACCTGGCGGGTGAGGGCGATGTTGTCCTGGAAGGAATGCTTGGACCCATCGATCATCACGGAGGTGAAGCCCCCGTCGATGCAGGCCTTGCAGATCTCAAAATCCTCCCCGTGGTCCAGGTGCAGGGCCATGGGCAGGCCGGTGTCCTCGATGGCGGCCTCCACCAGCTTCCGCAGGTAGACGGGCTTGGCATACTTCCGGGCCCCGGCAGACACCTGGAGGATCAGAGGGGAGTTGACCTCCTGGGCTGCCTCGGTGATGCCCTGGATGATCTCCATATTGTTGACGTTAAAGGCGCCGATGGCATAGCCCCCGGCATAGGCCTTCTGGAACATTTCTGTGGTTGTCACTAACGGCATGGGTACGCTCCTTTCCGACAATTGATAAATTATTTTACCAATATTCCTTTCCAATTGCAAGAGGGGGCGGGATATGTTATGATACCTGGTAGAATCCTTTTTTTCCACAACATCAAACCCAACCACACCAAGGGAGGTTTTTACCATGGAACAATTGAAAGGCGCCTGCATCATCGGCCAGTCCGGCGGGCCCACTTCGGTCATCAATGCCAGTGCCCAGGGGGTCATCCAGACCGCCCTGGCCTCCCCTCAGATCACACCAGGGGTTCTGGGGCCGCCCACGGCATCAAAGGGGTGCTGGCCGACAAACTGTACGACATGGGACAGGAGGACCCGGCCCAGCTGGATCTGCTCCAGTACACCCCCCTCCTCCGCCCTGGGCTCCTGCCGGTATAAGCTGGCCGACCCGGACCAGGACGACACCGACTACCGCCGCATTCTGGAGATTTTTCAGAAATACGACGTGCGCTACTTCTTCTATAACGGCGGCAATGACTCCATGGACACCTGCAATAAGATCAGCAAGTACATGCAGAAGGTGGGCTACCCCTGCAACATCATCATGGGGTGCCCAAGACCATCGACAACGACCTGTCCGGCACAGACCACTGCCCCGGCTACGGCTCCGCCGCGAAAGTACATCGCCACCTCCTGCATGGAGCTGTACCAGGACGCCAGGGTCTATGACACCGGCACCGTGGTCATCGTGGAGATCATGGGCCGCCACGCCGGGTGGCTGGCCGGGGCCGCTGGCCTGGCCACCTGGGCTGGCTCCGGGCCGGACCTGGTGTACCTGCCAGAGGTGGACTTTGACATGGACCAGTTCCTGGCCGATGTGAAGAAGGTCTACGAGGAGACCGGCAACTGCCTGGTGGCCGTCTCCGAGGGGCATCCACTACGCCGACGGCACCTTTGTCTCTGAGGCCAAAACCTCCGCCACCGACGGCTTTTGGCCATGCCCAGCTGGGTGGCCTGGCCGCCCTGCTGGCCGACCGGGTGAAGCAGGCCCTGGGGGTGAAGGTCCGGGGTATTGAGCTCTCCTCCTCCAGCGGTGCGGGGCCCACCTGGCCTCCCAAACCGACATCCGTGAGGCCTATGCCGCCGGAAAGGCCGCCGTGGAAGCCGCTGTGGCCGGCCAGACCGACCAGATGGTGGCCCTGGACTGCACCGGGACGAGACGGGGTACCGCCGCCGCACCAAGCTGGTCCCCCTGACCCAGGCCGCCAACACCGAGCGCAAGGTGCCCCGGGACTGGATCAACCAGGCCGGCAACGGCATCTGCCAGCCCTTCATCCACTATGCCCTCCCCCTGATCCAGGGGGAGCCGGAGCGCCCCCTTTGGAGGGCAGCCTGCCGAAGTTTGCCAAGCTGAAAAAAGGTGCTGACTACGGATAGGATTGATCTCTTTTTTCGTAACAAGACACCGCCTCGTTCCAGCTTCTGAACACTGGAACGAGGCGGTGTTTCATATGATTCCGCTGGAAACAGCGGCTATCCAAAGGGTCCTCGCTGTCAAAGGGCCATCCGAGGGATCAGCAGCATCTGTCCCGGCGCCACCTCCCCGCTCTCCAAGCCGCTTGCGGCCAGGATGGCGTCCTCGGTGGTGCGGCAGGCTTTGGCCACTGCCCACAGATCCTCCCCGGGGTGGACCGCCCGGAGGGTGAGGGAGGCTGGCGGCCTTCGGCCTGCCGGGGTTCCCCCCACTTGGACCTGGGTGATGACAGGGACCTCCTCCTGGGTCAGGCACATCCACCCGGAAGGCTAGGGCAAAGGAGACCTCCACCCCCCCCCTGCCAGGGCAGCGGGTGGGGTCCCTGCAGAAGCTCGGTGGTCACCAGGCAGGTCCCCCCCCTGGCCGGGCAGCCGGTGAGACAGGGAGACCCGGCGGCTGGCGCTGGCAGGCCCCTCCTCGGTCTCATACAGGACGGAAAGCCTGCCTCTTGGGTGAGCACCCGGTCCTCCCCTTCCAGGTTCTGGGTCAGGCGGCCCAGGCGCACCTGGACGTCCAGGAGACGGCTGGGCACGCTGCTGGTCTCCACCGTCTCCCGGGCGCTTTCCTGGGCCTCTCCCTGGTCCAGCAGGCGGCAGATGGGGTACATGGCCTCTGTGGTCTCCAGGGTATGGGTGGTGCTGTAGAGGTCGGTGAGAATAGGGGCTGTAACCTCCCGCCGCAGGACCCCTTGGGCCTGGAGGGCCAGGGTCACCTGAAAGGTCCGCCGGTCCCCCCCTCCACCGGGGTGCAGGTGACGTCGGTGAAGACCAGGTCCATGTGACACAGGCCCTCCTCGCTCTCCTCCCCCGGCGTCCATGATTTGGGAGTAGGGCAGGTGGAACTCCTCGGCGAAGAGCCCGCCGTCCTCCCCCCGGCACAGCAGTTGGAGGGCCGCCTCCCTTTAAAGACCAGCTTGGTGCCGATGGCCCGGGCCTCTGTGCAAGTACACTTGGCCTGGGTCCGCGGCACTTCCACGGCGTCTGGCCGGCCGGCGGGAAGGGTAAGGGTGTCTTGATACGTAAAGGCCTTCTCCTGGACATACACCGTCTGCAAGGTGCGGCTGCCCGGTTTTCTGGCAGACCCCCACTGCTCTGGGTCTCTTTGCCTGGGCGGCCAGGCTGCGGTTCTGGGGCTCAAACGCCTCCAGATCCAGGCAGTACCCCACCCGTACCAGCACCTTTCGGGGGTTGAGCAGGTGAACGTCCACCGACAGCACCCGGGGCACCACGTGGACAGTTCCCCGCCGGGTGAGCTGGGGCAGGTCCGGGGCTGCGGAGAAGGGCAGGGTGACCTCCATGGCCTCCACCCCTGGCCGCCCTCGGGCTGATAGAGGATGGTGGTTTTCAGCAGGCCGGCCAGCCCCCCGGCCCTCCTGAGCTTCGTTTCTCTGGAAGAGCAGGCGGGCCTGGCCATCCAGCACCTGCCAAATGTCCGGCCGGGCATCGGGCACGATGGCCTCCGCGGTCTCCTCCTGTTCCAATGTGGTGCGGCAGACCGTCTCCCAGCCCCGCACGGTCTCCTGCCGGAGTTCCAATTCCATCACGGTAACCAATCCTTTCTCGTGTCAGGGAAGTATCTGTCCCATCCTATGTCCCGGGATTGGCCGGTATGTCTTAAATATGGAAAAGTTTTTCGCAGCAGGCCCGCCAGTGCCTTGGGGGCATGGATCACCACCATTTTCATTCCGTTCCCCTCCTTTCCGGGCATGAAAAACACCCGTCCGCTCCCAGTCTATGCCGGGAGGGGACGGGTGGTGCGTTTGGGCGGGGTCAGGACTTTCCCCAGGGCTGGTTGGCCTTGGCCAGGTCGTACAGCCGAACGTAGCTGCGGTGGCGGCTGGGGAGATCTTCCCGCCTTCACCGCCTCCAGTACGGCACAGCCGGCCTCCTTCACATGGCTGCACCCACGAACCGGCACTGGCCCAGATAGGGGGCGAACTCCGGGAAGGTCTCGGCCAGGGTGTCCTTGTCCAGGGGCTCTCCCCACCCTTTTTCCGCGTCAAAGGCGGAGAAGCCGGGGGTGTCGGCGATGAGGCCCCCGCCACCGGGAAGAACTCCACATGGCGGGTGGTGTGCCGCCCCGCCCCAGTTTTTCACTGATCTCCCCTGTGGCCAGGGCAAAGGTGGGATCCAGGGCGTTGAGAATGCTGGACTTCCCCACGCCGGAGTTGCCGGTGAAGGCGGAGAGCTTCCCCGCCAGCATGCCCGGAGCTCCTCCAGCCCCTGGCCGGTCTGGGCGCTCACCGCAGGGGGGGATGCCGGCCCCCGGTAGAGGTCCAGCAGATCCTGGGCCTGGACCAGATCCCATTTGTTGATGCACAGGATGGGCTGGCACCCTTACTCTCCGCCAGGGGAGATGATCCGGTCCAGCAGGAAGGGGTCGCTCACGGAATGGCCCCGAGGCGATGATGACCAACTGATCAATGTTGGCCACCGCCGGGCGCTGGAAGGCGTTGCGCCGGGGCAGCACCTCCGTCCAGGGAACCGGTCCCGTCCGGCTGGCGGGCGATGACCACCCGGTCTCCCACCAGGGGGGTGACTTTTGGTGGCGGAGCTTGCCCCGGCCCCGGCAGGTCACCAGGTCCCCGCCGCACTGGACGTAATAGAAGCCGCTGAGGGCCTTTAAAATGACCCCTTCGTCTCTTGTCATACTCATTGGTCAAAATTCAAGTTATACTGCTCCGCCAGAAACCCCGTCGATGTAAATGCACACCTCTGCCGTCCCAGAGCCCTGAACGCTGGTGTAAATGGTTCCCTGGGCGGTATTCACCGGGGTGTTGTAGACCTCCTCCCCGTCCACGGTAATGCGGACGGTGACCTGTCCGCCCGTCATCCGGCAGGGTGACGCTGATGGTCTTCGTGTGGACGGGCGGGTCGGTCGACGCGGGGCCCAAACACTTGGAGGATGATTCCGGTTCCCTCATCCACCTCGGTGTTGGCGGCGATGCTCTGGTAGATCACCTGGCCGGCGGGGTAGTTGCTGTTGACCTCTGTGACGCTGGAGATGGTCAGCCCTGCACTCTCCGCAATTTGGCGGGCGTTTTCCAGGGGTGGTGCCGGTGAGGGTGGGGACGGTGACCTTCTTGGTCTCCGGCCCGTCGCTGATGACCAGCTTCACGGTGTCCCCGGGGCTCACCTGCTCTCCGGCGGCAGGATCGCTGGAAATCACGTGCCCCTCCTCCACCTCGTCCGAGGCCTCTCTGGTGGGGGGTGTCCACCTTCAAGTCCATCTGCTGCAGACGGGTGACGGCGGTCTCATAGGTGTCTCCCACCACGTTGATCATCTCCACCGTGTCTCACCCGGAGCTGACCACCACGTTGATGGTGATGGTCCCTCCCCGGCGGTCACCTCTGTCCCCGCCACGGGGTCTTGGGAGATGATCTGCCCTTCCTCGTATTCATCGCTGGCTTGGCGGGATTGCTCCACCACGTTGAAATGTTCTAAGACGTCCCCATCTTGGAGCACATCCGAAATGTTCTGTCCCAGGAGATTGGGCACCTGGAAGGGTGTTTTCATCCTGCCGGAACATGTCACTAAAGAAGGTGACCCACAGGAAAATCCCTACCCCCCACCAGGAAGACCACCACCACAATGGGGATGATGAGTTTCCGCTTCTGGTCCTTTTCCTCCTCATAGTCCTCCTCCGGCGGGCGGCGGCGCGGGGGGGCGGCGCCGTGCGGGTGCGGGCGGGGGGACGCTGGCGGCGGTTCAAGGGAGCTGGCGCTGTCCATGGTCTGGGGTGGGCTCATCGGGCACCGGCTGGTTGCCGTGGAAGCTGGCCAGGTTGTAGTGAAACTCCACCTGGGGGTTCTTACGGAACTCTTCCAAATCCCGGAGCATGGCCTCGGCGTTCATATACCGCTGGTCAATCCGGGAGGCCATGGCCTTCATGGTGATCTCCTCCAACCCCACCGGGATGTCCGGGAGGATCTCCCGGGGGGCGATGGGTTTGGCATTGATGTGCTGGATGGCCACAGACACCGGCGAGTCCCCGTCAAAGGCAGGCGGCCGGTGATCATCTCATAGAGCACCACGCCGGCGGAGTAGATGTCGCTGCGGGCGTCGATGTGGCTGCCCTTGGCCTGTCAGGGGGGAGATATAGTGCACCGAACCCAGGGCCTCCTGGGTGAGGGTGGTCTGGGCGGCGGACATGATCCGGGCGATGCCGAAGTCGGCCACCTTGACGCCGCCGTCACGGAGGACCATGATGTTCTGGGGTTTAATGTCCCGATGGATGATCCCCCGGCTGTGGGCGTGTCCCAGAGCCCGGACGATTTGGGTGATGAAGTACAGGGACTCCCTCCAATTCAAGCGGCCCTGCTTTTTCTGCATGTACTGCTTGAGGGTGATCCCGTCGATGAGCTCCATGACGATATAATCCAGGTCGTCCCCCTTGCTCACGTCGTAGACGGAGACGATGTTGGGGTGGGAGAGCATGGCCACGGCCTGGGCCTCCTCGTGGAAGCGGCGGCGGAACTCCGCGTCAGCCGCCAGGTCCCGCTTGAGGATCTTGATGGCCACAAAGCGGTGGAGGCGATGGCAGTAGGCCTTGTACACCACCGCCATGCCGCCCACCCCGATGACGTCCAGGATTTCATAACGATTGTCGAGTATTTTACCGATGTATTGGTTCATGGCAACACACTCCTTCTCACAGCTGGAAGAGGACCACGGTGACGTTGTCCGGCGCACCGCTGTCCAAGGTGCGGGTCACCAACCGCTGGCATATTTCTTGGGCCGTTCCGCCGGCCTGGATCTCCTGGCAGATCTCCTGGTCCGTCACCTGGTTGACCAGGCCGTCGGACACACAGGAGGATGGCATCCCCCTTGGGGAGACGGTTTCCTGAAACAGGTCTGCCTTGACCCGGCTGGAGGTGCCCAGTGCCCGGGTGATCAGGTTTTTCTGGGGGTGGCTTCTGGCCTGCTCGGGGGTCAGGTCCCCCCGCGCCACCAGGTCCTCCACCACTGAGTGGTCCCGGGTGATGCGCTGGATCCCCCGGCGGTGATGCGGTAGGCCCGGCTGTCGCCCACGTTCACCACCCACAGGGTGGCCTCCTGCAGAATGAGCCCCACCAGGGTGGTGCCCATGCCGATGCAGTCTGCGTCGGTCTGGGCCTTGAGGTAGACCACCCGGTTGGCGTCCTCCGTCGCCGTTCGGAGGAGGGCCTCCGCCGGGGGCGGGCCCTCCAGGTCACCCAACTGGTCCATTTGGGTGCAGAAGGCCTCCACAGCCATTTTGCTGGCCACATTGCCGGACTTGGCGCCGCCCATGCCGTCGCAGACGACGCCCCAGGCCAGTTTCCCTCCTCAATGATGTCATAGGCACAGGAATCCTGGTTTTCCCTGCCGGACAATTCCTTTGTCTGTCATTCCCCACACGGAAACCATGGGAAATCATCTCCTCTTTCCAGCCTCGTCCCCGGTTCATCGGGCCTGGGCCTGCATGGCCTTGCGGCGCAGCTGCCCGCAGGAGGCGTCGATATCACTGCCCAACCGCCGCCGGACGGTGGCGGTGATCCCCGCTGCTCCAGCTGGCGCTGGAAGGCGCCCACATGGGGGCTGGGGCGTAAACTGCTCTCCTCCACAAAGTTCAGGGGATGAGATTCACATGGGCCACAGTACCTGCCAGGCGGTCGGCCAGCAGGGCGGCGTGGCGGGGGTGTCGTTCACCCCGTCAATCATCGCGTACTCGTACGAGATGCGGCGGCCGGTTTTGGCAAAGTACCGGTGGCAGGCGGCGAAGAGCGCCTCCACCCCGGTGGCCCGGTTTACGGGCATCAGGCGGCTGCGGGTCTCGTCGTCGGGGGCGTGGAGGGAGACCGAGAGGGTAATTTGCAGCCCCTCCTCCGCCAGCCGGTCAATCCCCTTCACCAGGCCGCAGGTGGACAGGGAGATGTGGCGCATGCCGATGTGCACCCCCTCCGGCCGGTTTACCAGGGTGAGGAACCGGCGGACGTTGTCGTAGTTATCCAAGGGCTCCCCCAATCCCCATGAGGACAACGTTGGAGATGGGCAGGCCGGAATCCTTCTGGGTAAAGATCACCTGGTCCAGCAGTTCCCCCGCTGTGAGGGTTCCGCACCCCCCCCCCAAGGTGGAGGCACAGAACACGCAGCCCATAGCGCACCCCACCTGGGAGGAAATGCACACGGAGTTGCCGTGGCGGTAACGCATGAGCACCGTCTCAATGCAGTGGCCGTCGGGCAGTCTCCAGAGATATTTTATGGTGCCGTCCAGCTTTGAGACCTGTTTTCTGGCCACTGTGGGGGAAGCGCACTCCCCCTGCCTGGTCAAGGATGGCCCGAAAGGACTTGGGCAGGTCGGTCATCTCCTGGGTAGAGGTCACCCCACGGTGGAGCCACTGGAACAGCTGCTTCCCCCGAAAGGCGGGCTGGCCCTGGTCCTTGCACCAGGCCGCCAACTCCTCCGGGGTCATGGACTTGAAATCAGGCATGGGCGCCCTCCTTTTCGGAGTTTGGCCAGGAAGAAGCCGTCGGTCTCCAGCCGCTGGGGCCAGAGGGTGCACTGCCCCGCCTCCACCAAGCCCAGGGGGCCGGGCAGGCGGAAGGCCTCCCAAGTGGAAGTCCGGATGGCTGGCCAGGAAGGCCTGGACCACCGCCTCGTTCTCCTGGGTGCGGAGGGTGCAGGTGGAGTACAGCAAAGCACACCTCCCGGACGGACATAGGTGGACACGTTGGCCAGGATCTCCCCCTGGATCTGGGGCAGGCCTTCCAAGGCTTCGGGGGCCTTGTACCGGATCTCCGTTTTTTTTCCGCAGGACCCCCAGCCCGGAACAGGGCACATCCGCCAGGACCACGTCAAAGGCCCTCCCCCACCCCTTGCGGGGCTTTTTCCCATCGGCCACCTGGGGGGTGATGGACTGGAGGCCCAACCGGTCTGCCCCCGCCTGGATGAGGGCCTTCTTATGGGGGTGGAGGTCACAGGCGTGAATCTCTCCCCGGTCCCCCATGACCATGGCGGCGGCAAAGGACTTGCCCCCGGTGCGGCGCAGGCGTCCAGCACCTTGCACCCAGGGGGTGAGGCCCGCGGCCAGCACAGCCAGCCGGGCGGCGGGGTCCTGGGGATAGAACATCCCCTGGCGCCAGCCTTCGCTCTGGGTCAGGTCCCCGGTGGCGGTGAGGGTCAGGCAGTCGGCCAGCCAGGGGTGGGGGGTCACCGCCATCCCCTCCCGCTGGAGTAGCTCCACCACCTCCGGGGTCTGGAAGCGGCAGGTATTCACCTGGACGGTGACAGGAGGCTCACTGTTGTCCCACCGGAGGAGGGCCTCCAGCTCCTCCCCCCGTCCAGGCGGTTCCCCAATCCTCCACCAGCCACTGGGGGTGGCTGTAGAGCAGGGAGAGGTAGGCGGTGGGATGGGACCGGTCCAGCGTAGGCAGGTCGTCCAAATGCCGGGCCAGGTTGCGGAGGATGCCGTTGACCATCCCGCCGGCCCGGGGATTCTTACACAGCTTCTTGGTGAGGGCCACGGACTCGCTCACCGCGGCGCTCACGGGAATTTTGGTGAGGAAGAGCATTTGGTACAGCCCCAGCCGGAGGCTGTTGCGCACCTTGCTCTCCATCTTGGTCAGTTTCATGGTAGAGTACTGCTGGAGGTAGTGGTCCAGCGGCAGCATCCGGTTTTGCAGCACTCCAAAGCACAGGCGGGTGGCCAGGGGCGGCGTCCCGCCGGTCCAGATGGGCTTCCTGGATGACTTTTTTCAGATGGCCGTTGGACCAGGCCTTTTGATGGTCCATGGCAACCAGAGTTTGCAGCGCAGCTTCCCGGGCAGACATGCCTTGGTCCCCTCCTTTCTGTCCTTGGGTGGGTTCATTCGTTGACGGGGATGGGGTGGCCCCGGAGGTAATCCGCGGCTGGCCATCCGCTTGCCGCCGTCGGCCTGGAGCTCGTCAATGCGCAGCACCGTCCCTCTCCGCAGGCCAGTTTCAGCCCCTTCTTGTCCGCCTGGAGGACGGTGCCGGGGGGCTTTGCCGGTGGTCTCCTCCAACACGGTGGTGGCGAAGATCTTGCACCGCACCCCGCCCAGTTCCGTCACGGCGGCGGGCCAAGGGATCAGGCCCCGCACCTGGTCATGGAGGGCCCGGGCAGGCCGGGTAAAGTCCATGGGGGACAGCTCCCGGCTGAGCATGGGGGCCAGGGTGGCCTGGCTCTCCTCCTGGGGGGGTGCGGGTGGCGGTGCCATCCTCCAGGTGGGGCAGGGTCTCTGCCAGGAGGTCCGCCCCCAGCCGGGCCAGGCGGTCGTGGAGTTCCTCCACGGTCTCGTCCGGGTCGATGGGGGGTGGCCCGCTGGGCGATGATGTCCCCCGCGTCCAGCGCCAGGGCCATGTGCATCAGGGTCACGCCGGTCTCCTGCTCGCCGTTGAGAATGGCCCAGTGGATGGGGCCGCCCCCGGTACTTGGGCAGCAGGGAGGAGTGGACGTTGACGCACCCCAGCCGGGGATAGTCCAGAATTTCCTGGGGCAAGATCCGGCCATAGGCCGCCACCACGATGAGGTCCGGCTCCAGCTGGCGGATGGTCTCCAGGGCGGTGCCGTCCCGCAGCTTGGTGGGCTGGAACACCGGGATGTTATGGACTTGGGCGCACACCTTCACCGGGGTGGGCTGGAGCTTCATCCCCGGTTTTTGGGCTTGTCCGGCTGGCTAAACACGCCCACCACCTGGTGGCCGGCGGCGATCAGCGCCTCCAAGGAGGGCACGGCGAACAGGGGCGTGCCCATAAACAGAATCTTCATGTTACGCTCCCTTCCGGAAGAGGGCTGGGTTACGCCTTCTCTTCCTCCGCCTTTTGCATGATCTCGTCCACCTCGTCCTCGGTGAGGAGGCGGCCCTCCGCCTTTTCATAGTACATGTGGCCGTCCAGATGCTCCAGCTCGTGGCAGAAGCAGCGGGCGGTGATGCCCTCCCGCTCATACTCCACGGGGTTTCCGTGGCGGTCCTGGGCTTGGACCTTTACCTTCATGGGGCGCTTGACGATGCCGTACATGCCGGACAAGCTCAGGCAGCCCTCAAAGCCCTCCTGCTCCCCCTCCTGCTCCACGATTTTGGGGTTCACCAGTTCCAGGTAGGTCTCGTCCTGGTCCATCACCACGCACACCCGGCGGAGAATGCCGATCTGGGGGCCGCCAGGCCTAGGCCGTTGGCGTGCTCCAAGGTGGCGGTGAGGTCCTCTAGAAGGCCCGCCAGCTTTCCGTCAAACTGGGTGACGGGGTGGCAGACTTTATGAAGGACGGGGTCGTCCTTCTGCAGAATTTTCCGAATCATGGCTGTTCTTCCTTCCTCTCAATGGATCCGCACTGGGGTACCAGGCCGGTTGGGCTGGTCAATCCATAGGGTTCACGTCCATCAGGATGGACAGTCCCCGGTTGGCCTTTGTCCTGCTGGGCCGCCCGGAAGGACCTGGGCCAAAAGAGCCCGGATTTCCTTCCCGTTGCGGCACTTTACCAGGACCCGGTACCGGTAGCGGTTGTTCACTTTCAGCACAGGGGCGGGGCGGGGCCCAAGACCTCCGGCCCTTCCGGCCCGTGTTGGCGGGGTTTGATCCACGGCTCCAGGCTTCGCCGCACCACGGCGCAGGCCCGGAGGACCTGGCTCTCTTCCGGGCCGGAGATGGTGATCCGGAACAGGTCCAGGAAGGGCGGGAAGCGAAGCATCCTTCGCATCTCCCGCTCCCCGCGGTAAAGGTATCATAATCCTGGCGGGCCGCCAGGTTGATCACGTCATTGTCTGGGCTCCAGGTTTGGATCACCGCCCGGCCGCCCTTGTCCCCGCGGCCCGCCCGGCCCACCACTTGGGTGATCAGAGAGAAGGTGCGCTCCCCGGCGCGGAAGTCGGCGGCATAGAGGGACAGATCTGCGTCCACCACCCCCACCAGCGTGACGTTGGGAAAATCCAGCCCCTTGGCCACCATCTGGGTACCCAGGAGGATGGGGACCTTTTTTCCGGCGAAACCGGTCCAGCAGCACCTCATGGGAATGGGTGGCCGTGACGGTGTCCGCGTCCATACGCATGACCTCCGTGTCGGGGTACAGGGCCTGGAGCTCCTCCTGGAGTTTTTGGGTGCCGATGCCCACGAACTGGAACCGGCCGCCGCACTGGGGGCACACCGGCGGCGCGGGTGGGAGTAGCCGCAGTAGTGGCACATCAGCCGGTTGTTGGCGCTGTGATAGGTCAGGTGGACCGAGCAGCGGGGGCAGGTGGGCACCTCCCCGTAGCCAGCGCACAGGGCCATGCGGCTGTTTCCCCGGCGGTTGAGGAAGAGGATGGTTTGCTCTCCCGGGCCAGGTTTTCTTCCAGTTCCTCCCGCAGTTTGGCGGACAGGCCCGTGGCGTTGCCCCGGCGGAGCTCCTGCCGCATGTCCGCCAGAAACACCTGGGGAAGGGGGTGGGCATTGTACCGCTGGGTCAAGGTGAACAGGTGGTACTGCCCCGTCTCTGCGGCGTACCGGCTCTCAATGGCTGGCGTGGCCGAACCCAGAACCAGCAGGCTCTTGTGTTGGGTGCAGCTGGAACTTGGCCACCTCCCGGGCATGGTAACGGACCATACTCTCAGACTGGTAGCTGCCCTCCTGCTCCTCGTCCAGGATGATGAGGCCGGGATCTGGCAGAGGGGCAAACACCGCCGACCGGGTGCCGATGACCACGGAGGCCTGCCCATCCCGCACCCGCTTCCACTCGTCATACCGCTCCCCGGTGGGCAAGCAGCTGTGAAGGACTGCCACTTGCCGGCCAAAGTGGGTCAGGAAGATTTGCAGCAAACTGGGGTGAGGGCGATCTCCGGCACCAGCACCATGGCCCCCGCCCTGCGGCCAGTGCCGCTTGGATCAGGTGGAGGTACACCTGGGTCTTGCCAGCGCCGGTCACCCCATAGAGGAGGGCGGCCTGGGGCTGCCTGCTTTCCATCCGGTCCCGCAGGCCGGCGTAGGCCGCCTGCTGCTGGGGGGTTGAGGTCGGCCAGAGGCTGGACCTCAACCGTCTCCGGCAAGTGTGGCGGAACACCTCCCGCTGGTGGAGGGTGAGGATCCCCCGTTTCTCCAAACTCTTGATGGTCTGGCGGGAGGCCCCGGTGAAGTAGCACAGCTCCTTGACGCTGGCGCTGCCCAGGTTGCACAGCAAGCTGGTCACCGCATAGCCCATGGGGGACGTGGTTTTCCGGGGCGCCATCTGCGCCAAGGCCTCCTGGGGGGCCAGGGCCAAGGCGGCCACCGGTTCTGTCTTATCCTTTACCTTGCGGCGGGCCTGGGTTTGGCGCACCACCAGCCCTGCCTTTTCCAGCTCCCGCAGGGTTTGGCGGGGGTTGGGCAGGTCTTCCAGGGCCTGGATCTGCTCCAACGCGGCCCGGCCGCCGTTGGCCTGCAAAGAGGGTGAGGATGCGATGGGCCCGGGGACGGCCCTCCGTCTGGGTCTCCCAGGTTTCCCGGTCGATGCCGGGGGGCCAAGGCATAGCTCTCCTTCAGCACATACCACAGCCCCGTGGGCAAAGCATGGTGAGAGCGGCGGCGTAGACGGTACAGAAGAACCGCTCCCGCATCCACAGAGCCAGCTGAATGCCCTGGGGGTAAGGACCGGGGTCTCATCCAGGAGGGTGACAATCTCTTTGAGTTTGCCGCCCTCTGCCTCCTCTACGGACAGGACCAGCCCCTCGCTGGTCCGGTTGCCCGTCCCAAAGGGGACCAGCACCCGCATCCCCGGCTGGAGTACCCCCCGCCAAGGCAGGGGGCACCCTGATAGGAATAGGGCCGGTCAATGGCAAAGGTGGCCGCCGAGGGGCAATCTTGGCCACGGTCATGGGAGCAAATCAGACTTCCTCGGTTTCTTCCACCGGGAGGTCCTCCCCCCTCCGGGGCCGAGGGGGTCTCCGGTTCGGCGGCCAGGGAGTCTCCTCCCCTTCCACGGCGGGTTCCTCTTCCAGGTCGTCCAGGTGCCCGGCCGCGATCTCCCGGATGGCGATGCTCACCGGTTTATCCTCCAGCATGATGTTCTCACGCTCTGCTTTGGCCGCGATTTTCCGGGCCCGGGCGCCACCACGTTCACCAGTTTGTACCGGCTGGGCACTTGCTCCAGCAGTTCGCTCATGGCGGGATACAGCATCATAATCCATTCACTCCTTCAATCAAATCCAGCCGTCTTTCCTTGCGGCACCCCTCGGCGATGAGGATGGCCAAAATCTCCCCCACCGCCTGGTCTACCGTGTCGTTGACGACGATGTAGTCATAGTTTACGATCTCCTTGACCTCCTGCCGGGCGGTGGCCAGTCTCTGCTGAATGGTCTCTTCGAATCGGTCCCCCGGCTGTGGAGGCGGCGGGAGAGCTCCTCAAAGGAAGGGGGGAACAAGGAACAAGGAGACGGCCTCGGGCATTTCTCCCGGACCTTCGCCGCCCTTGATCTCGATCTCCAGGATCACGTCGATGCCCTGGTCCAGCTTTTCCTGGATCATCTTCAGGGAGGTGCCATAGTAGTTGCCCACGTACTCCGCATACTCCAGAAATTCTCCCGGTGGATGCGCTCCTCAAACGCCTCCCGGGTAATGAAGTGGTAGTCCACCCCGTCCCGCTCCCCTGCCCGGGGGGCACGGGTGGTGAAGGACACGGAAAAATAGAGGTCAGGCCGCCGCTGAAACACCTGGGACAGGACGGTGTGCCTTTCCCGCGCCGGAAAATCCGGAGACCACCACAAGGGTCCCTTTGTTCATTCTTCTTCCTCCCCTGCCATCTCTTCCCGTCCGCCTAGGCGGCTTGCCACCGTCTCCGGCTGGAGGGCAGAGAGAATAATATGGTCACTGTCGGTGATGAGCACCGACCGGGTCCGGCGGCCATAGGTGGCATCCACCAGCACGCCACGGTCCCGGGCCTCCTGCACCATCCGTTTGATGGGGGCAGACTCCGGGCTGACAATGGCGATGAGACGGCCGGCAGAAACCATGTTGCCAAAGCCAATGTTAATCAATTTCAAGGGGGTGCCTCCTCCTTTATTCGATGTTTTGGACCTGCTCTCGGATTTTTCGATTTCCCCTTTCAGGTCCACCACCACCCGGGACAGGGCCACGTCACTGCACTTCGAGCCGATGGTGTTGGCCTCCCGGTTGAACTCCTGGATCAGAAAGTCCAGCTTGCGGCCAATGGGGCCCTCTGCCTGGAGCATCTCCTCCAGCTGGGCCAGGTGGTGCGCAGACGGACGGTCTCCTCGTCCACCGCCACCTTGTCAGCAAAGATGGCCGCTTCTGTGAGGATCCGGCTCTCGTCGATCTGGGTGTTCTCCAGCACTTCCTCCATCCGCTGACGGAGTTTTTCCCGGTAGGCCGCTACGGTTTCCGGGGAGCGCTGCTCCACCTGGGTGACCAGGCTGGCGATGGTGCCGGCCTTGGCCCGGACATCGTCCGCCAGCTTCGCCCCTTCCCGGGCACGCATGGCATTGAAATCCGTCAGCGCCTGGGAGAGGACTTGGAGGATATCCCCGGCAATGACATCCGCATCCCCCTGCTCCTTCTCCACCAAGAACACGTCGGGGGGAACCGGGAGAGCAGGGAGAGGGAAACCGGCTCTGCCAGGTCGTAGGTCTCCCGCATTTGGGTGAGGGCCGCGTAGTACCCATCGGCCACCGGCCGGTTGAGGGTGACGGCCACTTTGTCCGCCGCGGTGGCATCGATGGTGACAAACACGTCCACCTTTCCCCGCCCCACTTGGCTTTGCACCTGGGCTTTGATGGCTTCCTCAGCAAAGACGTAGAGGCGGGGGATCTTCACCGCACAGTCCAGGTAGCGGTTGTTCACTGCGCGGACTTCCACGGTGATGGTTCGGTCGTGGAGGACTGCCTCCCCCCGGCCATAACCGGTCATGCTTCGTATCAAGGCAAACACCTCATTCCTGTTGGGTTTGGCGCCTCAGCCGTTGCAGGAGTTGCACAGGCAGTTGAGGCAAAGACAGGGTGGTGCAGAGGTTGGCGATGTCATCCCCTCCGCCGTAAGCCCCTCGCTGGGCCTGCATCCCCATGGCGTTCAGCGCCTGGCGGTACTCCATGTTGCTGGGCTCCATATTACAGGCCGTCCAGAAGTTCTGGCGGGCATCGTCCATCCACCCTTTCCGGTAGGCGATGCTGCCCATGAGGTAGTACCACTCGGCGTTGTTGGCAGGGGTACTGCGGAGGATTCGCCCGCCTCTGCCAAGTTGTTCTGGGCAATGAGCTGGCGCACCTGGATGAGGGTGGGGTTCTGGTAGCGGCTCCCCCTTGGGAGGTGGTCCGCCCCCGCCATAGCCTCCGGCGGATTGGGACTGGTACCCACCCTGGGTGCGGCTTTTCACGATGGCGTCATAGGCCTCGTTGACCTCTTTCATCTTGGCCTCGGCCAGGTCAGCCAGGGGTTGTTGGCATAGTTGTCCGGGTGGTATTTCTTCACCAGTTCCCGATAGGCACGTTTGATCTCTTCGTCACTGGCGGATGGGCTCACACCCAACACGGCATAGGGATCGTTCATAAGCTATTGTTCTCCTTATCGCGTGGGTCCGCTGGGAGCGCGGCCCCTTGATGATGGTGAAAGGCACGGTTTCTCTCTTTCCACTGGCCGGTAAACACTGCCTCCTCCACCGCCGGCAAGCCGGTGGATAGGATGTGCCCCAGCAGCCCTTCCCACTGGCCCCAGTCCAGCAGAGAAAAAGCGGTTTTGGCCAGGCCCAGGGGAGACGTGCATGGTTTTTCCCGGAGGGGGGCCTCCGCCGTCTCCGCCTGGTCGCCGTACCGGGCCAGGAGGGGGTTGTAGTTCCCTCCTTTCGGTCTTGGGCCAGGTCGTCCCAGGCGTCGGCCAGGTAGATCCACCAGCCCACATGGTAGAGGATCTGCTCCACCCCATGGGTCCGGGCGGCCAAGCCGGTCTCGGCGCTGGCTGCCTGGAGGATGCGGGCAAAAGGTGTCCGCCGGCTGGTCCAAGGAGGGGTGTTGGCCACCTCCAGCTGGTGCAGCTCCTCCAAACAGGTTTGGACGGTGTGGTCGAAGGCAGGGCGGCGGGCGGCGGCGGTGCGGTAATGGCGGCGCAGGGCCAGGGCAGCTGCCCGGCTCTTCCCCCCCGCTCCCACAGGCCGCCGTCTCGGATGGCGTCTTGGGTTTCCACCAGGTGAGGATCACCGTGGCGTCCGCCGCCTCGTCCAGCGCTGGGCTGCCCAGCCAGCAGGTCTTCTTCCTCAGGGGGTGCACGGGGCAGGGGCAGCAGGGGAAGGTCCTCCCCTCCGGCTTGGCCAGAAGAAGGGCCAGGAATACGAAGTCATAGTTGAGAATGAGCTGTGCGGTCTTTCCATACCGGTTTCCCAGGGTGCGGCACAGGCCGCAGTAGACCGCCTCGTACCGCTGGGCATCCTCGGGGAAAGGACGGAAGTCACCGCCCTTACATACCCGAACATGCCTTTTTTAATCTCCCACAATGTGGAAGCGCAGGCCATTGACCTTTTTTCATGTGTGCCGGTCCCACGCCACGATGATGGGAATGCCCAACAAAAAGCCGATGCCGGCAAAAGGGCGTGCGACCCCTCGCTGCCCAGCTGGAGGGCGGGAAGCCACCCCGTAAAACACCAGGGCCAGCACCAGGGGCAGGACGTAGACGATGGCCGCGGTCTTAAAGAACGTGGCGTTTTCGCTTTGCAGGCGGACCAGATCGCAGGCTTGCCTGGGCATCGTTATAGGCCAGCACCGTGTTCTCCATGCGGGTATTCAGCTGCTCACAACCGGCGCACTTGTCGCAGTCATGGGCGCAGGCGGTGGTCCGCCGCACGGAAACCTGGGCCATGCCATTGCTCTGAACGGATTTTACAACTGCCATTTGTTCCATTTTGTAAAACCTCCTTCACCATTGTCCTTTCTTTTAGGATGTCGGGTGCAGACGCACCGCGACGCTTATTTAGTCCCCATGATCCCCCACGCCTTTCTGGGTTGTCCCCCCTTGAAGGTGACGGTGGCGGCAAACCGCTGCAGGCCGTTCCCGGTGGAGGCATTGAGAGATCCACTCCACCTGCAGCCTGGCCGGGGTCCAGATCCGCCACCAGGTCCGAATTTCTCGGACCCAAACGTAGAGCTGCTGGTTGACCAGCTCCGCCTCATAGCCTTGGGGACATTCTCCAAGATGATGTTTTGCACCGCCACCTGGCGGGCGGTGATGTT